>Ga0193959_1000179_pt1 | contig 25744 bp, 7 predicted proteins | sample FB_2_MG_FD_140333 | JGI IMG/M metagenome (GOLD analysis project Ga0193959, IMG submission 140333) | Microbial mat bacterial communities from the Broadkill River, Lewes, Delaware, United States - FB_2_MG | ecosystem: Environmental > Aquatic > Freshwater > River > Microbial mats | place: USA... | reverse complement strand
GATAAAAACGATCCCAATGATGCTGCAAAAGATACCGACAGAGACGGCTTAAGTAACTTTGAAGAATTTCAGGCTGGCACTGATCCTAACTTAAAAGATTCTGATGGTGATTTAATTCCCGATGGCTGGGAGGTGGCTAATAATCTTGACCCATTAACTAATAACACACCGCAAGGCGATACCGATAATGATGGTATCACTGATTTTGCCGAATATATTGCAGATACCGATCCATGTGATGCGGCATCGCTTCCTGGCGCAGACGGCAAGATATTTCTCACGGATGTGACTGCATTTAGAGACACTCCAGCTAACTCATCTTCATTTACATCAGATGGTCACTATATTGTCTATAACGAGGGCACTGTTTTGAATTTATTTGATTTTAAGGCAGGTTTTAACGAAGTTCTCACTGAAAAAGGCCACCTTAAAAAGATTAGTCATGATGCTCGCTATGTTATCTATCTCTTTTACGGAATTTGGACGATGCTCGATCGACAGACAGGACTGACTAAGACATTAGACTTTCTCGATAAAAATCAGGAGCTTGGCACTAATGATTATTTTTATATGACACCTAATGGTCGCTATATTTTATTTCCAAGTGATGAAATAGGCTTAGTACCCAACATAGCAGAAAAACGTACACGCATGTACCGTTTCGATACGCAAACCGATGAGATTATACATGTGCCTATCGAGATTGACTTAAGCTTGGGTCTTCGTTCTACCCGAGATGTAAAAATCAGTAACGATGGTCGCTATATTCTATTCGCTGAGTCTATGTTAGTGGGCTATAACAGCAATTATATTCAATTGCTGTTAATGGATCTGCAAGAAGGTACGACAAAACCAGTGACTACAAATTTAGCCGGTACAGACGGAAACCTCACTAGTATTAAAAGCTTTGACCTTATCGCCAACGACGAAAAAATCGTATTTACTTGGGGTGCAGTTGATGAATATACCAACTATCTAAACCTAAATACCTTTATCTATGATGTGGCAAGCGAGACGACAGAGGTTGTCTGTGGCCAAGATATAGGTAAACTTGCCAGCTTATGTGAGGCGCATTTAACCGATGATGGCCGCTATGCATATATTTTAGCAAGGCATGCATTTCCCCATAAAGACCATGTAGGTAAGGGCGCAGATAAAAGCCGACAGGTGTACGTAAAAGATATGGCAACTGGCGTCATTGAGTTTATTACAGGCTCTGATGCTTTCGATTATATTGGCGATGGGGTGCCCGGCGGAATATCAAATCATTTATTGTTTTTAGCCAATAGTTCTGACTCTCGCACCCGTGTTATTTATAACCCTGTGACTAAGGTAATTACGCCAGCTCGAAACGCAACATCAGAGATAATGAAGATTAGTGCTACTAGTGAGCATGCCATTGTGCGTGTTTTTAACGTAGGGGCTACATTTGGGAACTATTCTATTGCCAAGGTTAATAATGCATTGAGCTTGGGCCCTATTAATCGTGCACCTAAGGTCATCAACCCTATAGCCGATAAGAGTATTGTCACAGGGCAATTATTTAGCGCCGCGATCCCAGTGGCAACCTTTAGTGACCCCGAGGGTGACACACTGACTATTACGGCCAGCGGCCTGCCAGATTGGCTAAGCTTTAATCGCCAGTTGCGCGTCTTAACAGGTACACCCAGTGCCAATGCTACTGGGGCGATGACTATCACCATCACCGCAACCGATAGCGAAGGCCGCAGTGTCATCGATAGCTTTACGCTGAGCGTAAATACAGGTGATGGCGTGGACTTTGATAACGATGGTATTGCAGATGCCGTTGACCCATTCCCCAACGACAAAGACAACAGAGTCAATGGTAAATGGGTTTTGTGTGCGACTAAGTGGGCCTTCTGCCGTGTCCCTATGCCAGGTGTTGTTCGCTATGGTGCACAAGGGCAGTACTTATACCAATATGTTGACGAGGCTATACAGTGCCTAGATCAACGCTTTGGTGGCAGCCCACACCCCGATAAACAATGTGAGTACCTCTATAGTGAAACAGGCGATTACGACAATGATGGTGTCGCTGATAACCTTGATGCCTTCCCCTTGGATGCGACTGAAACTACCGATACCGATGGCGATGGCCTCGGTGATAACCAAGACCTGTTCCCCAACGATAAAGACAATAAAAAAGATGCAAAATGGTTACATTGTGCAGGTGAATTTGAGGTTTGTCAGCTACCTATTCCAGCATTAGTTCGCTATGGTCTAGACGGACAATACTTTTATCAACAGGTTGACACATCGATCGACTGCCGCAATGCCACCTTTGGCAACCCCACCCATGGGCGCAAGCGTTGTGAGTATTTGCTCAGTGAGAGTGATGATTTTGATAGCGACGGCGTTGTTGATTATGTAGATGCCTTTCCCGGCGATGCGACCGAGACACTCGATAGTGATAACGATGGGGCAGGGGATAACGCCGACCCATTTCCAAACGATGCTGCGAATGATCCAGACAGTATCCATTGGACTTACTGTGCCAAAGAATACTCAACCTGTGCACTGCCTGTTGGTGCATTAGTTCGCTACGGTGCACAAGGGCAGTATGCCTATCAAATCGCTAAAGATTCAGTGGCTTGTAACAATACCGTCTTTGGTGACCCAGCCCCGAATATAAATAAACACTGTGACTATTTTTTAAGTGCGAGTAATGACACCGACGGTGATGGTGTTATTGATAGCTTGGATGCCTTGCCCGGCGATGCAACCGAGACACTCGATAGCGATAACGATGGAGCAGGAGATAACGCCGACCCATTCCCCAATGACCCCAATAATACGAACTGGGCGTACTGTAGTGCTGAAGGTGTGAGTTGTATTGTGCCTGAGCGTGCCTTAGTGCGCTACGGCGCACAAGGGCAGTTTTTCTATAAAGTCATCGCAAACTCCATTGCCTGTAGCAACGCTAGTTTTGGTGACCCTATTGGCGGAACCCTTAAGCAGTGTGAATACTTGGCGCTATCTACCGTTAACGATGCTATTGCACAATAATGAAGGAAATCACGATGAGATTACAAACCATAAGCACAGGCACCGTTAATAAGCTTTTAGCCGGTGCGCTATATTTATTATCTACGTCCGTATTTGCCGCTACCGAGGTCGTGTACTACCATCATGACCTTCTCGGTTCTCCCATCGCCACTACCGACGAGGCAGGAGATATACTTTGGGTCGAAGACTATACCCCGTATGGCAGCAAGCTTAGCGATGATATGGCGGCTGTGATTGAAAATGTAGGTTACACCGGGCACCGTTATGACAGCGATACTGGGTTGGTCTACGCTGGTGCACGTATGTACGACCCTAGCCTTGGGCGGTTTATGGGTATTGACCCAGTTGGGGCGCTAGCGGCGATTGATAATCCTGTTATGTTTAATCGCTATGCGTATGGGAATAATAATCCGTATCGGTATGTGGACCCGAATGGAAAAACTCCAGTGATGAGTCAAGGCCAATATCAAGCGCTTGCAAATATTGCAAAAATGGAAAACGCAAAAAGTAATATCAATGTTCAAATATTGCTAACGGGTGAAACTAATAAGCGCATATTAGAGTCGTCAAAATATGGCTTGGGTGCTGTTAGTAAAGCAGCTGATGCCTATGACACCTATGGGAAGTGGACAAGATCAAACTTTTATGGAGCAACTATTGGAAGAGCTATTGACGGCCTAGGCAGGCTAGCTGGCACTACAGCTGATTATATATCTAGTGTTCACGATGATTGGGTTGAATTAGAAAAAGAAATTCATAAAGATTATAAGAAAAAGGAAGATATTGCGAAAAAAATTGGCACTTATGAAGGTTATGAAATTGATAAAAAACAAAGGGAGTTGAATGCACTTAAAAAACGATTAAAATCGGTAACAAGAGGTAACTAAATTTTAATATTGAATACAATCAAAAAGTAGATGTGTACTAATAAAATAAAGCGATTAAAAATTAGCAGTTACGATTAAATCTATGGCTGCTTTTTTTGATGTTTTTATCGTTAGTCATTTTAAATTTTTTAATGTGGGTGTTTATGCTTGTTGTTTTATGAGTAACCACTAGCCTTTATTGATTCGTGGAATCCGTGCTCATTTACAACATGCTGTGCAACATAAATAGTGTTTAGGTCACCAAGGGGCGAGCAATAGCTATTGTGATAGTCGGACTTAAGTATTGTTTGGTAGATACAGATGATTTCTTGCAGTCAAAAAATGATGCTTTTTGCGACAAATGCCTCTTCCTTTATATTGTTTTAATGTGATCATAATGACATTACGGGTATTTCGTTTTTTACAATTGCATTAAAAATTAATTGTGTTCTCAATTCGTGATACTTTCGTTATTTTTTTAAACTAGCATACCTGTGCGTTTTTCATTGAATTAAATTTCTTATTAACATCATAACGGGTATGGATAATATGACATTCAAAAAAATGTTAGCAGTTTCTTCTCTTGGCGTTTCGATGAGTATGGCGGCAATCTATGCATCAGCTCAAGAGCAGGCAACAGGATTATATTTTGCGCAATCATTTTTAGGCTCTGAGTTGCGTGCAAGCGGTGCACGACAAGGTATTTTGCTTGATGATGACCTGATTCGTGATAACGGCGATAATGAGGCTGTTATTGCGGTATCTGATAATCCGCTCAATACGAATCCCTTTCAGTTTTTTACCAGTAATCGTATCAGAGAGCGAGTCGTCAGTGTATTTTTTAACGATGGTAGTTCACTAGATAATGTACGGAGCCTTACACAGTTTTCGATCTTTAACTTTGGCCGCTCAAGCTCTTTATATCTTGTCGATCAAAGTGCATTAGCTAGTGTAGGGAAAACACTCAACGATGTCAGTGATATTGTATCTGGTGAGTTAGTTGAGCACGATCTCAACTGGTCTGACTTTGGCTTTGCTATTGGCGAGATACCTGATTCAACGGGGTCGGCTGATATTAACTTTGTTACAGGTACGCGTTTTAGTGAGCGCCTAGTTGGTACCGATGACAGCGATGTTATTAATGGCTTAGGCGGCTCAAGAGACCGCATTAGCGGTGGGCCCGGAGATGACTTCTTTGTAGTCGGGGCAGAAGTGAATGATGGTGAGCGAAATCGCGACATTATCCTTGATTTTAACCCAAGCGAAGATACCCTAGTTATTGAAAATGGCGCAGAGATATCCAGTGCAACACCGCGAAGAAACTCTTTAATTATTCGTTTTCAAGGTGGTGATAGAGACTTTGTAAGGTTGCGTAATATCAATAATCTATCTCAGGTTAATATTCTTAGTCTTGATGGCTCTTTTGATCCGAATACTGATATTTAGTATTGCTCTATAGGCAGGTTGACTGCAAACAAGATAAAGCCCTTTTATTAAGGGCTTTATCTGAAAAATAATCTATGTGATGTCATGTATTTTATAGGTTATATATTTCCGTGTCATTTATGGGATGCAAACCTCACCAATAGGGCTAGCATGATATGGGTGCGCGTGGCAACTTAGAGGCTTTTCCTGTGTAAGGTTGTCCATTTTCAATGTAATATTTTAATGAGGCTAAAGAGTTAGCTCCCATGCGAGACGACATGATTTTCATCAGTGGCTCTAATAGTCGACCAATAATGCCATATTTTAGCGTAAGAGTTGATTCAGTAATAACCAGCGCATGTTCACCTTGTGCAACAACTGACCATGTGTTGCGCGCGGTTTCTACCAAGGGAATATTTGCGCCAGTATAAGTAAATGATTCATTTTCGACCCACTGTACAATTTCTTCAAATATCTCTACATTACCATTTAAAAGGCAAACTCGCTTTGCACCTACCCCTCGACTTTTATCACCCGGACAATGTGCGGACTGTACAGGTTCAACCCAATCGGCAATTTTCTCTAAATCCGATAAAATGGCCCAGGTATCTTTAGCGGATGCTTTAATGCAGACGGAGCTTTTCATAGTTAACATTATACGTCCTCTCTTGTATCCATCATAAGGCTAAGTAAAAGTAAGTGCTATATACACTATCACGCTATATAGTCACATTCTATCGGCTTTTTGCCGATATAGTAAGTCTTTCATCATTTTTTAGTAACACATTATTGCCTACTGTAATTGTAAAAAATAGTTAGTCGTTATTTTTTGCGACATTAGCTTAGACTTAATGTTTGATTTGAATGACTCTTCATAAAAATAGCTCTTCATAAAATAGTATTGCTAAACAATAATTACCCTCATTGTTTTTTATGATTAAGCTAAGTAAAGAGAATCAAGGTTGAGTTTTGTCGTGATAATCTTTTTTGAGATTATTTTACAATATTATAATTGTTGTTTTGTAGGGGTGTTTAGCTACTCTGTTTTGGTTAATAAACATAAGTAATAAAATATTTATTACATTGATTGTAGGTTTCTAATGAGTTAATGAAAAGCAATTGTTGATGCTATATAAAACGACAAGTAAAAATAATCGCTAACAAATAATTAAATTTGTATCGGCTTGTATGATGTTGTTTTTTTAAATAGTCTTATTTTTTATGTGTCGTTTTAATTTTCAGTTTGGTTATATTTTGACGATTAAAAGATGTTGCTAATGACAAGATATTATAATCTGTGACATTTTCACATTTGCCTGTGCTTTCTTATTTGAATTGGTAGTGTTACTTGATATGCTATTCCCAGTCATCTGATATTTTATCATTTGATCATAATTAAAAATAAAAAATATAACGATTGTTTTTATTTGTCAGTCAAAAAATAAGGAGGAGATGGCCTATGATTTTTAGCCGAAATAAAAAAATAATTTCTCATGTAATGATGTTGTGCTTTTTGAGTGTTGTAGGTTTTAGTGTCAAAGCAAACGCTTATCAAGCTAATGAAAAAACCTACAAATCAACAGTTGATGATTCTCGCTATAAACAGTTAATTTATAAAAAGTATAAAAAAAGATCAAAGCCAACTAAGCCTGTCGGCTATAACAAGATGTTTGTCTATGTTGCAGACGGGCTCTACGATATTACTCAACCTAATGCTGATCCTAATTTGTCCGGTTGTGCATTTACCCCATTATGTGACGGTGACTATTTTCAAAGGGTAATAATGGGTCGCGATGACTATGCAATTCAACAAAAAGAGTATGAAGCAAAGGCCTTTTACTTTGATAGATTTGGTATCGATGTAGATGACCCTGCAACGAGCGAAAAAATTAACTTTCGCATGATACAGGTTGACCCTAGACTAAATTACCACGCTGTTTTTTCATCTGCGGTTAATGTGCCTAATAAAGGGTGGCGGGTTAGAGATGGTGGTTGGGTTGTTGTTGTTACCGACCCTGATGGTTTAGTGTTAGGTGGTGATTTTGACGGTGAACATGTTCCCGTAGGGACGTTGTTTGTCTTTGGTGAATATAATTTAAAAGTGTCAAAAAAAGGGAAGCATTCAAAAAATAATAATATTGTCATCTCTTATCGAGCGTTAACACCACAAAGACCCGACGATAAATCGTTTATGTGTGAACTCTATAGTAAACGTTATGGTGAAGGGTTAGTAAAAGGTCGTGTTGAATCCATTTTACGTGAAGATGGTTTAATCAAGATGAATGTTGTCAGCGTATTGACCTTTCCCGGCTTGAGTGATCTACCCATACTCGAATAAATGCCTGTTAATAACGTTTTAATGTCATAGCTTAACGGTGGTTTTATGAAGTTAGATAGAGTTAAATATTCAGCTTTTTTGCTGGTGATTTTTTGTATTTTTAGTACATCTCATGTGTTTGCTGATTGGCGAAAAGGTGCCCGTCACCCTACGCCTGTAGGTTTTGATAAATATATTGTCTATATTGCCGATGGCCTCTATGACCCTACAAAGCCTCATCCAAACCCGGAGATCACAGGGTGTGATATTTCCACGTTTTGCGATGCAGAGTACTTCCAAAAAGTACTGATGGGTAGAGATGATGCTGAGATAGCAACACTTGAACAAGAAGCAAAAGATTATTTTCTTACCCGGTTTGGTCTTGATGTTGATGATCCAAAAAATGAAGGGCGCATTGCGTTCAGATCTTTTATGGTAGATCCTCGTGTTAATTATCATGTTGTTTCTGCCTCGGGTGAGCGTGTACCCAGCAGAGGCTGGCCGGTGATTTTTGGCGGCTGGATTATATTAGTGACAGACCCCAACGGAATAGCATTGGCGGGTGATTTTGCAGGGACTACAACCCCGGTTAATGGGCAATTTATTTTTGGTGAAAACTATATACAAACTAAAAAGAAAAAGAAGTATCGTTACCGGTACGATGGCAGTGTTTACCCATCATGGCATCAGCACTCAAAATCTGAACCTATCATTATTAAATACCGCTCTCAACGTCCGCCAGTTGTTCCTACCAGTGATGCACCTCTTGGCGTTAGAGACAACATTGTCGTTTTTCAACTTGAAACAATGAACGATGACTATGGCTCAGGCCTTTCTCGTGGTAGAGGCGAGATTTTACCAACACCCGATGGTCTTTTTAAATTCAATATTGTTAATGTAATTACCTTTCCAGGGCTAAGTGATCGGCCTGCTTCTGAATAAACTATTACCCATAAATTCTTAACGAGCTATACATAGTGTGTGGCTCATTATTTAGTGCTTGTACCACAATATGAGGATTTTCTATGAAGATATCATTAAGTAACACTATCTTTTTGACGGTATTATTATCGTTATTACACGCTACCTCTGTATTTGCGAGTAATAACTATCAAGATAGACATGCTGTTAAATCAATCTATAAGAAAATAAAACACCCAAGGCCTGTTGGCTATGATAAATATTTAACCTATGCTGCCAATGGCTTATTTGATCCATCAGTACAGCCCCAAGATAAAAATATGGTTAACTGCGACCCAATAAGTAGCCTTTGCGATGGCTATTATTTTCAGCGTGAAATCGTTGGTAGAACCGATGCTGAAATTATTTTAAAAGAGCAAGAAGCAAAAGATTACTTTTATAGCAAATTTGGTCTCGATGTTGAAGATCCTAAATACAGTGGCCGTATCGCTATTCGTATGATGCAAGTTGATCCGCGTTTTAACCTTCATGTTATTTCAGCGTCAAAAGATCAAGTTCCTAAAGAGGGCTGGAGAATAGATGATGGCGGGTGGGTTATGTTTGTTACTGACCCTGAAGGTGTAGAGCTCGGTGGTGAGTTAGCAGGCGTACATGCACCTTTTGGCTCTTTTGTTGTATATAGCGAATATTATATTAATAGAACAAAGACAATCGGCCATGGACGCTATGCTAAAACAATTAAGCGCAAGCCGCTTATTTTACAGGTACGCTCATTACAGCCTCAAATACCCGGCGTACTAGGTTTTAGATGTGAGCTAGTACATCCCAAATATGGTTTGGGTATAGTACAAGGGTGGGGTGAAGCCATTTTAAGAGACGATGGCCTAAAGAAAATGAATATAACGGCATTTCTCGCATTCCCAGGTCTTGGCAATATCCCTCTACTGCATTAAGTATTTCAGCAGGCCTATTCGTAGGCCTGCTTTTATTATTTAAAAATACTCCTTATAGTTTTTTGGGCCATTGATTAATGAATATACAAGATAATGTGTTTGTTATTACAGGTGCTGGTTCTGGCATTGGTCAGGCGTTAGCTATTAATATTGCCCAAGCCGGAGGGCACCTTGCTCTTGTTGACTTAAATGCTAGTGCAATCGAAGAAACTCGTAACAAAATTAATATTTTTAATGTCAATGCCTCAGTGCATATTGTTGATGTATCAAATAAAAACCAAGTAGTGGCACTAGCGCAGGAGGTTATAGCTCATCACGGTAAAGTAAATGCATGTATTAATAATGCAGGTGTTGCTCTTATGGAATCTGTAGATGATATTGATTATGTAGATTTTGAATGGATTTTTAATATTAATTTTTGGGGTGTGGTCTATTGCACAAAAGCATTTTTACCTTTTTTAAAAGAACAGTCAGAGGCTCGAATAGTGAATATTTCGAGTATAGCAGGGTTGGCAGGCCTACCTGTTCAAGCCGCATATTGTGCAACAAAGTTTGCTATTAGAGGTTTTAGTGAATCACTCAGTCTGGATTTGTCAGATACCTCGGTGGGAGTTTCCTGTGTTCACCCCGGTGGAGTAAAAACGAATATTGTTGCCAACGCCCGTTATTATAAAAATCCAGACAAAATACACGATAAACCTGATCAAAAAGCAGCGGCAGAACGTTTCATTAATACCTACGCTATAAGCACATCAGATAGTGCAGCAAAAAAAATCATTAACGGTATTAAAAAAAATAAAAAACGAATTATTGTAGGCCCTGATGCTAAGTTTGTTGATTTTATCAGCAGATTATCACCCCATATTTATCCAAAGATTATAAAGCTCTATTCAAAATACGCTAAATAGCTTGCTTTAGCGCTATAAGCCAATTTAACCGATTCAATAACAATATCTTGTAATCTTTCTATGGGTTGCAAGCGATATTAACAATCCGTTTTTATCTATTGATACAATTATTAGGTAACTTATGAGTAATAGTTCTGGCTTTAATAATGATGATATTGCAATTGTTGGTATTGCTTGCCGATTACCCGGTGCAGAAAATCCCAGCGAATTTTGGGATAATTTAATTACAGCTAAAGATTGTATTAGTTTAATTCCCGAAGATCGCTGGCGTTGGCAAGAATATTGGGGTGATCCCGCTGTAGAAAAAAATAAATCAAACAGTAAATGGGGTGGTTTTATAACCGATGCAGATAAATTTGATGCTCATTTTTTTGGTATATCTCCACGAGAAGCTGAGCAAATGGATCCACAGCAACGGTTGATGCTAGAGCTGTCGTGGGCCTGTTTAGAACATGCAGCTATAGCGCCATCAACGTTGGCAGGGAAAAATATAGGCGTTTATATTGGTGCCTCTAATTTTGATTATAAAGAGCTTCAACAATACTATGGTGTTGACATTGTTGGCCATTCTACTTTAGGTACATTTAACACGATGATTCCTAATAGAATCTCGTATTATTTAAATTTACATGGCCCTAGTGTACCTGTCGATACAGCATGTTCAAGCTCTCTTGTTGCCTTAAGTCAGGCGGTTTCTGCTATCAGACAACAAGATTGTGATTCTGCACTTGTTGGTGGTGTCAGCCTGCTGTTTACCCCAACGACACATATTTCTTTTTCAAAACTAGGTATGTTATCGCCTAATGGTCGCTGTGCGACCTTTGACAGTCGTGCAGATGGGTATGTTCGTGGTGAGGGTGCAGGTCTTGTCTATATCAAACGTCTCAAAGATGCCCTAGCTGATAATAATCATGTTTATGGGGTTATAAAAGGCAGTGCGGTTAATCACGGGGGTAAAGTCCGAACACTGACATCACCCAGTGTCTATGCTCAATCGCAAGTAATACAAGCTGCCTATAACCAAGCTGATATTGATGTCAATAAGATATCTTATATTGAAGCCCATGGTACTGGTACCCCGTTGGGTGATCCAATAGAAATACAAGGGTTAAAGCGTGCATTTTCATTATTGGCTAAATCTAAAACAGGTGAGCTGGCTGATAATTTTTGTGCATTAGGTACAGTGAAAACTAATATTGGTCACCTAGAGGCTACCGCAGGTATTGCAGGTCTTATTAAAATATTACTTTCAATTGAACATAATATGTTACCTGGAGTAAAAAATTACGCATCACTCAATCCACGTATTAAATTAGCCTCTAGCCCATTTTATATTGTAGAGAAAAACCAACCCTGGGGTACTGATCAACTCACCGATGTTGTGGAGCCTAGAATGGCTGGCATCAGTTCTTTTGGTTTTGGTGGCGCAAATTCACATGCATTAATTCAAGAATTTTTGCCTGTTGAAAAAAATTCAGAAACCAAATTACTAATAGATAAACAGCTTATTGTGTTGTCTGCAAAAAAACGCAAAACGCTGGGTAAAATGGTCGTGAATTTACATGATCATCTATGTTCTAGTAATAATCAAAGCCATACTTATTTTATGTCACTAGCCTATAGCTTACAGTTGGGGCGCGATGACTTTGATTATAGAGTGTGTTTTGTTGTATCCGATATAAGTGAATTAATACAACACTTATATGCCTTTATAAAAGAGGATTATAACAAATATTTAAACAGTTCTATCTATAGTGGTCGTGTTAAAAAAGAGTCAGCAAAAGATATTATCAAGGTTAGTGATGACACATTAATACAGTGGATTAATGACAATAATATTGTACAAATAGCCTCAAGCTGGGTCTCTGGCACGAGTATTAATTGGAGAGAGATATACACAGGTGTATTACCTAAGAGTATAAGCCTACCCACTTATCCCTTTGAGCGGCAGCGCTATTGGTTTCCCGATGCGATTGATAAGTCTGAATCATCGAAAAAACCAATAACCGATGACAATACCACACAATATACCTTGCCTGATGATCTTCACCGTTATAAAGAAGTGTGGCGTAATCAGGTGCTAACAGTATCTGGTTATGCTGACAATGTATGCATGATTGATTTTTCCAGAAATAAACAAGATGGTGAAACACTAAAATCTATTTTAACTAAACAATGCAATAACTATGAATATATAAGGGTTGATCGGTCGACTGATTTTTTTATTAACCCAGATAATGTTGGTTTACGTGAAGATAATTTAAATGATTATATTGATTTTTTTTCATCACTGAGGCTATCTGATAGCTCGCGAACTCTTATAATTAGTTTTCGTTGGTTTGAAGAGGGTGATATTAATGATAATAGTGGTTTGCTATGTATTCAACGAATGCTAAGTGCTATTAAGCAAACACATTGTAAAGTGAGTCAATTAATAATGGTCGCCCCCTGGGAAGAGGATAAGCTATCATCTTGCTTTAATTTCAGCTGGATTGGCTTTCGGCAATCTCTAGCAATGGTAATGCCTGAGATACAAACCGGTTTACTCTATAGCGATAAAAAAGTAGATGCTGATATACTTTGGCAAGAATGCCAGAAAATGGATATTACACGATACTCTAAAGGTATTCGTTATAATGCAACTGTTGAGGTTATTGAAAAAAATACCACCACAGATAAAGATAACACGTCGTCTCAATTAGGCTTTATTAGCGGTGGGTGTTATTTAATTGTAGGTGGTTGTGGAGCATTGGGCTATCAAGTAGCTCATTATTTAGCGGTTAATTACCGTTGCAATCTTGTATTAATTGGTCGTAGAGAAGAAGACAAACGTATTACCCAACAAGTAGATACGTTAAAAAATGTAGGTGCATTAACTGTTAACTACTACAGTGTTGATGTGGGCGATATTAATAAACTCAATGTTGTTATTGCTAAAGTTACCGCTCAAAAGCAGCGTATTAATGGCATTATTCATAGTGCCGGTGTATATGATAGCCGCGCTTTTTATTCAATCGATAGCGATGCCTTCTTAAGTAATATCGAGAGTAAAATAGCGGGCACAATAAATATTGATCAAGCAACCGCAGATCTGAATATAGACTTTGTCTGCTATTTTTCTTCTATTGCCGCAATATTGGGTGATTTTGGTAACGGTGGTTACGGTGCTGCTAATCGTTTTCAAATGGCCTATGGTGACTACAGAAAGAATTTAGTTAAAACCGGCCAACGTCAAGGCGCAACCTATGTTATTAACTGGCCTCTATGGCGCGATGGTGGCATGGCCATTAGTGATAGCGATTCGGCGACTCATCACTATTTATTAAGTAGCGGACAGCGGTATTTAAATACCGCAGAAGGTATGGCGATACTGGATTATATTGTATCTAATCATAGTAGCCAGCAGTTAGTCTTAACAGGTGATAAGCATGCAATCGATGCCTTTTTAACACAATCTTACAACAACGATAGTGAGTTATTATTAGCGCCTAACACGCCTGATGCAGCACCAGCCAGTAGTCAACTAACGGGTGAGCAACTACTACCACGTCTGAAGCAAGATATTAGAGCATTTTCTGCAAAAATTTTAAAAATAGAAGAAGCCGATATTGAGAACGAAGAACATTTTAATGATTACGGTTTTGATTCTATCGCCTTTGTTGAATTGTCTAAATCCTTAACGTTACATTGTCATACTAAAATAACCCCGTCTGTATTTTATAGCTATGGAAGTGTCAATGCACTATGTGAATACTTAGTGACCCGATATGGCAGTGAATTATCATCAGTGTATTCACAAGCTATACCTGCCGCTACAATTCATAAGCCTGAAATATCATCTAAAGATGCGATAAATAACGAGGCCTCAACTACTGAAAATACCAACAGGGTAACAACGCCACTAAAAACAGATAATACAGATATTGCCATTATAGGTGTCTCGGGGAAATTTCCCGGTGCAGACACTATTGAAGACTTTTGGCATTTACAACTTGCCGGTACACAAATTGTTCAGCCAATACAGCAAACGGATTCTGTTGAGTCTTATCGAAAAGATTATTTAGCAGATAAAACTGCGGGTTTGGTCGCTGGTGTTGGTGAGTTTGACCCATTATTTTTTGAACTCTCACCTGCTGAAGCACTTCAAATAGACCCTCGGCAACGGCTATTACTACAGGCATGCTGGCATGCACTAGAAGATGCAGGTTATGCTGGTGAGGCAATTAAAGATACGCGCTGTGGTGTTTTTGTTGGTGTAGAAGAGGGCGATTATAATCAACTGCTGGAAGCGTCTGACGATAATCTATTAACGGGCCATCACAATGGCATATTAGCGGCAAGAATTTCGTATTTTTTAAATTTATCTGGCCCTAATATTGCGCTAAATACGGCATGTTCTTCCGGTTTAGTCGCCCTTCATTACGCTTGTCAATCATTGATGAGTGATGAATGCGAAACGGCGTTAGTGGGTTCGGTGAATACACTGTTAACATCAAATATGCATGAGCAACTTAGCCGTATGGGTATGTTGTCAGCATCGGGTCAATGTCATAGCTTTGATGAAGCCGCTGACGGCATGATTCCAAGCGAGGCCGTATGCACCTTGATGCTCAAACCCTTATCACTGGCTATGCGTGATGGAGATAATATTCAGGGAGTAATACGCGCTAGCGGGATTAATTACGATGGCCGAACCAGTGGTATTACGGCACCTAATGGTCGCTCACAAATAGAATTAATTAATAATATTTATACCAAATACGCGATCGACAAAACTGATATTGGTTATGTCTTAACTCATGGTACAGGTACTAAACTGGGTGATCCTGTTGAAATCAATGCACTCATAGAGGCATTTGCTGATAACAATAAGAGTGCATATTGTGCATTAGGTGCCAGTAAAGCTAATATTGGTCATACGTTAGCAGCTTCTGGTTTAGTGAGTATTTGCAGTGCATTGATGAGTTTTAAGCATAAAACTATCCCACCTATTGCCGGGTTTCATCAACTTAACCCGCATATCGAATTAGATAATAGTCCTTTTTATATTAATAAAACCCCTAGGCCATGGCATGTTGAATTATCCAAACAACGCATGGCAAGCGTTAGTGCATTCGGCATGAGTGGCACCAATGCTCATGTTGTTCTCGAAGAATATAATCTCCCAGAAAATAATCATAGCAACCGTGTTATCTATCCTCACATATGGGTTTTCTCTGCTAGGGATAATTCTGCATTACAGACAATTATCGATAATGTTTATCAATATTTAATGCAACAAGAGCACGATGTTACTGATGCTATTGCTTATACCTTACAAGTAGGGCGAAAGCATATGAGTAATAGAGTTGCGTTTGTTGTAACGTCTATAGATGATGCTATTCAAAAATTACAGTTGTTTATTCGTGGCGAAATTAAAAATAATAATATTTTTTCAAGTGACGGAAAAATAAATAAACTCAATATTAATGATCTTGATGAGCATGATTACATCACTTATAACGCTGACAATCGAGCGGATAAAGTATCTGTTGAGCAATGTGAGGTTATAGCAAAACACTGGTCGCAGGGAGGTAATGTTAACTGGCAAAATATCTATAGTAATGTTCAAAAACCTAATCGTATCTCTTTACCTTTGTATCCATTTTCAAAAACTATCTTTTGGCCAAAAAATAAAACACCAACCATTAATGATCCAAAAAAATTGATTGATAAACTACATCCACTATTGCACCAACGTTTAATACTGGAAACAGGTTATCGCTTTAGTACAATGTTGCAAGGTAATGAGTTTTATTTACGTGACCATAATATCAATGGCGAGCTAATATTACCCGGTGCAGCAATACTTGAAATGGTAAGAATTGCAGCTGTTAATGCACTAGCATTAGAGCCCAATAACTTAAGTGATCGTGTGGCTCTTAGCGATGTGGTCTGGCTTAAGCCAATTATTGTAAATAAAGGCAATAGCCCATTTACGATAATCATTGATCTAGATAATATAACCGATAAATCTATTCATTACAGTATCTTTTCATGGTTAGATGCTAGTAATAAAAAAACCATCTACAGCGAAGGTTATATTAACCCTGTTGAAAAGTATAATCTTCTCAATCAACATAAAAACATAGATCTAGTAGCTACCCAATCTATTTGCAATGTACCTGTTAATATCCCCGCATTATATGCTACGTTTCAGCAGTATGGTCTTAATTATGGTGCTAGTTTTAAAACTATTCGCTCTTTATCTGTTAATAGCGCTAAAAATAAAGCCTTAGTCGAGGTTGATTGTGTAGAACATAGCAGTAAATCGTTTGATGCTATAGCCACTTTTGAGATGCATCCTGGATTGTTAGACGGTATTTTTCAAGGGTGTGCCGGATTATTTAATGTCAATACATCGTTACTACCCTTTGCTGTTGATTCGCTAACCTTGTTTCAACCTGTCACACAACATGTATTTGGCTATATTGAAAAAATACAAACAGATAACGATATTGCACGTTTCAATATCACTATAGTCGATACGATGGGAACCATTTGTGCCCTCATTAAAGGATTTAGTCTAAAACTGATTAATACGAAAAAAAATCACAAAATAGCATTGTTTAGCCATTTTTGGGAAAAGATAACAATACCTGAAAGCACGCACACACACAGTTTTAACATGGTTCACCAAGAACAGCGACCTATTGTGATATTTTTTTCTGCATCAGCACAGCCTATAGTCAAAAGGCTTGAAAGGGTGTTACAAAAAAATAAACTAACCTTTAGTGAGCCTTCACGACCAGTACATTGTGTGTTATTGACGGCCGATATTCATACAGTAAATAGCAATAATTTGCCGATAGAGCATAATGTTCAGCAACAGTTATTGGATAATCATGTGTTTAATAAAGCGCATGAAATATATTTTCTTGATGAAAAACCATCGCTGACAACTAATAATCTATCTGTTGATTCTTCCTCGCTGGCACTTTTCACTATAATAAAATTCTTAGAGAAAAATGGGCTAGCTGGTAATACACAAAAACTTAAAGTCATTACCGTTAATCAACAATCTATTAAACCCTATGAAAAAGCACCTTATAGTACTGATTTATATGGGTTAGCAATGGTTATTGCAAAAGAATACCCTAAACTTAACACTCATTGTATCGATATCGACAGACATGCAAATGATGATGCTATTGGCTTATTGGTTAATTACATTTCTGATAATGGCAGGGCTGTTTGTATTCGTGAAAATTCAATATATTACCGTGCGCTCGCACCGGTAGAATTATCAGCTGCTGCCGGTTTTACCAAAAGCCGTTTTCGCCATCAAGGTGTTTATTTAATTTTAGGTGGCGCAGGTGGTATTGGTGCAACAACAGCACTGTATCTAGCAAAAACATTTTCAGCTACCCTTGCCCTTGTTGGGCGATCAGCAATTGATGATAATAAAAAGAATTTACTAACGGCTATTAAAGATGCCGGTGGAACGGCTGAGTATTTTCAAGCTGATGGCAGTAATACGAAGCAGCTGCATGTAATAGTTAATAAAATTAAGCAGCAATACGGTGCCCTTAACGGTGTTATTCATTCTGCTATGGTATTAGCCGATAATGCTATATTCAGTATGGATTCACAGCGTTTTATACAGGCACTGCAACCTAAAATAGATGCAAGCATTGCATTATATGAAGCCGTTAAATGTGAGTCATTAGATTTTTTGTTGTTTTTTTCTTCCTGTCAATCTGAGCTAGGTAATGCCGGGCAAGCAAATTATGCGGCTGGTGGTACATTTAAAGATTATTATGCACACTATCTTTCTCAAATAGCATTGTTTCCAGTTAAAGTGATTAATTGGGGATATTGGGGTGAAACCGGTGTTGCTGCAACGCCAGAATACCAACAACGACTGGCCAATATGGGTATTTATTCGGTCACCAGTGATACAGGTATGTTGGCTATAGAGCAATTATTAAGTGCTGATTTACATAGTGTGTATGCCGTTAATGCTAGTAAAGCATTTTTGGCAAATGATATGAATGTCAATTTTAAGTACTCTCTGATTCATTCACCTTTATTACACCCATCAACATTAATTCCGGTGAGTATTGGTAATCACATAAACGATGACGTAGATGAGCCTGTATCTACTACGACACTGGTTAATCATATTGTTAAAAATATTATTGATCAAAAAACACCAAGTAGCAAAATAACTTTGCTCGAAATAGATGCCTCTAAAGGTGATACAACAACTAAATTATTAAATGCACTATCACCCTATAGTGAATATATTCGCTATATTTATACAGATGCATCGAGTGATCATATTGCCCGTAGTCGTGTAAACTTTAATGCCTATCAGAATTTTATGGAGTTTAATGTTTTAGATATCGCTCATAAAATAGATAACAAGCATATTGTTGCAGAACCTGTCGATTTTATTATTGCAAATAATACAGGTGCTAGTGAAGAAAACGTGAGTCAAAAAAATAATTTTCTATTAACAAGAGCTAGATCGCTGTTGTGCTCAGGTGGTTTTTTAATAGTGAATGCACAAAAAACTATTCAGGGTGAATCTAAAATAAATACGCTATCGCAAGAAAATCAATGGCATTACGATTTATCATTGGCAGGTTTTTTTAATACAGTTATTGTCAATAATTTAAAGGGTGGCTGCGAAAAATACGTAATTGCTGCGCAAAAAAATGCCTTTATATTGACGGCAACAAATACTAATGTGCTTGATCATAATGAAAACAATAGTAAAGCTAATAGTGAAAATAGTAATACAATCAATCGTGCAACAATTGCAGATGGCAAGGTTGTCAGTGTTGAAAAAAGTAATGCTGTCAATGACCTTCAAGAAAAAATTATAACTATTATTGGCGATGTGTTAAATATTCAAGTGGAAGATGTTGATACTGAAATACCTTTCTCGGAGTATGGTATTGATTCAATATTGTCAGTGCGTGTTATCAATACTATTAACGATAAAATTCACAGTAACCTTAGAAGTATCGATCTATTTAATTACACAACTATTGATGAACTGGTGAGTTATATTAATGCTACATGGGGCGGGCAGATAAAGGATACAACGTTTGCTGCTATGACAGCTAGTGATGCCATTGACGATAACAATTCACAGACCAGTAATACGGTATCTGATACAACACATATTCTGTTATCTATATTAGCGTCTAGTTTACAGTTGGATATATCTGATTTTGATAATGAGACACCTTTTTCAGAATACGGTGTTGATTCAATATTAGCTGTGCGTATTATAAATCGCCTTAACGATGAGCTAAACGTTACATTACGTACTATTGATCTATTTAATTATACAACTGTTATGAGTTTGTCTGATCATATTCGTGCTTTGGGCAGTGTTAATAATACAGTAGTCTCTTCGGGTATTGATGAAGTTACAACATCGGCTAAGGTTTCACATCAGGTTATATCACATACTATGACTAATGAGCCTGTTTCTCACAGCGCTATTGTTCAACCCTCTGTTTCTCAAGACTATATTTCTCAAACCGATAGGCCTCAAACCAATACCTCTCAAACCCATCATTCACCGCCTATGGTGGCTTCATCAGAAGTATCCTCATCATTAGGGGATCACACTGCTGTGTTATCTGTCGATGATGATACTGCCCAATTACCCACACAATCGATAACAGACATTGCCATTATAGGAATATCTGCCCGTTACCCCGGTGCTGATAACATGGAGAGTTTCTGGGAAAACATATCGCAAGGTCACAATGCCATTACCGATATCAGTGAAACACGCTGGAAGAATACAGGCGTGTATCACCCCGATAGAGAGCTATCTGGAAAAACCTACAGTAAGTGGGCAGGGGTGCTGAGCAATATAGATCGTTTCGATGCGAGCTTTTTTAATATATCACCGCGCGAAGCACAGTTGATGGACCCACAACAGCGCATTTTTTTAACCCAAGCATGGAAAGCGCTCGAAGATGCAGGTTATGCAGCTACTGCCAGTGGTAGCCGTTGTGGTGTTTTTGTAGGTAGTGGCTGGAATGACTATGAGCGTGAGTTAGCCGCCGCCGGTATCACTGAAGCCTATGGGTTTACCGGTATATCGCACTCCATTTTAGCATCGCGTATCGCCTATTATTTAAACTTAAAAGGTCCTAGTATTGCAATTGATACAGCCTGCTCATCTTCGCTAGTGGCACTACACCTTGCCTGTGAAAGCCTGCATTCAGGTACATCTGAAATAGCCTTAGCCGGTGGTGTTTGTCTACTGACCACGCCGAACTTTCACTGTTTAGCCAGCAGAGCCGGTATGCTCTCCGCAACGGGACAATGCCATACTTTCGATAAAGCCGCCGATGGCTTTGTACCAGCAGAGGGTGCAGGTGTTGTCGTGCTAAAACCATTAGCCGCAGCACGTGCCGATGGCGACCATATCTATGGTGTTGTTAAAGGTTCTGGTATTAATCAAGATGGTAAAACCAATGGGATCACCGCACCTAATGGCCCGTCACAAACAGCACTAGAGCGTGATGTTTATGATAAATACGATATTGATCCTAATACTATCAGCTATATTGAAACACACGGCACTGGGACTACACTAGGTGATCCAATAGAGATAGCAGCACTCACCGATGCTTTTCATTCTTATGGTAAATCAAAAGCTAATAGTTGTGCACTGGGTTCTGTTAAAACTAATATTGGACACACATTAACAGCAGCAGGTATCGCTGGTGTTATTAAGGTTTTGCAGGCATTTAGATATAAAAAATTGCCGCCTTCGTTACACTACCAACAAAAAAACACACATATCGATTTAGACAATAGCCCATTTTATATCAATACTGACTTACGTGATTGGGATCATCCTGAAAATTCTCTGCGTCGTGCGGCTGTTAACTCCTTTGGTTTTAGTGGAACTAATTCACATGTTGTATTAGAAGAGTATGGCGAGAGCAGTGCCTGCAACATGATAACTCATCCGCCACATCATCCTTTGTTAAATAAGCCTTTGCTTATTGCGTTGTCTGCAAAAAAATCCAAGCTGTTACCTATAATGGCTGCCCAATTGAAAACCTACATTAAAACTCTCAATTCTGACAGCCGAGAAAGCATACTTAACTTATCGTATAGTTTGTTGTGTCTGCGCACATCAATGCCTGAACGCTTAGTGTTTGTAGGCGATAGTTTAGAAGATATAAATCATAAAGTAGATAAATTTTTACAGGCAAAAGATGTAACAGATAATGCTGGCGAACAATGGTTTATGAATACGCACTCTGCTCGTGAGGCTGTTGTTTCTGATTCCAAGCTGAGATCAGCTGTTGAGCGCTGGTTGCGTGGCAATGTTAATGACTTGGCGTTACTGTGGATCAATGGCGGCGATATCAATTGGCGCTTTGTCTTTAGTCATATGATTGATGTGGATCATAAATGCTATAAAAATTTGCGTCTTCCTGAATACCCTTTTGATGAAAAACCCTACTGGTATACAGATTTTATACGCAAAAAAGAACAGGCCAATCAAGCTGAAAAAATAATGTCTGCTACAAACACGCAGTCTGTTGGCGAATTAAATGACAATGCTAATAGTGTTAATTATGAACTTGCCAAAAAAACAGTAAGTTTATCTGAGTTAACAAAAGCGCATAAAGAAAATAAATATATGACTGATGTGGTGTTAAATAAACATTATACGAAGCTAACCGTCACAGATATCGCGGATACAACAACAGTTGATACGGTCAAAAAAATCACAGGAGAAGGTATGGGTTTAATATCTATTCGGCAGCTACTGTGTAAGCAATTAGCTGATGTTCTTTTTACGGATGTTAATGATGTTAATATCGATGAGAAATTTATTGATTTAGGTGTTGACTCAATCATGGCTGTTGAATGGGTTAAAACGATCAATAACACTTTTTCTATAACACTGAATGAAACTATTCTTTATGAATATGCGACAATCAATTTGTTGGCCCAATATATTGTAGAGAATGAATCGCTCTCTATAGTATTGCCCACCAGTGAGAATTATACAGATAGCGATGATGTTACCATTGATAAATCAACTGACGAAGAGACTATAAACTGGCAGATGAAAGTAATCACTGTATTACAACAGGCTCTGGCAGAAGTGCTGTATCTTGATGATAATGAAATCAACAACGATGAAAAATTTATAGAGTTAGGTTTGGATTCTATTACTGCGGTAGAATGGATTAAGCGCATTAATAAAGAGCTCGGTTGTACTATAGAGCCTGCTTTGATTTATGACTACTCTACGCTTAACTTATTGTCTCACTATATTACACAGCATAAAGAACATAAAAAAAATACCCTGATAAATGATATGTCAGTAATATCTAACCCAATAAATACCCAACAAGCTAATGTATCGATTAATCATGAAGGCGATGCAATAGTAGATGCGTCTATTCATGATGATAAAGACTTAAACACTATTACTCATACATTAACCCATCTACTTGCTAATGTTCTCTACTTGGATATAGAAGAAATTAACGATACTGATAAGTTTATTGATTTAGGTGTGGACTCTATTGTTGGTGTTGAATGGCTTAAACAGGTTAAAAAAACATTCTCGTTAGAACTTGAGGCGACTATTCTTTATGACTGCACCTCTATTAATGATTTTGCAGCCTATTTATTGCCATTATTAGACAATAAATATTCCGATAAACATAATACACTGAACATTGAGAGCAACACTCAGCCACAGAGTTATACCAAGGATAAAAATTATACTAATACTCAGCGTGTTGATAAAGATACTGCAAAAAAAGATAAAATTACATTAAATAAACTCTCGCGATCAAGAGCCGCTCAATATTCTCCTGCACCAGAAATGCTAAATTTGCGTTCACTCGATAGAAAAAACACAGAGTCGCACCGGCATACGCTTATTGATAGTGCAAATCGTGCAGAAAATCAAGATACCCATAATAGGGCCGCCAAGAAAGCAAGTACTATAACAACAAATATCCCTAACAATGATTATGCTATAAAAGAGACTGATGTCGCTATTGTTGGCCTGTCGGGTAAATTTTCGAAAGCTGATAATGTTGATGAGTTCTGGGATATTATTGCCAACGGCATCAGTGCTATTGATGAAGTACCAGCTTCTCGCTGGAATATTAATTCGTATTTCGACAGTGATCCTATGGCAGAGGGTAAAACCTATAGCCGCTGGTTAGGTGCAATCAATAATGTCGATTGTTTTGATGCTGATTTTTTCGGCATTTCACCACGTGAAGCAGAGCATATGGATCCGCAGCAACGGTTGTTTCTCGAAGAGGCATGGCGCTCTATTGAGGATGCAGGTTATGCGGCTGATTCATTGTCTGATCAACGTTGTGGCGTTTTTGTTGGTGTGGGGCAGGGTGATTATTATAGCCACTTGCGGGCTCACAATATCGCACCTGATGCCTATACCTTAATGGGTATGAATTCTGCCATTCTTGCCTCGCGTATTTCCTATTTATTAAATTTAAAAGGCGCTAGCCTCTCGGTAGATACTGCGTGTTCATCGTCTTTAGTGGCAATACATAAAGCAGTTGAAAGCTTACTTAGCAATGAAAATGACATTGCATTAGCCGGTGGTGTTTACATTTCTACCACTCCAGAAATGCTCATTATGACGAGTAAATCCAATATGCTATCGGCAGATGGTCAATGCAAAGCATTTGATGCCGGTGCTAATGGCTTTGTTATGGGCGAAGGTGTTGGTGTACTTGTGTTAAAGCGTCTTAGTGATGCGGTGCACGATAACGATAATATTTATGGCGTTATTGCCGGTAGCGGTATTAATCAGGATGGTTCAACCAATGGTATTACAGCACCTAGTAGCCAGGCACAATCACAGCTACAACAACAGGTGTACACCAGATTTGCTATTAATCCACAATGGGTTCAGTTAGTCGAGGCACACGGAACAGGCACTAAGCTCGGTGACCCGATAGAAGTTAAAGCCTTAAAGGACGCCTATGAGAAAGTACGTCCGGTATCGAGTCATGTAAGCCCCAATAGTTGTGCGCTGGGCTCAGTGAAAACCAATATCGGACATACCTTGACCGCCGCAGGTGTTGCCAGTGTCATTAAAGTTGTACAGTCAATGCGTCATGAAAAACTGCCACCATCAATCCACTATACAAATAAAAATGAACATATTGATTTTTTAGGTAGCCCTTTTTATGTCAATACTGAACTTAAGTCTTGGCCTTTGAGAAACACTCAACCACGCTGGGCGACGGTAAGCTCTTTCGGGTTCAGTGGCACTAATGCCTTTGTCGCGATACGTGATCATTTACCGGCGAGCGTGGTTGATAAATCAATAAATGCTAAGCATGCCAACATCATCGTTTTATCAGCTAAAAATAGCGATCAATTACTGATGGCGGCAAAGAACTTAGCGACATTTATCAGTCGCTACCATGATAATTTTAACCGGCATGATGATAATAACTATTATGTCGATTTTCAGGCTATGGCATATACATTACAAATAGGGCGGCAGGCATTTTCATACCGTCTTGCGGTTGTTTGTGAAAATACAGAGCAGCTTTATCAGCAGTTACAGTATTTCTTAAAGGCACCTGTGGCAGCTAGTAATCCTGATCAAGGGCTCTACTATGGTGAATGTACAGCACAAATGACGCAACATTCTATTTCTATGTCCTGGGCATTAACGGCATTATCTCAATTAGCAACAAACTGGGTTGCAGGTGAAGCTATTCAATGGCAACAACTCTATGGCGATAGTTCCCCTCAACGTATGTCTTTGCCAACATACCCTTTTACGTCAGAGCGCTATTGGCTGCCCAATGATAACTCGGGTGAAGAAAACCTATTGCCGAATGATATTTACACCCACGACGAGCACTGGCAGTTAGTACCGGCTGAATATAATCCAGCTGCGCCTACTGGAAATTTATGCATCATTGATTTTACCTCAGCGGTAATTAATGCTGATGAGCTAGCTGAAACCATTAAGAACACTGATACAACAGTGGATTATCGCCCCGTTTATAGTAGTGATATAGCGGCATTGCACAATAGCACTACGGATTCAATTAACCACTTAGTGGACACTTGTAGTGATTTTTTCACAACATTTTTCTCTGCGCTTAACACCCAGTCGCAGCAACAAACACTCTGTGTTATTTATCGCTGGAGCTTCGACAATAGACAAGCTAGTAATCAAAATTTACTGATTGTGCAGCAATTATTGAGTGCGATTAAAATTACAGACTGTAGTGTTAATTATTTACTGTTGGTTAGCCCCTGGGAAAATAATTC
>Ga0193959_1000176_pt1 | contig 25931 bp, 21 predicted proteins | sample FB_2_MG_FD_140333 | JGI IMG/M metagenome (GOLD analysis project Ga0193959, IMG submission 140333) | Microbial mat bacterial communities from the Broadkill River, Lewes, Delaware, United States - FB_2_MG | ecosystem: Environmental > Aquatic > Freshwater > River > Microbial mats | place: USA... | reverse complement strand
TCTAAAGTCAAATATCCTAAGCCTACATTTAATAAAAATTGTATACGTGTTCTTATTTCCTTTAAAATTTCAGATCCAATTTTTAATTGTTTCTCACTTAGTTTGTTTTCAATATTTTCAAACCATTTTGCGAGTTCAGAAATGTCAAATTGTGCTAATTCAGAAATATTTTTTTTATTTATTTTAAAGTATAAAGCTTCTTTCTTAAGTCTTTTTGAATCACAGGTTTCACAATTTACTTCATCCATGAAATCTTTTGCCCAACGTTTTATAGATCTTGACTCACTATTCTTATATTGATTTTGAATAAAATTAATAATTCCTTCAAAATCGATTTCATAAGATCTTGTAACACCAACAGTTTTTGAAGTAACTTTAAATTTTTCATTACCTCCATTTAAAATTATATTTAACGCTTCTTCTGGAATTTTTGATATAGGATCACTTAAATCAAATTTATAACGATCTGCAATTAATTGAAGTTGTTTAAAAATCCAGCTACTTTTTTGTTCTCCTAATGGTGCAATACCACCATTTTTGATAGATAATCCATCATTAGGTATTATTTTTTGATGATTAACCTGATTTATTTTTCCTAATCCGTTACATGTTGGACATGCTCCTTTGGGTGAATTAAATGAAAAGCTATTAGGCTCTGGGTTAGGGTAGGAGATACCTGTGTCTGGACACATTAATTCACGACTAAAATAACGATGTGTAGTTGATCCATGTTCTAAAACCATTAAAATGTTTTCACCTGAATATAATGCGGTTGTAATTGTTTCAACCAATCTTTTTTCTGAAGATTTGTCCACTAATAATCTGTCAATTACAATCTCAATATCATGTGTTTTATATCGATCTAATCGCATTCCTTTCTCAATTTCACGAATTTCACCATCAACTCTAACTCGTAAAAATCCTTGTTTTGCTATTTGCTCAAAAAGCTCTCTGTAATGACCTTTTCTCGACTTGATAATTGGTGCTAAGATTGCTATTTTTTTTCCATTATAGTCATTGAGAATCAATTCTTTGATTTGATCATCACTATAACTAACCATTTTTTTATTGGTGTTATAAGAATAAGCATCTCCGGCACGTGAATATAACAATCTTAAAAAATCATAAATTTCGGTAATTGTACCAACTGTAGATCTTGGACTTTTATTTGTTGTTTTCTGTTCAATAGAAATTACAGGTGAAAGACCATCAATTTTATCTACATCAGGTCTTTCTAATCCTCCTAAAAATTGCCTTGCATAGGCAGAAAAAGTTTCAATATACCTTCTTTGGCCTTCAGCATAAATAGTGTCAAAAGCTAACGATGATTTACCACTTCCACTTAAACCAGTTATTACTACTAATTTTTCTCTTGGGATTCGGACATCAATATTTTTTAAATTATGAACCCGAGCACCAAGAACTTCAATATATTCTTCTTGTTTTGCCATTTGTTTTTAGGAAAGTTGCAAAGTTAAAAAATTGTAACTATAAATTAGTTAAAGACTTATATCTTATTTATGAAATTAGTATATTGCGATAAAATTCTAAAGCTTTTAAATTGATTGATTCGTTAAGACATTATTTTGAAAAACATGGTTTTGCAGTTTCCTCAAGATTTGCCGATAGATTGGGTATTCGTGTTGCAAACGTAAGACTGTTTTTTATCTATATTTCATTTGTAACATTTGGTTTTTCTTTTGGAATATATTTAACCTTAGCTTTTTTACTTCGTTTGAAAGATTTAATTTATACAAAAAGAAATTCTGTATTTGATTTATAATTAATTATGGTTGTTAAAACAAAATTATATATTTCAATATTACTGCTTATTACAGTTCTAATTATTGGTGTTGCAGGTTTTATTTATGTGTCAAATGAATCATTTATAGATTCATTATATATGACCGTAATTACTATGTCTACTGTTGGTTTTGGGACATTGCATGAGTTAAACGAATCAGAGAAGTTATTTACAATTTTTTTAATAATATTAAGTATTGGAGTGTATGGTTATGCGGTAACAGCTTTAACAGAATATTTAGCAAATGACAACTTTTTTCAACAACTAAAAATAAAAAAAATGCAACAAAAAATTCAAAAATTACAGAATCATACTGTTGTGTGTGGGTACGGTAGAAATGGAAGGCAAGCAGTAGTTAAGCTTAAAAAATTTAATATGCCTTGTATAGTAATTGAAAAGGATAAAGATATATTAGAGGAGTTGGACCAGAATAATATTATGTATGTTGAAGGGGATGCTACTGGTGATGAGGCACTTGAAAAGGCTAATATTAGAAACGCTAAAAGTTTGATAACAGCTTTACCATCTGATGCAGATAATTTATTTGTTGTGCTTTCGGCCAGACAAATTAATAAAGAATTCATAATTATTAGTAGAGCATCAAATGAATCTTCTATTAAAAAATTAATGATTGCGGGAGCGTCAAATATAATTATGCCTGATAAAATCGGCGGAATGCATATGGCTTCATTAGTTGTTACACCCGATTTAGTTGAATTTGTTGAGCGACTAACTATTGATGATGATTCTGCTGCAAATTTAGAAGAAATATCAATTAATGATTTACCACCTGGATATGTAAATAAAACAATTTTAGATTTAGATTTACGTAGAAGTACGGGCTGTAATGTGATCGGGTTTAAAACTGAAAATAATGAATATATTGTAAATCCTGAGCCTGAAACTATATTAACACCAAACTCTAATTTAATAGTTTTAGGAAAGCCAAGTCAAATTCAAAAATTGCGCCAAATTCTTTAAATTCAATATAAATTGCCGGTTAATGAAAAATAGGCAAGTTTATTGTTAAAAACTTGTAGTAAACTCTATTTTTTGCCATATTGCGGAAGCTTTAAAAAAAATTAACCAATATTATGAAGAAATCCTTTTTCTCATTGCTACTTTTAGTAGCGCCTATTATAACATTTGCACAAGAAACAGTTGATAAAGGATTAGATGAAAAGATAGATGAAGTATTTGGTAATGCAACAGGCTGGTTTGTAAATTTTATATTTTATCAAATACCTTTTTCTGAAAATGTAAAAGTGTATTGGGTATTATTTCCCTTAATTATTGGAGCAACTTACTTTACATTTTATTTTAAATTTATAAATTTTAGAGGATTCCTAACTTCTATTAATATTATTAGAGGAAAGTATGATGATATTGACCATCATGAATCCTTAATTGGTGCAGGTGACTCAACTCCAGGAGGTGATGCTATTGAAACAATTGCTATTGAAGGTCATGAAGGTGAAGTTTCACATTTTCAGGCTTTAACAGCAGCCTTATCTGCAACTGTTGGTTTAGGAAATATTGCCGGAGTTGCAATTGCTGTTTCAATTGGAGGTGCCGGAGCAACTTTTTGGATGATTCTTGCAGGATTCTTAGGAATGGCATCAAAATTTGTTGAATGTACATTAGGTGTAAAGTATAGAGATATTGGTGAAGATGGAACTGTTTATGGAGGTCCAATGTATTATTTAACAAAAGGGCTTAAGAAAAAAGGGTTTGAAAAATTGGGGAAAGTTTTAGCTGTTCTGTTTGCAATTTTCGTAATTGGTGGTTCATTTGGAGGAGGAAATATGTTCCAAGTAAATCAAGCATTTCAATTGGTTGAAAATATAACCGGAGGAGAGAGTTCTTTTTTTTATGGAAAAGGATGGATGTTTGGTTTAATTATGGCAATTCTTGTTGGAATTGTTATAATTGGAGGTATTAAAAAAATTGCAAAAGTTACTGATAAGATTGTTCCTTTTATGGTTGTTATATATGTGTCAGCTTCTATTTTTGTTTTAGTTGCGAAATACGATATGATTGGAGAGGCATTTGTTCAAATTTTTGAAGGAGCGTTTAGTCCTGAAGGTGTCGTAGGAGGTGCAATAGGTGTTTTAGTGCAAGGATTTAGACGTGCTGCATTTTCCAACGAAGCAGGAATTGGTTCGGCTTCGATAGCGCATTCAGCAGTAAAAACTAAGTATCCTGCAAGTGAAGGAATGGTTGCGTTGTTAGAGCCGTTTATTGATACGGTTGTTGTTTGTACTATGACAGCTTTAGTATTGATTATTACCGGGAATGTTGCTGCAGAAAATGCCTCGTTGAATGATGCCCAGGCAATTTTATTAACTTCAGGTGCATTTGCTTCTGTAATTTCCTGGTTTCCATATGTGTTAACTATTGCAGTTGTGTTATTTGCATTTAGTACTATGATATCTTGGTCTTATTATGGTTTTCAAGGTTGGGCTTATTTATTTGGTCGATCAAAAAAAATGGAATACACTTACAAAATTATATTCTGTATTTTCGTAATTATTGGTGCAGCAGCAAGCTTAGGGTCAGTTATAGGGTTTTCAGACGCAATGATATTTGCAATGATGGTTCCAAATATGGTTGGTCTTGTTATTTTAGCCCCAAAAGTACGTGATGAATTGGCAAAATATATGAAAGCGATAAAGTCAGAAAAAAAATAATATTGTAAATAAAGTGAAAAAAATTAAATCTCATTTCTGGTATAATAAGCGCCAAAGAAATGGGATTTTCTTTTTATTAATAATTATTGTTTCATTGCAAAGTCTGTTCTTTTTTGTAGACTTTTCTTCCGATGAAATTAATGATATTGATACTACTGAGTTTTTAATCTTTCAGAAGGAATTGGATTCCTTAACAAAAAATGAAAATAAAACGAAATCGAAAAAGCTCTATCCATTCAATCCAAATTTTATAACCGATTATAAAGGATATCAATTAGGTATGTCTGTTGAAGAAATAGATAGATTACATAGTTTTCGATCAAAAGGAGCATATGTCAATTCAAAAAAAGAATTTCAAAAAGTAACTCAAATTAATGATAGTTTATTAAAAGAAATTAGTCCTTTTTTTAAATTTCCAAGTTGGGTGAATGCTAATAATGGCAAAGAAAAAAAATATAAAAGGTCAGAAGAAATTCCTTTGAATAAAAAAAATATTAATTTAGCCAGCGCAAATGAGTTCACCTCAATAAAAGGAATTGGAGAAAAGTTAGCCAAGAGAATTGTTGATTATCGTAAAAAACTTCAAGGTTTTTCATTTAATGAACAGTTGTATGAAGTTTGGGGATTAGATAAAGAAATTGCTGATATGGTGTTGCAATATTACAAAGTTGCTGAACCTACTACTATAAAAAAATTGAATATTAATAATGCCACATTTAAAGAGGTGTTGGCTATTGTTTATATTGATTATGACCTTGCTAAAAAGATTTTTAATTATAGAGATGAGGTAGCAGAGATTCAAGAAATTGAAGAGTTGAAAAAAATAGAAGGATTTCCAATGGATAAATTTAGTAGAATAACTTTATATTTGGAGGCTAAATAATTATAATAAAAAAGGGATTACCCGTATGAATAGAATGTATTTTACTGAGGAACATGAAGCGTTTAGAGAGAGTTTTAAGGATTTTTTACAAAAGGAAGTAGTTCCTCATATTGATAAATGGGAAAAGGAAGGTGAAATAGAACGTTTTATTTGGCAAAAGTTTGGTGAAATGGGGTATTTCGGATTAAATGCTCCTGAAGAATTCGGAGGATTGAATTTGGACATTTTTTACACCGTTATATTTCTTGAAGAATTACAAAAGGTGAATTCTGGTGGTTTTGCTGCAGCAATGTGGGCGCATTCATATTTAGCAATGACGCATTTGGCAAAGGAAGGCGATGACAGAATAAAAAAAGAATATTTGACACCAAGTATAAATGGTGAAAAAATAGGATGTTTGTGTATTTCTGAACCTTTTGGAGGGTCTGATGTTGCAGGAATGAGAACGACAGCGGTTAAACAGGGCGATAATTATATTATAAATGGTTCTAAGACGTTTATAACAAATGGTGTTTATTCGGACTATTTGGTGGTTACGGCTAAAACGGATACAACAGATAAATATAATGGTATTAGTATTTTTGTTGTTGATAGAAATACACCCGGAATTTCAGCAACAAAATTGGATAAATTAGGTTGGAAAGCTTCAGATACAGCTGAAATTGCTTTTGATAATGTAACAATTCCAGCAAGTAATTTAATGGGTGATGAAGGAAAAGGATTTGCTTATATAATGAGTCATTTTGCTTTGGAACGTTTAGTAATGGGAATTAATGCGCATGCAAGAGCAGAGTTTGCTTTGGATTATGCTGTTAAATATATGTCGGAGAGGGAAGCTTTTGGAAGAACTATTAATAAGTTTCAAGCGCTAAGACATAAAGTTGCAGAAATGGCAAGTGAAGTTGAAATGTGTAAAGAGTTCAATTATTCTGTTGCAAAAAGGTTAAATGACGGGCAATATATAGTTAAGGAAGCTAGTATGTCCAAATTGTTATCAACAAAAATGGCTGATGGTGTAATAAATGAATGCTTACAATTGTTGGGAGGATATGGGTATATGGAAGAGTATCCAATGGCTAGATTATTAAGGGATAGTCGCCTTGGACAAATTGGAGGTGGAACTTCAGAAATTTTAAAAGAAATTATTGCGAAAATAGTTATTGATAAAAAGGAATATCAACAAGCGAAGTAATGTGTTTTTCCGTTTAATTTTTTTTTATTTAAAAGATACTCAATAAAATAATTAGTTATATATTTGCAATCCGAAATAAAAAAGGAACAAGTTTGAAAGGAGGTGCTAAAATATGTTAATTATACCAGTAAAGGACGGAGAAAATATTGATAGAGCGTTAAAACGTTACAAAAGAAAATTTGATCGTACGAAAACAATGAAGAACTTACGTAACCGTAAACAATTCAATAAACCTTCAGTAGTGAAGCGTGCGCAAAACATAAAAGCTCAATATGTTCAAAAGATTAGAACAGCAGAAGAACAAGGTTAATATTTTTTAACCGAAAATTTAAAACCGTTAGTAATTATAATATACAATTTGTATGTTTGTTACTAACGGTTTTTTTATGTCTATAAATTCCTTCTTAAATTATTTAAAATACGAAAGAAAGTATTCCAAACATACGATTACTGCTTATGAAAATGATTTGGTTACATTTAAATCATTTTATAAAAAAGAATATAACTGTAATAATATAGATCAGGTTAATTATTCTGAAATTAGAACGTGGATTGTTTATTTGGTAAATTCTGGCGTTTCAAACCGGTCTATTAATAGAAAGGTATCTTCTTTAAAATCTTTTTATAGATTTCTTCAAAAAACAAAAGTAATAGAGGTAAGTCCGTTATTTAAGCACAAAGCTTTAAAAGTTTTGAAACAGGTTCAAGTTCCTTTTTCAGAAAAGGAAATATTAAGTGTTCTTCAAAACTTAGATAAGGAGCTAGATTTTGAATCTGTAAGAGATAAATTAATTGTAGAATTATTTTATTCAACAGGAATTAGAAGAAGTGAATTGATTCATATAAAAGTGTCTGATATTGACTATTCAAATGAAACTGTTAAAGTTTTAGGTAAACGCAATAAAGAAAGGTTTATTCCGCTATTAAAATCTGTGCTTGAGACCCTAAGAAATTATATGGAATTCAGAGAGGTAATTAATACGAATCAGTCCTATTTATTTCTAACAAAAAAAGGTAAAATAATATACGATACACTTGTTTATCGAGTAATAAATAATTATTTTAGTAAAGTGTCATCAAAAGTAAAAAAGAGCCCTCATATAATTAGGCATTCTTTTGCAACACATCTGTTGAATGAAGGTGCTGATTTAAACTCAGTTAAAGAATTGCTTGGGCATTCGAGTTTAGCTTCAACACAGGTATATACCCATAGTAGTATGGGTAAGTTAAAGGAAATATATAATCAAGCTCACCCAAGGGGCGAAAAAAATTAAATTAATTATGAAAGTAAATGTACAGTCTGTCAATTTTAATGCTGATGCAGGTTTAATTGAATTTGTAGAAAAGAAAGTAAATAGTTTAGAAAAATATTACGATAAGATTGTTGATTCTGAGGTGTTTTTAAAAGTGCAACAAACAAGTGATAAAGAGAATAAAATAGTAGATATTAAGTTGAATATACCTGGGAATGATTTAGTTGTGAAAAAGCAGTGTAAAACCTTTGAAGAAGGGGTTGTGTTGGCTTCTGATTCTTTAAAGAGACAGTTGACAAAAAAGAAAGAAAAAGTTAGATCAAAATAAATTAAAAAAATAATTAGAAAAGTTTTGTTTAAATTTAAAACTTTAATACATTTGCAGTCCGTTAGAAATAGCGGGCTTCTTTTATGGAGTAAAAAGCCGATGTAGCTCAGCTGGCTAGAGCAGCTGATTTGTAATCAGCAGGTCGTGGGTTCGAGTCCCTCCATCGGCTCTGATCTTTGAAAATTATGGTGAGATACTCAAGTGGCCAACGAGGGCAGACTGTAAATCTGCTGCGCAAGCTTCGAAGGTTCGAATCCTTCTCTCACCACATTTAATTTATAGAAGTATAAATTATTTAGGAAATTGGAAAAAATATTGCGAGAGTAGCTCAGTTGGTAGAGCTTCAGCCTTCCAAGCTGACTGTCGCCGGTTCGAGCCCGGTCTCTCGCTCTTTTTTGCCGGTGTAGCTCAGGGGTAGAGCGTTTCCTTGGTAAGGAAGAGGTCACGAGTTCAATTCTCGTCATTGGCTCAAGTAAAAGAATAAAAAAGAATAGAATTTAACACTATATATATAACTAAGATTTAAAAATTAATAATTATGGCTAAAGAAACCTTTGATCGTTCGAAACCGCATTTAAACATTGGTACTATTGGACACGTTGATCACGGTAAAACAACCTTAACAGCTGCTATTACTGTTGTATTAGCAGAAAAAGGACTTTCTGAAGTAAAAGATTTCGATCAAATCGATAATGCTCCTGAGGAAAAAGAGAGAGGTATTACTATTAATACTGCTCACGTTGAATATCAAACTGCTAACCGTCACTACGCTCACGTTGACTGTCCAGGTCACGCCGATTACGTAAAGAACATGGTAACAGGTGCTGCTCAAATGGATGGTGCAATTATCGTTGTAGCTGCAACTGATGGACCAATGCCTCAAACTAGAGAGCACATCTTATTAGGTCGTCAGGTTGGTATTCCAAGATTAGTTGTATTCATGAATAAAGTGGATATGGTTGATGATGAAGAACTATTAGAATTGGTAGAGATGGAAATCAGAGATTTATTATCTTTCTACGAATATGATGGTGATAACACTCCTGTGATTATGGGGTCTGCTTTAGGTGGGTTGAATTTAGATCCAAAATGGGTTGATAAAATTATGGAGTTAATGGACGCTGTGGATACTTGGATTGAGTTACCTAAGCGTGATGTTGATAAAGATTTCTTAATGCCTGTAGAGGATGTATTCTCAATTACTGGTCGTGGTACTGTTGCAACTGGTCGTATTGAAACTGGTGTAGCTAATACTGGAGATGGTGTAGATATTATTGGTATGGGTGCTGAAAAATTAACGTCTACTATTACTGGAGTTGAAATGTTCCGTAAAATATTAGATAGAGGTGAAGCTGGAGATAACGTTGGTATCTTATTAAGAGGTATTGCTAAAGAAGATATTAAAAGAGGTATGGTAATCTGTAAGCCAGGTTCTGTAACTCCACATGATAAATTCAAAGCTGAGGTTTATATCCTTAAAAAAGAAGAAGGTGGTCGTCACACACCATTCCACAACAACTACCGTCCACAGTTTTACGTACGTACAACTGACGTAACAGGTACTATTAACTTGCCTGATGGAGTTGAAATGGTAATGCCAGGAGATAACTTAACAATTACTGTAGATTTACACCAACCAATTGCAATGAATGTTGGTTTACGTTTCGCTATCCGTGAGGGTGGTAGAACTGTAGGTGCAGGTCAGGTAACTGAAATTCTTTAATTAGAATCACACACAAAAGTTTATCAAGGTGCTTCGTTTAAGTGAAGCACCTTGTATTTACGGGCGTAGCTCAGTTGGTAGAGCACTGGTCTCCAAAACCAGGTGTCGGGAGTTCGAGTCTCTCCGCCCGTGCAAAAAAATAAAAAATGAATTTAGTTAATTATATAAAAGACTCGTTTGAAGAGTTACGTAATAAAGTATCTTGGATCTCTTGGGAAGAAGCTCAAAAATCTACAGTAGTTGTTGCGGTATTTACAATTTTATTTGCTTTGTCAGTATTTCTTGTAGATAAGTTTTTTCAAACTGGTTTGGGAGAATATTTTAAATTATTTTAATAACTAAAGTTTATTATGACTGATTCTGTGAAAAAATGGTACGTAGTTAGAGCTATAGGTGGGCAAGAAAATAAGGTAAAATCTTATATTGAAAACGAAATTGCTCGTTTAGGTATGACTGATTATGTGGATAGAGTTTTGGTACCTACGGAAAAAGTTATACAGGTTCGTAACGGTAAGAAAATACACAAAGAACGTGTTTATTTTCCTGGTTATGTAATGATTGAAGCTAACTTAAGTGGTGAATTACCTCATATTATTAAAGGTATAACAGGGGTTATAGGTTTTTTAGGAGAGGTTAAAGGAGGAGATCCTGTGCCAATGAGGAAGTCAGAAATTAACCGTATGCTTGGTAAAGTGGATGAGTTGTCGGTACAAAATGACAATGTTGCTATCCCATATGTAGTTGGAGAAACGGTTAAAGTAATTGATGGTCCATTTAATGGATTTGATGGTACTATTGAGAATATAAATGAAGAGAAGCGTAAACTTGAGGTAATGGTTAAGATTTTTGGAAGAAAGACGCCATTAGAGTTAAGTTATATGCAAGTAGATAAAATTTCATAATTGTTACAATAATTTGTGATGTTACATGTTTGCTTCCAATGAATGTGTGATATCTAATTTAAGATTAAAAAATGGCAAAAGAAGTAAGTAAGGTAGTAAAATTACAAGTTCGTGGTGGGGCTGCAAATCCATCACCACCAGTTGGACCTGCTTTAGGTGCTGCCGGAGTTAATATCATGGAGTTCTGTAAGCAATTTAATGCTAGAACACAAGATAAACAAGGAAAGGTTTTACCAGTAGCAATTACTGTATATAAAGACAAATCTTTCGATTTTGTTGTAAAAACTCCACCAGCGGCTGTGCAAATTTTAGAAGCAGCTAAAGTAAAGAAAGGTTCTTCTGAACCAAACCGTCAGAAAGTAGCTACAGTAACTTGGGATCAATTAAAAGCAATTGCTGAAGATAAAATGGTAGATTTAAATGCATTTACTGTTGAATCGGCAATGTTAATGATGGCAGGTACGGCTCGTTCAATGGGTATAAGAGTAAAAGGAGAAGCTCCAGTAAAACAATAAAACAGTTATTAAAAAATGGCAAAATTAACTAAAAAGCAAAAAGAAGCTCAAAGTAAGGTTGATAAAACTCAATCTTATTCATTAAAAGATGCTTCTGCTTTAGTAAAAGAAATTACTTCTGTAAATTTTGATGCATCTATTGATTTAGCTGTTAGATTAGGAGTAGATCCTCGTAAAGCAAATCAAATGGTGAGAGGGGTAGTTACATTACCTCATGGAACCGGAAAAGATGTTAAAGTATTAGCATTAGTAACTCCAGATAAAGAAGCTGAGGCTAAAGAAGCTGGAGCAGATTATGTTGGGCTAGATGAATATCTTGCAAAAATTAAAGCAGGTTGGACAGATGTTGATGTTATAATTACAATGCCAAGTGTAATGGGGAAATTAGGTCCTTTAGGTCGTGTTTTAGGACCAAGAGGTTTAATGCCTAACCCAAAAACTGGTACAGTAACTATGGACGTTGCAAAAGCTGTAAAAGAAGTGAAAGCTGGTAAAATTGACTTTAAAGTTGATAAAACTGGTATTATTCACGCGGCAGTAGCGAAGGCATCATTTGACGCTGACAAAATTTATGACAATGCTGAGGAATTAATTCAAACTATTTTGAAGTTAAAACCTACAGCGGCGAAAGGAACATACGTGAGAAGTATTTACTTATCAAGTACTATGAGTCCTGGTATTAATGTTGATATTAAATCAGTTTAATATAGTTAAATCTTATAATTATGACGAGAGAAGAAAAATCACAAGTAATAGAAGTTTTAACATCAAAGTTAACTGAGGGGAATATTATCTATTTAGCAGATATCTCAGGATTGAACGCTTTAGATACATCTAATTTACGTAGAGCTTGTTTTAAAGCAAATGTAAAATTAGCTGTTGTTAAAAATAGCTTGCTTGAAAAAGCAATGGAAAAGTCTGATAAAGACTTTGGAGAATTATCAGAAGTTTTAAAAGGAAATACTTCCTTAATGATTTCAGAAACGGGTAATGCTCCAGCAAAAGTAATTAAAGAATTTCGTAAGAAATCTGATAAGCCTGTTTTAAAAGGAGCTTATGTGGAACAAGCAATTTATGTTGGGGATGACCAATTAGATGCATTAGTAAACATCAAGTCTAAAGAAGAACTTATTGGAGATATTATTGGATTATTACAGTCACCTGCTAAGAATGTTGTTTCAGCATTACAATCAGGAGGTAATAAACTATCAGGAATTCTGAAAACTTTATCAGATAAATAATTAAGTGCACGAATAAACTAAATAATAAAAATTAAACAAAGAGAAATGGCAGATTTAAAAGATTTCGCAGAACAACTTGTTAACTTAACAGTAAAAGAAGTAAATGAGTTAGCTGATATTTTAAAAGATGAATACGGAATTGAACCAGCAGCAGCTGCAGTAGCAGTAGCAGGTCCAGCAGCAGGTGGAGACGCAGCAGCTGATGAACAAACTGAGTTTGACGTAATTTTAAAAGCAGCTGGAGGATCTAAACTAGCGGTTGTTAAATTAGTTAAAGAATTAACTGGTTTAGGATTAAAAGAGGCTAAAGGTATTGTAGATAGCGCGCCAGCACCAATTAAAGAAGGTATTTCTAAAGATGAAGCTGAAGGATTAAAAGCATCATTAGAAGAAGCAGGAGCAGAGGTTGAGCTTAAATAAGCTTTTAACAGCTAAAACAATTTAAGGTTTAGGTCTTGGGTGAATTCCTTAGACCTAAACCATTTTGCGTATATATTCGTTCTTATATTTTAATAGTTTTTTTAACTTAAAGTTTTTGTCCATTGGCCACAAATAAATTCACCGAAAGAATAAACTTTGCATCAGCTAAATTGGTTACTGAATACCCAGATTTTTTAGATATTCAGGTTAAATCATTCCAAGATTTTTTCCAACTTAAAACCAAAGCTGACGAACGAAGTACCGAAGGATTATATAAAACCTTCCTTGACAACTTCCCAATTACAGATACTCGTAACAATTTTGTGTTAGAGTTTATCGACTACTTTGTAGATCCTCCGAGATATTCAATTCAAGAATGTATTGAAAGAGGTTTAACTTATTGTGTGCCTTTAAAAGCACGATTAAAATTGTACTGTACAGATCCAGAACACGAAGATTTTGAAACTATCGTGCAAGATGTTTATTTAGGTACAATCCCTTACATGACTCATAGTGGTACATTCTGTATCAATGGGGCAGAAAGAGTTGTTGTTTCTCAATTACACCGTTCACCAGGGGTATTCTTTGGACAGTCGTTCCACGCAAACGGAACTAAATTATATTCAGCAAGGGTAATTCCTTTTAAAGGTTCTTGGATAGAGTTTGCAACTGATATCAATCAAGTAATGTATGCTTATATTGATAGAAAGAAAAAATTACCGGTAACTACGTTGTTTAGAGCAATTGGTTACGAAAGAGATAAAGATATACTTGAAATTTTTGATCTTGCAGAAGAAATAAAAGTTTCTAAGAGTGGTCTTAAAAAAGTATTAGGTAGAAAATTAGCTGCCCGTGTTTTAAAAACATGGTTTGAAGATTTTGTTGATGAAGATACAGGAGAAGTTGTTTCTATAGAAAGAAATGAAATTGTACTTGATAGAGATACAATTTTAGAAAAAGAACAGATTGAAGAAATTATTGAATCAGGTACTAAAACCATTTTACTTCATAAAGAAGATAATGAAATGGCTGATTATGCTATTATTCATAATACACTTCAAAAAGATCCAACAAACTCTGAAAAAGAAGCTGTTGAACATATTTATAGACAATTACGTAATGCTGAACCGCCTGATTTTGAAACGGCGAAAGGTATTATAGATAAATTATTCTTTTCTGAACAACGTTACAATTTAGGTGAAGTTGGACGTTATAGAATGAATAAAAAATTAAACTTAAACGAAAGTATAGACCAAAAAGTTTTAACTAAGCTTGATATTATTACTATTATCAAAAACTTGATAAAACTTGTGAACTCTAAAGCTGAAGTTGATGATATTGATCACTTATCTAACCGTCGTGTACGTACAGTTGGTGAGCAATTAGCAAGTCAGTTTGGTGTTGGTTTATCTCGTATGGCGCGTACTATTCGTGAACGTATGAATGTTCGTGATAATGAAGTGTTTACACCAATTGATTTGATTAATGCTAAGACATTATCGTCAGTGATTAATTCATTCTTTGGTACAAACCAGTTATCTCAATTTATGGATCAAACCAATCCTTTAGCAGAGATCACTCATAAAAGAAGATTGTCAGCATTAGGACCTGGAGGTTTATCTCGTGAAAGAGCAGGGTTTGAGGTTCGAGATGTTCACTATACTCACTATGGTCGTTTATGTCCTATTGAAACACCGGAGGGACCGAATATTGGTCTTATTTCTTCATTAGCTGTATTTGCGAAAGTAAATAATTTAGGATTTATTGAGACTCCTTATAGAGAAGTTATAGATGGTAATGTTAATATTACGGAAGAACCGAGATATTTAAGTGCTGAGGAAGAAGAAGGGATGAAATTTGCACAATCGAATCTTCCTTTGAATGAGGAAGGTAGTTTTGTTGCGGATAAAGTTATTGTTCGTGAAGAAGCAGATTATCCTGTAGTGGAGCCAACGGCTGTTAATTTTATGGATGTTGCGCCAAATCAAATTGCATCAATCTCTGCATCTCTAATTCCATTCTTGGAGCATGATGATGCCAACCGTGCCTTGATGGGATCAAATATGATGCGTCAGGCAGTTCCATTATTAAGACCTGAATCACCAATTGTTGGTACTGGTTTAGAGCGTAGAGTAGCAAAGGATTCACGTATTTTAATGAATGCTGAAGGTGCTGGAGTTGTTGAATATGTTGATGCAGATACTATTGAAATTAAATACGATAAGACTGATGAAGATCGTATGGTTAGTTTTGATGGGGATAATAAATCATACAACTTAATTAAATTTAGAAAAACCAACCAAGGAACTTCAATTAATCTAAAACCTATTGTTAAAAAAGGTGATAGAGTTGAAGAAGGTCAAGTTCTTTGTGAAGGATATGCTACTCAAAAAGGTGAATTAGCCTTGGGTAGAAATATGAAAGTAGCCTTTATGCCTTGGAAAGGGTATAATTTTGAGGATGCGATTGTGATTTCTGAAAAAGTTGTAAAAGAAGATATTTTTACTTCAATCCATATTGATGAGTATTCTCTAGAAGTTAGAGATACTAAATTAGGAGCTGAAGAATTAACAAATGATATTCCAAATGTTTCTGAAGAGGCTACAAAAGACCTAGATGAAAATGGAATGATTCGTATAGGAGCAGAAGTAAAACCTGGAGATATTTTAATTGGTAAAATTACACCAAAAGGTGAATCTGATCCAACTCCAGAAGAAAAATTATTAAGAGCAATTTTTGGAGATAAAGCAGGTGATGTAAAAGATGCATCATTAAAAGCTTCACCTTCATTAAGAGGAGTTGTAATTGATAAAAAGTTATTCGAACGTGCAGTTAAAGATAAATCTAAGAGAGCGCAAGACAAAGTAAGTATTGCAAACTTAGAGAGTAAATATACTGCTAAATTTGAAGAATTACGCTCGGTATTGACTGACAAATTATTTACCTTAGTAAGTGGAAAAACTTCACAAGGGGTTATGAATGACTTGGGAGAGGAAATACTTCAAAAAGGGAAGAAGTTTACATTAAAAATGTTAAACTCTGTACCTGATTTTGTTTACTTAACAAAGGGTGTTTGGACTACTGATAGTCATATAAATAGCCTTGTAGTTGAATTAATTCACAATTACAAAATTAAAGTAAATGATTTACAAGGAAGCTTGCGTCGTAAGAAATTTACAGTTTCGGTTGGTGATGAATTACCTGCAGGGATTTTAAAGTTAGCGAAAGTTTATATTGCTAAAAAACGTAAATTAAAAGTAGGTGATAAAATGGCCGGTCGTCATGGTAACAAAGGTATTGTTGCTCGTATTGTACGTCAGGAAGATATGCCTTTCTTAGAAGATGGAACTCCAGTAGATATTGTATTAAATCCATTAGGTGTACCTTCTCGTATGAATATTGGTCAGATTTATGAAACAGTTCTAGGATGGGCTGGTCAAAAATTAGACACTAAGTATGCAACGCCAATTTTTGATGGTGCCTCTATTGAGGAAATTAATAAAATTACTGATGAGGCAGGTGTTCCACAATATGGTCATACTTACTTATATGATGGTGGTACAGGTCAGAGATTTGATCAAAAAGCAACAGTTGGTGTTATTTATATGATTAAACTAGGGCACATGATTGATGATAAAATGCATGCTCGTTCTATTGGACCGTATTCATTGATTACTCAACAACCATTAGGAGGTAAGGCTCAATTTGGGGGTCAGCGTTTTGGAGAGATGGAAGTTTGGGCGCTTGAAGCATATGGTGCATCAAGTACTTTACGTGAAATCTTAACTGTAAAATCGGATGACGTTTTAGGTAGAGCTAAATCATATGAAGCTATTGTGAAAGGTGATGCTATGCCAGAGCCTGGATTACCAGAATCGTTTAATGTATTAATGCACGAGTTGAAAGGACTTGGGTTAGACGTTAGATTAGAAGAGTAACAACTTTAAAAGTTAGTTAGGAAGTTTAACTTCCTAACTAACTATATATTTTTACATATTTAAAATTCGAATCCATCATTATTATTATGGCAAGAAAAAACGAGAAATACACTGTAAAAAAGTTTAATAAAATTTCAATTGGTTTGTCATCTCCAGAAGCAATTCTTGAGAAATCAAAAGGAGAAGTATTAAAACCAGAGACCATTAATTACCGTACGCATAAACCAGAAAGAGATGGATTGTTTTGTGAACGTATTTTTGGTCCTATTAAAGATTATGAATGTGCTTGTGGTAAGTACAAAAGAATACGTTATAAAGGAATTGTTTGTGACCGATGTGGTGTTGAAGTAACTGAGAAAAAAGTTAGAAGAGATAGAGTTGGACACATTAATTTAGTTGTTCCTGTAGCACATATTTGGTATTTTAAATCATTACCTAACAAAATGGGATACCTTTTAGGTTTACCATCTAAGAAGTTAGATATGATTATTTACTATGAAAGATATGTTGTAATACAACCAGCTGGAGCAAAAAATGCTGAAGGTGAACCATTACAAAAAATGGATTTCCTTACTGAGGAAGAGTATTTAGATATACTTGAATCGTTCCCTGTTGAAAATCAATATTTAGATGATAATGACCCAGATAAGTTTATTGCTAAGATGGGTGCAGCTTGTTTAATTGATTTATTTAATCGAATTGATTTAGATCAGTTATCTTATGATCTTCGTCATAAAGCAAATACTGAAACATCTAAACAACGTAAAACTGAAGCATTAAAAAGATTAAACGTTGTTGAATCTTTTAGAGATGCTAATAAAAATAGAGAGAACCGTCCAGAATGGATGATTATGAAAGTAATTCCGGTGACTCCACCAGAATTGCGTCCATTAGTTCCGTTAGATGGTGGTCGTTTTGCAACATCAGATTTAAATGATTTATATCGTAGAGTTATTATACGTAACAATCGTTTAAAAAGATTGGTTGAAATTAAAGCACCAGAAGTTATTTTACGTAATGAAAAACGTATGTTACAAGAATCTGTAGATTCATTATTTGATAACACACGTAAATCGTCCGCTGTAAAAACTGAATCTAATCGTCCATTAAAATCATTATCAGATTCATTAAAAGGTAAGCAAGGACGTTTTCGTCAAAACTTACTTGGTAAGCGTGTTGATTATTCAGCTCGTTCTGTAATTGTTGTTGGACCAGAATTAAAATTATATGAATGTGGATTGCCAAAAGATATGGCAGCTGAACTTTACAAACCTTTTGTAATTAGAAAATTAATTGAAAGAGGAATTGTAAAAACAGTAAAATCTGCAAAGAAAATTATAGATAAAAGAGAACCTGTGGTATGGGATATCTTAGAGAATGTTTTAAAAGGACATCCTGTAATGTTAAACCGTGCACCTACTCTTCACCGTTTGGGTATCCAAGCTTTCCAACCAAAATTAATTGAAGGAAAAGCAATTCAATTACATCCATTAGTATGTACGGCCTTCAATGCCGATTTTGATGGGGATCAAATGGCGGTTCATTTACCATTAGGACCTGAGGCTATATTAGAGTGTCAGTTATTAATGTTAGCTTCACATAATATTTTAAACCCAGCAAATGGGGCTCCGGTAACTGTACCTTCTCAGGATATGGTACTTGGTTTATATTATATGACAAAAGAGAGAAAATCTACACCAGAATATTTTGTAAAAGGTGAAGGTTTAACTTTTTATTCTCCTGAAGAAGTTACAATTGCTTTTAATGAAAAGCGAGTAGACTTAAATGCGAGTATTAAAGTTAGAACTAAAGATTTTAATGAAGAGGGAGAGCTTGTGAATCAAATTATCGCAACTACTGTTGGTAGAGTATTATTTAATGAAGTAGTACCTGAAGCAGCTGGTTACGTAAATGAAGTCTTAAACAAAAAATCTTTAAGAGATATTATTGGTAATATATTAAAAGTTACCGATGTTCCTACAACTGGGAAATTCTTAGATGATATGAAAGGAATGGGATACATGTTTGCATTCCGTGGTGGATTATCATTTAGTTTAGGTGATATTATTATCCCACCTGAAAAGCATAAAATGATTGCTGACGCGAATTCACAAGTAGACAATATTATGGCTAACTATAATATGGGTATGCTTACAAATAAAGAGCGTTACAATCAGGTAATTGATATTTGGGGTTCTACAAACAATCGTTTGACGGAACTTTCAATGAAACGTTTACGTGAAGATCAACAAGGATTTAACTCAGTATTTATGATGTTAGATTCTGGAGCGAGGGGTTCTAAAGAACAAATTCGTCAGTTAACTGGTATGCGTGGATTAATGGCGAAGCCTAAAAAATCGACAGCAGGAGGTGGTGAAATTATTGAAAATCCGATTTTATCTAACTTTAAGGAAGGATTATCAATTTTAGAATACTTTATTTCTACTCACGGTGCTCGTAAAGGTTTGGCCGATACAGCATTAAAAACTGCCGATGCAGGTTATTTAACTCGTAGATTAGTTGATGTTTCTCAAGATGTTATAATTAATGAAGTTGATTGTGGAACTTTAAGAGGTTTAAATGTTGAACCACTTAAGAAAAACGATGAGATTGTTGAAACATTAAGTGAAAGAATTGAAGGTCGTGTTTCTTTACATGATGTTGTTGATCCACTTACTGAAGAATTATTAGTTAGTGCAGGAGAGGAAATTTCTACTGAAATAGCAAAAAGAATTGACAGTTCACCAATAAATAATGTTGAAGTACGTTCAGCGTTAACTTGTGAAGCCAAAAGAGGTATTTGTGCAAAATGTTATGGACATAGTTTATCTACTAGAAAAATGGTTCAAAAAGGTGAAGCAGTTGGAGTTATTGCAGCTCAATCAATTGGAGAACCTGGTACACAGTTAACATTAAGAACATTCCACGTTGGTGGTGTTGCTGGTAACATTTCTGAAGATAATAGTTTAAGAACTAAATTTGCTGGTAGAGCAGTAATTGAAGATTTAAGAACTGTAAAAGGTGTTGATGCTGATGGAGTAGAAGTTGATACTGTAATTTCAAGAACATCTGAAATTAAATTGATTGATGAGAAAACTGGCTTAACATTAAGTACTAATAATATTCCTTATGGATCTACTATCTATGTTAAGAATGATCAGAAACTTAGAAAGGATGATATAGTTTGTAAATGGGATCCATTTAACGGTGTAATTGTATCAGAATTTGCTGGTCAAATTAAGTTCGAAAATATTGAAGTTGGTGTTAATTACCTTGTTGAAATTGATGAACAAACTGGATTCCAAGAAAAAGTAATTATTGAATCTAAAAACAAAAAGACCATTCCTACATTGTTAGTATTAGACGATAATGAGAATGTAATTAGATCATATAACTTACCGGTAGGAGCACATTTAATTGTTGAAGAAGGAGAAAAAATTCCATCAGGAAAAATTATTGTAAAAATTCCTCGTAAATCAGGACGTTCTGGGGATATTACAGGAGGTTTACCACGTGTAACAGAGTTATTCGAAGCACGTAACCCTTCTAATCCTGCAGTTGTTTCTGAAATTGATGGTGTTGTTTCTTTTGGAAAAATTAAACGTGGTAATCGTGAGATAATCGTTGAGTCTAAATTAGGTGAAATTAAAAAGTATTTAATTAAGCTTGCTAATCAAATCTTAGTTCAGGAAAATGATTACATTAAAGCAGGTATGCCTCTTTCAGAAGGAGCGGTTACTCCAAATGATATTCTAAATATTGAGGGACCAGGAAAAGTTCAAGAGTACTTAGTAAATGAAATACAAGAGGTATATCGTTTACAAGGGGTGAAAATAAATGATAAGCATTTTGAAGTTGTTGTGCGTCAAATGATGCGTAAAGTTAGAATTATTGATTCTGGAGATACATTATTCTTAGAAAATCAATTGATTCATAAAAATGACTTTATTGAAGATAATGATAAGATTTACGGAATGAAAGTGGTTGAAAACGCTGGTGATTCTGAAAATTTAAAAGAAGGGCAAATTGTTACAGCACGTCAATTACGTGATGAAAACTCTGTTTTACGTAGAGAAGATAAAAACATTGTAGAAGCAAGAGATGCAAGACCAGCTACAGCTGAACAAATACTTCAAGGTATTACAAGAGCATCGCTTCAAACAAAATCATTTATTTCTGCGGCGTCATTCCAGGAAACGACTAAAGTATTAAACGAAGCTGCTGTAAGTGGTAAAGTTGATTATTTAGAAGGACTTAAGGAAAATGTTATTGTAGGTAAACGAATCCCAGCTGGTACTGGTATGAGAGAATATGATAATATAATAGTAGGTTCTAAAGAAGAAATGGATTCAAAATTATAATAAACCATGAGTGATCAAAAATCTAATAAAGAGGGACAAATTAATATTGAATTAGATGATAAAACGGCTGAAGGAATCTATGCGAATTTGGCTATTATTAATCATTCAGTTTCAGAATTTATTGTTGATTTTATAAGTGTAATGCCAGGGCAACCAAAGGCAAAAGTAAAATCAAGAATTATTCTGACTCCTCAACATGCAAAGCGATTGGTAAAAGCCTTAGCTGAGAATGTGAAAAGATTTGAAGAAAATCATGGAGAAATAAAAGATTATGAACAACCACCAATTCCAATGAATTTTGGACCAACTGGTGAAGCATAAATAATTTAAAAACCCGAACATTTGTTCGGGTTTTTTTTATTTTAGCACCATGGATTTTCCAAAAAAACTTCAGTACAAATTAAACCTAAGGAAGGAATCAGATTCTTTTAGAAAACTATATAATCAAGAGAATTTGGTAGATTTTTCTTCAAACGACTATTTAGGTTTTGCCAGTAATAAAAATATTTCTAAAAAAGTAAAAGAAAGATTAGATTCTACAAAGTACTTGAATGGAAGTACAGGGTCTCGATTGTTATCAGGAAATTTAGAAATCCATGAAGAAGTTGAAAATTATTTATCCAACTTTTTTAATTGTCCGTCTTCATTATTATTTAATTCAGGATATGCTGCAAATATTGGTTTACTTTCGTCAGTTCCAGAAAGAGGTGACATTATATTATTTGATGAGTTATGCCATGCTTCAATTAGAGATGGTATTCGGTTATCCAACGCGAAATCTTATAGTTTCAGACATAATAGTTTGGCTGATTTAGAGAAGCGTTATAATACTACTGCTACTAAAGATAGCACAGTTTATATTGTTGTAGAATCTATTTATTCAATGGATGGAGATATGGCTCCCTTAATTGAAATAAGTGATTTTTGTGATAATATGAAATGCTTTTTAATGGTGGATGAAGCACATTCAACTGGTGTTTTTGGTGAAAAGGGAAAAGGATTAATTGATGAATTAGGAATTCAAGAAAAGGTATTTGCCAGAATTGTTACATTTGGTAAAGCACTTGGATGTCACGGAGCTGTTATTTTGGGTTCAAACGACTTAAGAAATTATTTAATAAATTTTTCAAGATCCTTTATTTACACTACATCAATGCCTGTTCATAACACTTTAACTATACTTTATGCATTTCAGGAATTAGAAGTAACGAAAGAGATTTCGAAACTGAAAAAAAATATTGATAAATTTAAAGAAGAAATAGAAAGAAATAAGTTGAATGATAAATTTATTACTAGTAATAGTTCAATTCAAGGCTGTATAATTGGAAATCCATCTAAAGTAAAAGCAATAGCATCAAATTTTAAAAATAATAATTTTGATGTTAAAGCAATATTATCTCCTACCGTTCCTAAAGGAACAGAGCGTTTAAGGTTTTGTATTCATAGTTATAATTCATTTTCACAAATTGAAGCTGTTCTTAAATTAATTCCTAAATTTGCATAGAATTTTATGTAAGGAAAATGAAGAAAATTTTTATAACTGGAATAGGTACGGAAGTAGGTAAAACAGTGGCTTCAGCCATTGTAGTTGAAGCTTTAAAAGCAGATTATTGGAAGCCTATTCAGGCTGGAGAATTAGATTACTCCGACTCTCATAAAATAAAAGAATTTATAAGCAATAACGAAACAAAAATTTTTGAGAACAGTTACGCTTTACAAACACCTATGAGTCCTCATGCGGCTGCTGATATTGATGGAATTACAATAGATTTATCAAAAATAATAAAGCCTAAAACATCAAATAATCTTGTTATTGAAGGAGCTGGAGGATTATTAGTTCCTTTAAATGATACTGAAACAATTTTGGATATTATTAAAAGTGACTATAAAGTTATTGTTGTTTCTAGGCACTATTTAGGAAGTATTAATCATACATTATTATCCATCGAAATGTTGAAACAAAAAGGACTTAACATTGGCGGAATTATTTTTAGTGGTAATGAACATAAAACTACTGAAGAAATCATTCTAAAAATGACCAAAATTCCTGTTATTGGGAGAATAGATGAGGAGGGAAAATTCAATAAAGAAGTAATTAAAAAATATGCTGATTTGTTTAAGTCGGCATTAGAAATTTTGTAATGAATTTAAAAGAAAGAGATAAAGCCCATTTGTGGCATCCCTTAACTCAGCATAAATTACACCCAAACCATTTACCAATTGTAAAAGGAAAAGGTGTTAGTTTATTTGATGATGAAGGTAGGGAATATATTGACGGAATTGCATCATGGTATACTTGTATGTATGGTCATTGTAACGATTATATTATTTCGAAAGTTAAAGATCAACTGGAGCAGTTAGATCAAGTTGTTTTTAGTGGCTTTACGCATAAGCCTGCAATTGAGCTTTCAGAAAAATTGATGACTATTTTACCTAAGAACCAGCAAAAAATATTTTTCTCTGATAATGGATCAACTTCTGTTGATATTGCTATAAAAATGTCACTTCAATATTTCTTTAATAAAGGAGAAAAAAGAGCGCGTATAATTGCTTTAGAAGATGCCTTTCACGGTGATACTTTTGGAGCAATGTCAGTTTCAGGTTTATCAGTTTATAACGGTCCTTTTGAAGATTTTTTATTGACAATTGATAGAATTGATGTTCCAAGTAAAGAAAATTTTTCAGCAGTTTTAGAGAAATTTAAAAATTTAATTTCAACAGGTGAAATTGCAGGTTTTATTTATGAGCCTTTAGTACAGGGTGCAAACTGCATGACAATGTATGATGCAGATTTGTTAGATCAATTATTAGCAATTGCCAAAGAAAATAATGTATTAGCAATTGCCGATGAAGTGATGACTGGTTTTGGAAAAACAGGTAAGAATTTTGCGTCAGAATATATGAGCAATCAGCCAGATATTATTTGTATGTCTAAGTCTCTTACCGCTGGTGTAGCGCCAATGGCACTTACAAGTTGTACTCAAAAGGTTTATGATGCCTTTTATAATGATGATATAACCAAAGGATTATTTCACGGGCATACGTATTCTGCAAATCCTTTAGCTTGTACAGCGGCTATAGCTGGGATTGATTTATTGAAATCTGATGAAATTCAAACTAGAATCTCAGAAATTAACGAGAAGCACTTAGCTTTTGAAAAACATATAAAGAATCATAAAAAGGTTAAATCAACTCGATGTTTAGGTGTAATTTTCGCTTTGGATTTGGATGTTGAAATGGATAGATATGGTTCATTAAGAGATAAGTTATTTAAGTATTTTATGGATGAAGGTGCTTTTTTAAGACCTTTAGGAAATACCATTTATATATTAGCACCTTTTGTAATTTCTAATGAACAATTAGATAGACTTTATGAGGTTATTGAAAATGCAATAGAACAGATTTAAATGATAGAGAAAATTTCAATAATGAGTATGGCTTCTGTTTCGGCTTTGGGAAATAGTGAAGAACAAATTTGGAAGAATTACTTAAATAAAAACCATACCCTTAAAAATAGATCTTTTGAAACTTTTAATTCTTTGGTGAGTGATATTTCTAACGAAGATTGGAATCAAATTAATCAATTAAAAGAATCAACACACTATAAAGATTTAGATCCTTCGGTTTTGTTGGCTATTGAAGTTTCTAGAAAAGCAATTAAAGATGTTGACTGGAGTGATAAAACTTTTGGAATTAATATTGGTTCTTCAAGAGGAGCAACAGCACTATTTGAAAAATATCATTTAGAGTTTTTAAATAATAAAAACGGAAAAGTGTCTACTTTAAGTTCTCCAACTACAACATTAGGGAATATTTCATCATGGGTAGGTCACGATTTGCAATCGAATGGCCCAACAATTAGTCATTCTATAGCGTGTTCAACGGCATTACACGGTATTTTAAACGGAATTGCCTGGATAAATAGTGGAATGTCTGATCGATTTTTAGTAGGTGGCAGTGAAGCATCTAATACACCATTTACGGTTGCTCAAATGAGAGCATTAAAAATTTATTCAAAAGATGAAAGTGAGTATCCGTGTAAAACATTAGATTTTTCAAAAAAGAAAAATTCGATGGTATTGGGTGAAGGAGCTGCAGTTTTTTGTTTAGAGAAAGGTGTACAAAAGAAAGCCATTGCGGTTATTGAAGGTGTGGGTTATGCAACTGAACCCTTAAAACATAATATTTCCATTTCAACCAATGCAGATTGTTTTCAAAAATCAATGAAAATGGCAATTGGAGATACTAATTTGGAAGATGTTGATATTGTTGTAATGCACGCACCAGGTACAATAAAGGGAGATGAATCTGAGTTTAATGCAATAAGTCTTTTATTTAAAGATAAGATGCCTGCATTAACTTCAAATAAGTGGAAAATTGGACATACTTTAGGAGCCTCTGGAGGATTAAGTTTAGAATTGGCTATTATGATGCTTCAAAATCAACAATTTATAGATGTTCCGTTTTTAGAAGAGCAAAAATACCCAAGTAAAATAAAAAAAGTACTAGTTAATGCCGTTGGTTTTGGAGGAAATGCGGTGAGTTTATTAATTTCATTAGATTAATCGACTTGAATTACTTTATTATAAGCGATTTTTAATTTTTTAATAACAGATTCTAATTCTTCTTCATTTAAATGTCCAAAACCAAAACGTATAGCACAAGTGTTTTTATCTTGATA
>Ga0193959_1000175_pt1 | contig 26024 bp, 11 predicted proteins | sample FB_2_MG_FD_140333 | JGI IMG/M metagenome (GOLD analysis project Ga0193959, IMG submission 140333) | Microbial mat bacterial communities from the Broadkill River, Lewes, Delaware, United States - FB_2_MG | ecosystem: Environmental > Aquatic > Freshwater > River > Microbial mats | place: USA... | reverse complement strand
GGCGCGGCTGGCGGAACCAGGGTGTAAATCCGGCAGGTGCTGCGTCCGGCGGCCCGTTGCCCTTGAACTCCAGCCGCCCCTCGTCGGTAATAAAGCGCATCCGTGTGAAATAGTTGGTAATGGAGCGCAGGCGATCCATACCTGCCAGGTTGTCACGCCAGCGATCCGGCTGGTTGCCATACATCTGGTGTAAAAAGTCATCACAGCCGGGGCCCTGCAGCACCTGCTCCAGTTCGGCCGCCAGCTCCCGGGCCTGTTTCAGTGACCAGATATGCGGGATGCCGGCATGGGTCATCACGTAGCCCAGTGCCTTGTCATCGTGCAGCAGCGGCTGCTGGCGCAACCAGTGCAGCAGTTCGTCGCGATCCGGGGCTTGCAGGATGGGTTCCAGGGTGGGGTGGATCTTGCGGCTGACACCTATGCTCAAAGCCAGCAGGTGCAGATCGTGATTGCCCAATACGGTGGTGACCTGGTTACCCAGCTGCTGGACCTGTCTGAGCGTGTCGAGCGAGCGCGGCCCCCGGTTGATCAAATCGCCGGTCAGCCAGAGCCGGTCCGTGCTGCCAAAGCCGATCTGCTCCAGCAGTTGCATGAATTCCAGATAGCAACCCTGAAGGTCGCCGATGACATAGGTCGCCATATCTGTCCCCGCCCCACTAAAAAGGAGGGGATGATAGCTCAGTCTGTTAATAGTCGTGAGCCTGTGTGAAGTTGGGAGTGGCTTAAACAAATGTATGTTTTATAGTGGCGACGACCTTTGAAACAATTGTTGGCTATGGAATAATCATGCCGCTATTCGCATGCAGAAATTATTTTGTCTGTGTAAAGGTGGTTACAGATGGATTTGCGTTGTTTTTGTGCTGGCTACTCGTTTTTTTCTGAATATTTCCTCGTTTTCTCAAACTGCCCCTGCCGCTGACAGTGGCTGTTTTGCTCTATCCATGTTGTCTGAGTGCAGGGTGACGGGGTGTTGAGCACTGGGGATTAAATTTCAGGTCCGAAATGAGCGGATGTAGATAGAGATCTGCTGCCCGGTTATCAGGACCACGGCGTTGTACAGGGATGTTGCCTGATATGTTGTTCCGGTTACTGTTCAATTCTCGCACGACAGGTCCAGGCCTGCTGTTGCTGGTACTGCTGTTTGTTTGGCTGTGCAGTATCGTTGGCGTGTTTGCCCTGCCGGATGCCTGGCTCTACCGTGAATATCATTCGGTATCGCCGCATTTGCGCTCCCCGTCACAGGTGGTGCTGGTTGAGGTCGACAGACGGGGCCTCGAGCGGGATGCCTGGCTCCGGCTGATGCGTAAACTGCAGCGTGCGGATGTGCGTGCTGTTGCCGTGCTGGTAAGGCCTGAAGCCTTGACCGATGCGGATGAGCGCAAATTGCTCAGTGAGCGGGTGATCATGGGGAGAAGCCCGGATCAGGCCGACAGTCGTTATCCGTTCCTGACAGTGCCGCCGTCCTATCATCCAGAGCTCAATGGTATCCATCAGCCTCGGTTGGCCCTCAACGGTGAATCATTCGTCAGTCTTGAGTCAGCGCTTGTCAGTACGGTGACAGGGCGGCCGGTAGGCACCGCGCCCTTCCTGATCGACTTCCGCCCAGGGACCAATTATCTGCCTAGAATTGGCAGTGCCCGCGTCATGAGTGGTGACTTGACCAGCGACCTGCTGCGCGACAAGGTGATCATTATCGGCAGTGTCAGAGACCCTGCTGCTCCTTATGTGCTGACGCCGTTGCCTGTGGATACGCCCATGACCCGGCTGGACTATGCCGGCTACGCTGTGGATACCCTGTTGCATGACCGCCCGGTTCGCACGCTGGAACATTGGCAGGTACTGCTGTTGATGCTGGCAGGGCTGGCGGTGGCAGGAGCGCTGTATTTTCGTTTCGGGGTGCGTTATGCCCTGTTGTTCAGTACTGCCGGGACTCTGTTGCTGCTGATCGCGGGGTGGGTGAGCCTGCATTTCATGGGGCGCATGCTGCCGGTAGCAGAATTGAGTGCCTTTACCTGGCTGGTCTGGCTGGTGCTGGTACGGAGGGAACAGCACAACCAGTCGGCAACGGTAGGGCGGATGCTCCGGGCAGCCAGCAGCCGCTTGCATGAGCGCCTGCAGCCGGAAGACTTCAATGCCAGCGTTGATCCCTGGGGACAGATCATGATGCTGGTGACTCAGGTCTTGAATCTGGAGCGCGCCATACTGCTGGAGCGCATCCCCCGCGGGCGTCATGTGCGGGAAATCAAGGCCTACAACTGCTCGATTGATGATATAGATGAGCGGCGCCGGGATTTTGAACGTACCCCCTACTCGACAGCACTGAGGGAAGGAAGTCCCATCCTGCTGGCACGTACTTATCTGCGGGAGCGGGAAGGGGACGGGCAGCAGTTTTTGGCACCACTGCAGTTCAATGGTCAGGTGCTTGGCTTCTTCAGTGGTGAAGTCTCAAGACAGCATCTGGACAACAATCCGATGTTCATGCCCATGCTGCAAAGTTTCAGCCTGCAAATCAGTGAGCTGCTGTATCAACGGCAGCGTTGGCAGGCGCGTCAACGGGCCGAGTCGAGCCGCTGGGTAAAGCTGCTGCGGCTGGAATCGGTACAGCTGGAGTACAAGGCGCTGAAAGAAGCTTCAGACCTGGTGGAGCGCAGGCTCAACCTGCTGGAAAACGTGGTCAACGGTCTGCAGACCGGTACGGTCATGTATGACCCCTTTGGCAGGGTGCTGCAGATCAATCACCGGACCGAAGAGCTGGTGAAACGGGCCGAGCTATCGATTTTTTCCTGGACTGCCGCCGATTTGCTGTCGGTGCTGGTCGGTATCTCCATTGGCAGCGCCCGTGAGCATATGCAGCAGCTGGTACGTGAAGAGCAACCGCTGGTGTTTTCGGCCCGTCTGCCCAACTGCCAGGAAAGTTTCATGCTGTATGTGCGCTCGCTGCGGGGGCCGGAGGCTGATGCGGAGGGGCTGGGTACGCGTCCTTTCAACCTGTTGGGTTTCCTGTTTGAGCTGGTGGATACACGGCATCTGAGCATGCTGAGTGGCCATGAAGATGAGTTGATGCGACGTGGTCTGGACACGCTGGAGCAGGCCTTGCGCGATCATGCCGGGCAGCAGGACCATGCAGTCCCCCTGCGCATTCTGCATAACCTGCGGCAACTGCAGGATGAACAGGGCCAGCGGGTACGCCTTGATCGCTATCCGGTCAGTGCTCAGGGGATGCTGAACAGCCTGATCGCACGCTGGCAAGCCAGCTTGAGCGAACAGGGCATTTCGTTGCAGTCAGACGTGCCTGAGCAGGATGCCATCATTCGCGTGGATCTGATGCAGGTCGACCAGGTTCTGGATGGCCTGATATCCCTGTTGCGGGCCGACAGCGTTGAGCAGGGGCGTATTGACCTGTTGCTTGAGATCGACAGTGCGGTTGATACGGAAGCGGTCATGCGGCTGACCTTGCGCAACCAGGGATATGGCATGCCCTCTGAACGTCTGCAGACAGCTCTGCCTGCAGGCGCATTGCCCGGTGAATCCTCATTGCCGGAGGTTGCCACGGCCGCTCGTGCGCTGCGGGAGTGGGGCGGAGAGCTGCGGGCGGATGCCGGACTGGGGCGCGGGATTGAGTTCGTGCTGCAGCTGCCCTGTCACTTTCTGACCCAGGCCAGGGCGTTTGTGCCAGGTGTTCACGCCGAAAGTCGTGCTGCAGCCGATACACGGGACACGATAACAGAATGATGGCGGATCTGTTCCCTCTGCACATATTCCCGACCGGCAGCCTGGACAGCTCGGTTATTACCACGGTCTGGGCCGGGGTGATGGTTGTCGCGTTCTTCAATATGCGCTTCGGCTGGAGCCTGACCGGTCTGGTGGTACCGGGTTACCTGGTGCCTCTACTGATGATCAAACCCTGGAGCGTGGCGGTTATCATTGGCGAAGGCGTGGTGACCTATCTGCTGGTGTGGGGGTTTTCCACCCTGGGAGGACGCTGGCTGGGATTAGCGGACTTCTTTGGCCGTGATCGTTTCTTTGCACTGGTCCTGATCAGTGTGGTTGTTCGTCTGCTGTTCGATGCCTTCTGGCTGCCGGCACTGGGAAGCTGGCTCAATCAGCAGTTTGGTCTGCATTTCGACTATCTTGGCAACTTGCACAGTTTTGGCCTGGTCATCGTGGCCCTGATTGCGAACAGCTTCTGGAAGCCGGGGCTGGCGCGGGGCATGCTGTGGCTGCTGGTCACCCTGGTGGTCACGTTCATACTGGTGCGCTTTGGTCTGATGGAGTTGACCAATTTCTCGGCCAGCAGCCTCAGTTATCTGTACGAAGACATCGCCAGCTCGCTGCTGGCCAGCCCCAAGGCCTATATCATCCTGCTGACGACAGCTTTTATCGCATCCCGTCTGAATCTGCATTACGCCTGGGAATTCAACGGCATCCTGATTCCATCTCTGCTGGCGCTGCAGTGGTATCAGCCATCAAAGCTGCTGACCACCTTTATCGAAGTCGGTGTCATTCTGGCAAGCGCCAGGCTGCTGCTGATGCTGCCCTGGTTTGCCAATGTCAATCTCACCGGGGCGCGCAAGCTGCTGTTCTTCTTCAATGTCGCCTTTGTATACAAGCTGGGGCTGGGGCTGGTGCTGGAGCGCTATTTCCCCCACGTTAAGGCGACGGACTATTTCGCGTTTGGCTACCTGATAGCCACCCTGCTGGCGGTCAAGATTCATGATCGAGACATCGGCATCAGGGTGACACGGGCGACTCTGCAGACATCGCTCATGGCGGCTGTGGCTGCCAGCTGTGTCGGCTTTGCGCTGACACTGCTGCCGGTACGGCTGGATAGTGGTGACCAGACCATGACGGCTGAATATGGCTTGACCGATACGCCATCAACGCTGGAGGAGCTGCTGTTGCAGGAGCGGGTCGCCGGTTATGGCACGGTCGAACACACCTGGTTGCCACAGCCGACAGGGCTGGAGCTGTCGCGCTTTCAGTCGGCACTGGAACACCTTGAGTCCTATCTGCAACAGGGAGAGCGGCAGAGCCTGCAACAGGCACAGCAAATCTTGGCGCAGCTGCAATACGAAGTGATCAGGGTCGAGGAGCGCTTTTTGCTGCTGCGTGAGCAAAATGAAAACCGTGGCTGGGGAACCTTCGTGCTTGATACCCGGCACCGTTCCGGTTTGCTGGTGGCCGTACCAGAAGCGTTGAGCGAACGGGGCATGACCGGGGTGGGGCTTGCCCTGTTCCTGGCACAGGACGCAACCGCTCTGGCGGTAGGTGGCAGCGGCAGTTGGGGCGGCACTGAGCGGCTGGAAGGTGCTGTAACCAACCCCGGCAGCCTGTTTCACCAGTTTCATCAGTATTTCGGGCGTGATAACAGCCTGCAGGTGCGGCGGGTAACACGTGAAGCAACACGGCATCTGCACCGTCTGTTCAACGACATGGAAGGGCCGCTGGCCGGAAACAACTATCTGCTGGTGAAACAGGAACTGCCGCAGCAGTTGAAGCTGGATCATTTACAGCGTGCGCTGGGCCGGGTGGTCGTGCATTGGGGGACGCTTGGTGACCATAACGTGCAACGCCAGCGTGCGGACAAGGGCTTTGCCGAGTTGTACGTGCAGCCTGACAGCGCTCGTCTGTTGCTGGCCCGCTCCCAGGCGGCACCGGGAGGTGCGGAAGAGGTCGAGATTCAGCATGAGCGGCTGGCCGCCTATCTGCAGAAGCAGGAAGCCGCAGAACTGCTGGAGCCCTACCAGCCGCCGCGCTTGAACGAACTGATTTTTGTCGATCACGAGATTTTGACACCCATGTTGCGTCTGCTGGAAGGCGGCAGTGCCGAGGACCCTTTGCTCTGGCAGCAGCAATTGAATTATTTGAACAGTCTGGCCAGAAGCATTGGCTATCGTATTGTGCGCCTGCGTGGCCCGGAAGGGCGTTTTGTGCTGCTGGAGCCCATGCATGTGCATGCTCAGGATTGGGGCACTCTGGTACTGCGGCTGGATAAGCGTGCGTCCGAACACCTGATACAGGTTCCCCGGCCACGGCTGGAGTACGGTAGTCTGGCCGTCGGTCTGGAATTGTTTCAGGCCCTTGATGCCCGAGCACTGATGCTGGCCGGCCGTGCCCGCCAACCCGATCCGGACAAGCAAGCAGATGTCCTGCAGCCATCCAACCGGGATACGCTGTTCAACCTGATGCATCAGGTATTACTTCGAGAAACCGGGAATCAGCCCCTGACACTGGTTCAGGTACGAGGCATGAGCGAGGCGGGCGCAGGGGAGGTGCCTGCCATCCTGGCACTGAGAGCAGATGAATCCCGTCAGGTAACTGCCTTTGCCGCGTTGCGCAGTGCGCTGGTACGCACCCGACTGGACTATCAGCTGGTTGACGGGGATGTTGCCAGTGGTCGATATGACATTGATCGTGACGCGCTTACCCGCTATCTGCCGGCAACACGCAACAAGGCGTTGGCAGTGCTCTGGGTGGCACCTGAAGTGCGCCGGGCCTTGGGGGGAGCGCGTCAGGAGAGACTGGCACAGCAGTACCGAGCTCTGGGTATTGCAACACAGCGGGTGGCTCTGGGGCATTATCTGGCAAGCCGCACCTTGGTGCGGGAGCCATTGCCGAATCCGGTTCTCCGGCTGCTGACTCATTATGCTCAGACCGAAGATATTCTGGCACTGAATCAGCTGATCGACAGCGGGCTGTCGGTTGAAGAACTGGTGGATATTGCCAGTGGACGTCGCTTTCTTCTGGTGCTTGATCGTTCTACAGAAAAAACTTCAGGTGTGCTGTTGCAGCCAGGTGCGGCGACGGCGGAGGTGATGAGGGTGCCCGGGTTTTCAGGAGCCGCCGTGCAGGCATTTATTGAACGTAATGCATCGATGCTGTTGCCGGGAGGTGAAGCGTGAGGTGGCTGGGGTGGCTCGTGCTGCTGACCGTTGGCGCTGTCTTGCTGACAGTGGGCTACAGGCAACTGCAGCCCCTGTGGCAGGATGTTGCGGCGGAATTGCCCCCTCTGGTGGAGCAGCTGCAGCTGGAAACGCGGACAACGACCGTGTATGGGCTGGAGTCTGGGCGCTGGTTGAGCTTTCCGATCCCCGGGCGAACGCGGGAACTGCGCCTGCTCAGTCAGGCAGCCGCGGACAACGATGTTCGGATTGGCACTGAGCTGGTATATGGCATCGAATACGAGCTTCTGGACGCGCGAGGCCAGCTGTTGCAACGGGGCGAGCAGGTTCATAGCGCTCGTATTCCCGAACCACGACTGGTAGAGGGGCATCCGGTTCCGTTGGCACTGTATGCGGATGCCGCCCTGCAACTGGCAACCGGGCAGTCGTTTCAGCTGCCGCTGCAGCAGGTTCCTGATGCGGTGTTGCTGCGGGTGCGTTCCCAACCGTTGCAGGCGGGCATCGAGCGTCTGGTATTGAGAACCTACTGGGAAGAGCGGCTGACAAGCCAGCAGGCTGAAGGGCAGTGGGAACGCTTCAACCATGGTCAGCGGGAAGCGCTGGTGCAGGCGTTGATCACTCCTTCCGAGCTGGTGACACCACAGGAGCGGATCAATCTTTTGAGTCGCCAGTGGCAGCCGGTTGGCCCTCAGCAGGTGGATGCGGCCCGGTATCGCCTGTTCCTGAATGTGGATAAACGGATGCAGCTGCCATCAGAGGCAGTGGCTGCGGGGCGCTATCTGGCACCGGGACGGATGCTGGTGCTGCCCATTGCGCATGCCGGCAAGTATCACTTGCGGTGGCAGCCGCAGGACGCACCGGGGCGGGTGGAATGGCACAGGGTTGACGAACGTTATCGGCTGCCTGAATGGAGCAGCCTGGACTTGAGCCGAGAGGAGTACCGACATCTGGAACCGGGGTTGCTGGTGCTGCGGTCAACGGTGCCAGGCCATTTTGATCTGGTTGCGGAAACGGCGCCGGAACGCAGCGCCTTGCCGCCAAGGCGCTATCTGCGCAGCCACCCGCTGGCCCCTCTGGAGCCGCTGCGCTTTGAGCTTGCGCCGAGTGCCACAGGAAATGCGGGCGTGCGTCTGGATCTGCGGTTGCATATGCCGGGGGTTGCGCTGCCGGCACAGGCCGAGATAACGGCCGAGTATCATATAGTTGATGCAGCCGGCGTGGTGCTTGAGGCCGGTACACTGAGCGGGGTTGCCGAAGCCTCGCTACAGGACCGCTCCGGCCAGCCTGAAGTGGCGGATCTGTCCGACCCGCTGCGTTTCTATCTGCGTGTGCCAGCAGGATCCGCCGCAATCGAAATGACCAGTCGTCATCCACTGCTGGCCAGCGCCTATACGCGCCCGCTTGATCTGCCCTATCGCCGCCAGGTTCCCGATGATTACCGGGCATGGCGTGACGATGGCACAAGCGACCCCGCCTGGTTCCTGTTGCGGCCAGTGACTACGACGACCGCATCCGTATTGCTGGAACTGCAGCCTCGAGTGCCTGAACGCAATCAGGATGTGGCGCGGGGTCTCTATCACTGGCAGTCGCTCGATATTGCAGGTGCGCGGAGTGCGCGTTTGCTGGTGGCGGCCGATCCGGAGATGCCTGTACGTACAACAGCATTGCCTGGTTATTTTCAGCCGTTGCCGCTGTCAGCAGATAAAGTCAGGCTGGCGGTGCCTGCGGCTGCCTATCAAATACGCCCCGAGCTGATTTATCTGCGTAATTCCAGTGAGCCTTTCCGTCTGCAGATGACGCTGGGAGAACAGCGAGTCGAGCAGGTTCTCAGTGGCCGCCTGGGTAGCATTCGCCTGCCACCGGTGGCACCGGGCGCCCATGCGGTACGCCTGCACAGTACGGCACAGGGGCAGTGGTTGCTCAATTATCAGCCCGAAGGCGTCACCTCCACACCGGGCTTCATGCTGCGCCGCGCACACTGGTTGCCGGTTGGGCAGACATTCAAGGTTCAGGTACACAAGTACACGGCAGCCCAGCAGCTGTTTGGCGCACGCTTTTATCCGGTTGCCGAGACGGCGGCAGCGCCGGTGGTGCGACTGCGGGTGGAACCTCACTCTCGGGTTGTCGGGCCGACGACCGCCTGGACCCATACCGAACGTGTATATCGCCTGCCGAATCCGGTGCCGGCATCGGGTCATGTGCTGGGCAACCAGATCCGGCGCACGGCGGTGCCTCAATCGTTGCCGTTCTCGCTTGCAGAGGATATTGCCGATGGCCCGGTCACGCTTCATTTCACTCTGGAGCAGGGTCAAGGCTATCTGGAAGTGTTTGAGCTGTTGCCCGGTGAGCACGCCTGGTCCAATACATTCGAGGAATTGCAGCCATGATGAGGGGTGCTGTACTGGCCTTGCTGATGAGCAGCATGGCGCTGGCGGCGGATACATCGTCATTGTGGGCGCAGTTGCAGGCGTTGCGTGGCAAAACCTATACAGTCCCTGAGGCCGGGCCGTTGTATACCGCCGAGCATACCTTGGCAAGGGTACTGTCCGGCCGTGATCTGCCGCACGACGGTGACCGCCTTGGGCCGCTGCAGTGGTCAGGGCAGCAGGACGCCGCGACTTGGCTGCTGCATGAAACGGCGGTTGTACTGCAGGGCCAGGGAGCGCTGGCGCTGAACCCTGCCGGCAGGCCCGACGTATTTATCCAGGCACCTCACCAATACCATGATCTGGGAACGGGCGAGCTGGCTGCGCGGCTGTTCGAACAGGGACAGCTGCCCCTTGGGTTCTGGAATACGGCACACCGCTACAGCACTCCGGACAGCGATCTGGTGCATACCGCTGACAGTTATCTGCATGCCTACAGCCGGGCATTTGTACAGGCCAGACCGACAGGCGTGATCGTGCAGTTACATGGTTTTGCAGCACACAAGCGCCGTACCGCTGCAGCTCGTGCTGCCGATATCATTATCAGCAACGGGACGTACACCCCGTCTCTTCTGGTGCAGCGATTAGGGCATTGCCTGAATAGCGAAGGGCGCTGGCGCACACGGATTTTTCCACAGGATGTGCGTGAGCTGGGGGCGACGACCAACAGGGTTGCCCAAATGTTACGCCAACAGGGATATGAGCGTTTCATCCATGTGGAAATGGCGGCCGAGGTACGGCAGCAGCTGCTCGTAGATGCCGATCAGCGCACGACTTTACTGACCTGTTTGCAGCGCGTATTGGAGAGCACGTGAAGATGAGAGCCAGATTACTGATGGTACTGGTCGGGCTTCTGCTGACCAGTACTGCCCAGCCCCAGACGTCATCAGAACTGTTGTCAGTTCCGCCCTGGCCGTCACTGTCCGAGCCTCAGCTGATCTGGCAGCCCGCGATACAGGTCGAGGGGGCTGCCGGGGTCTTCAGCGTGCCGGCCAACAGTCTGCTGCGCCTCGATACAGACGCAACGCCCCCGATACTCTGGCGTTCAGCGGATGCGGTGCTGTGGCGTGAAGGCAGCTGGAGCCGAACCTCCGGGGACGGCGGTTGGGTCAGTACCGAGGCAAGTTCGCAGCAGGAATATGCTCGACTTGAATATCCGGCAGCCGAATCGGTGGAGGGGGAAGTGTCCTTGCAGGTAGCCACCTTCGTGGAATACCCCCTGCCGCGCCGTTTCCAGCTATTGCAACCAGACAATGGGCAAGAGGCGGTCACGCTGAAAGAGCTGTCGGGTGATCGTCATCAGCTGTACTCGCTGCCACTCGGGCAGTCCTTGCACATGCCGGTCGAGGGCCCGGCCGTTGTTGCATTGATGTCGCGTCCCTTGAATGGCTGCGCAAGCGGCGAGAGCAGCGCCGTTATGGCCTATCAACTGGACTGGGCGCTGGACGAACAGCCGTACACGGATATTCAGGTACGTCGTCCGCAATTGAGTCGCCAGTTGCAGTACTGGGATGACTGTGCCCTGCAGGGTGGACTTGACCGGCACTACATCCAGGTGCCGGCGGGGCAGCATCGGTTGCGCCTTGCCGCCGACCGGGTGCTGTTGCTGGCAGCGGCCCGTTATGACCCCGATGACTTTCTGGTGGTGCAGCCACCTGTTGACGTTATGGCCCCGGCGGCAGCGGAGGCGGATGAGCCCCTGCGGCGACTGGATGCACTGCGGCGCAGTAATCATCGGACAGGTACGGCAGACGACGTGCTGTCACGGCTGGCACAGTCGCCGAACAGTCGACTTGCGGCTGCGGCGGCATTGGCAACCGCGATTGAGCAGGAACAGCGTTTCTATCGTGACCTCTGGCCATTGGCAGGCACCTCAGCCGTCAGGCACATCCATGCCAGCTTCAGTCCGGGGCGTGCCAGATCGTTTGCCGTGCGTGAGCCGGGCACGGTCTATCTGCAGCCGGGGACCGCCTGGAATCAGATTCAGCAGGGACACTTCTCGATGCTGAAAGAGGGCTGGCTGGAGTACCCGATACCACAACGCTCGGCCGCGACCCGTCTCAGGGTTAGCGTACTGCTGCCAGAGTCGGGCCAGCCGACAGGCGAGCTGCTGCTCAGGTTTGATCAGTCAGCCCCTCTGCGGCTGCCACTGGTCTCCCTGTTGTCATCGAGCGAGATGCCCGGTGATGCCGTGATACTGGCTCAGGCACAGGCTATCGGCTGGCCCAGCGGGATATCTCCGACACTGGCACCTGGGCTGCCATCCAGCCTGCAGAGCGTACCCTATCGACGCAGTGCAAGTGTGGAGCTGGTGCTGCCGGTTGGGGTAGGCAGTGTCAGTGTCTACAGTGATCATGAGTTGGCCGTGGGGCTGCAGTACCGTACCAGCCAGGCATTCGGGGTGGGAGAATCGGCGTATCACCGGCTGCTGGAACAGGCTGACATGCCGCTGTTGCCATTGCTGCAACGCAGTCTGCATGGCTTGCCTGATGCCGAGGCGCTGCGACCGCATGCGACGGCGACAGAGCGGCTGCAGCACCAGTGGTATCCCTTGCTGCGTGAGCTCTATGCCGCCGGTACGGCCTTTCAGGTCGGGATGGACCCGATACGGAGTGCGGTCGTCATGGACCGGCCGGCCGAGCGTCTGGCACGGGCCCAGGTTCAGGCGCAGCAGCAGGATTGGGCTGCCGTCGTGCTGACGCTGGGGACGCTGGAGTTTGACAGCGTGCCTGCCTACCGGTTGACGGCAGATGCGCGGACCGCGCTGGGTGAGCAGGCATTGTCCCGGCGACAGCGTACAGCGGTAGCGCTGTTTGGACGCACGACTGAAGTGCGTCGTCATGCGCTTGACGACTTGCTGCAGGATGACGCTCATGAGCAGGACTGGGAACGTCAGGTGGCCTTGCTGTCTGCCGTGTGGATGCAGAAGGGGATTGATGCCGAGCTGGTTGAGCGTCTGGGATCGGCTCTGCAGCAGCGGGGAGATGATCTGTGGGCAGTCCAGCTTGGGTTGCTGCTGGATGAGCGCCATCCGTATCCCCAGTGGCTGTACACGGCAGCCCGGAATGTGGGCTGGACACGAACAGCGGCGCAGCTGCGGGCGCGGTTGCCTGCATCGCGTCAGGCGCTGTTGCTGGCGGAACATGCCTGGCAACAGGGAGATCATGAGCAGGCACTACAGCTGATTGCAAGCGCAGGCTCGGTGGCCGAAGCCGACATGCTTGAACAGCGCGTGCGCGACACGCGCCGGATTCTGGCTGATCTGGGGAGTTCGAGTGAGGCGCGTCGGCATGAGGGCGTGATGCGCTGGCTGGAATGGTCAGCCAGTCAGGAGTCCCGCCACTGGCGAACGATCAACGAACAGGTCACTCGTGCAGCCGGTTACCGGCTGTTGCACAGTCGGATCAGTGGCCGGTATTGGTCGCGTCTGCAGGCGACGCCCGAGCAGCCGGTTGAACTTGAGGTTGTGGGTCCGGCTGTGCTGCGTATCAGCGCGCGTCGGATATTGCCATCGGGGCAACGGACCGATAAGCAGCGTGACTGGATGGTGGTCGATTCGGCACAGGGACAATACCACTATCCATTGCTCGCCGGACCAGCCAGTACCACGTTGCAGCTGGTGCATGGCACGGCAGGTGTGTCGACAGGGCAGGACTTTCTGCTGGACGTACCCGCGGGTCTGCAGCGGATACGATTGACCCCACGCTACCACACCCAGCTGCTCAGTGTTGATCAATGGGAACCGGTATCGAATGGCGGTCTGCCCCGAGTTACGCCGAACAGTCTCAGGGTGTTGCTGGCAGGAACCACAAATACGCTCCGTACCCCTCATCGTGAGCACCCGCCGTCCTACATCAGCATTGATCGGGGGCGTTTGCAGCCCTTGCCTGTAACAGCCTCCCTGTTGGATGTTTCCGCTGCGCCGGATCATCGTCCGGTAGCCGATCTCTGGCGTGATGTTCAGGCGTTGGCCTTGCGCCCGCCGGGTTGGCTGCCGGATCGGTATGCGGTTTCGCTGCCGGCATCAGAGCCTGCCAATACTCCGGCAGTTCAAGCACTGGTGGCGCTCTGGCAGCTGGACCAGTCGTCATCGGCTGAGCAGGCGTCTGCGGTCGTGCTACAGCTGGCCGAACTGGCGAAGGGGCATGAACACTGGCGCATGTTACCCGTCTGGGCACAGGTTGCCGCCGACGAACAGCAGCATGACTGGCAGTTGCTGACCCCGATCAGCAGTGGCGGAGAGCTGGCATTCCCACTCGAATCTCAGCCGCTTGGCACGTTCAGTGAAGTGCGCCAGGCATTACTGGCACGCCCGGGCCCCAGCGCCCGTCTGCTGACGGACACCCGGGTCCATGGACTGGTGCTGCAACTGCCAGCGCCCGCTCGCGTCCGGGTGGTGGTTGATCTTGCCACCTTGCCGCATGTGCAGGCGCAGCCGGCCGGGGTCAATATTCGCGTGGATGAACAGCCGGTTACTCGACTGCGGCTGCATCCGCGCCGGCGTGCCGAGCTGGACGTATCGCTGGAGGCCGGTGAGCATGTGCTGCGTGTTTGGCAGGATGCGCCCTGGCAGGATCAGTATCTTTGGCTGCGCTTTCTGGATGCGGCAGGGCAGCCCTATGCCCAGTCAGTGGATAATCGATCCTATCAGACCGCCTTGCCGGAACAGCCCCTGCGTTATGAACTCAGCGGGCCGGCATGGCTGCGCATCGATGAACAGACGCCAACCGGTAATCGGCGTCACTACCGCTATCTGTCAGGCGGATGGCAATCACTGCAGCTGCCGGCGGGCATCGCCACGGAGCGTTACTACCGTGTGGCGCGTTTGCAGCGCAGGGAACAGAGCCCTGACACCCTGCTGCCGGCGATACCGGTGACGTTGCCGGACTGGTCCTGGTCGGCTCCCCCCGCCCAGCCGGAGGCCGGTATCTGGCAGTTGACCGATCGGCATCTGCCCGGAGGGCTGGACCATCTGGGCGGCTATCTGATGTTCAGCGGTCAGCGAGATGAAGATGGCGCCGACAGTACCTATTCCGGTACCAGTCGGGAGCTGGGGCTGAGGTATCGTCTTCGCCTGCCTGCAATACGAGGCTATGCCCGCAGTGATCTGCTGCTGCGGCAATTGAGCCAGGGTGATCACCTGCTGGGAGCCCGGCAGTGGCTGGACATCTATCCGGCCAGAAGCCCGTGGAGTCTGCAATTCTACGGTGCGGCCTACCTGCAGCCGTCTGTGGCGGGCATGCAGGATGCCGGCACACATGGGGCACTGCAGCTGCGGGCCGAACTTGAGCATCGCACGGCACTGAGCCGAGAGTTGACGCAGCGGCTGGGCGTCAGTCTGACTCGGCGCTGGATGAGTCTGAACCAGCCGGATCCGGACATCCTGCCCCGGCTGGACCCGGATATGTATTCACGCTATCGGGAGCAGCATCCCTATCAGTTGCGCCTGAGGGAGCAGCTGGACTGGCAGCCCTGGCTTGATCAGCGCTGGTATGCGCGCGGGGACCTGGTCACGAATGACGATCTTAACCCGCTGCGGCCCGATTATCTGAGTCTGACCCTGGCCGCCGAGCAGCTGCTTACGCCTGAACTGGCGGCGGAAGCAGGGCTACGCTGGCGGCGTTACTTTGCCGATGATGATCGTGATACGGGTCTGGATCGTACCCGCCTGTTCCTCGGCGCGGACTGGCTGAACTGGCGTCATAACGGCAGTGCATTCAGTCTCGGGGGGCGGCTGGACTACGACCTGGAAGCCGATGAGCTGAGCTGGCGACTGGTGTTGTCACATGACGCCGGCCGGGGAGATATGCTGCCGGCGATGCGCCCGGGGGAGCGCGACTTCCTGCCGCTGCGGCGTGCTCTGCAGGGAAATAGAATCGAGCTGAACCGTATGGATAGAGAACACCATGACTGAACAGATTACGGTGGAGTCCCGTTTGTCTACGGGGCTGTCCAGGCACTGGAAGCAGATACACCGGCATCAACTGACGGCGATACTTGCCCGCCACCGTGAGGCAGAGCGCCCAAGCAGGGGTTCTGTAGTGGAGCTTGATCAGTCACTGCTGGATACGCTGCTGGAGTGGGTTGAAGTCCAGCGTCGTCATATCCTGCAGCTGCATGCTGAACAGCAGCAGTTCAACAGCCGGCTCGGGCATGTATTGACCGAAGCGGACATGCAGGCTCATATCATTGATTATGCACGCTCTCTGGGAGCAGGGCCGCTGCAGTTGTGGGCCGACCGGCGCGCCTTTCGGCGCTGGTTTGGTGTGGATGCGGTGGTCGAGCGTTATCAGCGCAAGGTGGCTGATGCCGAACGTCACCTGAGTTTCAGTCTGCAGCGTGCCGGGATACTGGCGCATGCCTATCTGCAGGATGCGGCAGCCGACAGGGGAGAGCTTGGTGTGCGCTGGCGGCGGCTCAAGCTGGAACTGAAAGCCGGGCCCCTGTTGAGCTACGACGGCGATATCCGGGTCCGCCTGGCAGCGTTCCGGTTGCTGGCGGAGGCGACCAAGGCGTTGCCGTTTGCATGGCATGAACAGGCGCTGCCACTGGAAAGACGCAACTATATTGATCGCCTTGCGCTGGATACGGCTCAGCCGGTATGGCTGCAGGTGGAGGCCCTGACCCTGCTGGATGCCATTGCCTATACGGAACTGCCGGCCATACTGGCAACGCGCCTGGGGCAGACCTCCATGACGGATGATCTGTTCGTCAGGCAGCATGCCGTGGCCCTGATCGGACCCTGTCAGCAGCGCAATGCACAACAGGCCTCGGATCTGTGGCGACAGGCCGCGCAGGACCCCAGTGAAACAGTACGTCAGGCCCTTGTTGAGCAGCTGGTCAGCTGGCGCCCCCCTCAGCTGATGCCGCTGCTGCCCCGTCTGATTATGGCAGACCCGGCGGCCGAGGTCCGAGGCGCAGGCGTCTATGCCCTGATTCGCCTGCTGGATCAGGATCCCGCACGGTTGGAGTGGGTGGCGGATATGATTGAGCGAGGGGTTGCCGAGGAAGCCAACGCAACCGTGCTGAGACTGTACTGTCATGTACTGGCTGCCGTGGCGGCATTGCCCGGTGTGGCAGCGGATCCCGCCAGCCTGCAGCGCTGGGCGGACAGGGGAATCGCAGCCCTGACCCTGTTACATACTCAGGCGGATGAGGTGCGGGTCAGGCGCTGGGCGGCACTGGCACGTGAGACACTCTGGTCGCTGGTTGATCCAGCCGCACGGCAGTTGCGGCAGCAACTGCAGCCCTGGCTATCCGAGCTGCCGACACAGCGCCGGCGTCGCCTGCTGCCGTCGCTGAATACGGATGAGACACTGCTTGGGCGTGTCCTGAGCGTGTTGACTCAGGATGATTTCGGGCTGGATATCAGTGGTTCGGGCAAGCGTCGCTACCTGCGACGCTGGGAAAAGTTCGGGTTTCGTTTCTGGCGGGCCTGGTTTGAATTCAGGCGTCCGGCACCAGACAAGCGACAGGCGGGACGTCATACCATTGGCCGCCTCTACTATGGTCTGCTGCAGATTCCATCGGCGCGTCTGGCCGAGCTCAGTCCGACACAGGTGCCCGGGGAGCCGCTGCATCTCAGCAGTGAAGATGGCTGGCGGCCCTATCTGCCACTGGTTGACCAGTGCATCTCCTGTCTGGATCAGGACTGGCCCACGCGGCCCATGCGCATTTTCAGCAGCGAAGGGGTAACCGAAATTGTCCCGCCTTCGGGGCTGTGGGCACGACTCAAGGCCAGAACCCGACTGACATTTGGCTTTGCTCGCTATGCGGAGTTGCGTAACTGGCAGGCTGGCAGCGGGCGAGATGCTGCTGCCTATGTGAAGGCTTTGCAGCGGCTGGGTTTCAAGGTGTGCTTTCGGCCCCATACCGGGCTTGACGGCAGCCCCTATCCGGAAGACCGTACGGTGCGGCGCTTTTTTCCGGCCTTTGTGTTTCCGGGTGTGCTGCTTGAAACCTGGGGGGAGTACAGTCGGTATTTCGTTTCCCTGTATCAGAATACCCTGCAGCAGCTGATCGTGTTTCTGGGCGGAATGCTGACTCTGTTTCTGGGGCGGCATCTGGTGCTGAACCTGCGCACCCGCAGGGCGCGTAATGCACTTCCGCTGGTCATCGGTGGCTGGGGAACCCGGGGCAAGTCCGGAACTGAACGACTGAAGGCCGCGTTGTTCAACGGCCTCGGCTTTCACGTGGTGGCGAAAACAACCGGATGTGAAGCGATGTTTCTGCATAGTTACAGCCACGGCGCACTGCGTGAAATGTATCTGTTTCGTCCCTATGACAAGGCCACGATCTGGGAGCAGTCCGGACTGGTGCGTTTGGCCGCCAGACTTGATGCCGACGTGTTTCTCTGGGAATGCATGGGGCTGACGCCGGCGTATGTGCGTATTCTGCAGCAGCAATGGATGCGTGACGACCTGGCCACGATCACCAATACCTATCCGGATCATGAAGATCTGCAGGGGCCGGCCGGTATCGATATCCCGCTGGCCATGACCGAATTTATTCCGGCCGACTCGGTGCTGATTACCAGCGAAGAGCAGATGCTGCCCATCCTGCGTCATGCGGCTGTCGGCAAGGGGACCGAGTGTCTCCCCGTCAGCTGGATTGACAGCGCACTGCTGCCACGGGATGTGCTGGCATGTTTTCCCTACGAAGAACATCCCGCCAATATTGCGCTGGTGCTCCGGCTGGCCGAAGAGCTGGGCATTTCACGTGCCTTTGCCATCAAGGCCATGGCGGACCAGGTGGTGCCGGATGTGGGAGTGCTGCAGGTGTATCCCGAAGCGGAGTTGCAGGGGCGGCGGTTGCAGTTTACCAACGGCATGTCGGCCAATGAGCGCCTCGGCGCGCTGGGTAACTGGACCCGGCTGGGGTTTGATCGCCAGGATGCTGTCGCAGAGCCGGGCGTGTGGGTTACAACCGTAATCAATAACCGTGCAGACCGGGTGGCGCGCTCTCAGGTATTTGCCGAGATGCTGGTGCGGGATATAGCGGCCGATTGTCATGTATTGATTGGCAGCAACCTGGAAGGCTTCATGGGATATGTCGAAGAAGCCTGGGCGAGATTCTGTCCCCAGCTGACATTGTGGCCGGATGTCGCGACCGAAACCGTACCGCAGGAGTTGTGGCGTCGTCAGGCGGAACGCCTGCGCGTGCCTGTCAGCGCAGCAGCTGTTCATGACCGTTTGAGTGCGATGCTGAAAGGCGTGGGGGTAGAGGTTGAGGTGACCGACCTTGATCCGGACGTCCTGGAAGAGAGGCTGCATGACTGTGACGATGATGCCTGGAGCCAGCACCGGGAGGCGATGCTTCAGGCCCATCGGCGTAACCATGAAGAGTGGCAGGAATATGTTCAGCTATATGATCGGCTGCAGCAGGTTGCAGGGCCGGATACTGAACTGGATCAGATCGCCACCGAAACACTCTGGCGCTGGCTGCGTAATCGAATACATCTGCTGCCATCACCCACGCTGGGAGGAGAAGAGCTGCTGCAGGCAATCTGTACCCGGACGCCTCCGGGCTATCGCAACCGTATTATCGGGCTACAGAACATCAAGGGGCCGGGCCTCGACTGGGTATACCTCTGGCAGGCCTGGAGTCGGGCTCATGCAGCGGGGCAGGGGTTGTTGACAGGAAAGCCGGCCGAGGTATCGGCAGCACTGCGTTACCTGGCCAATGTGGCGCAGTTTGATGCACTGACACAGGCATACCTGCCCCCCGTGCTGGCGTCCGTTCGCGAGTTGCCGTTGACGCAGAATGAGGGCATGCAGGCCGAAATTCGCCTGATAGAGGCTCGCCTCCATACCGCCAGAGCGGAAAGCGGCATGTCAGGTAAGCGGGAACAGGCCGAAACGCAGGGGGTATGGCAGCCTGTCTTGCGGGCGGTGGAAAGTTTTCTGGATGTTGGTGATGCCATCAGGCGCAGGCGTACCGCCAACCGTATTTACCGTGATCTGGGCAGTCAGCGTATCAGCAGCAGCCGTGCTGCCGAGGAGCTTAAGGCATTAAATAAACGCCAGCAGGGTGGGTGGCTATTGCGCCGTCTGTCGCGATGATTACCCGTTGAAGAAGAACCCGTGCTGTCGGCTGAAAAAAGAGGCCCTCAGGGGCCTCAAAAGCCTAGTATGCGGCGTGCGAAGGGTCAGAGGTTAAAGGTTTTGCTCAGTGTAAATACCAGCTGGGAATCCTTCTTGCCGTCGCCGTCCAGTTCATCATCCAGCTGCTTGATGAAGGCCAGACCCATATCCAGGCCCTGCACGTTGGTGCCATAGCCCGCTTCCACATAATCGCCGTCATAATCTTCGCCAAACAGGCCATAGGTCAGGTAGGCGCCCTCGTATTCACCGGTCAGGCTGAAGAAGGTGTAGTCGGGATCATCACCGCTGCCGTCCACATTTTCCTTGCCGAATACAAAATCGGCACTGAGGAATTTATAGCCGGCGCTGACAATCAGCTCGTGGTAGGTGGAGGCATCACCCTCGGTGTAGAAGTACCCGGTGTAGCCGACACCGTAGCTGAAGTCGCCCAGCTCGCCCGCGTAGCCGCCGTAGAGGTCATATTCCTGTTCGGAGTCGTCCAGCTGCGCGCCCCAGGTGCCGACATAGAAACCGTTGCCGAAGTCATAGTCGGCCCCGGCCATCAGGCTGGCATTGTCGGCGGTCTGGTCGATACCGCGGAACCAGTAGTCGCTCATTGCGCCCACATTCACGGACAGTTCGGCAGAGGCGGTGGCGGATGCAGCCAGCAGGGTGGCGGCGATCGCATGTTTGGTCAGTGCTTTCATCATCAATTCCCCTTCAGAGTTTCAGGATGCCCGGTTGTTGAGAGGCATCACCGAACGGGGTAATACGAAATCTGTGCCAAACTGTGTAATGCTTTTTAAAACAAAAGGTTATGATTTTTTGTGTGGCCGATTGTGAATGGCTTGCACCACTTTGGGCTGGAGGGCAGGCCGGATATGCACCCATCTATGGCACACACCCGGTGCGTTGAATCAGTGCCCAGTGTCTGTCGAGTGGATACGATGCGGACGATACCGCAGGTGTTCCGGGCCCAGATCTGCAACCGAGCTGACACCCAGCAGAGCCATTGAGCGCTCGACCTCGGTCTTGAGCAGGGTCAGGGCCCGCTCCACACCCTGCTGTCCGCCGGACGCCAGGCCATACAGGTAGGGGCGGCCGATAGAACAGGCATCGGCCCCTTGAGCCAGCGCCTTGATGATATGTATGCCACGGCGGATACCGCCATCCACGATCAATTCCAGCTGGTCGCCGACAGCGTCACGGATGGGGGCGATGCAGTCGATCGGTGCGGGTGCCCCTTCCAGCTGGCGCCCGCCATGGTTGGAGATCATCAGCGCCGAGGCGCCGATCTCTACGGCACGCTGGGCGTCGGCGGGAGACTGGATGCCCTTGATCACGAAGGGGCCGTCCCACTGCTCGGCCAGCCAGGCCGCATCTTCCCAGGTGACGGTGCGGTCAAACTGGCTGTTGACGTAGTCGATCAGAGCCATGGCACCCTGGCCCAGGGCATCAACCCGGTGTACCACATTGGCGAGGCGGAAATCCGAGTCGCGGCTGAGGTTGTACAGCCACTCGAAGCTGGTGCCGTAGCTGAGGAGATTGCGCGGCGTGATTCTGGGCGGCATGGTCATGCCGTTGTACAGGTCGCGTTCCCGGTTGCCGGCCAGAGGGGTATCCACCGTCAGGCAGAGGGCCTGGTAACCACTGTTCTTGCAGCGTTGTACAAATTCGCGGGTCAGCTCTCGGTCCTTGAGGATGTAGATCTGGAACATCTTCGGCCCGGGCGTGGCGGCTGCAACGTCCTCCAGGCTGGTGGTCGCCATGGTCGAGAGGCTGTAGAGGGTGCCGAAGGCATCCGCTGCGCGGCAGGCCCCCAGTTCTTTTTCATGGTGAAACAGGCGCGACATACCGGTGGGCGACAGGAAGAACGGCAGCTTCAGTTCGGTGCCCAGTACTTTTGTGGTCAGGTCGATAGTGTCGACGTTGCGCAGATAGTTGGGCAGCAGTTCGTAGTCGTCGAATGCGTCGGTATTGCGGCGCATGCTCCACTCATCGTCGGCACCGCCATCAATGTAGTGAAACATGGGGGCCGGCAGCTTGCGTTTGGCGCGCTTGCGCAGGTCGGAAATGTTGTGGCACTGGGACAGGGGGGGCATGGCACTTTCCTCGGTCGATGGTCGGGTGTTGTGGTTCAGCGCTTCAGGCTGTCGACCACGGCATCAATGTGTGCCCTGGCCGCACGCCGGGCGGCAGCGGGGTTGCGTTGCTCGATGGCGCGGTAAATACGGCGGTGCTGGGTGCGCAGCTGACTTTTGATGGAGTCCTGAAAGTAGAGCCTGTCGGAGGTGTCGAACACAAAGCTCATCATCAGGTCGCGGATGCTGTTCAGTGCCAGCAACAGAATGGGGTTGTGTGCGGCGGCATAGAGTGCGTGATGAAAGCGCATGTCACGTTCGGCATGGGCGGCCGCCGTATCCTGTTCGGGCTGCTCTGCAACCAACGCTTCATACACGGTCTTCAGTTCGGCCAGGTCTTCATCCGTGGCGCGCTGGGCGGCCAGATAGGCGGCCTCACCTTCCAGCAGACGACGGACCTCCAGCAGGGATTCCAGTGTCTGTGGATGATTCTGCAGCAGTTGCTGCAACGGTGAATCGGGGTCCACATGCTGCAGCTGCGGCTGCATCTCGCGGAAATTGCACACGTAGTGGCCACTGCCACGGCGTGCTTCGATGACCCCTCGGGTACGCAGTGCCTTCAAGGCCTCCCTGAGCGTATTGCGGGATACCTTGAGTCGCTCCACCAGGCGACGTTCGGATGGCAGGCGTCCACCGGCCTTGAGCCGTCCGTCAAGAATCATGGCCTCTATCTGGCGCGCAACCAGTTCGGGCAAAGAGTGAGAAGCGGGCATGGAGGTCATGTCATCCGGGCTGTGAGTGAGGGGACGAATCTAGCCATACTGATACATTTATAGCAATAACCTTCATGCGGAAGGAGGGTTTTTTTAGATATATCCAATTGATATTTAATGAATAAATTGGGTTTTCGTGTGAGGTTTTTGGTCTTTTTCGTGGTTGGACCAATCTGGGTGGGCGAGTACAGGGAAGCTGCCCGGTGACCCTGAGGTCGCCGGGCATGGGGCTGTCAATCAGGACAGCCAGAATCTCAGGTAGAGATAGGCACAGGCAAAGCCGATCATGACCGCAATGGAGAAGCGGCTGTACAGCGTCATCAGGTTGCCGGGACGGCATTCCAGCGGGACATGATCGGCCCTGATCGCCCGGTGGTTCAGGTAGGCGATGAGCGGAGCCGTGATAAAGGCGATGGTGGCCGCCATGTCGATCAGGCTGGTCAGCGATGTCATAAAGAACTGATAGGTCAGTGCGGCGCCGGTGGCCATTACCAGCAGGGTACCGATGTAGAAGGGGTCCGACTCGTTGAGCGTGTGATCATCCTGATCTTCCGGAATATCCAGCCAGCGTCGGTGCAGTGACGACAGGGCACGCGGGAAGGCATCCATGATCGCCAGCAGACTGGAGTAGATAATGGCCAGTGCGGCAATACCGATCACGGGGCCGGCAGCGCTGCCGAAGACGGCTTGATAGAGGCTGATCAGCTGGGCCGAGAAGGCGGCGGAACCGGATTGCAGTTCGATGCCCTTGTCATGCATCAGGCCTGCGCCCAGCAACATGAAACAGATGGCCAATACCAGCGTGCCGATGAAGCTCAGGTTGAAGTCAAACCGGCTCTGGGCCAGGGTTGGTGGTGTTTCACTGTTCTCGGCCTTGGCCTTGGCCCAAAGAGACTGCCAGACGGAGGCATCCATCGGGACCGGCATCCAGCCAATCAGGGCGGCGACAAACATCAGACCGGCAATGTCCAGCTGTGTTGGCAGCCATTGCACATCGCCACTCCAGTCGATCTCGGGAATGATGGTGGCGGTCGCAATCAGCGTACACACCATCATGATCACGACCAGCACTTTGGTGACGCGCTCAAGAGCGTTGTAGTGGCCCACGATCAGAATAGCCGAGGTACCTGCAATCAGCCCCAGTGCCAGCCAGTGGGTCGGCAGGTCCAGCGAGAACACGACCTTGATCAGGCCTGCCGACATGAGGGCCAGCGCCGATACCGCGAACAGCAGGGAGCTGAGCGTGATGAGGAAATAGACACAGAGCACCCAGCGACCTTGGCGGCGGTAGGCCTCCAGCAGGGTAAAGCCGGTTGCCGGCAGGTAATCACTGGCAAATCGGAACGCTGGATACTTGACGGCATTGGCCGCAATCACAATCAATAACAAGGCCAGTCCGTACAGTGCCCCGGCTCGGGTGGATTGCACCAAGTGGGAGGTCCCTACACTGGTTGCGGCAAACAGGAGTCCCGGCCCCAGGATGCTCAACTGGCTCAGCCAGGCCGGCTTGGCTGCCGTTGTGAGCGGCAGGGAAGGATTGCGTTTCATACAGAGCTGTCTCTTATAGGTTGTTATTAATATCGGGCATGAGGCCTCGGCCGGGCAGCGCCACTTGGCCGTATCGAGTAGGGAATACGAGGGTGGGCCTGACGGCGTGCGTAACCTAGCAACACCTTCAATAACCCGGCAAGCACTTGCATTTCCATGTGAAAAGTAGGCCTTATATCCTTTTGATTATTAAAGATTTTTGTTTATATTTCCGGTTTTAAATTTATCTTTTATTGGTCCAACCAATTCTGCTTGCTGGCAGGCCGGAGTAGGTGGTTGAGCAAGAGAAACAGAGGTCGTCCCGCTGGAATGGGGAGCGGGCCTGAAAGCGGGTATGCAGCGTTAAACAGTATGGTTTGTAAGGTTATTGCTGGATCTTCGTAACTGCAGTATTGTCGAACGGCGACAGTTCAAAGGTTGAACAGCCGAATGACGAGGGATCGGAATGAAAATCAATGAACCGGTGACACAACAAGAACAAAAAGTCTCGGAACACGCCAATATTCTTTCCACAACGGACCTGAAAGGGGCCATCAGGTACGTCAATCAGGACTTTATCGATATCTCTGGCTTTAGCACCGATGAGTTGTTGGGCCGTAACCACAACATCATTCGGCATCCCGATATGCCACCGCAGGCGTTTGCCCAGTTGTGGCAACGAGTGCAGGCGGGCCAAACCTGGATGGGGCTGGTCAAGAACCGCTGCAAGAATGGCGATCATTACTGGGTCGATGCGTTTGTGATGCCGGTTGAACAGGGGGGCGAGGTGTGTGAATACCAGTCGGTACGACGCAGGGCCGAGCCGGATAGAGTGCGCCGCGCCGAGCAGGTATATGCACGCCTACGAACCGGTAAGACTGCGGGTGTTGCGAATGGTTTCGGGAGCATGGGTCTAACGGCTCGGCTGATCAGTGGCATTTTTCTGCCTGGTGCGGCTGCCGTACCGTTAAGCATGGTGCAGCCGGAGTGGGGGCTATGGATCTGGCTGGTGGCTATGGCGGTGATGCTGTTCTGTGCATGGATGGCTCTGGTGCCCTGGCGTCAGTTGGTCGCGGAATGTCGGCAGCAGTTGGATGATCCTGTTGCACGATACATCTATACCGGGCGTCGTGACGATATTGGCCAGCTGCGTCTGATCCTGAAGCGGCTGCGTTCCGAGCGTGATGGACTGGTGGGGCGGATCAATGACTCTGCGGGACGGTTACAGGATGATGCTGCAGCGCTCAGTGCCGCCGTGGACCAGTCGCAGAAAGGCGTGCATCTGCAATCGATGGAGATGACTCAGTCGACAGCAGCCATCAACCAGATGTCGAGCAGTGTACAGAATGTAGCGGCCAACGCTCAGAACAGTGCTACAGCGGCAGAAGAAGCGGTGAACGAGGTTGCTCATGGCAAGCATACGGTGGAAGCGACCACTCAGGCGGTACATCAGTTGCAGTCGCATATAGGTACAGCGGCTGACGTCATTGCAGCCGTGAACGGTCATAGCCATAACATCGCGGACATACTGGATGTCATTACGGATATATCGGAGCGGACCAACCTGCTGGCACTCAACGCCGCAATTGAAGCCGCCAGAGCCGGTGAATCCGGACGCGGCTTTGCCGTGGTGGCAGAAGAGGTGCGTTCTCTATCCCAGCGTACTCAGGACTCAACCAGAGAAATCCGGGACATGATTGAGCGGTTGCAGGCCAGCGCGGCGGGGGCTGTTGACACCATCCAGCAGGGTCAGGCGCAGGCGGACCACTGTGTCCGCCTGAGCGATGAAACGGTGGAGGCTCTGGAGGCTATTCTCACGGCCATTCGCAGTATCAGTGATATGAGCATGCAAACCGCCGCTGCGGTCGAGCAACAGGGGTGTGTGGCGAGTGAACTGGACCGCAGTATCAATACGATGCAGGCGATGTCGGCACAGAATCTGGATGCCGCTGAACAAAGCTCGGGTGCGGGGCAGCATGTTCTGTCGGTAGCAACGGAGCTCAGCGCCCTGGCATCCCAATTCTGGCGTCGCCAGTCGGCATAAAGAAGAGCCCCCCCAGAAGCCAAATTCTTTCGAATTCGGCTTTCTTGAAATGGGTAGCGGGGGCAGGGCGAGAGCATGAACAAAAAGTAATCAGCTCAGTCTTTGAGCTTTCCTCCACCAGGGCAGTTGTGATCAGATACTGGCTTTTGTGATGACGACGATGAGCCTCAATGTTCTTGCCCAGCACCT
>Ga0193959_1000173_pt1 | contig 26103 bp, 39 predicted proteins | sample FB_2_MG_FD_140333 | JGI IMG/M metagenome (GOLD analysis project Ga0193959, IMG submission 140333) | Microbial mat bacterial communities from the Broadkill River, Lewes, Delaware, United States - FB_2_MG | ecosystem: Environmental > Aquatic > Freshwater > River > Microbial mats | place: USA... | reverse complement strand
TTAATTATATAATTAAATAACCGTTATTAAAGGACTAAGCTAACTTTAAGATGAGCAGACTAACGGTTATTTTGTTCACATAAGGGTGTGAGAAACTGTTAGTTTATTGTAGGTTTAGACCGTTATATGTGAATAACTTTTTAGACTAACGGTTATTTTTATTCACATAAAAGTTAGCTTAATGTGAATAAATAATATAATAGTATCTATATTAATATAATATTATAAATTAAACTTATAATCTATTTTTAGGTATCTAAGAAATTTTTATAAAAATATAATACTATTGATATAAATATATTAATCTACTATTGTACTTAAAAGGGTTTTATGATTGATTAGAGTTTAGATACTTTAGTTAGTTGTAATATACTACAACTAACTAAGCTCTTATTTGTTTGTTTGAGATAGAATAAAATTGTTTAAAATATTTTCTGCATTTGCAAAATACTTTATTTTAATTGCTCCATCCTCTGTGATAATAGAGCCTTTAATTGTTAATGGTTGAGTTCCAGTTAATTCAGATTGTCCTGTAAGCTCTTCAATTGTTTTAGTTATCTCATTGTAACCACCCATAATACCTGCAACCTTATTATCTTTCATGATATAGCCTAAATGAACTATATCTGCGTTGATGAGGTCTTTTAGATAATTTTCAGCCCATACAGGCACTTCTTCTAAATCTTGCTCCTGAACACCCATATAATTACAAAATGATTCTTTTGTATATCCTGCAAGTTCTAACAGTATTTTAAAAGCCTCTGTTTTGCTCTCACAGCTTATTGTGAAGCTCGTTTCATTTATTTTATACATTGGTATGCCTTTTTAATGATTTAACCTATTTTTGCAGTTTATGCATTGATTAATCAATATCTTTTCTATTCTTTTTTTGTGGTAATAAATATCTTGCCCTTTCTGAGCAGAAAAAAAGAACACAGTACAATTTAAAGAGAATTCTTTTCTAATAGATTATTCAGGAATAGGTAAAAGTCTAGGAATAGATAAAATTACAGTAGGAATACATTAGGAATAGGTAAGGAATACATTAGGAATAGGTACTAAAAAAAGCTACAAAGCCTATAAAATAGGGCTTAGAGTTGAATTATATCTAAAAAAATATAAGTAAAAAATAAAAAAGTTTTAAAATGTTTTTTCAGATTGGAAGAAAAACTAAGAACCCATACCAAAACCCATAAAAAGGGGTTTTCTATGTGTTCCTGATAGTATTCCTGATGTGTTCCTGATGTGTTCCTGATGTGTTCAAAAAAAATTTAAGTGTTCCTGTGGGCTTATATAAAGCTTAACAGGTCACTTAATTAAGATTGTTCTGCAGTTGTAGTAGTCATAAAAATAAAGTCTTTGTTATCAAAGTGGAATGACTTTATTTCATCATGTGGTTTTATTTTTCTAAACTTCTCTTTAATTCTTTGGTTCTTAGAGTCAATAGTATCTTTAAGTTTAAGATTGATAGTAACTCCACCTGTAAGAACTTTATTCCAAAAGCTTCCAAACTTCTTGTCGTCTTTTAAAATATGTTCAAGGTTAAGAGCTTTGCTGAACCACTTTAAAGAAGTGTTAGAAATAAAACCTGTTTCAAATTCTTTAATGAAGATTTCTTTCATAATTTTATTTGTATAGTTAAAAGAGATATGTCTTTTAGATTTCATTGTATCGCCTGTTGTCGTATCTTGTACAAAGGCTTCATATTCTTTCTTTATTAGAGTCTCATTCATAATATCTTGGATTGCTTCATCAAGAATATCTGAAATAGTCTCTGAGTCTTGATTTCTGAATGCAGTCTTTAAAACTGCTTCATGAGTTGACATAGCATCTTGAATAACTTTTTTAGATTGATTTTCAACAGTAGACATTGCTAATTTTCTATCATATTCACACATTTTAAGATGAACTAAAAAGTTATCTCTCTCAGCTTTAATAAGTTTAACAAACTCTTCAATAGTCATATTGAAGTCTGTTTCAGCTACATCAATAAGTTTTCTTGATTTAGTTTCTATGATTGTAAATCTACCATCTGACTGATCCATCGGAATTGGTAAATCATCATTAGATAAAAAGATACAGTTACAATGTAAAGTAATCATATACGGGTTAGTATGCATAGTTCTTATTTGATACTTATCCTCTGATACAATCTGCTTAATTTTATTTCCAATATCTTTGTCAGTTTTAAAGTCTCCCTTAACTTCATCAAAAGTGATAAATAGCTTATCTTCTAAATATCCGTTGAAGTTGTCAGCAAGATTTGAATTTGTAGCAATAAAACAATTTGCCTCATGCATCGCATATTCAATAACTTTAGTTGCGAATACACCTTTTCCAGTTCTTTGGATGCCTTTTAATACAGGAGCAGTTTTAGTCTTTTGAGCAGTATTTAAAATAGTACTAAACCAATTTAATAAATATATTCTTTCTTGATTATCAGGAGCTATGTTTTCCATAAGTGCATTAATTGCAGGGTATCTTTTAGGCATAGACACATTAACAAACTTTTCTAAATTTACTTTATTTTTTACCTTTACATCTAAGAAACCATGAGGAGTATAAGTATTAAAAAACTCTCCATAGAATTTCTCTTTTAGTGGCTCAAATTCTTTATAGTAAGGATTTAATTCTCTTAAAATATAATTCAGTTGTTTTGGGTCAATCAGAGTTCCAATAAGTTTTTTTGATTCTGCATCTATAAAAGATTTTAAAACGTTCTTAGAAACTCTATCAGTTTTTAATCTGTCATGTTCTTCTTTAGTATTGTTATCAAAATCTTTGTATCTTATTATTCTCACGTATGAATCACTTAATGCATCAAGAAAAACTGTTGCGTGTGATACTCTGTCTAGCTTTGCATTTTTCTTAGCATACTTAACATACTCATCTTTTAAATCTGTCATTAGGTCTGCAGTTGAATAGTCAGACTCTTTTTCTTTTTTCTCATTTAATTCTTCTTTTTTAGCATAAAAAGCAGAAAGCAGCTCCTGTGATTTTTTCTCATTATGAAGCTTGTTTTTTTCTCTGATGTTCTCTACATCTTTTAAAAAATATGCAACTTGATTAAATGAATCATCTGCATCTGTTAAGTTCTTCTGTGCTTCAAGTTTGATAGCTTCAATTTTTTTAGTGATATTTTTCATTCTTAGTTATCCTCACTTTGAAGATAATCTACAAAATCAAGTCCACTATTGAAATTTAGAAAGTTATTACAATTTAGTCCTGTTTGCTCTTTGAATTTATCAAAGGCTTTAGCTCCTGCTTTGTCTCCATCATACATAGTAATAATAGAAAAACCTCTATTTACTAAATCTTTGATGTAATCAACTAATCTTTCATCTAGTTTATTTGATGAGCTTTCAAGTGTAATAAAAGGTACAGAATATAAAAGAGCATTTAAACCATTCTTTATACCCTCTCCAACTATGAAATATCTATCCTTTGTTTGCTTATATAAAATTGATTCAAATTCTTTTCTAAAAGGGAATAAAAAACTTTCCCCTCTGTTATGTGAGTTTTTATAAATATATTTTGGGTCGGACCAATCATTATAAGATTCAGGTTTAACTGGTCTATATGCAATAATATCAACAATAGAGTTTTTATCATCTCTAATAATAATACTAGGACATTTAAAAAAGTCACTCCAACCAAGAATATTTTTATATAGATAATCAATTTTGTTTTTTGCATCTGCAGGTAACATCATAGTTTCAAATAATTTTTGATAATTAGTGTCTAAGTTCCAACCAAGTGGTTTATCATATTCATCTGTTATTAATACAGGAAATCTAAAACCTACAGCTTCAAGTTCTTTTTTTCCAAAATATCCAAGCTTTTGGAAATCAACATCTTTAACCTGTTTTGCTTCTTCTTCTCTTTTTAATTGTAGTGCAGGGTCTACATGGTAAGTATCTTGTCCGTTAAGTTCTTTAAGTTTATTTATTGCCTCAGCTTTGCTTTTATTTTCCATAAGCATAATAAGGTCAAGTACACTTCCACCTGTTATACTTCCTTTTCCAAAATCTGAGAATATTTGCTTAACTGGATTTATAACGATACTGGAGTCATTTTTAAATTTGTAGTTAGCACCTGATTTAACAAGTTCTCCGTAGTTTTCTGCTACGGTAACAATATCAAGTTCTTTTTTTAGTTCATCAACTGTTTTTTCGCTCATAATTATATCCCGTTTTAATCTTTCTTAAATATTAAGTAGATATAATACAAGCAACCACGAAAGTATTATAACTACTTAATAACATAGGTTGAGTTTTTAACTCAGCCTTTTTTTATGCCTTTTTCTTTGGGGCTCTCACTCCAACTTCAATAAGATAATCTTCAATTAAAGATTCAACCTTACTAGACATATTGATACTATTGTTCTTTGCATACTCTGCAAAATCATTAACAATATCTTCTCTTATACTGTAGTTCTTTCGCACTTTCTTGTAATCTATATCGAAAAGTGTTTCATTTTGTTTAGTATCTTGGCCGTTCATTGTATGTCCTTTAAAATAAAGTTACACAATTATACACACGATTTTCTTAAACTTACATAAAATTATACAAGTTTATACACGAATGTTGAACCATTCCGAAAACTAACTAATATTTAAAAAGTACTCCTTTTATTTTGGTTTACAATCCCCTTTATAGTTATCTCAGCAAGGCCATATTTCTTAGCTAACTGTGCATATTTATAGCCATTTTGACTATTATCATGCTTTATGCAACGATCTCTTTTATAAATGATAAAATCTTGTATTTGGGGGATTAGTTCTTCTTCGTTTTTATATTTCTCTTTGAATTCATCAAACGAAATATTATTATCTTTTGTATCATGAATAATAAAACTCAGCATCTCTATTTGTGCATCAGTAAGTTTTTTTGCAATACCACGACTTGAATTTCTCTTGGCAGTATCATAATATTTATCTCTAAAAGAAAAATAAGCTTGTTGAGTAATCTCATACTCTCCATCAATCATGATAGCATCTAAATAACCTTTTCTAATGTAATAATTCACATTTTGTCGGTCAGTACCTAAAAAAGAAGCTATGTCAGATGTACTGTACATGGTTAACAATTCTCCTCTTTAACTTTTTTTAAATCTACCCATGCACGAGCAGGAATCTCAAATTTATCTTCAATTAGAATGGCACTATCAAGTCTAGGTAAATTATCAAACCTCTTATATTTTTGAGCCATATTAATTTCTACACCAACAAGTTCTGCTAAGTCTTTAGATGATAAATCTTTGATTTTTTGTTTCCATTCACTTAATAAATTATTCATAGTAATTATATTAACCAAATTAATATTAAAAGTAATTAAATTAATATTTGATTATAGATATTAATTTCTTTATGCCTTTATACGATAGAATTAAGAAAAAGAGTAATTTAATTACTTGTTAAATAAAGGAAACCCTATGTTTTCAGAACTATTAAAAAAATATAGAAAGCTTGGAAATTTAACTCAAGGGCAATTAGCTAGTCAATTATCAAGTCTTTTAGGATATGAAATTAAACCAACTAATGTTCAATCGTGGGAAAGAGGTGTAAATCCTAAATTAGAAATTATTACAAGCATAGCTGAGATATTAAAAGTTCCTGTGCAGTTCTTATTTGATGATTCAAAAGAAACTATAAATCAAATTGTAAAAAAAGAAATGCCAAATTTTAAAAATGTGATAGACCATACAAAAGAGATTAGTTTACTTGATGGTTATTGTGGTGCAGGAAGTAGTGCAGATGTTAATAACTTAAGAGTAATGGAAAGTTTGTATGTAGATAATTATATGATTAAAAAAGCTTACAGAGATGAAGATATAAAAGCTCTTACAATTATAGGAGATAGTATGTCTCCTTATGTTAATTGTCAGGATATAATCTTATTTGCACCTTTAAATAAAGGTCAGTACAACTTAACAGATGGAAAATATATTATTTCTACTATCAATGGAGTAATGGTAAAAAATTTATCATTTCGATGTAATGGAGATATTATAATCTCATCAGAAAATAAAGCTTATACAGATGAGATTATAAAAGCGAATGAAACACAGGAATATTTAGATATTGTTGGGATAGTAGTAGGTCGAATATTAAAGAGTTAATATAACCTACTCTTTCCTAAAAGAAAAGCATCTTTTTGTTTGCCCTTATAATTGTTTGATTGAATACACTCATCATATCCACCCTCGAATACATAACCTTGCTCTGCATGGTTATTCATAATTGTTATTCTTTTTACTCCTGACCATTTTTCTAAATTAGCACTCATACAAATACCACTCTGTAAAATACTTAGAAAGATTTTATCATTTATTTTATTCTGATTAAATGCAATAACTAACACACCCTCGTTTAAGTCTATCATTAAAGGTTGCCAAGCTTGAATATAGTTTGAAATGGTCTTTTTAGTATCAGCCTGAGATAAACTAATTATCAATAATAAACCTAAAAATATTCTCTTCATTTTTATACTCCTTTAGATCCGATCTCTTTATTTATGACGATGCGATATCTTTCAATGATTGTATCTAACAAATAATAAAAAAGTATATTGATTAATCAATCTCTAAACTGCAAAAATACATTCATAATTAAAAAAACATGAGGAAAACAAGTTGATAAAATCTCCTGACGGTGTTATTGGTTCTACTGCTAGTGCTTACATGGAATATGGTGTACTAGGATTAACTGTAATTTTATTAGCAATTATTTGTGCTGTTTTACTTTTTAACATCTTAAGGGATAAAAAGAATGATGAAAAAGTAGCTAATGCAATCACTCAAATATCAAATAATCAAACTGAATTTATTACTGTTTACAAGGAAAACCAAAAGCAACATAAAGAAGTAGTTGCAATTTTAAATGAGACTCTGGAAATTGAGAGAGCTAACACTAAAGAGTGTTATATAGGTGTATCAAACAAAATGGACTCAATCGCTCTAAATCAAGAGAGATTATTAGATTTAGTAAAGAAGTAATGATGATACAGTACGGGAAAATAGTAGATTTTAAATACATAACTTTAGGAACTGGCAAAAAGCTAGTAGTAAAGGTTAATGTAGATGAGAGAGTTACAAACTGGCTTCCTGTAAAAACTAAAGCATCTTCTTTTTTAGTAGAGCATACACCTGTAAGAATAAGTGACCAAGTGATTGTTTTCAATCCGTTCGGAGATAACGAAGATGGTTTTGTGGATAGAAATTTAACTTATAAAGATATTCCATTACCTGCAGGTGTTGATGAAAATAAATATTACCAAGAGTTTGAAGATGGAACTGTTTATATCCATGATACAAAAGAAAAACAAATTACTTTAACAACTCCATTAAAAATAAAACTACATTCAAAAGATGATATTGAGTTACATTCTGAAAAAACATTGACTTTAAAAGGTGCAAATATTGAATTTAGGAAGTCTAAATGAATCCTGTAGTTAGAAAAGGGGATGTTTGTACAGGTCATGGTTGTTGGCCGTCTCGACCAAATGTTGAGGGGTCTGACTTTGTAAGTATTGAAGATATACCTGTTCATTGTGTGGGTCATGCTTGGGATACACATTGCTGTGGTCCTGCTTGTCATGATTCTGTTCAAGGTTCAGGAGCAGATTATATCTCAATTGAGGATTCTCCTGTTGCTAGGGTTGGCGATGATGTTGCCTGTGGCTCTAAAAATGCAACTGGTAGCGATTTTGTATTTGCTGAGTAGGTTGGATTGATGGAAATTATAAACAGTACTTTACCTCTTGGTTCAGATGGTTATGCAGTAACTCCTGAAAAAAGTTTTATAGATGGTTTAACAACTCCAAAAGGCTCTGTTATTGGAAAACCTGAATATGGTACTGAATATTACAAGTTAAAGCACAGAGGCTTTAATAGTTCTTGGATTATTGATTTTAAAAGATGTCTAAAAGATGCTTGTAAACATGACCCAAGATTGATTTATAAAAGTTCAACTATTGATGATAGTGAAATTGGAAATGGAAGACTATATTATGAAGTTTTCTTGGAATATGGAAGCATAAAAGGTGTTTTAAATGTATAAAGAAATTGAATCAAAACTTTCTTCTCTAAAAGAGCCTACAGCATTTAATACTAAAACTTTTGATGAGTTATTAGCCGAAAATGTAGCACTTGCTAAAAAAATACTTAGTACAGATGAAACTGAGTGGATGCCTTTAGAATCTGACCCATATATGAAAAAGTTAAGAGTTGCTACTTTAAGACAAATTCACAACCAAGAGGATAAAAAAGAGACTGTAAGACAAGCTTTAATTACTACTGCTACAAAAGAAGATTTAGACCACTTAGGAGCTAGAGAAAATGTTTTTAGGGATGATGGGGAATATCCATACACTAATTTTAGATTAACTCTTTTAGCTCAAGCAACGACAGATTTAACGATACCACATGGAACTATTTTAACAAGTGATGATGATAAGCATAGTTCAGTATTAAGTGAAGATGTTGTTATTAAAGCAGGGGAACTTACAGGAACTGGAAAAGTAGAACTTCAAGAGTTTATATCTCAAAGTGAAGTTAAAACTGAAAATGTAGTTACTGAGCTTACTTTTGCCTTTGAAGTTAAACAACTTGATTTTTTCTCTAATGGAAAAGCTGTTGAAAGTGATGACCGATACAGACTAAGAATTATAAAAGAGAATGATAGAAAATCAACTGCAGGAGCTGAGGATAGTTATAAATATTTTGCCTTTAGTGCTGACAGTAGAATTGATGATATTAAAATTGTGTCTGAAAAAGTTTTATGTGTTGATTTATATTTAGCCTCTTTTGACCATGAGATTGATGAATTAATGATTAACAAAGTTACTGAGGCAGTTAGTTCTAAAAAAGTAAGACCTTTAAACGACAAAGTATCAGTTAATCCTGCAATTAAAAAGATAGTTAATATTACTGCAACTATTGAGGTATTTGATTTACTAAGACAAACAGAAATTCAAAAGAATATCGAAGCAAATTTTAAAAACAGTTTTTTTATCGCTCAAAACTTTACAAAGAGTGATTATATAAGAAAGTGTCATATTGATGGTGTATATCGTGTAAATACAGATTTTGAAGATGTAATTACAAATGATAAAGAAATCATTGAAATAGGTTCTTATAACTTGAATTTCGTTGAGGCTGTACTATGAATTTATTACCAAATAATTCTTCTTTAACAGACCAAGAGTTCGCTTTATTAATTGATGAGATTGTTAAAGATGATTATTCAGTTTTACAAATAGATCCCTTGACTTGTGATGTAAGACTTTTACCACACTTAGCATTAAGTGAAAGTGTTGATATTTCAGGATTAGAAGAAAAAGAAGCAAGACTTTATATTCATAATGCAAAAGAGATTAGAAAGTATGCAGGGACTGTTTATGCAGTAGAACAAACAATCAATGTATGTTTTGAAGATGGAAAGTTAAAAGAGTGGTTTGAGGCAGATTTAGAAGCAGGTTATTTTGATGTAGAAGTTACTTTAAAAGCTGACCCAAGTGTTGTTTATCTTCCTGCAAAATTTGACAAAGCTAAAAAGATGATTCAATCATCAAAGAATGTAAGAAGCCATTTAAATAGTTTTGTGATTGATTTTCCAAAAGGTGCTGGAAATATAGAAAAGAATGAGGCTATGAATTTTAATTTAGCTTTAGACTCAAAAGAGAGCTTTAAAGATATTGACACACCACTTAGTGCGACTACAGGAGTAGAGTTTAGTTTTCAAACTGATACTAAACATAATTTTGATTCTCCTGCAGTATGCACAAATAACTTAATAGGAGGTGCTGTGTGGCAAATTTAACGGCTGTCCCAACCGAAGAGGGATTAAATATCTTAAATAGTGAGCTACGAAACAAAGTAACTAATTTTGTTCTAATAGGTAGTAACACTCACGATTTAACTGCACTTGATGAGCTTTTAAATCAAGATTTAATCACTTATGAAGATATAGAGTCATACATCTTTTTTAGTGATGTGGTTGAAAGCAGCTACTACGATGAAAATGGTGTACTTACTTTCAACTTGATTATTCCAGTTGATGAGGATTTAGAGAGCTATACCTATGGTGTGGGAATTATCACAGAGGATAACAAATTAGTGAGTTTAACAAGAACTCCTAAAATTGTACCAATCAAGGGTATTGGTGGAGCTTTTATTGTGAAAGTTGCAGTAAAAGGAAATGCAGGGGAAATCGTTTTTAAAAAGAGCGATTATATTACTCTAACAGAGGCAAATGAACTATTTTTAAGACCTTTAGTTGCAAATACTAATCTTAATGTGGTTCTACAAAATAAATTATTTGATAAGGGGATAATTGATGGCTGAAAATCTAACAGATGAAATCAAACAGTTAAATGAAAATGCAACTCTACTGCTTCAAAAATACGATGGTGTTTTTTCAAAGTTAAGCGAAGAGTCTCAAAAGATTTTAACTGCTATGGCAGGTAAAAGTGAAGAGGGTTTAACAGCCATTCAAGAACTTCTAAATACAGGAAATGTTGCACAGGCTGAAAATGCTTTAAAACTTGGTGGTAAGAGTTTACAAAACATTATTGATATGACAAAAGTTGTTAATGTTCAAATAGCAACACATGAACAAAATGTAACTCTTGCAAGAGTTCCTAGTCATACTTTTTGGTCATTTGATGTTCAAAAAAAATATGATGATTCAAAAAGTTTTTTAATGATACAGGCTTTACTTCCGGGACAACAAGATCATTCTGATGTGTGTGGTATTAGATGTGATGTTAATGGTGTTGGTGTTGAAGCTCATGGAAGTGCATATAAAGGTATCTGGTATGCAGGTGGTAATTCTGAAAATGAGGGCTTTATTCTTAACATTAATAAAAAATTAGAGGGTGGTGTTATTGGAAATAATACTGTAAATATTGGTTGGACAAATCGAACTAATGTAGGTGACCAAGCACCATTTTTATATTGGAATCCTGATGACAATAAAGATGCAAGAAGTTATCAATCAGGTTCAAGTGCCATTATTTGGGAAATTTTAAAGTAAGGATAGAAGATGAAGCAAAAATCATTAATAGCAACTGAACTATTTAAAAAAACAGTAACAGTAAAAGATGGAAAAATTCTTTTTATTGATGCAAAAGGTAAAACAACTGCTTTAACTTCTACTCAAAAAAGTAAGTTAGAAAAAGCATATAACGATTGGGTTCTTGAAAATGAACCAAAATTAAAAGCTCAAGCAATCGAAACTTTTGTTTACTCAAAATACACAGCTGTAAAACAATCCCAAGATGAAAAGTGGGTATCAAACTACACTACAAAGTTAAAAGCTCAATCAGTAGAAAACTTAGAGTTACAAGTAGTGCAAATGATTACTTCTTTCTATCAGGGAAAAACTTTAGCTGAGGCTTTAGCTCCTGTTACAGATGAAGAACAAAAGCCATACTTTGAAAAGTTAGTAAAAGTTGGAATTAGAACTGAGTGGATGGAAAATTGTATCAAAGAGGGAAATCTTGCAATTTCAGAAAACAGGGAGCCAGTTTATCCTGAGTTCCCACAAATTAACTAAGTAAGGATTTAATATGCCAGGTATTAAAGTATTAGATGTCAAGAATATTAGTCCTACAGCTGTTGTTATTACGAGTACAACAGTTATAGGAATTGTTGGAACTGTTTGTTTCCCAAAAGCTTTAAAAGAGTTACAGGCTGAAATTGATGGTCTTGGAACTTCAAAAGAGGATTCAAAAGCTAAAGAGGATTTTCAAAAAAGAATTACTCTTATCAATGAGGCTAAAGATAAAATCCTTGATGATTCAAAAGCAGGTCTACTTAGATTTTCAAATGCAGAAAAAGCACTTGAAACTTTTGATGTGGTGTTTGGAACATTAAGAGAGGATTTATATGACATTTTCATGCAAAATGTAAAGAGTCCTATTGTTATCTCTGTTGTGGAACTTGAAGAGTCTCATTGTGATAAAACACCTGTTGACTTCTACGGAGACCCTGAGATTAAAACAGATGTTATCAAAGCATTACAACAGTTAAAGATGGCAAAAACTGCTTTAGCTACTAAAGTAAGAATTCCACTTTGTGGATGGTTTACTCATGATAAAACTGTGCTTGATGCTCTTAACTCATTAATTACAGGAACTAAAACTATTTCTGTTGCTAATTCAATGACTACAAATATTGAAGATGCTCTTTTATGGCTAAAGGAACAAGCTTCTTCGAGACATTTAAGTGTTCCTTTTTATCGAAAGGTTTGGTCTACTTTTGAAGATGCTTATATCTTAAAACCATACTCAGCAATTATTGCAGGTCACATTGCTAGATGGGATGCAAAACATGGAGAGTTTGGAACTTGTTTTGACCATGCAAATAGAGAAATCTTCAATATGGGAGATTGTACAGTGCCTCTTTTCTACGAGGAGGGCGAAGATACTTGCGATGTAAACATTATTGTAAATGCAGGTGGTTGTTTATGTATCAACGATGAAGTTATGGGAAATGTTTTATATAACTTTGAAACTCCATCAAATGATACAAGATTCAACAAACTGGAAACGATGAGATATTTCGACTTAATCAATGAAGAGTCTCAAAAAGCACTTAAAAAGCATAAACATAGACCTACAACAGAGGTTCTTGAATTAGCTAGAGGGGACATTGAAGCATTTTTAATGAAATCTCAAAAAGCAGGTGCAACAGTTGGTTTTGATGTTTGGTGGTCTGATAGAAATACACCGACAGATATTTCTGCAGGGATTTTATATCTTGATTACAAAGCAGGAAATAACGTGGGTGTAAGAACTATTGTTCTTCAAGGTTACGCTACAAGCGAATACTACACAGTAGAAATTTAAGGAGACTAAGTAATGGATAAACATGGATTAGGAGCTTCTTCACAAGCTCTAACAGGATTATCAATCCTATTAGGTGGTAAAAACACTTTTGGTTATACAGGTGACGGTACAAAAGCTCCTGAATTTGAGTTTGTAACAGTTGATGAAGATAGTACAGGAATTGTTAAAGCTGTAAAAATGACGGTAGAAGTTGAGAATTTAGGTGCTGATTATATCACTCACATGGCAAAAGGAGAGCCTTTTGTTTTAAAAGGGAATGTTAGTGACGATGGTTCAAATGTTCCTTTAGTTGCAACGATTCAAGGTCAGCTTCATAAATTATCTCCTGAGTTTAAAGTTGGAGATAAAGTGAAAAGACAATTTGAACTAAGAGTTGATTTATACAAAGAACTTGTAGATGGTGTATCAACTATTGAGTACACAAGACACCCTTACAAGTATGTTTTAGGTGGAGTTGATATGACATCTAATTTTAGTGATAACGTTTAAAATTTTAAAGCAAAGGTAAAAGCATGGCAAAGCCAATCGAATATGAAAAAAAACAAGTTGTTCTAAGTAGAGTTTATCCTTTTGGAGAGACTAAAAAAGCAAAAGTTAGAGGTAAAGAAAAAGAGGTAACAGTTGTAACTGTTAATGAGCTAACTGGTGCAGATGATGAAGTATTATTAAAACAAGATTCTCAAAGTGCCTATGCTGAAATTTCTGTTGCTTGTGGTCTTACAATGGAAGAGGCTAAAAAGTTATCAAGAGCAGACGCATCTTTAATTAATCAGGTGCAACAGTCTTTTTTGTTCGACTCGGAGGAGATAAAACTACTAGACTAGAAGCTTACAGTTTAGTAACTGAGCATTTCTTTCTATCAGCAATTGAACAGAAAAAAATGTCAGTTCGTGAATGGCTTGAATATTATGAGGTTGCACTCAAAAAACACAAGCAAAAGTTAGAGGTAATGGCGTTAAATCGCATATAACAAATATTTTTTCTTTCCTGAATGGTTGGCAAAGCTGTAAAAGAAAAATCAAAAAACGAAAGGGGCAATCATGCCAGAATTAACAAACGCAGAAAGAAGTATCAATCAAAAAGAGTCTGTGGATTTTATCCACGAAGCATTAAAAGCTGAGGGTAAAGATGTAACAAAAGCTGACATCGACAGAGTACTTGACAAAGCAAGAGATTTATCAATCAATGCATTAATTCAAGGTAAAGACATCAAAGTAAGAGGTCTTGGAACATTAAAAGTTTCTGAGCACCAAGAGAGAGCTTACAAATTACCTGATGGAACAACTGGTGTTGCACCTGCAGGTGTTCACGTATTATTCGTGGAATCAGATAGCTTATTAGATGCTATGAATGGTGCAGTAAACAGCGAAAATCCATTAATGAACTAATGGAAGCAGCTTAAAGGGTAGGAGTTATCTTCTACCCTTTATTTTTCTTTTTAGAGGTTTTGTGATTCAGCTGCAGAATTAATATGTGACTGATCCTGGTAACAAACTTGTGTCAGACCAGGATGTATTTAATGTGACTGTCCGGATAGAGTTTTAAAAAGAGAGATAACAAAAGAGGTATAAAATGGCATCAGCTAGAAATCAAGCACTTAGTATAAATATGGTTATGAATAGTGCCATTAAGGGTGCTAACTTCTTACAGGTATCTGTAAATAAAGTACATAAATATGCTACAACTGTACAAAAAATTGACCTACTTAAACAAACAAAATTCCCATTATTAAAAAGAAATCTTAACTCTTTAGAAAATCACTTAGGGAAAATTAGAAGTCAATCAGCAAAAATATCAGCTAATCCAATACGATTAGATATTAAGACAAGTAGAGCTTCATTAAGTGGTGCTAGAAAAGATATGACAGCAATTGAACATGATGCCAAACAGGTGGCATTTTGGACTAAAAAGAGTGCTGAAAATCTAAGAAAAGGAGCTATGGCTCAAAGAAAATCTAAGCCACAAATGGGGACTGGCTCAGTAATGGGTGCAGTTACTGCAGGTGCTACTATGTTTATGCCTTTTAAAGCTTCTATTGATTTTGAATCTACTATGGCCGATGTAAAAGCATTAACTAAAAATATCACAGCTGAGGATTTTACTCTTCTAACAGCAAAAGCTAAAGAACTGGGTGCAACTACTGAATGGAGTGCAACACAGGCAGGTCAAGGTATGACTTTCTTAGCTAAAGCAGGATTTGATACTAAACAACAATTAGGAGCTATGGCAGGGGTTTTAGGACTTGCAACAGCAGGTAATTTAGACCTTGCTTCTACTTCTGATATTTCATCAAATATATTAAGTGGTTTTTCCATTAAAGCTGAAAAAATGGGTTTTGTTTCTGATGTTTTAGCAAAAACTTTCACGACTTCAAATACTGATTTAATCATGCTTGGGGAAACTATGAAATATACAGCTCCTATTGCTTCAGGGCTTGGAGCAGGATTAACTGAGGTTTCTGCTTTAGCAGGTAAGTTAGGGGATGTTGGTATTCAAGGAAGTATGGCAGGTACATCATTAAGACAAATGTATACAAGACTTTCAGCACCTCCAACAGAAGCACGAAAAGCACTTGATAGTTTAGGTGTAACAGCATTTAATGCACAGGGTAAATTTAAAGGTATGCCTAACATTATAGGAGAGCTTAATTCTGCTATGAAAGGAATGTCTGAGGATGAAAAAACAGAAAAATTAAAACACATCTTTGGAATGACTGCTCTAAGTTCAGGAATAGCACTTATGAAAGTTGGAAAAAAAGGCTTACTTGATTATAAATCTACTTTGGATAAATCAGCAGGAACTACTAAAAATATTCAGGCTATTAAGCTTGATACGACAAAAGGGGAATTTAAACTTTTAGGTTCAGCTTTAGAGAGTTTAAGTATCACAGCAACTACAGGTTTACTTCCTACAATTAGACTTATTACAGGTGGAATTAAATCAGTTGCAGGTGGTATTGAGTCTTTTAGTACAAAGTTTCCTAATGCTTCTAAATGGGTCTTTGGACTTGGAGCTGCTTTTGTGGTTGGTTCTGTTGCTTTAGCAGGATTTGGTTTAGTTGCGTCAGGTTTAACTGCAGGTTTAGCACTTCTTGCCTCTCCTATTACTTTGATTGTATTAGGTGTTATGGCTTTAGCAGGTGCAGGGGCTTATCTTTACAATAAGTTTGAGAGTGTAAGAACTGTATTTAATGGTGTGTTTGATGGGTTAAAAACAAGTTTAGCTCCTATGGTTTCAGAGTTTACAGGTGCATTTAGTGGAATAGGTGGCTCAATAGCTTCTATCTACCAGTCAGTAGCTCCTCTTTTCTCATGGTTATGGAATATCACAGGTGGATTAAAAACAGTTGGAATAATTGCTCGAGGTGTTGGCCAAATAATTGGTTTTGCTTTTAAAGTTGCATTAACTCCAATTAAGTGGATGATACAGTTACTTGAAAAAGTATTTAGTGTATCTGCAGGTGCTATTAATATGGTTTCAAAAGGTGTTCAATGGGTTAAAGGTTGGTTTGGCTCAGATGATAAAGAGAAAAGTAAGACTTTACAAACACCTAAGTTATTAAGCTCAATACCTGCTAATAATCTTAATTATAAACCAATTAAAGAGGCTATCCCTAAAGTTCCTCTTCAATCTGTTTCAGAGGTTACAGCTCAACAATTAACAGAGCATAAAAATAGTATTCAAAATAATAATACTAATAGACCTGTTACACAACAAATTAATCAAACTATCCATGTAAATGCTACAGATGGAAAAGTAGATTATGAAGATTTAAAAGAGAAATTTATCAGAGTTCAAAAAGAGCTTAAGCACGATGAAATAGATACAACTTTTGAAGATGCATCTTAAATTTAATATAAAGGAAAAAAAGAAATGAAAAAAATAATGTTACTAGTTTTACTAGTTATTGGAGCTTTTGCTCTTGATTGGAATAAGGCAGATAGTACTATTGGTTCAGCAATTAAAGAGAGTGTAAAACAGACTGATAAACAGTTATTAACTGATTGGAAAGAAGCAACTGTTGTTTTACCTTCGTGGGCTGAAATGGATGGAGATACTTTATGGTTACAGAGAAAGGGTGGAAAACCTTTTAGAGTTAGATTAATTGCTATTGATACGTTTGAAACTAAATTTAATCATAGAGTTTTTAAACAGTTAGAGACTCTTAAAAATGTACATCCTAATAATCCACAGCATAAAGATAAATATGAGCATACAGTTAAAAAGGTCTTATCGTTAGGTCATAAGGCTAAAGATTTTGTTTCTAAAAGATATTTAGGAAAAACAGTTAAATACTATTCGTATGGAAAAGATAAGTATGACAGAGAGCTTGTATGGATTGAGGTTCTAACATTTTCATTGGTTAGAAATGGTTGGGCAGTTTACTATCCAAACAACAAAATTAGCAAAGAAAGAAAGGCTTACTTATTAGAGCTTAGTCGTGAGGCTAATCTTGAAAAAAGAGGCATTTATAAAAGGTTCTAAGCATGGCAACAATAGATAATCTAATTAGTGGTAAAGATATGGGGAAAATTGGAGATTTTGCCTTTTATATGGATAAGAACCAATATAAAAAAATATCTCAAACATTAACTGCAACTCATGGGGAATTTACACCCGTAAAGGGTCAGAAATCTAAAACTGACTCAGGAGGGTATGATAACAAATTCACATTAAATGGTGTGCTTGTTCTTCAACCATTGAATGCACTTAAACCACTAGAAGATTATCTTAAAGCTCGTGAACCTATCAGATTTACTACCTTAAAACATGATATTGAAGTTCTTATAAATACTTTGAGTGTTACAGAGGAGCATTTTTTAGATGATGGTAAAGGCACAGTACAAACTTACAATCTTTCTTTAGAAGAGGTTTTTGATGATGAATTACACTAATTATACTTGTAGTACAGGAGATAGAATTGATTTAATTGTTTTAAAGCATTATAAGGGCTTAGAGCAGTTAAATAAAGTAATTGCTGAGAATAAACATTTATTTAAAAATTCTATGGTTTTAAAAGCAGGTACTGTTATAAAGCTCCCTGAGTTTAAAGAAGAGCCAGTTAAAACTAAATCAACTAAAAGAGAGCCTCTATGGTAAAAACTACAGTTGATTTAATAATAGGTGGTAAACCTGTATCAATTTCAAGTATTGCAAGTGTGAGCTTTAATGATTGTGCAGGTAGTAAATCTGATAAGGTTACTCTAAAAATGATACCTGAGTTTCCAAGACCTGCACCTAATACAAAATTAGAATTAATTTTTAAGTCTTATAAAAATGACATTTTAATCGAAGAGTTAAACTGTGGTCTTTTTCATACTCAAACTACATCAAGAATTGATAATAAAATTCTTTGTATTTCTGCAACAGGTGTGGAGTTCAATTCTAAACAAAAAGAAAAAGTATCTCATCATTACAAAGAGACAAAACTATCTAATATCATTGATATTGTATCGAAGCGGCTAGGTCATGAAACAAAGTTTAAAACAACTGATCCTTTTGTTAAATCACTTTTACAAACGAATGAATCAGATGTTAATTTTTTAGAAAGAATAGCTAAAGATTACAACGTTCTATTCAGTATTAAAAATGACATAGTTTATTTTGTAAATAAAGATGATGAAAACCTGCCTGAGCGAACTATTGACATTACTAAATGTGAAAAAGGCTCTCCTAATATTAAGCATACAACAAAAACTTATTACTCATCGTGTGAATGTTCATGGCATGACATAGACGAAGCAAAAACTCAAAAAGTTGTTTATGGCGATGGTACACCATGCTACAAGTTAAAAGGTTGTTATAAAAGCCAAGAAGAGGCAAAAACAAAAGCAAAAGCTAAATTATTGCAGATGAATAAGGGAACTGTAAAAGGTTCTTTTTCTAATCGTGGGATAAAGCTTTATGCAGGTTCTAAAGTCAATATTATCAACACTTATAATGGCGAAGATGATGGACTTTATTCAGTTGAGAGTTGTAATCACTCATGGACTCGTTCAGGTGGTTGGAAAGTAAGTGTTGAAATTGAAAACTAGGAGAAAAAATTGAAAGATATTGTTTTAAGAATTCCATTCAAAAATGGTGGTACTGCATACATTGAACAGTTCAAAGGGGATAATGAAGATTTTTGTCTAAAGCATTACGATAAAAAGCTTGATTTGACTTTTACAATTAAAAGAGGTGGCGATACAGATGGTGGAAGTGTACCTGCTTTAGCACAGGGAGCTTTAAAACCTGTATTAGCAAATACAATTCATGGATATATCACTCATGATGAATTATGGGCTCATAGAATTTTACTGCAGGAGCAGTTTAAAGAATTTGGAATCTCTTTTTCTGAAACTAACAGGATTATGTCAGATATTCATAAAAACTCAGATGTATCTTACTTAAAAAGAAAAAGTATTTATTTAGGTGTACAGGTTGGTGGTTTTATTAAGTGGTCTTATCCAAGTGATGAAATCAAAAATAAATCAAAACAAACTTTATTCATAGAAAGGGGAAATCAGCTATGAAAAAAACAATGTTAATTTTTATGCTATGTATGGGGTTTTTAATTACAGGTTGTTCTTGCAAAATGAACAAACATTATCCAGTTCCAGAATGTTCGTTTGGATTTGAAAAAGGAGATAAAAAATGAAAAATTTAATTTTATTAGTTTTAGGACTTTTTGTTCTAACAGGGTGTGGGGTTTCAGAAAAGGTTTATTCAACTGGAAAAGTTGTTTATAAAGGTGCAAAAACTGTTTATGTTGAGTTACCAGTTCAAAACGATAAGTTAGAGGTATTTGATAAAGTAGTTGTAACTTATGACAAAGCAAGAACTGCGATGAAAGAAGAGATAGCCAATCAGAAAAAAAAAGAGGCTGTGAGTACTTCATCAGTTCAAGAATAATAATAGCTTGTTGGTGGTAGAAAAATGAAAAATCAAAACTATGGCTATGTTGGAGATATAGCTTTACAATCAAAGATTATCTGTGATTGTTTAGGCTATGGGAAAAATAAAACAGCACATTTCTTAATTCGTGAGACAGCTTGTGCTGAAACTGGTGCAGGTGCTATTCCTGATGGAACTGTATTTGCAGGAATGGGTTTAACTCAATTCGACAGAATACCATTTCAAGATATTAGGAATAGGTCCAAAAGATTTAGAAAAAAGATTTTAAATGAGCTTGGTGTTGATATTTCACTTGTAGAGTGGGAACATCTAAGATACAACAGTTTCTTAGCTCTTTTATTTTGTAGGTTGCATTATATTTTAAAGAGACCTGCAATTCCTGCAGATATGAAAGGTCGTGCTAAGTATTGGAAAAAATACTATAACACTTTTTTAGGAAAAGGTACACCTGAGCATTATTTAAAAATGGTTCATAAATATTATAAATAGGAGATTAGAACGTGAAAAAAGTAATTGAAACGGCAGTAATTGAAGAGTCTGACACAGGTTCAGCAATAGTTATCCCTGAAAAAGCAGAGGGAACAATAAAAGATATGAAATTACAATATACAGTTAATTTAATGGCTGATAATAAGATTGAAACTGTTATCTATGATGAGGGTTCATTTATCAAAATTACAGCAGTTAAAAGCGATTGTATTGAAATTCAAAGAGGATTAAAATTTATTTCTTAGCAGGATAAATTAACAGAACTGAGAGTGAACATCTGACCTCCCACTCTCAGCGATGGAATAATAGCAAAAAGTAATTTAATTACTGTATAACTAAATTATACATTAGGAGGGAAAAATTAATACTACAAAATTAAAACCACCACATGGTTGGGTTGGTGGTAAATCAAAATTAGCTAAACAGATTGTTTCACTTATACCAAGTGACCATGATTTATATGTCGAAGTTTTTGGAGGTGCTTTAAATGTGCTTTATGCAAAAGAAGTTCCTACTCATGGAAAATATAGAGAGGTTGCAAATGACTTTAATAGTGATTTGATTAACCTACACAGGTGCATAAGAACTAATCCTTTACTTTTACAAAAATATTTAAATGATTTATTAATTAGTCGTGAACTATTTACAGATATTAAATTTAAAAATATGAAGCCAAGAGACCATGTGGAAAAAGCTTGTTTTTATTTCTACCAGTTACAGATGAGTTTTGGAAGTAAAGGCGATAATTTTGCAATGAGTGCAAAAAGTAGGAGACCTAAAAATATTTATAGAGATTTTACCAAATGGTCCGAACGATTAAAAATGGTAACTATTGAAAATATGGATTTTGAAAAGTTAATATTAAACTATGATAGGGAAGAGGCCTTTTTTTATTGCGACCCACCTTATGTTGGAACTGAAAGTTATTATAAGAACTCAAAAACATTTAATTTAAATGACCATAAGAGGCTACACAAGGCTTTAAAAGAGTTAAAGGGTAGGTTTCTATTAAGTTATAACGATTGTGCCTTTGTGCGTGATTTATACAAAGATTTTAAAATAGTTGAAAGTGATAAGTTTGATTATACACTTGGGAGCAATGTTCACAAGAAAAAGAAAACAGTTTGTGAGCTGTATATTATGAATTATTAGTATGTCTCCGACACAGATGTCGGAGACTCAAGAATCGTTAATTATAACGATAGGTGATGAACTTCCATGCAGTATCGTTAAAAAAGTGGATAGAGTACCTAAAAGAAATTTATCTCAAGTATCTTTATTTTTAACGATGGTAGCAGCTGTTAGAAATGATTTGATAATTCAAGTCCAAAATTATCTGTAATGTTGGATAATAAAAAGTTTCTCTCATCACTTGGAAGAGTTTGTAATCTCTTAATCCATCGTTCAGATTTTCTTTTTAATCGCTCTCTTTCTCTGAAATTTTCTCCCATATAGCTATAATCATGCTTGATATGTTCATCAGGATTAAAATTACACCATAAGGCCTCAGTTCTTACACCTTTTCGTGTCATACTGTTAAATGTGAACAAATGCCATTTATCACTTGGTAATAACTCATTGTATAAGTCTGATTCATAGCCACTAATCATAACAAAGCAGTTTAAACTGTTTAGGAAGTTTAAAAGCTTGATATGATCTTCTTTACTATACTCGTAATTGTACAGGTCTTTTTTATTCCTCCTGGTCTCGAATAAATATGGAGGGTCTGAATACACCAATGTATCGGGATTGAATTTATGAGCTTTTAATATTTTCATACAATCATCATTGTAAAAAGATATCGTATCGTCACAAATGTCGGGGTGGTACTTCTTAAAATTTGACATTACTGCAGTATCAATTTCTATGGCGATGGTACACTCACAAGGTTTTTTTCTTATGAGTATATTTCCACCACCTAAATGAGTTTCAATATAAGTGGAATGTTTAGGCATTTTATTGATAATTTGTTGATGCACACCACTTGCACCTTTTCCACCGTTGTAATTCATATTATTTAGCCTTTTAAATTCTCAATCACAAGATTTTCAAATTCTGAATATTTAACATGAATCATAGTTTCGTCCCATTCATTAAACCCAACTTTTTTAAGTTGAAAATCTCCTATATCTAGGTCATAAGAATCTTGAATCTTATAAACTTCAATATCTAATTTATTACATATTATGTACAATTGTTCTAGTCCATAATCAAAAGTGTTTACAACTCTTTTAGGTTTCCAACCAGTTTTAAGATAGAGTTTTATTAGGAAGTCAGCAACATTATAAATTTTATCTTGATATGTGAAAGTAGTTTCAAGTAAGATAGTATCAATTTCATTAGGAACTAAATCTAATAGTTTGTTATGTTCTATATAAATACTTGTTAATTCTAAAATTATATTAGAATCTAATACTTTTATTATATCAGGTAAATATCCATTTTCATTGATAGATACAGCACCTTCAATAATTGCACATCTTCCTAAAAACTCTTTTAAATCATTATTTGATAATTCAATATCTTTGATATATTTATTCATAATATTTTCTCCCCAAACTCCAAAAGAAAGTTATCTATTTTTTGTAATATACTGTTCGTTTTTTTAATAATCTTTGCCATATTAAGCCTTTTTTGCTACAATACGGAAATTTAAAAAATATGCTCGACCAAAAGTTTTATTTTTAAAATTCCGTTGGTTAGCCTACATCAGTAGGCAACTAACTGTTATTATCTATTTATCCTTATGTAATTCATAATGAGATAAAAAAAGCTTTTTTGCAACTGCATTGGCAGTATAAACTTTATCTTTCACATTAATCAAACTTTCTAAATATTCCAGTTGCTCATCATCTACAACAAAAGCTATTTTATTTGTTGCTTTAGATTTTCCTGCTGTAGGTCTACCTGCTGCTTTTGCAATTGGTTCTTTATTTCTAGCCTCCTCTTTTAGTTTTTCATGTTCCTGAGCCTTTTGCTCTGCATCTTCAAAAGTGTTGATGTGGTCATGCTCTAAGACTTCATCAATATTTAATTTTTTCTTTTTATCTTTTGCCATTATTCAGTCTCCTCTGATTTTTCTTTTAATAGATTTTGATACTCTTTTTCATCGTTTAAGATTTGTTTCAAAAGTGCTTCATATTCAGGTATAAAGTTCCTTGCATGGTAAGCAGTAGTTTTATCTCCATTTACTAACTCTAAAGGAGATTCTCCACTCTCTAAAGCATTTTTTAACAACTTTGTTTTTCTCAGCCCAATCACTTTAATATCAGGAAATTTTTTAGTTATAGAAGTGTGAACCTCTTTATAATCTGTTTTGTTTTCAGTTCTAGTTGCAATTACTAAAAAGTTGCTGTTATACTTAGAAAGCTCTTGTATAGTTTTAATTGCTTTCATTTTTGAATTAAGGTCATTAATACAAGGTACAAGCACAATATCACAATGTTTAATAATATCAATAACACCTGCATCAACAAACCCTCCAAAGTCATAAACAGTATCTTCTATAACTTTTGGTTGTTTCGTGATTTTGGCCATATCAGGATAAGCCATTTCAATAACACTATCATCATTACTAATTAGATAATAATCCAGTTCTTTAGCTACAGCGAAACTAATCGCTGTTTTACCTGCCCCACCATCTGTAGTTATAACTGCTATTTTCATTATTCAATACCTCTAATTTCATCTGCTATTTTGTCCCAGTCTCCATTATCTAAGTCAATAAGATAATCTTCTCTTTCTCCATTCTCATTACGAACTAAAAGAGAAACATTCATCATTTCATCATTCCAAACTAAGAAACAATGTTCATAACCACCAAAAGATACTTTTGTACCATGCTCTCCTGTTTGTACATCTAAAGAAGCATAGAAAGTTAATCCTTTCCTATTGATTTTTAAAGCTTTGTTTTTATCAATAGTTACTTCGCCATTATTACCTGATTCTAAATCTTTATTTTTAGGTCTATTAAAAATCTCATCAAGATTATCTTCAGGAACTTCTGAAAACTGTTCTTTAAGGTAAGATTCTAATTTTTCCTCTAAAGAAACTGGATAATCAATATGCTTATGAATTCTATTTCTTACTTCTATGGGTAATTGTAAAATGTTGAAAGTTTCATAGTTTAAATTCTCAGAGAAACTACCTATATTTATTTCTCTAAAAGTTTCATCATTTTCTTTAATTATGATAGTTATGTTTTTCATTGATTATTCCCCCTTTTTAGTTCGATAATGGTCAGTAGCAACTAATCTATCTTTGTCTATCTCATGCCCTAAAATGTCAGCTTTAAAGTCTTGCTCTTCTCTCTCTGTTCCTTTCTTATTTCCAAAGTCAAGATAAGCAATCTCTGCGTAAATTTCCCTTGCATCGTGAAAAGTGTAGTTAAGACCTGTAATTCTTTTAAACGATCTGTTAAAAACATGATTGTATTTACTATTTACTTCTTGATTAGTAAGTTTTTCTGTATTTACATCTTTTCTGATTTGTGCAATTAGACCTTTTAAGAAATCAAAATCATTATCAAGTGATATAGCTTTAATTTCAGTATCAGGAAGCCCTTTTTTAGTCAGACCTTTGTAATACCAAACATTTCTCTTTTTTACAAGCTCTAAGCTCTTTAAAATCTCTGTATTTCTTCTTCCTGTTGCAAGTGCTAAATAAGATGCATATAAATAAGCTCTTGCTTGTTGAACAGTTTGTTGTTTTGCAATTGGTATACCATGTTGCTTATATTCTTCAGGATGAACTTCTCTACTCAATCCTTTTGCCATGCTGTCAACAGCTTGTGATTGTTGAATAAAACCTTTTAATTGACTCATAGTTCTTTTTATTTGTTCTACATCAAAAGTCTCTTTAGAATCAATCTTTTCAAGAACTTTCTCTGTATCAGCTTTTTTTATTCTCTCATACACATCTGCAGGAACAGAGAACATTTCTAAGGCTAAATCCTGATACTGGTCATTAACATCTTTAATAACATTTCTCATGTCAGCATAGTATCGTGCAACAGTTTTAATTTTTCTGCCACCCATCCAACAATAAGGGATATATTTAGTAACCGTTAGCATTACATCTTTTTTCTCATTACAATTAAGTAATTCTTCTTTGAACAGTTCTCTAACTTCTTTTAGACTTGATACACCATAAAAGATTTTTACAGTCTCTTCATGGCTTTTCTCTTCCTGTGGCATATTTTCTTTTAAAGCTTGTTCAACCTTTGCCTCTACTGCTTGGCTTACCTCATCAGCAATCTCATAACTATCTACTGTTTGCTCGACTGTAACATTCTCATCTTTTGTTCTAATCGTTTCTTGTAGGTCTGAAACTTGCTCAGTTAAAGCTTCAATCATTTTGATTAATTCAGAGTTATCTGTATTACCTGCTACAGGTGCAGGTTTAACATATACTTCCCACTTCTTCTCTTTAGCTGTAACAATGTTAAAAGGTTTTCCTTTTTCATCAACAGTCTGTCCATCTTTATTGACTACAATATATTTATCTTTATCCCAATTTGTAGCTCTAACCATTTCTCCTGAAAACACTTTAGTAATAGCTGTGTTTTTTACCATAGTAGCTCCTTAATATTTATTAACTGTTAAAATTGTAGCCTATCCAAACTTAAATTAATATAATACTATACATATAAATATATAAATATAAAAAACTTAAAAAGCCCATTAAATCAATATATAATCTAATCTTATAATACTATAATAGTATATACATAAATATAAAAAGTTATTCACATTTATACAGTTAGTATGTGAATAGTTATAAAAAATACTAACCGTTACTTATTCACATAGGACACCATTAGTCTATTAATTTTAAACGAAAAATAACAGTTATTCACATAATTTT
>Ga0193959_1000172_pt1 | contig 26158 bp, 26 predicted proteins | sample FB_2_MG_FD_140333 | JGI IMG/M metagenome (GOLD analysis project Ga0193959, IMG submission 140333) | Microbial mat bacterial communities from the Broadkill River, Lewes, Delaware, United States - FB_2_MG | ecosystem: Environmental > Aquatic > Freshwater > River > Microbial mats | place: USA... | reverse complement strand
TCCATCATTAGCAATCTCAAATTTAAAATTTAGTTTTTTTAAAATTATTTTAATAAATAATTGATTTGATTTATTATCTTCAACTACTAAGACTTTTAAATTTTCAAAAGTCTTACCCGAAGTGATTGTAGTTTCATTAATCTCAATACTTTTTTTTACTTCTTTTAATGGTAATGAAAAAGAAAATTCACTTCCAATTTTATTTGTTGTATTTAAACTTAATTCTCCACCCATCTTTTTTATTAAATTAAAACTAATCGCCAATCCTAATCCTGATCCACCATATTTTCTCGTAGTTGATGTATCTTCCTGCGTAAATGGTTTAAAAATATTTTCTGCATATTTTTGACTAATCCCAATCCCTTCATCTTTTACATTTACCAACAATAAATTATTATTATATTTTATTGTTAAATATATATTTTTACCTTGCACTGTAAATTTAATTGCATTTGATAGTAAATTTGTTATAACTTGATTTATTCGTAAAGAATCACCTTCTAAAAATTTGGGTATATTTTCTTCAACAAAGTGTAATTGAATATTTTTTTCATCTAACTGTGATTGAAAAAGCATTACAATTGATTGAAATTCTTTTTTTGTATTAAAAGTAATTTTTTCAATACTTAACATATTAGTTTCTATTTTAGTAAAATCTAGTATATCATTAATAATACTTAGAAGTGACTTACTTGAAGTGGTTATAATATTAAGATATTTTAGATTACTTTTATCAGTTTCATTTTCTCTTAAAATGTCTATAAATCCCATAATAGCATTTAGTGGAGTTCTAATTTCATGACTCATTGACGCTAAAAAGTTATCTTTTGCTTTTGATGCAGAGACGGCTTCTTGTACTTTTTCTTCTAAAATTTTGTTCTTACGCACTAGCATACTTTGATATTTGTATATACTAAAAAAGATTATCAATAATAGAATATCGATTATTAAATTAAATGTAATTATTGTTTTTTCACCCTGAATGATCATATCTCTTGTATTCACAGTGATTATTGAAAATATATGAATATTGCTATCATCATAAAATTGAATAGTATTTTTTAAATTTTCATTATCTAAAATAGTTTTTATTTTAATGTTATTTAGAAGTGAAAGGGCTATTTTATAATCAATTTTTGATGTTGTTATGGTATCTATTTTAACACTACTAAATGCTTTTGAAATTTTTGATAATGATTTATTTGTCAGAAGTTTACCAGTGTATATCCATCCATTTACTTTTCCTGTTTCATCACTTTTTAATATATCTGATTTTATTAGATATAGGTATTGAGACTTGAATTTTATAATTGTATTGGCTTGTGCTCGGTTTTTGAATTTTTCTAAGACCTAGTTTTCAAATTCCTGATTGTCACTATTTAGTATTTCATTTTCATATTTAGAAAAAAGTATTTTTTGTTTCTTATTTGAATATATTATAAAATCAACATCTAAATCTTGTAAAGTATTTGTCCCTTCTCTAAAATTATCATGTAAATAATCTTGATTAGAAGTACGTATAAAATTATAAGTATCATCCCATTTATTTACTGTAATCATGTGTAATATTTGCTATATTTGGTATATCACTATTCATAGAAGAAAGCATTATTTTTATATTATTTTGATTTTGATTTTTTTCAAGTGTTAAAAAATTACTAATAATTAATTTATGGCTTATAAAGAAAATTATTAGAAGTAAACTTAAACAATAAAAGATGAGGAGCATATTAATTTTGATTGATTTTAAATTCATTGACTTTACTTTATATTGATATATAATTATTAGAATTATAGCATAATTAAGTCCATGTAAAATAAAATATTAAGAAATTACTTGATATTATTTTAAAATAGACTGCTAGTCTATAAAATGGAATTTTATATGTCAGAAAAATTAAAAGAGAAGAGATCTCATATAAAGCATTGCATTTTATATGAGCATTATATTTAGTAATTATAAAATACATAAAAGAATCTAAAAAAAAATTAAAGAAAGAATGTACATTAAAAGAAAAACATCAAATATTATATGAATTTTTGGAATTGATTAAAAATAAGGAGATGAAATGAAAGTATTATTAATAAAAGCAAGTGCACCTAGTGAGTTTAAAGATTATAAAGCTAAGAGGGGAAGTCCATCTCAAAATATATTTTCTACTGCAGCAGAAATACAAGATAGAGTTGAATTAGTACTCATAGATGAGACTGCAGGACATATAATAAATTACAAATCTGATGCAGATATTGTAGGTATTTTTTTTTCAACTCCAGATTCAATTAGAGCATATGAAATAGCTAAAAAATTTAATGAACACGAGAAAACTGTCTTTTTTGGTGGTCTTCATGCTACATTTATGAGTGAAGAAGCTTTACAATATGCTTCATCAGTTTTGATTGGAGAAAGCGAAGGTATCATCCATGATTTACTTAATGATTTTGAAAGTTTAGGTAAATTAAAATCTACATATAAAAGAGATGAGGTTTTAGATTTAAAAAATTTAAAAGATTTTCCTATAAATTTAATTGATCCAGCTGATTACAATGATTGTTGGACAGTTGTTGCTAGTCGTGGTTGTCCTTATAAGTGTCATTTTTGCGTAGTCAATCCTTTTTTTGGAAAAATAAGGTATCGGCCAATAGAAAATATTGTTAATGAAATAAAAAATTCTGGTGCAGAGTATTTTGAACTTCATTCAGATAATCTAATGGTTGATAAAGAGTGGTCAAAAGAACTATTTAAAGCAATTACACCCTTAGGTATTCAATGGTCTGTTGCAACAGACATCTCTATGGCAGAAGATGATGAGTTTTTAGATCTTGCAACTAAAAGTGGATTAAATTATGTTCTAATAGGTCTAGAAACACCTTCACAAGAAGCCTTGACTGGAAATGGGAAAGGTTTTGTAAAAGTTGAAGAGATTAAAAAGAGAGTGAAAAAACTTCATGATCATGGGATTATTGTAGATTCGGCAATGATGTTTGGTTTTGATGAACATGATAAATCAATTTTTAAAAGAAGCTTAGATTTTGCTCTAGATGTTGGCATAGATATTTGTGAACCAGTGATTCAAATACCATTTCCTGGAACAAAGTTATATACAAATATGGAAAAAGAGGGAAGAATTTTAACAAAAGACTGGTCTTTATATGATGGTACAAATGTAGTCTATCAGTTAAAAGGGATGAGTGAAGAAGATCTTTATGAAGGTATTGAATACTTTTATGATAGTTTCAATTCTATTATCAATACAACAAAAAGAAAATTTAAACAAATGAGCTATTTAGGCTCTAATATAGCTTATGTTTAGGAGTGAAAATGAATGAAATAAAACAAGTTTTAGAAAAAGAAGCATACTTTAAAACAGATTGGTATGAAAAAGAGAAAGAACTTATTTTTGAAAAAGAGTGGCAATTTATCTCTTTTATAGAATCTTTAAAAGAAGAGAAATCTTTTATTTTAAAAACAGTTGGAAATACTCCAATTATAGTAGTAAACGAAAATGGAAAAATAAATGCATTTGTAAATATGTGTACACACCGAGGAATGAGACTTTTAAGAGGTGATGAAAAACTCAACTCTTCAATAATTTGTCCTTATCATAACTGGAATTTTAATCTAAAAGGAGAACTAAAAGGTATTCCTCAAGGTAAAGAATTTGGAAATATAGATAAAGGTTGTTTAGGATTAAAAAAAGTGCAGTGTGAAGTTTGGCAAGATATGATTTTTATAAATCTTAATTTAAAAGCAGAGCCATTAAGTGCAATATTAAATCCTATAAAAAATAGAATATTCCCTTATGATGATAAAAATGAATTAGAATTTAATGATGGATATAGTTATATCATCAACTCAAACTGGAAAATTTTTGTAGAAAACTACATGGATGTTTATCATCTTTCCCATATTCACAAAGAGAGCTTAAAAGAATATGATCATAAAAATTCGGACTATGAATTTATCAATAGGCAATGGTTATTTTACCAACCACTAACTAAAGAGGGATCTAATTCTAGTTCTTGGTGGGATGGATACATGGGTAAACTAAAATCATTTAACGGAGATAAAGGTGCATATGTAAGTATGCTTTTCCCTAATTTTGGTATAACAGCAACAGAAAATATGTGTATATACGTTTCTATAAATCCTATAAGTTCTACTGAAACAAAAATAGATGTTTATATAAAATCTAGCAGTGGTTCAAAAAAATATAAAATGCCAATAGTATACGATTATAGAGAAAAAAAGATTTCGAAAGAGAAATTACTTTCAAAACCAGATGTTATGAATGAAGATATTTATGCGTGTGAAATGATTCAAAAAAATATCAATTCTTCATTTTTTAAAGTTTCCACACTGGCTCAAAAATTAGAAAAACCACTTTTTGAATATCAAAATTTTATTAAAAACTGTATAGTTAATAATTAATATTAAGAAAGAATAAACATGAAACAGAATATCAAATGGAAAACCCTTATTGCATTAACAATGGTATATATTTCAATTATTTTCAATCAAATGTGGATAATAGGATTATTATTTATATTTTGGACTATGCAGGCATTAAGAGATAAGAGAGCTTTTATAATTGAAGAAATTAGAAAAGAAAATAATCCTATTCTTTATTGGATTATTGTTATAACTTGGGCTATTGCAGCTCTCTTCTATTTTGATTATACAAAAAATTTAGTATATGATATTTTATACTAGTATAATAATATAATTGAAATAAAATGTTAAGTTTCTAATTTCAAAAATGATTTAAAAACTAGTTCTACAATAAAGAAGGCGATAAAATTATATAAAATCTTAGTTTTAGGTTGGACTCCGTATTTATAATATTTAGACTAGGATAAATTAACTATAATTATTATAAAATCATTTTATGAAAAATAAAAAAGAAAATAAAAAAGAAAATAAAAGAATAGAGATTGCTCTTAAGGCGTATAATTTACATCTTAAAGAAGGAGTTTCAGGATTTAGTCTTAATGGACTTTTAAAAACTATTTCCATGAGCAAAGGTAACTTTTATCATTATTTCAAAAATCAAGATGATTTATATTATGAAATTATAAATGTAATCTTTGGTAGTTTTCTTGAGCGATTTGTTGAGCCACAAAAAGCAAAAACATTTGAAGAGAAACTTCATAAACTATTTTTCATATATGTTTCAGAACTACAAGAGGTGCAAGACTATATGGTTTTTATCTATGAAATTTATCCATTTTTCTCAAACTCAAAAAATCAATTTACTTATAATTTTATGCAAGAGTATTATATTTATTTATTTAGTGAACTTAAAAAAGTGATGGAAGAGGGGATAAGAGAGGGAACTCTAAAAAGTGAGATTTTGACTATGATAAAACCAATCGCAGCTGTTGCTGATGGTATATATACTCACTCCTGTATGTTAAAAGACTATAATAGACCTCACGAGATGAAAAAATACATTAAGTTTATCTCCGAACATTATGGAACATAGTTTCATTAAAAAAGAAATATAATAATCCCATAATGTATAGAATTTCCAACATCTTTACCTCTTCAAAAAGATGAGTCTCACCATCCTTCTATATCCTAAAAACTTAATGTGATAAATTGCAATTGAATCTAAAGGGCTATAAAATGCAAGTTTTAAACAATATAATAAATACAAAACCATCGTTGAATCCAAATGAATTAACTACGGATAAATCAAATCAAAAAAATAAAACTGATAAAAAACCTGAATCAACTGATGCTAACTTAACACATAATATTCAAGATAAAAAAACAAATAAAAGTAAACTAACTCTAAAACTTGAAGAACTGAATAAACAAAAGGTAACTATTGATGTTTTAGATAAGGTAGTTAAGGATATAAAAAAAGACGATGTAAATAAGACTGATGATAAAGATAAGAAAAATAAACCATCCTCATCAATAGATATAAAAGAGAAAGAAGATGCTAAAAAAACAGATATTATAGACTCAAAAGATAAAAACAAAGATGAAAAAATATCAAAAGAGAAACAAACAGTCTCTTTAGTAAAAGAATTTATAAAAGAAGTGAAAAAGATTTTAAAAATATATCAAAAATGATAAATACTGATATCATAAAATCAGCTGATTCATCTAAAATTAATACTTTTTTAAATCATCAATAGATTTGTAATTAAGAACTATAAACCTCTCTTTTTATCCAAAGTTATTATAAAATAAAATGGAATAAAAAGGGATTTCGTTCTTCTTTTGTTATTTAGAAATATTCAATATACTCGTATATCCTTTTACCGTATTTTCACTCATACCAAAATCTGTTTTAATTATTGTTGCGAAATCGGATAAATCACTTAATCCTAAATTTTCAAATAAATTTATAGTTTCATTATCATTTGTAAAATTAATTGCCTCTGTTCCACTATATATAGAAGATGATAGGAATACTCCAACGTTATATACATTTTCATTTGTAAATTTGTCATAAATGTATGCTTGAATCGCACTCTTTAAAGAATCTTCACCAAAAAAATGATTTATAATATTCAATAAGTTAATATCTTTTATTTTAGATACTTTTTCTAAACCTAAAACCTCTTCTATAGACCAATCAGTTGTATTCTTGACTTTTATTTCTTCTATAGTAGTGTCATTATGAGTTGTATAATAAAGTTTACTTTCTGCTCCATTTTCTATTAAAAGTTTAATATATTTCTTATTATCACTTCTATTTTCTATAGTAATTTTCATAGGTATACTAAGGAGTACAATATCTTTTTTCTCACTATCTAAATCAGTTTTCTTTTTTAAATATATACCTAGTCTCATCTCCTTTTTCTGAACCTCTAATAAATCTAAACCTCCTGAAATAGTATATTTGAGTTTATATATATTTTCTAAATCATCTTTTATATCAGTAAAATTATCACCCATAAGTGGTGTAGTTGTTATATTATTTATTATTCCATTATTAATAGTTGTATCATTTTTAGCTATGCTAAAAGAATTAAGTGTAATTTCTTGATTTTTAATAGATATCTCTATATCTACATTTTTTGAAACCTGTGTTGGTATTTCTGGAGTAACTGGTTCATGTATATTTTCCCCTGGAATTGCTATAGTTGATGCATTTCCAGCAGTATTAGAATTCTCATTAGCTAAACCTACAAAAACAGCTATATTTTTAGATAAGGCAGTTATCTCAGCACTATTAATGTCCCCATTTTTAATAGAACCATTTGAAATACCATCGTTAATAATAGTATTCATCAATGTATTGATTGTTTCATTTGTAATACCCTGAGATATATCAGTAATTTTTTTAGCTAAATCTATAATCATATTATGAGTAAAACCATTCTTTTTAAGGTTGTCATATTGAGTAGAAGCCGATATTACTAAATCATTATTCATAAAATTATCTTTAAAAGTAGAAGCATCTATCGTCTTTCCTGTACCAGCATTTTTTATTTCAGTTTTTAGTTTGTTTTCTAAACCCTCAATTCCTCCAATCATTACAATTGTATTTAATACTTTTGTAGCATTTGATACAAGTTCTCCCATATTATCTACTCTAACTGTAGCTGCAATAGCATTTAGCTTTTGCTCTATTGAAGAAGTTGCTACTTCTATTGCTTTTGCTTTTGATTCCATAATTAGATCAATATTTGCATTATTAACTAAAAACTCTTCTGCATTCATATTAGAAACAATTCTAACTGCATCTTTAGCAATATCTGTAACTGCATTTAATTTTTTAGACATATTATCATCTGTTAATTTTCCTGCAACTTCTATTACTAAAGAAGGGATATTTTCCATAACTTCATCAAATGTTTTATTATTATTTAATCTATTAGCAACTACATCTGTAACTGTTCCCATAATACTATTAAATGTATTTATGTTAGTTGGTGTTGAAACAGAGCTAGCTAAGATTTCTGCTGTTTTTTGAATAATTAACGCGTTTTTAATAGCAGTAGCTGCAGCAATTTTTTCCTCTATTGTTCCAGTTTTAAGTGTAATTATAGGATCTGAAGTTAATATAGAAATGGGTATTTCTAGTTGAGCAGCTATTTTTCTAGTTGCGATTTCTGCTGTTTCACCTTTTGCAACTAATGAGCTAACTAATGTTGTTAAAGGGGTAATTACAATATTTATATCTTTTCCATTTATTGGTGCTTTTAAAATACCTTGAAAAGCCTCACCTGTAGAAGTATCTATACCACCTGTAGCAAATATTAGATCTGTACTACTTATTGTAGGTGTATATGTAATTGACCATTTACCATTATCATCTGTTGTAGTGGTTTTAGTACCAGTAGAAACACTTGAATTTTTTATATAACCATCAACTACCACTCCCGAAATTGTTTTTATGATTGGATCAGGAGTAGAGCTATTACCACCACCGCCACCTCCACCACACCCTACAAATAGTAATATAGTAATTATTGCAGATATATAATTTTTTTTAGTCATGTTTTTCCTTTATTGTTAATATTTAAATTTTTTCTATCATTTAAGAATACAGATAGGTCTTTTCCAAAGAGATTTATATTTTAAAATTTTTAAAATTTGGTAATATTCTTAAAATACTCTTATCTTTTAATCCATACCATTTTAATATTTTTGCATACATCTGGTCTGTTGAAGTTGTAGGTATAAGTACACCTCCACCTATATCTAAGTCACTTTCAAGTTCCAAACTCGGGTATTCTCCAAATATTTTACCACCATTTATTGCAGTTCCCATAATAATAGAGTTACCACCCCACGCATGATCAGTTCCATTACCATTAGAAGTTAAACTTCTCCCAAAATCACTTGTTGTAAAGGTCAGTACGTTATTACTTGCATCTATCTCTTCCAAAGCAGAATTAAATTCATCAAGTGCATCATCTAAAATTTTTAACATTTTTTCATGATTTTTCAACAGCTCGTCATGGTGATCCCAGCCATGGTAAAGAACATAAAAAGTTTGTCTTTTCATACCAAGTCTTTTACTACTTGCAATTGTTTTTGCAACCATTTGTAAATTTTGAGATAAGTCAGATTTCGAAAAATTTGTTTTTAGGATTGTATCCTCTGTCGCTTTTCTAAAATTTGCATGATTATTTTGGGCTTCTCTTAAAATGTCCATATATGTTTGTTTAAATTCATTTTCATAATTTCGATTTAACATATTGTTAAAGTTTTTATATAATACTTCATCAAGTGTATTTCTTTTTTCATTTATATTTAAACCAACACTTCCATTTTTCGTTATAGAATATTCTTTTGATTTTTTACCCCATTGGAATTGGTTTGAGCCAGCTAGCGAAATATTCATAGGAATCTCTTGATTTTCATTCTCTATTTGTACCATATCCGCAACTTGACCTCCTATTCCAAAGTCAACTCTTTTATTTGGAATTGATGTTAACCAATGTCTTAACTGATCAGCATGAGACATAAGTCCAAGGGGAAGGTTCACGGCATTTTCAAAATATTCTTTTTTATTAGTTGGTTTTACTAAGGGCCCAATATTTGCTATAAAAGATAGTTTTTTATTATTAAAAAGTTTTGAAGATTTTTCCATAGAAGGGTGCAGTCCAAAAGTTTGCTTTTCTTCATCTTCGAAATTTATGTGATGCAATTCATTTTTATCTAAGGCTAAATTTGATCTACTCTTTTTATAATGCTCATAGCTACTTCTATTTGTAGGAACTAACATATTAAAACTATCATTTCCTCCACTTAACATTATACAAACCATAGCTTTGTAGTCATCCTCTACATTATTAATGTTTTTTGCATTTAACTCTTGTGTAAAAGGGGTTAGAACAGCTAAACTAGCCATCGCACTGAGTTTTATAAAGTCACGCCTATTTATAGTTTTATTCACGATGATGCCTCCACAGTAAAATCTGGTGAAATTGTTATCATAAATAGAGTTGTTTGTACAATCCAATCAGCTCTATTTTTATATAATTTTATTGACTCTAATATATCTTTTTTATTTTCATCTTCCAATCTACCTGCTGTTAAAATTAAACTTAAATGATCTATTAGTTTTGAAGGATTTTCTTTAGCAAGTTTCTTCTCATATTTTAGATTTAATTTTATTAAATCATCTTTGTTTAATTTTGTATAGTCAAGCTCAGGCTGATCAAATGCAGTACTTGATGCTTTTGTACTTATGAGTAAATAATCTTCACCAAAAAACCATTCATACATAAGATTCACATAAGCAATTGATGTAGCTGCATCCATTAGCTGAAATTCTGGGGCAACTAGTCCTTTATTTTTTATCATTCCATGAGGTGAATAGTCATTTTGAAAAAAGTTAAATACACTAGGAGCTGAAAGGGGGTGTTGTTTAATGTTTTGTTCGATATTAAATCCTGTTCCCCATAACTTTCCTGAATCGTTATATGCACCAAATCCTCTTAAAATTTGTGTGGTTCTGAGCATTGGTTCTTTTAGTTTAACCCCTTTACTAGCTTCTTTATGTAATAAAATTTTAGATATAACAGCTTTTAAATCTCCTGTTTTTCCATGACCGTTATCCATAAAAGTTTTAGATATATCTTTTATATATTTTTTGCTAGGGTTAGATGTTGTTAACGATTGTATTAATTTTTTAGATATGAATACGGCGGTATTTTGTTCATGAACTAAAAACTTTATAGTTTCTTTTATATCCTCTTTTGTGCTTTGACCTTTTTTAATTTTATGTTTTTTGAGTAAAATTTTTTCACCTTTTTCATGCCATTGTTCAAAAGGTTGCATAGGGATAGAAAGATCAATGTTGGGAACTTTATTTTCTTTAATACCCCACGAAACAGGATAAGAGCTATAATCTTCCCATGGCCACCAGTATTTCCCAGGTCCAAGTCCTGTAAAGACACGAGCGACTTGTTTTATATCTTTGTTATCATAAGTGGCTATAGAATTACCATCTTTATCTACTTTTTTTGTTCCATCAAGATTTAATTCATACAGTCCAACTGTAAAAAGTTGCATAACTTCACGTGCAAAATTTTCGTCAGGGTGTATGTTTTTTTCTTTATTCTCTTTTGGATTATTCAGATGAGTTAGATATACTCCCATACAAGGATGCATTGATACATCATAAAGTAACTCTTCATAGTTTCCAAATGCATGTTTATATAACATGTCATAGTAATTTGCTAAACCATATGAATTTAGTTCTAAAATAGACTTATCAGAGATTACTAGTATCTCACTAAGAGCCAAAGCAATTCTATGTCTTAATACTTCTTCTGTTTTTAACGCAGTATCCCACCAAGACATTCTCCAATACATCCAATAAGGAAGTACTAGTCCGTTTCCAACTATTTTGGCTCTTCCCCAATTTTCACTCAAGTCTTTTACAAAATGATTCCAAATAGCATCAACTTTTTCTTCACAAGAATCATTTGGAGTTTTTAAAAACTGCTCTTGTATCCAAGCTTTTTTACCTATTTTTGATAGATGTTCTATATCTTTCATATTTGCACCAATTGATGCTTGCATTAGAAATTTTGATGCTTTGTTTTTTGTCATAGATACCCTTTTTTTATTTTGATAGATAGAGATTAATCTTATATTCTCTTTTTGCTAAGTCTTGAATATTGTACTCTTCAATATCTATTTTAAAATTCCTTTTAAGTTTAAGCTCATTGATTTGATCCCAAATATCGTTTATTTTTACTGATGGATTATAATTTAGAATAGCCTTATTGTATTTTGACTCAGAAACAACTCTTGACTTAAATCCGTGAATTTCTTTAGATGATTCTATCCCTATAAAACATTCAAAAGAATTTTTCTTATAATCACTATATAAAACAAATATTTTTTTGCTATTTTCTATTTTTGTTAATCCTTTAGAATTTAAAAACTCATCCCAAAAATTTGCTATTTTTTCATCTCTTTGTTTTTTATTTTTGTATACTATTTGCTCACTCATTCCAGACAACTTAATCTTATCCAAAGTAACATCTTTAAAATTTAACTCTACTCCAAAAATAAAACTTACACACATCATAAATAAAACTAACTTTTTCATTCTTATCCTTTTTACTATTTATATTTTAATAGATTCTATGTAAAAATCTAAAAAAATTGAAAATTCTTTTGATAAATCAAATTCTTCAAAGGAACTTGAATACATCATCATACCATCAGCTGTTGTCATAACAATATTAATTGTAGATAAACTATCCTCTTTTATTACACCATTTTTTATCTCTTTTTGAATGATTTTATATAATACTTTTGAAAAAATGTCTTTGTACTTTTTATTATATAAATTTACAAATTCATTGTCATTATTTCCATAAGTTAATAAAAAGTCTTTATATAAATCTATAAATATTTTATTTTCTTCAGTATCAACTAAATATAAATTATAAAGTATCTCTAGTTTTTCACGCAGCGAATTTGAATCTTCTATTTTACTTTTATTTTCGATTATATGTACATCTAAAATTGTAAAAAAAAGATTCGATATTAATTCATCCTTAGATTTAAAATAATGATAAAAACTTCCCTTACTCATATTTAAATACTTTAATAGAGGATTCATAGTTAAATCTTTTAATCCATTTATACTTAAATATTCATAAGTATTATTAATGATTTTTAATCTTTTCGATAACAATATATTTCCTTTTTTAGACTAATGGTCTATAAAATTATAATTCTAAAATGCTTAAAAATAAATAAATTACAGAATGATAGTCTGTTTTAATCTTTTCTTAAGAATTATTCAATTAAAATTCTACATTATAGACCATTAGTCTAAAAAACTAAAAGGATAAAAATTGGCAAATACAAAAGAGGAAGCATCGCTATTTTTAATGCAATCAACATTAGGTGCAAACTATGCTTTAATAAATAAAGTGGCAACTGATGGAATTGATTCTTGGTTAGATACTCAATTAATGCATACTGTAACAAGTGATGATACTTTTCATAATAGAACAAATGAGATATGGAAAGATTTTAAACAACAAGCAATTGATACTGCGCCAGGAGAAACGGGAACAGGAAATATAATTGGTACAGGTAATGCAACTTTACCATATAATTTTTACTGGAGAATGGGTTGGTGGCATAGAACATTATCTAAGGACAATACAAATGCATCAGGAAATACAGCAATTACTACTGTAAAAGAAAAAAATGATGAAAACCTTGTAAGGCATAGAGTTGCTCAAGCATTAAGTGAAATACTTGTAATCTCTGATAAATCAGTTCTTGAACTTGATGGTGTAGGTATGGCTAGCTTTTATGATATTTTATATAAAGGTGCTTTTGGAACTTATGCTGATATGTTAAAAAAAGTATCTCTTCATCCTATGATGGGCGTTTTTTTAACACATCTTAATAATAAAAAAGAGAGTGGAGATCAGCACCCTGATGAAAACTATGCACGAGAGATAATGCAACTTTTTACTATAGGATTAAATGAACTCAATAATGATGGAACAGAAAAAAAAGATGCAGATGGTAAATCTATACCAACATATAATAATGATGATATAAAACAACTAGCCAAAGTCTTTACAGGACTAAAAGGTGCTAAATATAATTATGAATGGCCAGATGCAATAACTGGATTTAATGTTATTCAAAATAAAGCTATAGACTTAAAGACAGTAACAAATAAAACACATATCACTATTCCATATATTGATATGGTAAACCCTATGATAGAAGAATCTGCATATCATGATACAACAACTAAAACACTTTTAAATGGAAAAGTAAATATAGCTATGAACGGAAACCTTACTGCAGATATAAATAAAGCAGTTGATGACTTAGTTAAACACCAAAATACAGCTCCTTTTATAGCAAAAAAACTTATTCAACAATTAGTAACTTCAAATCCAAGTGCATCTTATGTAAGTGCTGTAGCTTCTAAGTTCGGAACAACTGGAGATTTAAAAGCTGTTATAAAAGAGATACTTACACATACAGAAGCCAAAGCATCTACTGCAAAAAAATTAAAATCTCCACTTTTAAGAGTCACTCAAATTTTAAGAGCTTTTAATGTAAAAAATACTTCAGGAAAATTCTGGTTTAGGGGTGATATGGTTGATATGAAACTGCAACACCATGTCTTATCCTCTCCAACAGTTTTTAACTTTTATCTGCCAAACTATGCACCTCACGGGGATATAGAAACTGCAAATCAAGTAGCACCTGAGTTTCAACTGCATAACTCAGCAACTTCTATAGGCTATGCAAATATGATGTATGATTTATTATTTACATCAGATAATAAACTTGATATTACTGTTCCAACAAAAATTCATAGTACAGAATTTTTTAGAACATCAGATACAACACTTGCAGATGATAAACTGGCATTTGATTTTACTGCTGAGAAAGCTCTTATTACAGATACTACTACTGGTGCAGGAATTGATGATTTGATAAAACGAATCTCTTTAGTTTTAACAGGAACTGAAACTTGTAGTATTAAAGATGAGATAAAAGATACACTGACTGCAAAAATTGGTTATACAAACTTGGACTGGGTAGTACAAACAGTAGTATTTCTAATAGTAAGTTCTCCTTCGTTTACAGTACAAATGAAAAGATAAAAGGATAAGTATGAAATCAAATATAAATAGAAGAACATTTATAAAAGGTACAACTGCAATGTCTCTAAGTGCTGCTTTAGCATTAGTAGGATGTGGTAGTAGTAGTGATAATTCAAGAAGTATATCAACAGAGCCTAATCCAGACCTAATGCCCAATCCATTACCAGAAGTAACGGCTAATCCTAATGTAGATAAATCTAAAGCAGTAGTTTATCTGATGTTAAATGGGGGAAATGATAGTTTTAATATGCTTGTACCAAATAGTACTACAGCATATAACGAATATACGGCTACAAGATCAAATCTTAAAATTGCTAAAAGTGAATTAAAATCGTTAGATGGTTTTACTGATAAAAATAGTAAAACTTTTGGTTTACATCCAGCTATGCCAAAAATTCAAACACTTTTTAATAATAAAAAATTGGCATTTATAGCAAATGTAGGAACATTAGTAGAACCAACAACAAAAGCACAGTTTCTAGCAAATAGTGTAAGTCTCCCTCTGGGTATGATGTCACATGCAGACCAAAGAAAACATTGGCAAACATCAACTCCAGATAAAAGAACAAATATAGGTATGTTTGGTAAACTATCTGACCAATTTCAAACTAATAAACTTGATAATCAAATCTCAATGAATATTTCACTAGGTGGAACAAATATTCTTCAAAATGGAGTGAGTTCCCAAGAATATTCAGTAACAAAAGATGGAAGTATTGGTTTAAAAGTGAAAGAGACAGTTCCTAACGCTGGTTTACAAAGTTTAAATAGTGCACTGCTTGAAACGTATAATACAATACTAGATAAATCGTATAGTGATCCTTTTGAAAAAACATTTATAGAGACTACAAAATTTGCACAAACACATCATGAAACTTTTAAAGCTAAGACAGATAGTATAAGTCCAACTACATTTGTAGATTATTCTGGAAAAGCAATCCATTCAAATGGAACTAAATATTCTGGAATAGATAAAGAGATAAATGATCAATTTAAAATTATAGCTAAAGCAATAAAAGCATCTGAAGATTTAGGAATGAATAAACAGACATTTTATGTAGACTATTATGGTTGGGATCATCATGATGAACTTTTAAATAATCATGAAAGAATGTTAAGTGTAGTAGATGATGCATTAGATGGTTTCCAAAAAGCTTTAGTAGAACTGGGAATTGAAGATAAGGTGTTAACAATAGTTGGTTCTGATTTCGGTAGAAGTCTTACTTCAAATGGAAATGGAACAGACCACGCATGGGGTGGAAATGCTATCGTTATGGGTAAAGATATAGATGGTGGAAAAATATATGGGGAATATCCTACACTAGCTTTAAATAGTAATCTCGATATTGGAGGTGGTGTTCTTGTACCTACTACATCTACAGATGAGTTGTTTGCTGAGGTTTTATACTGGTTTGGAGTAGAGAAGGACAGTCTACTTTCCTATTTACCCAATCTAGAAAAGTTTTATTCAGTTACTAATGCAACTTTACCAATAGGTTTTTTAAAGACGTGAAATATTGCAAAATTATAGAAATGGGCTTATTTAAAATTAAGGAATTAAATGAATAAAATATTAGTAAATAAGAAAAAAGCTTTCTCTTTGATGGAACTAATGGTTGTTATTATAATTTTAGGACTCTTAGCTTCTTTTGTACTTCCTCAATTAACAGGTAAAAGTGAACATGCTAAACAAAAAATTACTTGTGTACAGATGAAAAGTATTGTACAAGCTTTAAAAATGTATAAAATTGATAATTCTAGATACCCATCTACAGAAGAGGGTTTACCTATGGAGTATTTTGAGGATGAAAAAATGCCAAAAGATAGTTGGGGAAGTAGTTTTATATATACTAATGATGAAGAATATTTTGAAATCATATCTTTTGGTGCAGATAAAAAGGAAACTGGAACTGATAATTTATTTTATAGCAAGTGTAATGATAAATAGCTAATGAATAATGTAAAAGGATTTACGCTTTTTGAATTACTAATCTCAATAGTTTTAGTTGGAATTTTATATTCATTTACTGTATATAATTTTGATTTATCAAATAATATAAAAGTGAATATTTCGAATTTAAAAAAGAAACTATTAACTCTTGAATATGAAAATAATGTGACTATTAAGTGTGTTGAAAAAGACTATAGTTGTTTTATTTTATTAGATGGAGTTATACAAAAAGAAAAATTAGATAGTTTATTTCAAACTAAACCAATTGTCTATGCATACAATGATTTATTTGAAAAGTTAACTTTTGAACCTTTAGAATTAGAAACATTAGAATGGCATAATGTAGTGTTTGAATATACTTGTAACAGTAATAGAAAATGTACTGAAAGTATAATATCAATGAACGATAAGCTGTATATTCTAAATGATCTAAAGATAAAGCCAACAATTATAAAAAATAAAGAGGATGTAGTAGATTATTTTCAAGATAAAATTTATGAGGTAAGAGATGCTTTTTAAATATACAGGGTTTGATAAGGATGGAAATAAAGTCATAAATAAAGTGGAAGCAACTACTTTATCAATGGCAAAACAGCAGCTTAAACAAAATCAAATAATTTATATTAAAATAAATGAAGATAAATATAATATTTTCGAATTAAATTTTTTGAAAGGGAAAACTAAACTTAAATCTATAGTGCTATCAAGAATAACAAGAGATTTAAGTATTTATCTCAATTCTGGTATCTCTTTGTTAAATGCAATAAAGCTTTTAAGTACAAGATATAAAAATGACAAAAAACTAAATCCTTTTTTTATCTCTATCATTTCATATTTAGATGAGGGAAAAAATCTTTACACAAGTTTAGTTGAACAAAGGATTATAAAATTACCTGAATTTTATCTTCAATCTATTAAAATAAGTGAAGACAGTGGAATTTTACAGACGGTCTTGATAGAATTATCAGACTATTTAAAAGAACAAGATAAAATAAACAAACAAATTAGTTCAGCGATGGTTTATCCTATGTTTATAATTGTTGTTTCTCTTTTTATGGTTGCTTTTATGTTAAGTTTTATAGTTCCAAAAATCACTACAGTATTTGAACAAAATGAGCAAAAGTTACCTCCTTTGACTCAATTTGTAATCGATGCAGGAAATATCGTAATAAATTACTATCCCATCATGATTTTTTTATTTATCTCAGTTATTTTAGTATTTATCTTTATGATGAAAAATAATGCAAGATTCAAATATTTTATTGATGCTTTTATATTAAAGGTACCATTTATTGGAAAGTTAATAGAGATTGGGGAGTTAAGCCGTTTTTCATATATGAATTCAATTCTTATTCGATCAGGGATTCCTATAGTGCAATCTTTTAAACTTGGAAGCAATATTATAAAAAATAGTGTAATTAAAAAGTTATTTATTACTGCAAGTGCAGATGTTGTAGAGGGAAAAAGATTATCTATGATTTTAGATAAAAGTAATGTATATAAAGTAGATATAGCATTTATACAAGCTATATCTATAGGTGAAGAAACAAGCACTTTGAGTATTGTTTTAGAGAATCTCACTGAATTATATACAACACAAAATAAAGATAAAATTGCTATTTTTTTGACACTTTTAGAGCCAATGCTTATGTTAATAGTAGGGGCATTAATTGGGTTTATTGTATTAGCTATGTTATTACCAATTTTTAGCATGAGTTTAGGTTAATTTTGCAAACGCGTAAAGGTGTTATATTACTGAGTACATTATTTTTTATTTTTTCTATTTCTATATTAATTTTAGAAAACCTTAAAGATTCAGAAAAATTTAGTAATGAAGTATTTTATGATATTCAATTAGCACAACTAAAAATAACAAAAGAGAATGTACAAAGTGAAGTTATCAGTACTTTAAATAAGAATAGAAATTATATATATGAAATATTAGAAAAAGTTAATATGATTCCTTTAACTTTTGGAGAGATAAATGTAGTTATTAATTTAGAAAATGTGGAGAAAAAAAGATGCAATATCAATGAAATCAAAATAGAAGAAGATATTTTTACTAAATGTGGAGAGGTTATTTCTAATAATATAAGTAGTCACTATAAATTTGTAGAAGAGTTAAATAAACTAAATATCAGCACTTCACAACAACTTAAATATTTTATAAAAAACTATAAAGAAAGTGTAAATGATGAACAGATAGATTTGATAAAAGATCATTTTGATTATAGAACATTTGATAAAAATTCTATCTATGTAAAATGCAGTTACGATATTAATGTAGAAAATAATATTAAAGGAGATGGTTCTTTTATTTTTAAAATAGGGGATACTGTTCCAAGCTATAGTTATTTTACTTTGAAGGAGTAGAAATGGATAAAAAACAAATATATCAAGGAGAATTAGATTTTATCACAACAAAATATAAATAATTTTTTTCTTCACTCTGAAAGTGAAGCAAATACGGGTGAAAATGTAAATATAATATTATCTCCTGACTTATACTGGGCTAGGGTATTTGAACTGCCATTGGATAATAAAAAACAAGTCTTAAAGGTATTGCCTAGCTTGTTTGAAGAATTTATTGATATAACTCATTTAAAATTTTATACAACAAAGATATCTCCAAACAGATATCTTTGTTTTGCCTATGAAGAAAAGAAAATAATAGATACTATTAAAAAGTCTGGTTTAGCGTTAGAGCAAGTGCAAAAAGTATATTTTTCTCAAGTAGAATTGTTATCTACAATAGAATCTCTAAATAGTAAATATATAAAAGTAGATAATATTACTTTATCATTCATCAATGATATATTAGTCAAAATTCCAAATAATATAAAAATTAATATGAGCAATGTTATTAATATAGAAGATATAATTCTTTCTAAAGAATCGATATCACTCAATACAGATTCAAAATATATTGATAATAAAACATCAATTATACTATCACTTATTCTATTTGCAATGAGCATCTTGTTTCTGATAAAAATAATAATAAATATGGATGTAATTAATCAATATGAAGAAAAAACTAAGATAATAACAAGTAAAGAAAACCTATCTTTTATACAATTAAAGTCCATAAGTAAAAAATATGATAAACAAAATAAATCACAAGAAAAAATTCGAGAACTTTTATTTTATGTATTAGATATGGGAATGAGTATTGATATGAAAATTGTATTATTAAATTTTGGGAATAATAAATTGCAATTAAAAATTGAAAATAATAATCTAAAGAAAAATCATATTTCTAAAATTAAAAAGTACATAAATAACCGATATAAAATAGATAATATTAGAAGTGATTCTCGACATATTGTAATAGAGGTTAGTATATGAAAAAAATAAATTCAATGATAATCTTATTCTTAAGTGTTTTTTTCTTACTACTTATGATAGCTTTATATAAATATACAAACTTAGGTGTAATTGAATCTCAGCAATATTATTTACAAGTAAATGATATTTATAATTCTTATAAAAGCTCTAAAAATAGTTTATTTATGAAAAAAGACGTTCAATGGATTGTACAAAAAATAATAAATGAATTAGATCTTAATAATTTAAAAGTAACACACAATGATAAAAAAATATTATTAGAGATTGGCAATCTTTCATTGCAGAAGCAAGATAAACTTTTAAATAAAATTTTAAACGAAAGATTTATCATTTTAAAACTAAAAGTTGAAAAGAATCATACAATGATTGAGTTAGGATTATAATGAAAAATGTAATTTTACGGTATGTTTTTTATGTAATGATATTTTTAATATTTATGATTCTTTTTCTTCCAAAAATGAATCTGTATTATTTGGGCTTAGATAAATTAAAAACAAATAAAATAATTTTAGTTTCACATGATATAGAAGATAAGTTATTATCATTTAATATGAATAATGTGATGGTAAATTATGAGAATAAAAATACAGTAAAATTAAATAGAATCTCACTCTGCACATATATTTATATAAGTAAATTAGAAATAACAGATATCACTTTTAATGATAGAATAAAAGATTATATTCCAAAAAATATTAAAAAACTAATTATTACGTATAACCTGATGACAAACCCATTAAAAATAGATATAGAATCTACTTTTACCAAAGGAAAGTTTTTTGGTCATGTAGATTTATTAGAGAGAAAAGTAGTTATTAATCTAGATGTATCTCATTCTTTTATAAAAGATTATAAAGATTTAACTAAAAAGTTCACAAAAAAAGGGGAGTATTATAGTTATGAATATAAATATTAATTTAAATACTTTAATGGCGAAGTTAACCCCTGTTATAATTGTTATTTTAATAGCAATGATGTTAAATAGTATACTTTATCTTTACCTACCAAAAGTACATTTTTGTGAGATAGAACAAGCTGAAAAAATAATAGAATATAAAAAATATAGATTTAAAGAAAATTTTCAAGCACTAAAAATAGTAAAACATAAAAGAAAAATTCCCAAATCAAAGAAAGAATATAAACTTATTTCAAATATTTTATTAAAAATGATATATAAGGAAAAAGAGAATACTGGATGGATTATAATCTCAGATAAGTCGTCTTCCAACAGTAAAATATTAGGAATCCAGGAGAGTTTTAAAAATTATCGTTTGACTAAAATTTTTGAGGGTTTTGTTGTGTTTTCAAAAAACAATAAAGAGTATAAAGTGTTATTAGATGCAAATGAAAAAAAATTTTCTTATATACAAACAGATAGTACTAAAGATAGAATTAAAAAGAGTGGTGGACAATACTATTTGGGAAAGAATTTAATAAAAGAATATATGCAAGATAGTTCTAAGATGTGGAAAGAAATTTCAATAAGTGAAATAAAAAATAAGGGAAAATCAAATGGATTTAAAATTAATAAAATAGCTAAAAAGTCTCTATTTATAGACTTAGGTTTAAAAGAAGGTGATATTATAAAAAGTGTTAATAATATCAAATTAAAAAGTTATGCTGATGCATTTGACTTTTATAGAAAGATAAATAAAGTAAGAAATATGAAACTTACAGTATTAAGAGAAAATAAAATAGTGGAGTTAGAATATGAAATTAAATAAAGTAATTTTTAGTATGTTGTTTAGTATGGTTATTATTACAAACATTTTTGGAAAGCAAGAGGTAGTTATAAATTTTAAAAATTTAGAAATTACAAATTTTGTAAAAATTGTATCAAAAATATTAAATAAAAATATTTTAATATCAACAGACATAAAAGGTAAAGTGGATTTTGTAACAAATAAAAAAGTTTATAAAGAAGATATCTTAAATATTCTAATTTATGTTTTAGAAGCAAAAGGATTTACTTTAATTGAAAATAAAAATATATTAAGAATCGTAAAATTAGGAGATGCGTCAAAATACAATGTACCTGTATACAATAATATGAATCAACCGAAAAGTAATCAAATGGTGACAGAGGTTTTTAATATAGATTTTTTAAACGTTGATTACATAAGTTCAAAAATTAGACATCTCATTTCAAAGTCTGCAAAACTTGTAACGGATAAAGAATCTAATGCTATTATTATTACAGATTTTGCTTCAAATATTCAAACTATTAAAAAAGTAATACAGATAGTGGCAAAGGACTCTAAAAAAGATATTCAAACAGTTCGTCTCAAAAATATTAATGGAAATACAATAATTGCAGATTTAAAAATAGTAGCAAAAAGTGTTTTTAATGAAAAAATTGAAAAAGAAAAAGTAGCAATTGTTTTAAATAAAAACAACAATTCAATTATGTTTGTAGGGCGTAAAAAAAATGTTAATTATTTAGTAAACTATTTAAAAAATATTGATACGAAGGAAAGTTTGGTTAAAAAAACAGTAGAAGTTATTGGTCTTAAAAATGCAGAATCAGCAAGTGTAATTAAAATTATCAATGGAATAATTAATCAGAAAGTATTCAAAGAAAAAAGTAATAAACCGTTTGTCTCTATGGATAGTGAATCAAATTCTATAATATTAATGGGACCAAAAGACGAACTAGATTATTTTACGCAATTAATTAGTAAACTTGATACAGATAGACAGCAGGTATATGTACAGGCAAAAATAGTTGAAGTTAGTGAAAGTAAAACTCAAGATATAGGTTTGAAGTATGGAATTAGTGGAGCGAAACAGTATTCTAGTGGATTGGCAAGTTTTAGTGCAAGTTTAAGTGAGAATGCAATTTTACCGGCTGTTCCTGCAGTAAGTATAAATAAAGTAGGTAATTATATAACAAACGATATTTTAGCTATGGGTGTAAGCTTAAACCTTCTTAATCAAAATGGTGCAGCTGATATTGTTAGTGAGCCATCTCTATTATGTATTAATAATAAAAAATCAACTATATATGTTGGGCAAACAGTATCGATTAAAACTGCATCTACAAAATCAACGGGAGCTGTAGCTAGCGATACTTTTCAAAGAGAAGATATAGGTCTTACTTTATCTGTCAAGCCACGAATATCAAATGGTAATAAAGTATTATTAGAGATTACTACAAAAGTAGAAGATGTTAGTAAAAGTTCAGGTGCAAATGGACAACCAGATACTTCAAAAAAAGAATTAGAAACAAGCGCGATAGTTAATGATGGAGAAAGTGTAATCCTTGGTGGATATATAAAGAATACAAATAGTCAGACTATAGATAAAGTTCCATTTTTTAGTGATATACCATTGATAGGTTCCTTTTTTAAAAATTCAAGGGAAGTAAAAGATAAAATTAATTTAGTAGTAATTATTACACCATATATTGTTCCTAAATCAAAAGATTTAACGTATGTTAGAAATAAACTTGCTCAATTAAAACTTCTTGAAAATAAATTTACAAAAGATGCAATTTTTCGATTAGAAAAAGTAAAACTTAGAGTAAAACGTGAAAATTTAACAAGAGAGAAAGAAAAAATTACATTAGATAAAGATACTTTAGATTTGAAAGAGGAGATGCTTGATTTTTCAAAGAATAAAAAAGATTATTATGATGATAAAAAAGAAAATCAAAACAAAGAGTTAACTTTGGATGAGAAACTTCATCAAGAAAGAGTTAAAGAGATGTTTGGGTTATAATAATGTTAGATTTAGAAGAGGTTCATAACCTAAACCTAGAAGTGGTTGAATATGAAAGTCATTATTTGGCATTGAAAAGTTTTATTCTTTTTTCATCAATAAATGATATTGATGTTATTTGTATTTCCAAAGAACATATTGGAGTTTCTTTTGATTATCTTTCAAAACAATCTTTCGAACAAGAGATAGTTTTTTTAGATGATATCTCTTTTGAAAAACTTTATACAAAAACAATAGAATCTCTTGCAGATAAAAGAATGTCTGATATTAAACAAACTACAGAGGACTCTAAGATAGAGGAAGATGATATTCATTTATCTGAATTTCTGAAAATATCTTCTGATATTATGACGGATGAGGAATCTGCACCAATTATTAAATTTGTAAATTCTTTATTTTATCAAGCAATTAAAAAAAACTCTTCAGATATTCATATAGAATTACATGAATTTAAGGGCGAAGTTAGATACCGAATTGATGGTGTTTTAATTAAACATATAGAATTAGATAAAAATGTTATGGCACTAGTAGTAAGTAGAATTAAGGTTATTTCAAATTTGGATATTAGTGAGAAAAGAGTTCCTCAAGATGGACGGACTACTATTAAAATTTCTGGTAAAACTTTGGATATTAGAGTTTCTGTATTACCGAGTTTTTATGGAGAAAGAGTAGTAATGAGAATTTTAATGCAAAGTGAGAATATACCAACTTTGGAAAATCTTGGTATATCTTCTGATACTGGTAGAGAACTATTAGAATTGACAAAAAATTCGTATGGTATGATTTTAGTTACAGGACCTACAGGAAGTGGTAAATCAACAACATTACATTCCCTTCTTCAAACGATTGAATCAACTGATAAAAATATTATTACCGTTGAAGACCCTGTTGAGTATAAAAGTGATACTATTAATCAAATTCAAGTAAATGAAAAAGTAGGATTAACTTTTGCTTCTGGACTTAGAAGTATTTTAAGACAAGATCCTGATGTGATTATGATAGGTGAAATAAGAGATAACGAAACGGCATCAATTGCTATTCAAGCAGCATTAACGGGTCATTTGGTTTTTTCTACGCTGCACACGAATCGGGCACCAGCTGCAATTACAAGGCTGATTGATATGGGGATTGAAAGATTTTTAATCACATCATCTATACTAGGAGTGATGGCACAAAGATTAGTAAGACAATTGTGTCCAAAATGTAAAGAAAAAGATAGTTTATCTGCTCATTATTCAAATGAGTTAGATATACCAATTGATCATTTGATTTATAAATCAAATGGTTGTGAAGTATGTTCATATACAGGATATCAAGGAAGAAGAGCAATATCAGAGCTTTTTGTAATAACAGATGATGTTAAGAAAGAATTGAAGAATAAAATTGATGATGAGCAATTAATGGAAATAGCAATTAAAAATGGTATGATTACATTATCTTTTCAACTAAAAGAGATGTTGAAAAATGGTATTACTTCATTATCCGAAGTTATAAGAATTGGTATAAAATAGATTTCATGATGAAAAAGTCAATATCTCTAATCGAAGTATTAATTTCTGTAATCCTTATTACAATTGTGATAGTAGTGATAATTCAAATGAAAGGAAATAATTTATTTCTTTTGGGAAAATTTAAAGATAGCACTTTAAATAATGGTTATATATTATTTGCTGTAAATAATAATGAAAAAAGAAATTATAAAATGTATCTTAGTAATATCGTAAATTTTGAAGATGATGAAATTAGAGAAGAGTTAAAAGGTATAAAAATCACTGTTAAAAATAAAAAATTAAAAGATTTAACTATGTTAAGAAATGATTATATAAAATCTATTGTGTTTGTTGAATCTACTTATGTACTAAATCTCAATAATAAAACGACAAGTAGAAAATTTTATACATTTAAGTTGGAGTAATATTAGATGAATAAAAGAGCCTTTTCTTTAATAGAAATTTTAATATCTATTTCATTATTTTCACTTATACTTATTTTTTTATATGAAACTTTGGATATGACAACTAAAAGTAATCAATTTTATAGTAAAAAACTTGAAATGAAACAAAATAAAAATCATTTAAAAAGTATAATTTTTTCAGATTTAATAAATATAAAAAATACAAATACTAAATATATAGCAATTACAGATAGAAGAAAAAATTCAATTTTAAATTTTAAAACACAAAACACTTATCATAATCCTTTTTATAATAATATTACCTATTTAGTAACTAAAAATAAAAATTTTGTTAGAATAGAAAGTAAAAATAAATTTGATATTAAAAAATTAGATGATGAATTTTTTAAATATACTTATATAGATATATTAAGTATAAATGTTTCAAAGTTAAAAATAAAACAAGAAGATAAAAAATTTTATTTTTATATTGAATATAAAGATAAAACTAAATCAATATTTTCATTCTAGTCACCATCAATAAATTTCTAGAAAAACGATATATTTAATAGTACTTAATCACTATTTTGATACAATTCGAAAATTGAATAAGGAACTCGTCTCTTCTATGATAAAATTATTGCAAATAGCATTTTTTATAT
>Ga0193959_1000171_pt1 | contig 26288 bp, 20 predicted proteins | sample FB_2_MG_FD_140333 | JGI IMG/M metagenome (GOLD analysis project Ga0193959, IMG submission 140333) | Microbial mat bacterial communities from the Broadkill River, Lewes, Delaware, United States - FB_2_MG | ecosystem: Environmental > Aquatic > Freshwater > River > Microbial mats | place: USA... | reverse complement strand
TGTTCTGTACGGTTAACGCCGATGGTGATTTTTTCGTTGTTATCGACGGTTTCGGTACGGTCGTGGTGGACGAATACGGTTTCATCATGATCAATCGTTTTGGTGCGGTCGTGCCCTACCCAGTGGGTTTCGTCGTTTTCGACTTCGATGTCTTGATTCTTTTCGGCATGAATCAAGAGCTGCTCTTCGCCCTTTTTGTCTTCAAAACGGAGGCAGTTTGCATTGGCACCGGTGCCCTCTTTACTGGAGCGGGTCAGGATGCCACTTTGTGTTTTGTTGCCCGGTAAGCTGTAGGGGGGCATTTGGTCGGCGTTATAGACGCGCCCTGTTATTAGTGGGCGATCAGGGTCGCCGTCCATGAAGTCGACGATGACTTCTTGGCCGATCCGCGGGAGGAAGATAGCGCCCCAGTTTTTTCCTGCCCAGTTGTGGCTAACACGTACCCAGCAGGAGCTGTTTTCATCGTATTGGCCGTAGCGATCCCATGGGAATTGTATTTTTACACGCCCATATTCGTCGGTGTAGATCTCTTCGCCTGCCGGCCCCACGACCATGGCATTTTGCGGACCTTGCATTTTCGGCCAATCTGTAATCTGTGGCGGCCGGTAGATCGTTTTGGCTGAGATGCATTGGAACCGATTACTGTAGGTTTTTTCTGTTTCGTCATCTACGGTGTAGGAGTAGTCTTGCGCTTCATGGTACAGATTTAGCAAGAGGTATTCTGCAACTTCTCCCGGGGCGTCATCGTGGCGTTTGAGAGTGAAGGTATGGCCACTGGTGAAACTCCGACAGCCGCCTTCGCCATGTACGATGTCATGGGCAGCTTCATCGGCTTCGACCCGAAGGCGTGTGAGTTGTTCTCCAAGCCCTTTGTCTTCATAGCGACCAGGGTAGATGAAGTGCTCGAACTTGCTGACACCCGGAACCTTCATGTTGGCCGTGGCGGTGGTTTGTAGTCTGTTACGGGGCTTTTTGAAGTCGTAGTCGCGTTTGGCATAACGCCCTGTGCGGAACTGGTAATGATGATGCCAGGTGTGGATGCTGTGCTCAGATTCTGTGCCAGCTCGGTAGTCCACTTGGGATTCTTGACATTGTCCATAACCGCCTAGGTGGTCACTGATGATCAGTGTGTGTTTGCCGTTTTGGTGTTCGAAGTAATAGTAGATACCTTCTTCTTCAAAGAGCCGAGAGATAAAGTCAAAGTCGCTTTCTTTGTACTGAACACAGTATTCCCGTTCTGGGTGTTGTCCGACTAGCCGAAATTGGTAGTCGGAGAAACCGTTTTCATCAAAAATGGAGGTAGCTATTTCTTTGACATTTTTGAACTGAAATACTTTACAGTCGCTTGTCTGGGTCAGAAACCAAAGCCAAGGGACGACGACTGCAGTATAACCGCAAAGTTCTTGCAGCTGATTGCCGTCTTGACGGAAGCTTTGTACATAGCCATTGATATAGCGGTACGTTCCTGGCTGATAGAGGGCCTGCTCGTCTGTGAGCGAGAGCTTTAGTGTTACGTTCTTACCGACAATGTCTGCAGGTGGTATTTGTTTTCGTAGTGAGTAGGCTTCTATTTCGAAGGCAAACAACGTCGATAGGGCTTCTTCTCCCGCGAGCCGAGTAAGCAGTAACACATCTTCCCCTAGCGGGGTATCTATTGCTAGCAATCGGCTTTTTTGTGAAAAATCAACCATATACGTCCTTGTTATCTCTATCTATTAACTATTTTCTGTTACAGGCCTGTGCATATCAGGCTTGCAGGTTCAGCTTTCCAGCTCTGCGCGTGTCTTGAGGCGGAAAATTTAAAGCCGTACTGCCAAGGCGATTCGTCATCGATTACGGCAAAGTTTATCTTCATTTCTACTGTGCCTGACACAGATGCGCTTTGCGCGCTAATCTTTATGTTCTCGGATTCTGATAGCACCGATAGGTAGTGGCCCAAAATTTCTTTTAGTGTGGTTTGGTTCGTTTCAGCTACCGCTTGGCAGGAGGCGACATCTGATATATCGACTTCACTTAACTGCATCATCAGCCCAAACGCTTCTGCTTGCGTGGGTAATACTTCATGAGCGCCAACACTTTGAGCCGCTAAGACGAGCCCCAGCGCACAGAGTTTAGTTGATAAGCGTGCCGTAAAAAACCGCATAGCCGGCTCCTCGATAATGCCTCGAAAATTGATCAGGTGTCTGTTTTACTACTTTATCTTGAGTGTTGGAGTAGTGGTAGATAAAGCCATCAGAAAATATACCTATGTGTTTGCGGGGTACATTTGTCATCACTCGTCGTGTTAAGTTCACATTACTGGCTTGCGTAATGAAGGCTAGGCACTGCGTGAGACTTTTTGGCTTTTCATTCCATCGACCTACGGTTGGACAGCGTGCGAATACCTCTTGTACACGTATGGTTGCTCCTTCCCCTGGCTGATCTGTTTGGTTGCCACATTGGTAACCAAATTCATAACCCAACATATGTGAGACAAAGTGTGCGCAGTGGTTAAGGTTATCTGCTGTCATCTTTTGCTCACAATGCGCAGAGATGTGCGTATCCAATGCGTTTTCGAGTACTTCCTTGCTAATCATATTACTTCCCTGGCTAAGATGGTAATGAGCGCAGCAATTTCTCGCCGCGCTGTGCTGCAATATTACAGGCGGACACCTTGAGCCAAGTCGTAGCCTGATGGCACACTGCCTTCTGGCTGGTGCTGCTCGTTCCAAGATGTATATTTCATTTCAACTTTTGTGAAGTTAAGAGAGATTGCTTCTACAGGACGATCCCCGTTACTCATTACGTTATAGCCACTGATCAGTGTATTGGTCAGTGTGTATTCCATGTAAGTTTCGATGCCTGCCGAGCTCGTTTGCACCATATGAATTTTAGCTGTTTTACCTTGACCTACACAGGATTCTGCAAAGAACAAGGGTGACGTTTTGTCCATTTTTGTTGTTAGCGTGATTTCACCAACGACAGGGGTAGTGGACTCTCTGTCCTTACCCTGACCGGGCTTTGTGGTCAAACTACGAGAAACATTCCAATCCATTGAGTCACACTCAACCCAATTTTCGTGACCTGCTGCCGTTACATCTCCATCAATGCCATCAATTTTTAGATAGATTGCCATAAGTTTACACTTCCTTTTAAACAAATTAACTTGGGTCTTACCCCATCTACTAAGCAACCAGAGACTAATTAAACGTATTAGTCTCTGGATGAAACTTCCTTTCACATAAGACTGGGTAGCACGCAGAAATGGGGAGATAAAACAAGGATTGGTAATTCAACCTGACTATTGAAGGTGGAAGACATCCTTTTCTTACCATTACGAGCACCTGCTAAACGCTTGCCATAATATGTTAAAGAATTTCTAAAATAAATAGTAATCTTCTTTAATTTTACTGCTTATTTTTGAACAAACATTTCATTAATTAATGCGCCCTCTTCACCACAGTTTTTCCCCGTTTGACACAGGCTACTATTATATAAGTAGTGTTCAAACCATTTCACTTCGTTACGTGAAAATTTATGATTTTCTTTGTTTGAATGATTGATATGGCTTATGAAATATGCGCCGCTTTTTGATAAAAACATCCGGCCACGTTCATATGTATATTGCTCAGGTGTCGCTGCTAACTGACAGGTGGTCCACCAATTAATTCTTATCCCACCATTTCGATGGCGAATCTTTCCTGAGTCTACTGTCTTGTTTATACAGTTTTCTTCTAACTGCGCCATTAGAATCGTGTTTAGGGTTTCTCTGGGCTTGTCGATGCCTATCGAGGTAATATCCTTCGGTATGTATTCTAGCGGGTAGGTTTGCAAACGAAGGAGTTCTTTGTCCGCTTTTAAGTTGTTGGTTGGCGCAAATACAACGCTTCCTCCATTGAGCCGCGGGTGTACCTTGTGCTCTATGACGGAGTAGTTATCTGGCAGTGCAAACTTAAAATTATCATTTTCAGTGTCGTCATTGGCTACCGATAGCATGGGAGCCATCGCCAGAGATATGGCTATCATGCTGCTAGAGAGCACTTTTAAATGATTTGTGTATTTTTTCATTTCATTCACTCCGTATTAGCTCGTAACTAAACTGACCTTCATTATTGATGTCTACTTTAGCGGACAGTAGCTTCTGTTTATTTCCGATCAGTTCAAGAACATTCATTGATATTTCTGGTAATAGGGTGCGGTTGATGATGTGGATTGCATTACGCGCTCCAGTGTCAACTTCTTTACAGCGGCTGATAATCGTTGAGACTACAGCATCGCTGAAATTGAATTCTGCTTGGTATTGTTCATTTAGCCGCTGCCCTACACGTTCCAACTGTAATCGGATGATACCTCCCATCACATCGTCGTTTAGCGGTAAGAACGGCACGAGGCGCGTCCTGCCGAGGAAGGCCGGTTTATAATAGCTGAGCATCTCTTCTTTAATGAGGGATTCCAGTTTATCTGCTGCTGGTGCGGTATCTGGGTCAGCATAGTACTGGGAAATTGTTTCTGTACCAGCATTTGAGGTCATGATGATGAGTGTATTACGAAAATCGATGTCTCGTCCCTCGCTATCCTTCATGCTACCTTTGTCGAAGATTTGGTAGAAAATATCCTGTACGCCTGGATGTGCCTTTTCCATTTCGTCTAGCAATATAACACTGAAAGGCTTACGGCGAACGGCTTCCGTTAGCACACCTCCTTCTCCGTAACCGACATAGCCCGGGGGGGAGCCCATCAACAGCGATACTTTGTGTTCTTCTTTAAACTCTGACATGTTAATCACTGTCAGGTTTTGTTCTCCACCATAGAGCAAGTCAGCTAGCGCCAATGCCGTTTCGGTTTTACCGACCCCACTACTGCCGCAAAACATGAACACACCAATCGGTTGTTTTGGGTCTTTTAGTTTGGCACTGGATATACGCACACTTTGACTCACGGCTTCAAGCGCATGGTCTTGTCCAATAATTCGTTTCTTAAGTTCGTCTTGCATGGATAGAACTTTTTGTATTTCACTGGAGACCATCCGCCCCGCAGGAATTCCTGTCCATGAGGATATGACTTCCGCTATGACTTGGCTGTCAACATGAGGGCGAATTAGGGGCGCTTCTCCTTGTAGTTGCGCTAGCTGGCTTAAATTTTCATTGAGTGATGTTTTTGCTTCATCATTGTCTGGCACTTGGTGAACTTGGTCACGCAGCTCTAGTATCTTATCAACTAGGTTTTTTTCTTCTTTCCAGCGTTGTTCTATTTCGAGTTTTTCAGCTTCGTGTTGCTTGATAGTCTCTTGTAGTTGCAGTATTTTTTCCGAAAAACCGCCATAGAGAGACTGTTCCCTATCTGCTGCGTGAAGCTGACGCTGATTTTGGTCGATTAGTGCATTGATGTTTTCTAGTGCCGCTGGCGCATTCCGTAATTCCAAATTCACTCGGGAACAGGCCGTGTCGAGCACAGATACACCGACATCCGGTAGTTGACGCCCTGAAATATAGCGCTTTGATAAGGCTACGGCATCGCGTATCGCCTCATCAAGGATCATCACTTGATGGTGCTTTTCAAAGTGCGGTGTTAGTGTACGTAACATTCTCATCGCTTGCTCAGGTGTGGGTTCTTCAACCTTGACTACTTGAAAACGTCGGGTCAGTGCAGCATCTTTTTCGAAGTATTTTTTATATTCAGCCCATGTCGTTGCAGCTATTGTTCTTAGCTCTCCTCGTGCCAAAGCGGGTTTGAGGATATTTGCGGCATCTCCTTGTCCTCCTGAGTTTCCTGCGCCGATCAGTGTGTGAGCTTCATCGATAAATAGGATTATGGGGCTTGGTGATTGTTTTACTTCGTCTATCACGCTTTTCAGTCGGTTTTCAAATTCACCTCGAACACCGGCTCCCGCTTGTAGTAGCGTTAGGTCTAATATACGTATATGTACGTTCCTTAATGTATCAGGCACGTCTTCGTCTATTATGCGTTGCGCTAGGCCTTCAACGATGGCTGTTTTGCCTACGCCTGCTTCGCCCGTCAATATGGGGTTATTTTGGCGACGGCGGCACAGTATATCGATGACTTGACGAATTTCACTTTCTCGCCCCACGACTGGGTCAAGCTTGCCTTCACGTGCACGCCCTGTTAAATCAAGGGTGTAGGCTTCTAGTGCCTGTTTTCCACCTTGCTGGACTCCAACGGGGTTGTCAGTGCCTTCTTCGGTCTGTACGTTTGATTGCTTTTCTTCCAGTTTGATCAAGTTGGGGCCGTTTCTAATAAACTCTTCGTCATCAAATTGAGAGAGCGCTTGTAGGTGCGCGCTGAGCTGCAAGTTCATTGCCTCTTCTTTAAACAACGCGACAAGAATGCCAATACCCGTTACTTGTGGCTCTCCGTATTCTAAACTGGATAGCAGCCATGCTTTACGTATTAATTCGACAACATTCGGGGAAAATGACGGCGCTCCCGTGTGCCCTTTATCAAATTGCTCAAATCGATTGAAGATATCCGCTTCTAGTTGATCGGGGTTGACAGCGTAACGCCTTAAGGCCGTTCTGACCCCTGTTGCTGGCTCTTGCATGAGCGAGAGAACAATATGTTCTAGTTCAATGGCGTAATGTCGCTGTGTCACTGCTAGTGACGCAGCTTTTTCAAAAGCGGCTCTGCTGGCTACGGACAATTTACCGATCAATGCACGCGTATTCATGTAACATCCTCTGTTTTACGGAGTACTACCGTTTTATTTTCTGTTTCTTCAATTTCAGATTCTGGCAGGTTTTCTTCTTTAAAGTCAGGATCTGATTCTTTTATAAAGGTTTCCATTTGTTCTGCTAACTCGTTAAATTGACGCTTCGCATATCCTATTTCATCAATCTTTCCCACTGGTAGGCGTGTGTAGTAGTTTCCTACGTAGAGGCTTTGGAGCGCTTGCCCAAGCTGTTTAAATTGCTGTGTAAAGAAACGACATAGATAAAAAACAACAGCCGGGATAATGATGCAGGTAAGGAGAATAAACAGAACCAGGGCGGAGGCTGTTCGCACCCACACGTCATTTATGGACTGGGCGGATAATCCCATGATTACCGTTCCAATTTCTTTTCCATTAAAAAGTATTGGTGAGGTTAGGTGGTATGTGCGCTTACCGCCATTTAAGTTGGATGCTAACTCGAAGATTTTGGTATCTTGGCTGACATCAATAGGTTTTAAATCTACTGGCGGTTGATAAATTTGACCTTCTTTCTCCTGTTGACTGGAAGATTTAACTTGCCCTTCATGGTCGGTAATATAAAGGTATTCTATTTGTTCATTGTTTGATAGACGCTCAGTTTGTATTTTCAGCGCTAAGTTGTCACCAAGCAACAGGGCTTCATCGACTTGTTCTTTGGTTTGTTGGACCAGCATGCGGCCATATCCAGCAAGCACATCTGATAAGCTTCTGGAAAGGTCGTTGAGCGTAAACATTAGGAATGCGACCAGTAACACACTTAAGCTCGATGCTACTATGGCAGTGTAACGCCATGTAGAAGGTACTTTTTCAGTCCATTTTGAGTCATATGATGACAATTCTAGCGTAAGCGCATCTAGCTGTTTTGTTAACTCTTTTACGTTGGGGTAACGAAATGAGGCTTTTTTGTGTAATAAACGACGGATAACTTTTTTTACCGCATGGGGGCAGCGTGAGATACTTAGGTCAACTTCGGACTTTTGAATCAGGTCTACTAAGTCTCTAATGCTTGATGCTTCGAACGGTAGTGTTCCAAATACTAGTTGATAAAATACGACTCCCAGTGAGTATAAGTCACTGCGACTATCCGGTGTTTTTCCTGCAAGCTGCTCGGGTGACATATAAAAGGGGGTTCCTACAACCACTTCGCTGTCACAGATATCCGTGTGATCATGTAGATATGCAACCCCGAAGTCAGTCAGGCGAACGCGCCCATTCGATTCGATCAGTACATTACTGGGTTTAATGTCCCGATGTATTATTCCTTTACCGTGGGCGTATTCAAGCGCTTCGCCCAATTGACTTATGATATCCACGATGACTTCTAGTGGTGTACTGTCTTGCTCTTCCATCCATTTATCTAGGCTTTGGCAGTCTACGTATTCCATAACAATAAACGGTATGCTGTCTACTTCACCGACATCAAATATTTGCACAATGTTGTGGTGATTGAGCTTCCCCGAAATTTGCACTTCGTTTAGGAAGTATCGTAGGCGTTCTTTGTCTTCTACAAATTCAGGCTTCAGTACCTTTATCGCTAATGTTCGTTGAAGCACAGGATCGTAAGCCTTATAGACTTCCGACATGGCTCCCTCACCAATCATTTCTTTTAGTTGGTATCGTCCCAGCTGATTCATGGATGCTTCCTGTTAACGATTAACTTCATATATTGTATCTGCGACATCATGCTCTGCCGGTTCACATGAGAGCCAAAGACCTTCCCCTAGTTTTAGGGCATCTTCTTCTCGGCCTTCAACTCCTAGAATCAGCGCGGGCCTGTCACTCCCCTTTAATACCACTTGCAGGTCTACCCAATACTCTTGGCCGATATAAAGATGTAGAAGCTCTTGTATTTTTTTGAACATATCTGTTCCAGGCCGTAGCTCTTTAAACGTCGATAAGCTCAATGCTTCTGTTCTTAAGCGTATGCTGAAAGCGCCTTCATAGACGGCACTTCCTATGACTAAGTTCTGGCCTAGCTCACAGTTCTTTTGGCCAAAGATGTTTAGCTGCTGTTCTTCTAAATCAAACCAGCGACCCTGAAACTGCTGTACACTTATACGGTACCCAAAAGCTTTACTTAAAATTTTTTGTAGGCTGTTCGCATTTCTTGGGCGTTTACTGTAGTAGCCAGAGAAGTGTAGCGCTATTGCTTCTGTCTCTTGCTCAAGCGGTGTTTCTTTTTTTATTTGGCGTAACCCTGTATATCCCTGCAATATGGATTTCGTCGGCTGTGTATTTCCACGCACAGCATTCGAAGCTCGCTCTTCTAGCAGCGGAAGGCGGGCCTTCTTCCAAGCTCTGTATAAAAAGCTGGTAGCTCTAGCATTGAAGCCATCGAAAAGGGTACGTAGTGCTGTATCCTTTTCTCTGCTGCGTTCGCTTAGCATTTCGGTATAGTGCAACGGCATAACCCCAGATGGTCCCGTTAACCCAAAGCATGCTATGTGTAGCTTGGCCTTTTTAAAGCCACTACTTTCCACTTCTTCTAATTTGATACACGATGCATGAGGAAACTCTAGCGACTGGACAGTACAGATATCAACAAACTCACGATGCAGTGGATAGTCATAGCCAATCGGCATGTTTGCTGTCTGTTCTTGTTCACGAGCATAGATTTCCAACAGTCTTAGTCGTTGGAAAAGCTCCATGTCCGGTAACTTTATCTCAGGCGTCATAGTAGTGTCTGCTCGCCCGCTCGAGGCGGCCATTGTTTCAACGGCTTATGACTGCCACTTAATTTCACACTCAATTGTACAAAGGAATTTATGTGCGTATACAGGCCTAGGAATCGCTCTATCACGGAAGCAAACAAATAGGGACTGCTGCCAGCAAAGCGTGTTTCATCCAGTGTGAACGTTACTTTGCTCCCTCGACAAAAGAAGGGCATACCACTTCTGTCCACTATTCGTGCGGTACTTGACTCTACAGAGTTGATTTCAAAAGCATTAATTACGTTTTCGTTTTCTCCACTTAAAGTAAAATCATAGAGCGATAAGATTTTTTTAAAGGCATTTGTTCCTTTAGGCCCTGCTGTGAGCGAGGTATAGTTCAAGTTTAAGTGGGACAAAAGCTGCCAATAGTTGTCATCATCTAGATTAGGGCGAATAACATCGCTAAAAGGCTTTTCGAGGAGAATAGTGTCTACTGCTGATGAACCATTACTTAAGATGAGTGAGGGCTGACGTTGTTGCTTCGAAAGCCTATAAGGTAAAGTACCGTTAAAGCAACGCAGCCTTGTTAACAATACGGGGTCTGTTTGCTTTTCAAGAAGACGGTCAAGGTTGATAAGTGTTATATACACTTGACTTCTTGTGTTGCCATATTCGAGTTCTTCACGACGCATGTGCCAGCGCAGGTCTGTTAACTCTGATCTTTGTGAATTGCTAATACCAAAAAAAGGGCTAACAGACTCTATCCTAGACTCATCTGCCGCTAGAGATACCGACTCCAAACTATAGACTTCTACGCAATCCGGGCTACGAGCATCTGCCACCACCGGGTATTCGTATGACAGCATTTCTAGCCGGGTAGGCTCGGAGTATTGTTCATATAGATTAATAAGGGGTGTTGCATTAAGAATAAAATGGTCTTTGTTAATGGTCGCTTCAATATCGGGTAATGATTTATCAAAGTAAAAATAAAGTTCTACATGACTACCTTGTAGATTTATAGCCGCGTTATTATCAAGCAGTAGATCGAAGAAAAGAAACTTTTCAGGATAAGCAAAGTACTCGGTTAACAACCGATAACCTGTAAAAGATTGATCAGGATAAGGAAGCATTCCCTCCTCTTCACTGAACCCAACTGCTGCTAATGCCTTGTTAGCTGTGAGGAAAGCTGCATTAGGGTCATGTGCTCCGTTGGCTATCGCTACTTTTGTCGTATGGTTGAGAATCAATTCATAGAGGGAAAAACTATAGTGTCGATTTCCCTTCAAATAGAATCTCACTTTCGATAAACCGAGCTTTTCTAACTCTACGTCAGAGTTTACCGTTTCTAGCCGTATTTTTAGCACAGACTCAATTTCAGTGAGGTTTCCGGGGTTCGGTGCTTCAACAGGGCAACTTTGTAGCTTTGCAACTTTCACACTTAAGGGTAAAACATCGGTATCGTATACTGTCGAAAATCTACATGAGTACGCCTCATCTCCGTCTGATTCGACTATGCGTCCTTTTTCTATACGAGTCACTGTTGAGAGCCCCTTCTCTGGAAGGAAGCTTACAATTGAGTAACTCGGTAATGGTCGAAGATAATGAGGATAAATAACTTCCAACAGCGTTTGGCATAGCTCGGGAAACTCATCGTCTAGCTTTTTACGAATACGAGCATTAAGAAACGCTATACCTTGAATAACTCGTTCAACATGAGGGTCTCGTGATTGGTCATCAGTTATGTGTAGTCGAGCACCTATTTTGGGGTACTCTTGCGCAAAAAGCTCACCTCGCCTTTTGAGATAATTTAATTCTCGTTGATAGTAATCAACTAGCGCCTGTTTCATCGTAGCACCGAGTTAAAGTTAAATGTTTTAAGGGCAGGCTCGAATAGCGCTGTAATAACAACCGGTTCTGAATCGTCAAAAAACATGAGCTTTGCTTCTATACGAAAGCCCAGACGATTTGGGTCCTCTTGCTTCTCATTAAGGCAGACCCGTACATCCATTAGTCTCGGTTCATTGACACGAATTGCATCTTGTATTTTAAGCCTTAGTGATTCACGGCCACTTAATGCAGATATATTAATCTGTGCAAAGTCAGTTACTCCATAGGTAAGTAACATGTCCCCTTCTAACATAGAGGTCTGCTGATAACCTCGACACCGGTTATTTAGTAGATTCTCTATGTCATGCATCACGCTTTCTTTATATTGGCGATAAAGCAAAACAGGAGGCGAATGGTTATCGGCTCCTTGGTCAGGTTTCGTGTCCTGCGTCAGCTGTAAAAAAGGTGACTGTAATGTGTCCTGAAGCATCTAAAGTCTATCCGCTCAATTTAGAAAGCTTTAAAAGCTGTAACACGGGTATCATCTCATCCCCAATTAGTATGCATTTTTGCCCTACACCTCTAACAAGTTCTGTTCTATCACATGATACCCAATCTGTACTACGCGCCAGTGATGCTTGCGTATTGTGGGCTGGCGTTCCTGCGTAAATAGCGGGGACATAGACATGCAAGGGGTCAGCACTCTTGTTTGTTTCATTAATCCGGTGAACCGTTGCTTTTCGGTAAACAAGATCAATCGGCTTTTCATAGGGATAAAATTCTATGGATTCTATTTTATCCCAAGGGAGCCAGCCGTATCCTTGCTTTGCCATAAAAACCTCACAGGCAAACGCGGTAAGGTCGTCTGGTTCCACTAACTCCCCTGTTATTTCCTGACTGCCTGTATTACACATAAATAATGGTTGTGGCCTACTTCCTAAATATTTTTCTCTTACTTCAGGCAATAATTTTTGTTGTTTATACCCTTTTAACAACTCAAAACCTGGCTGCAAGCACGCTTTATCTTCTTCATAAATTGCGGGCACCTCTGTTGGGTTCGCAAAAAACGCTTGTCTTTGCATGTCCGCTTTGAGCATTTCAGTAATAACTTTAAGCGTCAAATAAGATGGCAGGTCATCTTTATTTTGTTGTTCTATGATGGCTAACTGCTTGAGCGCTTTTTCTTGTTCTCCTGCAAACAAATAAAACTGCATTAATAACCCTCGCCCATTAGGGTCTTCGGGGTTGTCTCTGACAAACGCTTTAGCATGATCAAGCGCCGAGTTTAAGTCGCCCGTGATATAGAGTTCGCCAATTCCCTTGATATCCATATTTATCCCGTTAATCGATTGGTGACAACCTCAGCACTGAACTGTATTGAGGTTTCTATTGTTTCTAATTGAAAATGAGGTTTAAGGTGTACTGTACATATATAGGACCCACTTGCACCTGCTCGCTCAGTAACGATGACGCGTGCGTCTCTTAATGGGTATCGAGCAAGTAAAACATCACTCGCTTCATCCGTCGCCATTACATAGTTCATAATCCATGTTTGGAGAAAATTCCGACATTCTTCTGGTGTCGAGAAACTACCAACTCTGTCTCTTACAATTATTTTTAAGTAATGCGCAAAACGAGATGTGCAAAGGACATACTGCATCATCGCAGAGTAGCGTGCGTTAATAGTTGCTTGCTGGCTCGTGTATTTAGCAGGGCTTTGTATTGAGGGCGCACTATAAAACATGCCAGTCCCACTATTAGCGGAATAACATACGGGAATGAATCCGAACTCCGTCAGTGATCGCTCCAACGCATCTGGAATCATGACTTCTGATGCTATAAGTTGTTGATTATCAACCTCTGACTTATGAATTGATAGCCCTGGTACTGCACCGCCACCAAAGTACCGCTCCCCTACGATTTCTGCTAACCAGCCTGTATTGGTAAAACAACGCGCTAAAACGGCACCAAAAGCGAAAACAGCTCCAAAGGACAGGTAGTCATCAGGGCCGTTGACAGATTCTCGATAAATGAATTGATCTCGACGAAGATGGTTGTGCCTATATGCTCGTCTTACATATAAGCTGGGAAGTGTTAAGCCGATAAAGCGCGCATCTTCTATCGACCTTAATGCTTTCCATTTAGTAAAATTTAACTGTTGGTAAGTACGTGATAGATTCAATGTTGAATGCATCATCGAGAACTTTTCAAGATCTAGTAAAGACGGGTCAGCATTAAAGATAAAAGGCGAAAAACTTGCTGCAGCGACTGCAGCTAAACCTTTAAGCAACCTGATGTCATCAACGCCACTACTTTTAGGGTACAGAGAAATGTCGTAATTACATAACATGACCCCAAAAGGCTCGCCACCGGCGATACCAAATTCGTAACTGTACACCTTATTAAAGATTTCGCTTTGGTCTATTTCAATAGCGCGCGTCACATCACGATTAAGCTCTGCCCATGAAACATTAAGCAGTCTTACTTTTACCTGATAGTTGTACCCCACTTGCTCCAAGAGGTAATTACAGCCCATCCATGATGACTCTAAAGCTTGAAATGCTGAATGATGTAGAACCTCATCAAGTTGCTCTTGAATCTGCTTATCAATAGATGCTATTAGACCGTTTAACTGGTAAATAATTATCAGTTTTGATATGCCTTTTTGTAAGGTTTCCCTACCCAGCACATCTACTAGCTCATGTAGCCATGTATCAAGCTCGATAGTTCGTTCTAGCACTTGGACACTCATCAAAACCTATCAAATATAAGAGGAATAAACTGAGCAATGTACTGTTGCTCAGTTTATTAAAAACGGAAAAGTACTCTGACTTTACTTTCCGCCCATGTGAGGAATACGAGCCACCATTCTCATGGATGCCGTTAGCTCTTCTAACTGCAGCCATGGACGCATCCAAGCAACAACGTTATACGAACCCGGACGCCCAGGCACTTCGGTCACTTGAACTTTAGCTTCTCGTAATGGGTACTGCGCTTTCATATCTTGACCAGAATCAGGATTATTATTTACATAGTTGAGCAACCAACGGTTAAGCCATTGCTCAACATCATCTGCTTCCATGAATGAACCAATTTTATCACGCCCCATTACCTTCAGATAATGCGTAAAGCGGGAAGTAGCCATGATATACGGCAAGCGGGCTGATATGGCAGCATTGGCAGTCGCTTCAGGTCTATCATATTTCAGAGGTTTCTGTGTCGTTTGGCCGCCAAAGAAAACTGCATAATCAGTATTCTTATAATGACACAGGGGAAGGAATCCCATTTTTGACAGCTCAGCCTCTCTACGATCGGTCAAGCCGATCTCAGTTGGACACTTCAGGTCTAAATCGCCATCATCGCTCGTAAAGACATGCGTTGGTAGATCTTCTACTCGCCCACCGCCTTCTGCCCCACGGATTGCGGTACACCAGCCGGTAGTCGCAAATGAGTGCGTAAGACGGGAGCCCATAACATATGCAGCGTTCATCCAGCAATAGCTATCATGATTTGCAGCGCGTGAAACGCCATTTTGATCTATTGGAGCTTCTTCATAGCCGAAGTCTTCAATTGGACTTGTTTGAGAACCATAAGGCAAGCGAGCTAACACACGTGGCATTGTCAGAGATACAAAGCGAGAATCGTCAGAGTCTCGGAAGCTTCGCCATTTTATATACTCTTTAGAATCGAAAATTTTCTCCAAATCTCTAGGACGGGATAGCTCTGTCCAATTCTCCAAACCAAATAATGCAGGGCCGGCAGCTGATATAAATGGGCAAAATGCAGCCGCTGAGATATTAGCCATCTTGCTTAGCAAATCCACATCTGTCGGTGAGCTTGAAAACTCATAGTCTCCAATAATTGCACCAAATGGTTCCCCACCGGGTGTACCAAATTCTTCTTCGTATATCTTTTTGAACATCTCACTTTGATCAAATTCAACCGCTCGATCTAAGTCTTTATAAAGATCTTTCTTGTTCAGATTCAGTACTTTTAACTTTAGGGATGAGCTGGTTTCGCTATTACCAACTACATATTTCAGACCACGCCATGACCCCTCAAGCTTCAGAAACTCATCAGAGTGCATAACAGCATTCAATTGATCAGAGAGCTTCTGGTCCAGCAAAGAAATTGCCTTATTAATAGTTTTAGCTATGTTTCTATCCCAAACAACCGTACCACTCATTGCCTCATCAACAAGTGTTTTGAGTAGATCTTTGGCAACATTTGATTCAGTTTGCTTGGTTGCACCGATAACCTGATCCAAGAGGCTGTCTGAATGCTCTAGGACACCTGTTTCTAGATCTGGAGCAGTTGTTATATTAGTCATCCTTGAATACCTCAGTTCGAGTCGCCAGTGTGTAATTCTTTTGCGAGTTGGGTCATATCGTCAGTGCTCTGCAAAACTTGCTCTAGTAGTGACTCAAGCTCTTCAGAGCGGTCTGCTTTAGTGAGCAGGTCCCGTAACTTATTGCGAGTTTCTAATAACTTTTGCAAAGGCTCAATTTGCTCTACCACTTGCCCTGGCTCAAAATCTTTCATCGAACGAAACTTCAAGTCAACAGCCAGAGTGCCTTCCTTATCACTTAATTTATTATCTACTTTAAATGCAAGCCCTGGTTCCATTTTTGCCATTACTTCATCAAGATTGTCTCTATCTACTTGCACAAACTTACGATCTTTCAAACCTTTAAGTGGTGTACCCGGATTATTACCAGTAAAGTCCCCCATGATACCCATCACAAAAGGCAGCTCTTTGTGAACAACAGCCCCTTCTGTTTCAACATCATAAGTGATGTGCACACGTGGCTTTCTGACGCGCTCCAGTTTTTTATGAATGCTTTCAATACCCATTTTTAAACCTCGCTTATTCCTTTTTATTGCGTTCGCTCTGATTAAATAGAGCCCTTATTTAGTCCAATTAGGCGGAAAAACTGATTCCGAGCATTATCATCATCTAACAATTCTTCCATAAGTTCTGCCAAGCCCATTCGTCCCCAACGCTCTACTCGTTTAATTTGAAAGGAAAGTGGTGAGTGCGGCTCAGTATCTTCAAAGAAAAGACTTAACCTTGAAGCTACAATTAATGCTTCCTCTCTTGAGGCTGGATAGTAGGAACTGGCACAAAAAGGTGCTGCGACTGACAGCTCGGGAGCAGGAGCCACCATTGTTACAACTTTCTCATCTTGTAAGGGTGGCTCTATCTTGGTTTCGGCAACCTCCAATAAGCTATTTTCATCTACTCTCGCAATCGCCTTAAGTGCATCAAATGCATTATTTAATATATTCTTAATTGCTGAAGTAGGTGGAGCATCCATACCGCATCGTTCATGTAAGAAAGACTCTATAGAGGAAAAATAAAAAATAGAAGACTTAATTGCATTCGCTTCACGTTTAATAGTTTCAAAGCCCACGCTTTTCGCCAAGATCTGTAATTGATCAACTGTTTTAACGCCTTCCTCTATACGACGATTTTTCTTATCTTGATCCTGAATCTGGGCAAGTTCACACGCTTTTATATAATCCCATACACGAATAGGAGGTTCATTAGGTATATTAACCACCGGTGCCATTCGGATTGGCATGATCAATGTCCCTTCACCATTATCACCATTTAGCCCGCTCAGTGGAAATAGCGTAGAAACCAAACCTTCTTCATCGGCCAGAGGGTAAAGTTTTTCCCAATATTTACTAAGAAGCTCATTAATTAGCAAAAATACTTCAGATAGTCCCGTAAACCCATCTAATCGAATTGCAGCTTCAGCAAGCCATGCCAAAACTTCAATATCTTTTGATTGGTGTGTCAGGATATCCAGACACGATTTTTTAACTGGTTTCCATTCAGCTGCTAATGCATGCAGGTCATCAAGGTTGACAACTTTTCGCTCCTCAGCTCGAATTGAGTTACGCAGATCCCTCAAACTATAAAACCCATCCATAAACTCTGGATGTTGTCTGATATCATAGCCTGTAGGGTTTTCTTTATTAATGGGCTCTAGCGCCGCCTGAAGTTCCATACCTTTCCCTGACTCATTATCTAATTATTACTATTCAATCTTCTTGAGTTTATCTAGAAGCGTTTGACAGCGGGCTTTATAAATATTGGCTTGGCTATGATTTGGCTCCACAGATAAAACTTTATTGAATTCATCTATCGCTAAAGTTAATTTCTGTGCTTGGTAGTAAACAAGACCTTGGGAGTATGGATCCGATATTAAGGTCGTCGTTACAAATCTATACGCTTGGTCTCCTTTTAAAGAGAGATTAGATACACCCTTTAACAGTAGGTATGCCTGTTTGTAATTGCCGCTTTCATATGCTGAGATACCTAGTAGCTCGTCACTACTAGGCAATGACGCAGCTTCTTCACTATTCACGATGCTTTCCGGGGTGATAGAACTTTCTTCTGAGGCATCTAACATCTCCTCTTCTGAGATATCTAAAGAATTAGAAGTATCTTGATTCTCTGTTGTATTAATACTGGTGGCTATTTGGCTTGCCTCACCCTTCGTTTCTCCTGAGTCTGTTTCCAAAGATATTGAGGTGGAAGGGCTATGCACATTATTCTCGGAGGATGATTCCTCTGGGGGGGCATCAGAACTCACAACAGAATTCAGATCATCTCTTGGCTCAGATGTACGAGTAATCACCTTATCCAATTTTTTCTCTTTAGATGGTGTTTTTTTAATCGCTCTTATATGCTTATTTTTAGGTGATGGTAACCATAATGCTTGACCTTCGCTCAGCACGGAAGAGTTTAATTTATTTAAACGCATAATAAATGGGTAATATAAAGCATTGCCATATATACGAATAGAAATTCGCTCTAGATTATCATTCTTTTTCACTAAATATTCTGAGCTAGAATCATGCAACTTAAACCCTTGAGAAACAGCATAGTCAACGGGATCTGTTACCAATTGGGCTAAAATAAATCTGGCGGTTCCATTATTAGCCGACGCATAGAGTGAGCGTCCTAATTCTATTTTTGCTTTATCATAGTCAGCGCTGTTTTTGATTGCTTCTTCAGCAGAACGGATATGAGTCTTAGCTGTTTTATCCGTTAGGCCAATATACACGACCCCAGCTTTGTCCAGCCCGCCCAAAGCCATAGCGCTGTCGCTCATCTGCTTATTCTTAACTAAACCTACTCTACTCAGACCACCTACCTCTCGGTCATTAACTTTTTGCTGCGAAGCACAACCCTGAATGCTTAGCAGTATAAAGGTGAAAATCAATACGTTAAGACGACTCATCTTCTATGCCCTATCCACAATTAATGCTGTCACATTATCATTTGCTTGTTTTGCTAAAGCCATATTAATTAAATTGGCAACAGCCCTCTTCTTATCTTCGCTGTAATAAATAATTTTGGCTAAATCTAGCTGTTCAATGACATTTGACAAGCCATCACTACATAGTAGAAATACGTCTTCTGCTTGGATATCAAAAATCATTTCATCCAATTCACAATTACAACTAGCACCTAAAGCCCGGGTCAACATATGACTCATAGGATGCGTCTTTTCATTTGTTGACTCGCCCACTAATCCCTTTGAAAATAATTCTTCATAATGAGTATGGTCTCTAGTGATGAGTTCAAATGATGTATTCCGCATGCGATAGAGCCTCGAGTCGCCAGCCCATAGTACTGCACATTTTTCCCCGTGAATAAGTAACGCTATAATTGTGGTGCCTATAACATCTTCTCCATAGAAGTTATCTGACATGTCACATAGCGCTCGATTAGACTCGCTTATTACTTTTCGAGACGCTTCAACTAGCTGCTCCAAAGAGTCATAACTATGATTTTGTAAACTCTCTAGGCTTTGTGTAACGAGATGGCTAGCTATTCCACCTTCTTTATGTCCTCCCATACCATCGGCTACACACCATATCCCAACATGATCTATCACCACAAAACTATCTTGATTTTCATCGCGAATAGAACCGATATCCGTTTGCCCGTACCCTGTCCATTGCTTATATGCCATGTTTAACTATTTACACTCCATACCCAACAATGACCCTGTCAGTAAAAACTGGTATTCTTTGCTATCAGGCAACTGACTGAAATGAATAAAGGGCTTAATAGCACCATTTATCTCCCCCATAGACCACCATAAACTACCAGTTAAATCTGCAATAGAGAGTGAGCATAACTTATCAATTGTATACTGATCTTTTCGAATAGCGTTAGGTGGCATTAGAGCTTCACCCAGCTCAAAGTTTTTAGTTTTTTCTTCAAGCAAGCTCATAACTTGATCTAAAGATAAGCGCTGCTGTAATGCTGCAATACCAACGTTCTCCATTACATTAAAAAGAGTTGAGGCTTCTTGAAAAAGCCAAGCACCCCTTAACTTTTCAGCATCAACCTGAAAAATAAAAAAAAGAGGAAAATACCGGCCGATAGCATCAACACTCGGCAACATTATCCCTATCCATGGGTCATATTTATTAGATTTAGAGGGATAGTATACTCTCCAAATTGGAGAGATAAGGTAACTCGATAACCATTCAGATTCATTAAGTTGTTCTTTACTATGATGGATAACATGCTGCAGCCATTCGTAGAGTTCAACTGTAATTTCTGAGCTTACATTGGCTGAAACAAAATCAGGGTGAGAAGGTAATTTACCGTAAACGCCTATCTTAAACAGTGACATTATTCACACCCCACCTGACTTAGCTCCGCCATCTGAAATGGGTTGTATACACTCCCCGCACGTAGTTCTAATGACACGACATAGCTATTCTTTAGTTTGAATGTCAGCGTGTAACGCTCTTTGTCTAGGCGCTTAATTTGAGCCTGATCGAATAACTTAAACAAAGACCAGTCACCCTGTTCAGTGATTGATTCTTGCCCCGTGCTGGTCACAATAACGAGCCGAGCCAAACCCCGATCTGCATTTTCTCCATACCCAGGCCATGTGAACCGCTTGCCCCTCTGCGGCCCATGAGCATAAGCCATTTGCTGTCCATTAATAGAAAGGCTCATACGCAAAATAGACTTATCCATTTGCAAGGGTTTTAGCTCAAAACTAATGGCCGGCTGCGCTGAACCAGTACGATAAAATGTATCACGTACAACCCTTCCTATTTCCATCTGCTTTAGAACTGTTGAAGAAAAACCAAGACTTACACCATTATTACTATTCCACTTCCAAGGGCGTCTTGTTGTATCGATGTAATCGACAACAACATCATTATAGTAGCTCTCCAATATACCACCGGGGCCGAAATAAGCCGACATATCGTCAAGAGTTGCTTCGCGACGACTGCGTTTATTGAATGGATAACGGCCCTTAATCATATTATTACAATGTCGAGTAACTTCATTAGTCCACTGTCTCTGCATATAACTTTTTGCATCTAATGTAGTTAACACTCTTGCGTTATTCGTCACCCTCTGAAGAAAGCTGGAGAGAGGCTTAGGGAATCGAGAAGCTTCGATATCCATATTTTTCAACACTGCTGCTGAACCCTGCGGGTCAGCAGTCGTTTGGAAAGCCGTTTTCCCTCTGTTTAATGCGCCATCTATAGCACTCATATAAACATACAATTCATCTAGTAATTTCAGAGTATCTTCGATTGGAGGCGCTCTATCATCATCACTTTCTAGCATGTCATTTAAATCTGAAAAATAAATGACTACGGGGTTAGTGATCTCCTCAAAGGATTCTAAGCTGCTCTCGTTGGCATTGGTAGTAAACGCTTGAAAAACATCCGAAGCGATACTTTTTTCTGATTCCGTTTTTTTCTCTTCAATATATATTGAAAAAGCGTCTGCCGATGTGTGCTCTGCTATCCCCTTAATGAGGGCAACTATAGGAGAGTCATTCTTAGATAGATCTTTTAATAAAAGCAAGCTTTCACGCGCCGTGTTTACAGGCTTAAAGTCTATATTTTCAAGGTAACTACGCCAGGCAGAAAGATAGTCAGCTAAATATAGTTCCTCCACTTGAGTATGGAGCATTTCTTTACTCAAACCTACTGATTGCAAACCATACTCTTCACCCATCACCCACTCATCAGTTAAGTGGCTTTCAACCATTTCTTTTCTCTGATCTATAAAGTAAAACTGATAGCCTTGGCGAGTATAGAAACCATTTATTCCCGTAGTTAGTTTCTGACCATTTTTAAAATTAAATATAAAGGCCGATTCTGAACCAACTGCATCAACCAAACGAAAGGGATTTAGGCTTTCATTAATAAGTCCTTCTTGCTTCAGGCGAAAGTAAAACCGCCTAGACGGAGGTTCTTTACTTAAAACTGTACGAGCACTGTTTACCAGTTCTTCATTAGGCTGAAATGCCGCCATCTCAGGAAGAAACTCAAGCAACGCAACTAAGTGCTGTTCGAGGTTTTCATATTCACTTTTGCGCACTGTACTAGGTAGTGTTTTTTTCCAATCTTCTCTAAACCAGTTCATCACAACCTCTTTTTTAAGTCGCGATGAATCTCCTAACATTAGATACACCCTTAGGGTGTCGTATAAGTCATCCGGGAGGTGGCGATTTTCGTGAATGGCAGCTTCTATACGGGCAAGAAGCCGAGGCAGAAAACTTTTATGTAAAAGGTTACGGTAAGCATTACTAGCCTCTTGACCTAATTTATCCCCTTGATATAAGCCCATTTGATAAAAAGACTTATAAGAAGTGTGCTGCTGATCATTATAGCCAGTAGGAATATCTCTGACCAAATTAAGAGCCTCAACCGGTTCTAAAATATTCTCCTCATAACGGCTAATGTTCTCTAAAACAATTTCGGCATTCTTCGTTTTATTAGCCACATGCTCGATTAAGGATTTGTTTTCCGTGTAGGCATAAGCCCAATAGCTGGACAAGCCTAGCGCCAGTAAGAAAGCAACACCATAAACCGACATATGAAACGCAAACAACCTACGCTCATGTTTGATATTGGTGCCTGCCAAGGCTGATTCTTTAAAGATAACCTTTGTTAAAAGGTTATGAAGAAAATACGCTTTACCTTTACCCCCCCGCCGACCAGCAGATTCAGCACTAAGGCCAAACTTAGCTCCAAGAGAATTAATAAGTCGATCCAGTGTTGTGCCGTCTTGAGTGCCACTAGTCAGATAAACGCCACGTAACAACGGCTGAGTTTCAAAACGGGTCGGTTTGAAAATTTCTCGCAAGAAGATAGCGATGGGGTCTTGCAGCAAGCCTATTGTACGTGGAAATACGTAAATTAATTCACGGCGATTAATATCAGTTTCAACTTGAAGGCGCTCCGCTTCTCGAGATTGTATCCTTTCTTGCAGCATCCTAAACTCGCTTAAAAAGCTTGGAACTACATCTTGCAACTCATCATCATTATACGGAAAAGTCATTCCCCATACTTGAGCACGTTCTTCACGGCCAAAATTTTCAAAAAACTCTGTAAAGCCAGGCAGTAAGTCACATTTTGTGAAGGTAACATATACAGGAAAACGAATTTTAAATGTTTCTTGGAATTCGTGTATTCTCTGTTTTATGAACTTCGCATGTGTAATTAAGTCAGACTCTTGCATTTTAAGCAGGTTATCTATCGAAAATGCGATGATTAACCCATTAATAGGCTTACGACTACGGAATTTTTTCAGCAGGGATAGAAAGCCTTTCCACTCCACTTCATCTATTTCATTTTGGTTATTCTGCGTAGTGTAACGACCTGCGGTATCAAGCAAAACCGCCTCGTCTGTGAACCACCAATCACAGTTACGTGTTCCTCCTACACCTTTTACAGAAGCCCCAACAGAATCGAGTAAGGGAAAATGTAAATCTGAATTTAGTAGTGCCGTAGTTTTACCAGAACCAGATGGCCCGATAATGACATACCACGGTAATACATAAAGGTAGCTTCCACGACCACCTTCGCTGGTTTTAACTTTTTTCAATAACCCCAAAGCATCTTCAAACTTATTTCTCAGTTCTGCGATCTCTGACTCTCCAATGACCTTCTCTTTTTCTTTAGCCCCAACATTAGCCATCTCGCTGGCCATTTGCTCATTTTTCCTTTTCTGGGATAAAGAGCTACGCAATTTATAAATAAACGTCATACCTAGCATTGATGCAATCATCAGTGCACGCGTCATAGCGGAGCCGAACGGATCACTTCCTCCCATAGTGATTGCAGGCAATACAAACCAAATCAAAAGTGAGATGATAATTAGAGCTAGAAGGCCAAAAACATTTTTGAGCTTTCCTAATATAGACATCGAAAAACGCATCAGTTTTTCCCTCCTTGGGTGCGCCAAATCACATTAGATAACAGCACAATTTCCACTCGCCTATTTTTAGCTCGACCCTCTCTGGTCGCATTATCAGCTACCGGCTGGGTATCAGCTTTTCCTTCGGACGTAAAACGCCTGTACTCCTTAGTATATTCTCTTAAGGATTCAGCCACCTCTTCAGCCCGGGCCTTAGAGAGATGCCAGTTAGATGGAAATTGCAGGGTATTTATTGGCTGGTTATCTGAATGACCTTCAACTTGCACAGCACCATCAACCTCAAGAAAAGCCAATGCGATACGCTTTATCAATAGTTCGTATTCAGGATTAATGCTCGATTTACCAGATTTAAAGAAAAGATCACCACGTAAAATCACCCTAACATTGTCATTACGTTCTTCTACTGTTACGAGATTTTCATCTATCTCCGGTTTAAGAAAAACACGGAGGGCACTTAACGCTGATGCGTCTATGACTCGCGGGCGATCAAGCGATGTCGCTACCTGGTTTCCTAAGAGCGCTAATTCATGGTAAGGAGGGTCAGACTCGACATTTAATAAGTAAAGCAACACAAATAGTAAAAGCGACAGAAGGCCTGCGAGAATAGAGACGAATACCCACAAGGGCATAAAGTGTCTTAATTTACGGTTGGCAAGAGTGACACCTTGCCAATTGCCCGAGAGATAACGAGAAGGCTCAACCCTTTGACTACGAATAACACGATACACTCGTGCTCGAATTTCCAAAAGCTTACCAATACGGTCAGTTTCTACTGCATACCTACCCTCAAAACCGAGAGACAGGCATACATACATAAGTTCGAGAAGATCAATATTAGATGCAGGGTCTTTCTCTAAATTCTCCAGCATGACAAAAAAGTTTTCGCCGCCCCATGTCTCTTTATGAAATAAGCTCAGTAAACTATTTTTTTGCCAGTCACTTTGCCCACCCCATGGCGTGTTAAGCACCACCTCATCTAATACAGTACACAAGACATAACGCCCTATCATTACTGTTCGAGAATCGACACCGGCTTTTCGGGCACTCTGTTCATATACTCCAATTTCTTCAACCATCTGCTGACGAAGCAGCCCTGAACTGGGGTTTGTGTGAGACTTCTTAATAGCGGGAATCAAAGACAATAGTTTAAAAGCCGCATTTTCCAGCCTATTAAAACCAGAGCTTATAAACTTATCTGTATCATCGAATAGATTAGCCCAGCTTACGTCCATCTGAGAGAACATCGGTGGCGCATCATCTACAAGGGAAGGCTGTCCACCAGGTATCGGTATAATTACTGTACGGTCACCGTTAAAATCCATTTCGCTTATCTTCACTCTTTCTAAAGCTTATTTAATCGCCCATAACTCAAGCAGAATATCCGGGAACTGACTACCTATGTGCAGAGCTATACCTCTGGAAGCTGATATTGCCTCCCACCATTGACCTTTTGTGTCCAGCTCAAAATATACCGCTCCTGAATAGAATGGGATCTGTCGAGGGGCTACAGCAAGTGGGCTAATCCGGACCCCGGGCAATTGCCGGTTAACTAGATTATTAATCTTATCTATAGGACCTATCTTAGCCTGAACTGGAAGTAATCGACGAAGGTCTTCATTTGGCATGTCTGCTCGAACACATAAGACAAAGCTTGAAGCAACTTCCATCTCAGGAATATAGCCCAAGCTAATACCAAATCCTTTCTCTTCGAGATCAATTAAAATGGCGCTTTGATCTAACATAGTGCTCAAAGGTTGTTGTAATATCGGCTCAAGGCTTTCGAAAGTACGCTGTAAATCATCATGATGGTATGCTGGTACGGAGGGTAAACGTTTTTCAGGGTGGGTAAATGTTGCCAACTCACCTGCAAACTGAACTAGAAACTGGTAAATGGGCTCAGGGTGCATTTGTGGCGTAGCTAAAAAATGATCCAGTACTGGTTGATAGCGGTTCAACATTTGTAGCAAAAGAAAATCTGCCATTTCAGCTGTACCGCCACTAGCCAATGACTTCATTCGATTTGCCAACATACCGGAACGCTTATGCGTCAACCCTTGTATCTCACGAATAATATGCGCTAAAGGAACAACCTTTTGCATATTTAGGTTAGGCGGTATGAAGCTCTCATCTAGCTCAACAACATTGGTCTTTACCGTTTTTATACGGGCTACTGCAATAGCAGCATATTGGCTTTGGTACTCCTTTTCCTTGATGAGCGCAACTTTCTTCCCAGCTAAATCGATTGTAGCCAAGTTGTTGGAACCGACAACTGCGTCCGGTACCTCGACGCTCTCTATGGTATAGCGCGCATTCGCATCCCCCTGCATAGCTCGGTCAAAATCTTTTGCGCCAGCACGCCACAAAGGCACCCCCAGATAGACCAGAGTACCTTCGTCGTCAACAGTTATTTTCAGAGGCTGCGGTACACTGTCTTCACTTGGAATATCAATAACAGTACCATCGGGCAATATAGCTTGACACTTACGCAATATGACATTACCAAGCTTCAACGCAGCGGTATCAAACGCTATCTCTGATATGCCCCAGCCATACGGATGTAACTGATGTGATAACGTGCTTAAATTCCACTCCATAAAGCGTTCTTGTTGCTGAAAATGCTGGGGACGAATAAACATCCCTTCAAGCCAAGCGACTTTCCTATGCCAACTCATAGATACTACTCTGCCTCTTCATCCACAAGCCTAACTTGCTTTTCTTGAGCTTCAACTCTCAACGACATATGGTTTTTCAAACCAATCAGTGACCTTAGAAAACCTTGCTCATCACGCACCTGGACATGATCTCTCCATATAGCATTATCAATATCCCTATAAGCAGCTATGACAGCGATATACTGAGTTTCCTTATTCAACTCAACTTCCATATGCACATTTTG
>Ga0193959_1000167_pt1 | contig 26560 bp, 23 predicted proteins | sample FB_2_MG_FD_140333 | JGI IMG/M metagenome (GOLD analysis project Ga0193959, IMG submission 140333) | Microbial mat bacterial communities from the Broadkill River, Lewes, Delaware, United States - FB_2_MG | ecosystem: Environmental > Aquatic > Freshwater > River > Microbial mats | place: USA... | reverse complement strand
ACCTCCGGTGAGGTGTCCGAGTGGCCGAAGGAGCACGCCTGGAAAGTGTGTAGAGCGCAAGTTCTCGAGGGTTCGAATCCCTCCCTCACCGCCATTAATCCAATAAAATCAATAGTTTAAGCCGTAAAAGCAATCTTGTACTGCATAGCGTACAGCATTAAAATACGTGTTGGCTCTACCCAATAAACGGGGGATGGGCATTTATCGCACTCGGTTAATAATACCATCCCAACCACAATGAGCCAGAACTCTTAATCGATAATTTTCGAAATTCCTAAAGCCATAAGCTTGTCTCGATGTCCTCTTTTTCTCTGTGCTATTGAGTATCAATACCTGCAAGTGTTTATAAGCAGGGACAATCAGTATGCCAATAAGTTTAAATATCAGATGGCTAAACAACCTGTTGTACGGAAACCTTCCATTAACGAGGTGGTCGAGCGCTTAGGCGTTTGTATCAAAAGGCTCTACCAATGGCGGTTATACAAATATAGCATGGTATACGCAGCTGTTTCTGGATACATCAATGAGTTGCCACTTAGTGATTAACGTCCCAATGGTGGTCGCTTAGCGAAGATAACCCAAGTATGACGTACTGGCTCACAGCTGTCAGGGTAATCAGTATAGCCGTCATGATTTTTTAGCATTTATAAGTGGTAATAATGTAAAGTCATTAAAGAATTGTCGAGCTGGCCTATCACAATAATGCTACTGCCAAAGAATTTTTTGCAATATTTTAAAAAGTTACGAAAAGGCAGGTCCATTCGATAATAGATGTAACCAAAGCAGAGATGTTATAGTGATTGCCCTCATCCGATTAATCGTCATTTAAATACTGACGGTGTTCCATTAGTTATATTTGAAAAGTCTACCGTTTGGAGTTAATCCAGATCCAACCAGCTCCAATAAGTGTTGAGAAGTCCAAGCCTTAAGTAAATTACACAGCGAGGAGACTTTAGCTCTATAAATAAGTACAAACAGTTACATGTAGATATCCAACTGTTATCCATCATTCGGAAAAATAGAATTTTAGAACAAGTAAATAGAAATTTAACCATTTTCTCTCATCAGCCATACTCTGTCGATTGGAATTCTTTCGAATTAATCGTTGGGTGTAAAACATATGCCTAAGAAGTTTGAAAGTTCTTAAAAAAATATTTTGATTTGTACAAGCATCTAATAAAAAGAGAGAGATTATGGCTGGCAAAATTGATAATAATAACGCTGAGAACATTCTTCAGCATAGGATACCACCAGATGAGAGAATGAACAGAGGTTCTTTAAGTATGGCCTGGTGGGCAATTTGTAGTGCAATGTTTTGGTTGGTAGTTGCTGCTACATTAGCAATGAACTTTGGTACGGTAAACGCTTTGATCGGCTTATCTCTATCCGTTGTCACTTACGGGCTAGTTAACGCAGTCATTACACGTTATGCAATAAAGACAGGGTTGTCAGTAGCTATTTTCTCTAGAGTACTTTTTGGTAGAGTAGGAGCAAGTCTCGCCACTTTGATCTTCTTTGCAACAGCAATTTACTATTGTGTATTTGAAGGATCAGTAATTGCGGTAGCAATACAGGCATACTTCCCATCCTTAAGTATTGAAATGGCATATCTGATTGTTATTTTTTACAGTGTTCCACTAGTTTTTGGCAGTGTACAAAACTGGCTGGATAAGTTTAATGGAGTACTACTTCCATTTTACATTATTGGCTTAATTGCTACCGTTATAGTTTCAATTAATGAATTTGGGTACAGTGATGCTTGGCTGAATATGGGGCCTGAAGATGGAAATCCTGAGAATGGTTGGTGGAACTGCTTCACTTACTTTATGGGTGTATGGATTTTAATGATGTACACTTGGGATTACGCTAGATTTGGTCGCGAAGATGATTCGGAGTTTCATGCTAAAGTAAATTTTGGTATGCCTTTCTACCTCTTTACATTCTTAGTTAATGGTGTAGTTGGTATTTTTCTTGCGGCAACTATACCAACCGAAGGTGGTATTTCTGAAGTTTCAGTTGTTTTGGCTATTTTGAAACTAATGGGGTTCTGGGGGCTTTTATTTGTATGGATAAGTCAGACACGGATCAATACGGCAAATTTCTATTTGGCAGCGGAGAATATGCAAGCCTTTTTTGAAAAGTTTAATATCAATAGCGTTCCACGCTTTATATGGGCAATAGTTGTTGGTGGAGTCGTTTACGTATTGATGTTGATGGATGTGTTTAGCTTTATTTTACAGGCTTTGGCTTATCAGGGTATTTTTGTTGTTGCTTGGGTTGCAATTGCATTAGCACATATTTTTTCTCCAAAATATGATCAAATGTTTGACGGGAAAATAGAGTGTGACCGAAACAAAGTAACCTCATTTAATCCCTGCGGGTTAATTTCATGGTTTGCAGGTTCCGGTATTGGGATTGTAGTGTTAAATTATGGCAGTGACTTCCTTGCTTTATTTTCATCTCCATTGACTTTTTTGATATCATTTTGCGTTTATCTGGTACTTCTTAATAACGCAAAACATAATTGGTTTGTTAAGGATCAAAGAATACAAACTGAATAATAATAGTTAGCAATAAAGGGTCTTTATTGAGATCCTTTTTTATTTTCCTATTTATATAATAGCTGTTTAAGACTTGCAATCTAATTGGTTTTTTATGGTCAGGCTCTTCTTGGACGTTAGAAGGGCTTTAGTGTGCCTGTCAGATTGAATATAAGTACTTTCAATCAACACTATGAGATATATATTTTATAGTGTCTATATAAGTTATCGAAATATAAGACTTTTAAACGTTATTTGATGGGTCTGTATTATTAATATAAATGTTGATTTGTTTTTTCCGAATTTTTAGCATTAAAAATAGAAGTTTATTTCTTAAAATTTTCTCTACATACTATAAAAGAGTCCTACACAAGCAAGATTATAAAAAAATAAAACTTGGAGGCATTACCTATGAAGCTATACGATAAAATTTCTTCTTGTAAATTCAAAAATACTATTGCACTTATTACTAGTTGCATGCTTTTTGCTGGGTCTGTTCAGGCAGATAACTGGTATCCATACAAAGTTGAGACATGGCAACCCGCTTTTGATATGTCCAGTCCTCGTACTAAAAAGGAATATATTCCCCTAACTAAAGCAGAGAAATCTTGGGATATCTGCGTATCATTTCCACATATGAAAGATGCATACTGGACAGCTGTTAATTATGGAGTGGTATCTGAAGCTAAGCGCTTAGGTGTTAAAATGCAACTAGTTGAAGCTGGAGGCTATACTAACTTAAGTAACCAAATCTCTCAAATTGAAGATTGTATTTCAAGTGGTGCTGATGCTGTTGTAGTTGGCGCAATATCCTATGAAGGCTTAAACAATGTCATCGAAGAAGCAAAAAGTAATAACATTCCGATCATTGATATTATTAATGGCGTTTCATCAACAGATATTTCTGCTAAGTCATTAGTCTCATTTGGTGAGATGGGCTATAAGGCTGGTGAGTACCTTGCAAGAATTCATCCACAAGGAAGCGAAAGGGTAAAAGTGGGTTGGTTCCCTGGGCCTCCTGGTGCTGGTTGGGTCGAAGCGGGTAACAAAGGCTTTCAGGAAGCAATTGCTGGAAGTGCTATTGAACTTGTTGAAACTAAATATGGTGATACAGGTAAAGAAGTTCAGCTAAAACTTGTTGAAGATACATTGGAAGCACATCCTGACCTTAACTACATTGTAGGCACGGCCGTAACTGCTGAAGCTGCTGTTTTGCTACTTCGTTCTCGCGGTCTTACTGACAATGTGGAAGTAATGTCCTATTACTACACTCCTGGAGTTCATCGTGGTATTAAACGAGGGCAAATTCTCGCAGCGCCAACTGACTCGACAGTTATTCAAGGGCGAATTGCCATTGATCAAACGGTTAGAATTCTAGAAGGCAAAAAATATGACAAGCATGTCGGTCCTATTCTGGCTGTAATTGATCAAAAGAATGTTAATTCTTTTGATGACACTACAGCTCTTGCCCCGCAAAACTTCAAACCTACGTTCCAAGTTAAGTAAGTCAGGAGGCTGTACAAATGGTTACTCAACAAGCACATATTACCGTTGGTGATATTCCTATGGCAGTAAATGCTAGGGAAGAGATAAATAAGTTGTGCGCTAAAGATGTACAGCCTCTTCTTGAACTCAAGAATATTACAAAACAATACCCTGGCGTAACAGCACTGCAAGATATTCAATTAACAGTTATGCCTGGAGAAGTGCATATATTGTTTGGAGAAAATGGGGCCGGAAAATCCACTTTAATATCGACTATTGCTGGTGTTCAACACCCAACTGAGGGACAAATACTTTTTAAGGGTGAGCCAACTATTCTCAACTCCGTACATGAAGCACGTGGTTTGGGCATTAGTGCAGTGTTTCAGGAGTTTTCTTTGGTCCCGCAACTCACTGTTGCGCAAAATATTTTCTTGGGGGCAGAAGATCAAAATTACGGAATACTCGATCATAGAGAGAATAATCGAAAGGCTAAGGAAATACTTGATCGCCTTGGTTTTGAACTTGTACCAGAATCAAAAGTAGAATATTTGGGAAGGGCAGAGCATCAAATGATTGAAATTGCTAAAGCATTTCGGTCAGATCTTTCTATTTTAATTCTAGATGAACCTACAGCATCACTTACTGATAGGGAAACAAATCGACTATTCAAACTTGTAAATCAATTGAGAGAAAAAGGGGTAGGGATTATTTATATTACTCATCGAATGAGTGAGATAAAGAAGATAGGAGATCGTATTACTGTTCTTCGTGATGGTAAATATATTACAACCGTTAACGCTAAAGAATCATCCGAAGATCAACTCCTTACACTAATGACGGGCAGGGTCATTGATAAGGTGTTTCCAACGGTTAAATTTAATCCTCAAGGTTTAGTTCTTGAAGTAAGAAATTTATCGACAACCGATGGAAGTCTCAAAAATGTATCAATTGACGTTAGGGAAGGCGAAATTGTTGGTTTGGCTGGTCTAGTAGGTTCAGGAAAATCTGAGCTTTTAAGGTCTTGTTTTGGTTTGCATAATGTTTCAGAAGGTTGCGTTATGTTCAATGGAGAAAACGTAACAGGATTCGGTCCAAAGAAAATGCTCGATCGTGGCTTTTTCTATAACCCGCCTGATAGAAAGAATGAAGGCCTAGCAATGATTAGAAATTGTAGAGAAAACATAACTCTACCCTCACTTGATAGAGAGGACTTATCATCAGGCCCTTTTTTAAAACGCTATAAAGAATTAATTCTGGCTAAATCTTTGGCAACAAAACTACAACTTCACCCGATGAATATCGAACGAGAAGTAGAACATTTTTCAGGTGGTAATCAACAAAAGGTTCTTCTGGCTAAATGCCTCACACGAAACGTAAAGCTTTACGTATTTGACGAGCCAACGGTTGGTGTCGATGTTGGTACTCGAACTGAAATTTATCAATTTATTGCTGCATTATGTGAGGCGGGTGCAGCAGTCGTTATTATCTCTTCTGACCTTCCTGAAATTATCCATCTCTCTAACAGAGCCTATGTTATGTATCGAGGTGAGTTGAAAAAAGAATTACACGAAAATGATATCACTGAACAAAACTTGCTTAAAAATTTCTTTGAGCGGGAGGAAGAGCAATGAATAGTATTACAAAAACGCAACAAGAGACTAGAAAAATATTCTATTGGTTTAAAGTCACATTTGTTCGTTTAGGCGTTTTACCATTTCTCCTAGTTCTAGCAATTGCAATTTTTACCTTTCTTTCAGATAATTTTTTGACAGGTAGAAACATGATGAATGTTCTCAGGCAGTCTAGTTATTTGATGCTTGTAGCAATGGGGCAAATGTTTGCATTGCTTACTGGTGGTTTTGATCTGTCTGTAGGTACTATTGTAGCTATAACTTCCGTTGTCGGTGCTACGGTGATGGCTAGTATTTATAGTGTTTACCCTGAATCGGTTATGTTAGCAATTAGTATTGGTATTATTGCAGGTGTTGCAGCAGGCATTACCATTGGTTTTGTTAATGGTCTCGGTGTTTCTATTTTTAACGTCAATCCATTTATGATGACTTTGGGTATGTCTTCTGTAGGTTTCGGTATCGCATTGTATATGACCGGAGGGACTCCCGTGTACGGTATGCCTGCTGAATTCTCTGATATATTTGGCTTTGGCCAGTTATTAAGCATTCCCTCTCCCATATGGGTTTGCTTCTTATCTATTATTGTACTGACTATTCTTGCCAACTGGACCAGAACAGGTCGTTATTTTTATGCTGTTGGAGGCAATCTAAAAGCAGCTCAACTGTCAGGTATTAACACACGAAAAGTGCTGATGTTTGCGTATGTAATTAGTGGTGCAGCTGCTGCGGTATGCGGTATTCTTCTTACCGCTCGACTCGATACAGGCGAAGCTAATATCGGCTCGAATTTTCCTCTAGAATCGATTGCTGCATGTGTAATAGCTGGTGTAAGCCTAAGGGGGGGAGCTGGTAGGATAGAAAATGTAGTTCTTGGTGCCCTGTTTATTAGCCTGATAACTAACGGTATGAATTTAGCTAGAATTGAATCTTATCTTCAAACAGTAGTTATTGGTTCATTATTAATCATTGCCGTAATCGCCGACCAAGTTCGTTTAAAGGTTATGGCTAATTTACAAGACTAGCGCACGCTTTATGGAGAGCTATATATGTCTATAAATGTAAATATTAATTGTGATATGGGTGAAAGCTTCGGTCTTTACAAAATGGGCGAAGATGAAAAAATAATGCCCTATATTTCAGAGGCTAACGTAGCCTGTGGGTTTCATGGTTCTGACCCAAATCACATGTCTAAGACATTAAAACTTGCTAAAGAATATGGTGTGAAAGTTGGCGCACATTTTTCTCTACCAGACTTACAAGGGTTCGGCAGAAGAGAAATGAAGATAGGTAGAGATGAAATGAAAAACATCATTATTTATCAAATAGGTGCACTCAAAGGGTTTCTTGATGAAGCAGATATGCAGCTAAATCATCTTAAACCACACGGCGCTCTATATGGTATGGCGGCCAAATATGAAGAAACTGCACATGCTGTGGCTGATGCTGCTCAGGTATTCAATGTTCCAGTGTTTGGTCTCAGTGGCACTCTTCACGAGGATATATTCAAAGCACGAGGGATAGAGTTTATCCCTGAATTTTTTGCCGATTTAGATTACGATCGAAACGGAAATTTAATTATTACTCGTGAACATCATGCTATTTCGTCTGAGGATGCTGCTGAGAGGTGTTACCGAGCGGTTACTGAAGGAGTTGTTCGTAGTATAGAGGGTATTGATATTAATGTTAATACCAAAACTATATGTGTGCATTCTGATACACCAAATGCTATTGCAGTCGCAGCAGCAGTTAAGTCTAAGCTAGCTAGCTTTATCAGCTAATTTGAAGGAGTTAAAAGTGAAAAAAGTACTTATTGCAAATCGCGGAGAGATAGCTTGCCGTGTAATTAAAAGTTGCAAAAAACTTGGTATTAAAACAGTAGCGGTTTATTCAACAGCTGATGAAAATGCATTGCATGTTGAGCTGGCAGACGAATCTTATCATATTGGCCCTGCAAAAGCGTCTGAAAGCTATCTTCGGGCAGAGCGCGTACTGGATGTATGTTTATCTGCCGGAGTAGATGCTGTACACCCAGGTTATGGCTTTCTTTCTGAGAATTGTGAGTTTGCTGCTCTATTGGAGAAACACAACATTCACTGGATTGGTCCTTCATCTGATTCCATTCAGGATATGGGTGATAAGGAACGCGCGAGAACTATTGCAGTTGATGCAAACGTTCCGGTATTACCAGGCAGCGCACGCTTTTCATGTGGTGATACTGATGGTGTTATCGAAGCCGGTGAGGCGGTGGGGTATCCTCTTTTAGTCAAAGCTTCCGCTGGTGGTGGTGGTATTGGCATGCAGCTAGTAGACGCTCCAGATAAACTGATTGACACTGTTAAATCAACTCAAAAGATGGCTGAGCGTTCTTTTGGTGACGGAACCATTTTTATGGAACGTTATGTTCCTCGTGCGAGGCATATTGAAATTCAGGTTTTTGGCTTTGGCGATGGCAGAGCAATTCACTTATACGAACGTGAATGTTCCATCCAACGTCGTTTCCAAAAAATATTGGAGGAGTCTCCAGCACCAGAAATTCCAAATGAAATTAAAGAAAAGATGGCTGCTGCGGCAATTAACTTAACATGCCAGCAAAAGTATAGCGGTGCCGGAACAGTGGAATTTATTCTTGATGCTGATACGTTCGATTTCTTTTTTTTAGAAATGAACACTCGAATTCAAGTTGAGCACCCAGTAACAGAAATGACTACAAAGACTGACCTTATTTCCATGCAGATTAAGTTAGCCTTGGGAGAAGATCTATCCCATATTACACAGGATTCTATTCAACACAAAGGTCATGCAATAGAAGCTAGAATTTACGCTGAAGACCCAGCAAGAATGTTCTTGCCAACGCCCGGTGATGTAGAGATATTTACAGTACCAGGTGCTGATGAAGACCCCAATATTCGCTTAGATACTGGCATTCGGTCAGGCGATAAAATTACAGCTTATTATGATCCCATGATTGCCAAGCTTATCTGTTTTGGTAAAAATCGAGTTGAAGCATCGAAGAAACTAGATCAAACACTGGCATCGATGACACTGACAGGTATTAGTAATAATGTCGACTTTTTAAGTAAAACGATAAACCATCAAGAGTTCATCAATATGCAATTATTTACTGGATTTGTAGATAAATTCAAAGATGAACTTCTGAAATAGCTAAATGAGGTGAAGTTATGATTTATAAGGAACCAAAGTTTTTACCCGGTGGTGATCGTTATATACTTATTGAATTTGGCAACGAGATGAATCTCGAATTGAATTTCATGGGGCAAGGGTTGGCAGCCGCAATTAAAAACAATAAAACTAAAGGTATCATTGAGACTGCTCCCTGTTTTGCTTCGACATTAATCCACTATGACCCTGATATTACTAGCTTCGATTATGTAAAAAGTGAAGTTGCTGAGCTAATTCAATCTTTAGGGCCTAGTGAAGATATTGAGCTAGACAGCCGAGTTTTTTACTTTCCAACTGTTTATCTGGATCCGTGGAGTGATGAATGTATCAATGACTATATCGAAAAAATCAATCCCGATAAACAGAGAGACGCAGACCTTTTAAGTGAGCTAAATAACCTCGATAGCCCTGAACACTTTGCTCGCGTTCATTCAGCAACTGAATACTGGGTAGCCTCATTAGGTTTTTGGCCTGGTTTGCCGTTTATGATGCCATTGGACCCACGGTGTGTAATGACAGCACCTAAATACAACCCCCCCAGAACTTGGACGCCAAAGGGAACTGTCGGTATGGGAGGTGGATCTACTGCAATTTATCCAGATCACCTTCCAGGTGGCTACCAAATATTTGGACGTATACCTGTCCCCATCTGGGACACAGAAAAACGTTTCCCTCAGTTTGAAAATAGCATTTGTCTTTTTAGACCGGGTGACAGAGTAAAATTTATACCATGTTCGATTGAAGAGTTTGAACATATTGAACGTCAGGTAGATGATGGTAGTTATATTTATAACGTTGTCGAGTATCAGAAGTTCTCAGTGAAAAACTATAAAAATTGGGTCAATTCAATCGATAAAAATACCCGCTTTTAGGAGATCACCATGATAAAGGTAATAAAAAAAGGGTTAGAAACCTCTGTACAGGATTATCCGGGGCGGCAAGGTTATTGGGATCAAGGGTTTCCACCATCTGGGCCTATGGATAACTGGTCATTCCGCTTAGCAAACTGTTTGGTGGGTAATAGCGAAAATGATGCAGGCCTAGAATGTCAGTATATGGGTCCAACTTTGAAATTTGAATATGACACGGTAATCGCTATTACTGGTGCAGATATGCAAGCTAAACTTGATGATACCCCTTTAGAGCGGTGGGTAACTATTAAGGTATGTAAAGGCCAAGTATTGCACATGTCATTTGTAAAAGGTTGTGGCGCCCGAGCCTATATTGCTATTGCTGGAGGACTTGCTACTGAGCCGTGGTTAGGTTCTCGTTCCACATTTCATAAAGCAGGTGTAGGTGGTATGGACGGTCATGCTATTCAAAATGGTCAAAAATTACCTGTAAATATGCCATCTTCTGAGCAAATTAAATTTGGCAATACTTCAAGGAAGGTTAACCCTGAATGTATACCCAAGTTCTCTGAAAATAAAATTTGGGAAGTTGAGGTAGTTAAAGGTCCAAATGATGATTGGATTGACGCTGAAGGTCATCAGCGTTTCATAGAGTCTAGCTGGAGACTATCGGCAAAAAGCGATCGCACGGGGTTTCGACTTGATGGACCAGATTGGACCTTTACTAATAAGGCTTTTGATAAGTCACTTGAACATGGTACGGAACCTTCTAACATAATTGATCAGGGTTACCCTATCGGAGCCATCAATCTTGCCGGTCAGACGCCAATCATTTTGATGAATGATGGGCCTAGTATGGGTGGTTTTATAAATCCTTATACTGTACCTACCGTAGGTTTTTGGAAATTAGGCCAAGCTAAGCCCGGTGACACTATAAGATTTAAAGTGGTTACCGTTGAAGAAGCTCAAAACCTTAGGAAAGCCATTAACGAACTATGTACTAAAAATAGCATCATTTAAGAGGAAATATTTATGAGTGTAAATGTAGAGCTTCAGACCTCAGGTAATATGTGGAAAGTGCTTGTAAAAGAAGGCGACAGGGTTACTGAAGGTGATAACCTCTTTATTATGGAAGTAATGAAGATGGAAGTTCCTCACCAAGCACCTGTAAGCGGAACGGTAACAGAGGTTCATGTGAGTGAAGACGAAGAAGGTCTAGATGCGGGGATGATTGCTGTTGTAATAGAATAAACTGAATGGTCTTTATTTCGAGGGTGTTCTGTTCTAATAGAGCTGTATACATTGGCAATAAGTAATATTACCTTAATCCGAGATGTTTATAAATCAATAAAAATGGCAGTACAGCACTTACGCATAAGAATTTAAAGAAGGTATTATAACGCTGGTGGTAGTCAAACAATACTGTGGCGAGCCTGATATTACAGAAAGTCTGAATATCATAATCAATATATATTTTTATTGAATAAAAATTCAGTTCTCGGTTAATGAGGTGGACGATGAACTATTACAGTTATGAAAAAATCGACGGCTCAAGGAATGATAATAATATTAAAAAATATATGTGCCTTCTTCGTAGTAAAAATATACTAAAGAGAATTTTTGTTGAGTGACAATCAGCGGGTTATATCGTGGTGGCTTTGTGTTTGATGATAAAAGTAATTTTTAGCACTTATTATAATTAGTTTAAGCGCTAAGCCATCATTATAATCGTATCAGAGATATTTTTAATATTGATACCAAAAGCTTTTAACTACAGGAATATGAGATGGATTGTAGTTTTCTGAAAGGTGGTTTTATATAGAACGTAGTCATCTCAATAAAAGGATAAATTTTTCGATTATAAGTTACTCAGTGATGGACTTATAAAGTGATGAGAACGAGCCAGTGAAAAAATATTTTTATCACCTGAAAAAATGGCCATTTATTTAAAATGCGAAACAATGATATGTAATAGCGGGAATTATATCCGTTACTACAATAGGTGGTGTTTATATTCTAACCTAGAATAATTGAATACTAAATAATTATAACAATTCTCAATATTAAGTGTCTGTTTTTGGTTGAGAAGAATAACCACCCTTTTAAGGTGGCTAATGTCCCTTTCTATAAATGGTATTTTTATGTGTAATAAATGCAGTGATTTTTTTGTAAAAAATAAAATTTGGGCAAATAAAATTAATGAAGATGACCCTTATTTTTTTGAAAAATTATCAAAATTACATAACCCTGACTATCTTTGGATAGGCTGTTCTGATAGTAGAGTTCCGGTTAATGAAATGTTTGACGTGCTTCCGGGTGAAATATTTGTACATCGCAATATTGCAAATCAAGTTATTGAAAGTGATATGAATTTTCTTTCAGTTTTAGAGTATGCGGTGGATATATTAAAGGTTAAAAATATAATGGTTGTAGGACACTATGAATGTGGTGGCGTCTCTGCAGCAATTAATAGAAGAAGAGAAACCGTTGTAGATTACTGGGTTCATAATATAGTTGATATTATAGACAATATTGATCAAGGTTTAGCTGCCGAGCTTGATGGTCAAGAAATGCACGATTTAATATGTGAAATGAATGTTGTCCAACAAGTTAAGAATTTACGTAGAACTACTATAGTCAAAGACGCTCGATCAAGAGGTGAAGAATTAAATATTCATGGTTGGATTTACAATGTAAGAAATGGTTTATTAGAAGACATTACGCCATGAAACTATGATTTAACACCCGAAGTATATTTCATGCGACAAAAATCAATAAATAATTTTGCTTCGTGTGATGGTGTTTTATTTTTTTTCCAAATTAGGCCTGTGTCCATGGTAGGAATGTTTTCTATTATAGGCCTTGTTTCAATGCGATCACCATCAAGTGACCATGGTCGGTAAACCATATCAGACAAAATAGTAACACCTGCTCCAATTGCTACCATATTCCTGATAGCTTCGACCGATTCAGTTCGAAATATAACATTTGGCTTAAGGTGGTTGTCATTCCAATATGATAATGTCGTTTTTTCTGCTTCATCAATTAATAGTTGAATGTAGTTTTCAGAGGCAATATCAATTAATGAAACACTTTCTTTTGCTGTCAAAGGGTGGTTCGCTGCCAGCCATAAATTTCTCTCTGACTTAAGAAGAGAAATTGTTTCAAGAGGTGCAGAATTGATTACATTAGAAGTTAAAATAATTCCAATATCAATCTGTTCTCTCTCAATTTTACTTTCAGTTACAACTCTGCTGTGCTCATGGAATTCAACTTCAATATTAGGGTATGCTCGTCTAAATGCTTCAAAGATATTAGATAAAAAATAGCCTGATACTGTTACTGAAGACCCAATTACTACTCTTCCTTCAGTTTCGTAAGATGATTGTCTAAAATTATTTTTAGCTTCGGCTACAGCTGAAAGTATTTTTTTGGCAGATTGTAAAAAACGATATCCTTCACAGGTCAGCCTAACACCTGATCTGCTTCGTTCTAATAGGTCTGCGCCTAAAGTACTTTCCAGCTCTTTTATGGCTTCAGTAATCGAAGATGGAGATATACTAACACTTACTGCTGCCTCAGTTATTTTCCCCGTTTCAGAAACCGCCACAAAATATCTAAGCTGACGTAGTGTAAAAGACATAAAATCACCTTTATTATTAACACATATGATTATAGCACAATTAAAAAAGCCGAACAGAATACCGTTCGGCAAAATATTGAGAGTAATACAGAGAAGTTGAGGCAGAAACTTTAAAAAGACATTGAAAAGCCAACGCTGAATGCATTATTTTCGACTTTTTCACCAGCATGACTTTCAGCCATAATATCAGAATATTCAGCTGAAACAGTTATACCTGGAATCCATACGTAATAGATACCTGCTGTAGTTTTTTGTTCACTTTTAATAAGTGTTGTCGTGTCTGCAGTTGCCATATCGACATTCGAAACACCATGATTGATACCAAGTTTGGTATTACCAATAGTGTGAGTGGCCTGAATAAACCAACCATCCGTATCACGTGCGTTACCAGCACTGTCAGCAGCATCAATAAACAAACCATAATAGCCTACACCGTCTGCTTTGAATGTTGAAGCAGTAAGAGACGTTGCACCAAAGTTAGCGGTTGCTGTCAGATCTACTGCGTTAGCTGTATAGTTAGCGTTACCGTTATTAACTGACTGTACTAAAAATGTTGAAGAAATAAAGCCAGCACTGTGGTCAAAACGAACTTTACCATGTACACCGGGCCTTTCGGACCCAGAATCACCTACAAAGCCTGCACCTCCAAATGACACTAAATCTAACGGCTGAAAGATCCCAATTGTACCACTAAGCCCTGAATCTGTTTGATTCGAATAGGTAATTTGAGATATGCGGTCAGGAAAGATATAACCATAACCCGCTGCGCCAAAAGTTGTATTTAGTGGGCTTTTAACTAAAGCTGGGGCACCAATGCCGGCGGCAAGTGACATATCCTGAAGAGTAACATCAATACCAAATACACCATAAGCACGGCCCGCTTTCAACGTCCCCATCTTTGGGCTACCAATAGTAAAATACGCGCGATATGATTCGCCGTCACCATTACCGTTAAAGGCTGCATTATCTGTAGTGCCTGGTTCAATAGCGATATGTGCAGAAATATCGTAACCCTTTTTATTAGTAGAAACGCCAAAATTGAAGCTTGCGGGGCTATAACCATTTGAAACTGAAGATGCATTATCACCAATACAAAGTAGTGCATTGCCTGCAACTGTATTACCACTATTATCACAGTCAACGTAAATAGCATGTACGTTAACATGACCGTTCATTGAAAGTTTCCAATCACCTGCTTGAATTTCAAGAGCATTAGATACTGGTGTAAGCATTACTGCTACACCCAAACTAACGAAAAATAGCCCCTTGCAAAAATTTTTTTTCATAATTATTCCTTACATTAGGTTTTTATATTTATTATTAAAAATGCAAATTTATCAGCCACAAATTGCAGCATCAATATGACACTAAGCGACAAAACCAGTAAAGATTTATTTACTAAATATAGAATTTGCTTTTTTCGAGAACAAACTTCATTTGTTTATTCCGAATTTAAAATTCAAAAAATCAATGAAAGATATAGATAGGAATAATATATATTGATAGTTATAAATAGGGTAGGTTTTTAAAATGATTGATAATGTTAGCAAAAAACAAAAAATTATATTAAGAATGACTGCTGTTGAGCTTATTAACGCATTAAGACGTCATAAAATATCAGCATCTGAATTGCTGGAAATGACTATAACTTATGCAGAAGGTGTGTCTAAAAAAAATACATGTTTTACAGTAAAATTATATAATAGCGCCAGGTGTGCTGCAAAGAATTCCGATATACTATTACTTATCAATTCACTATCAAAGCAAGAGCTTTGTGGCCCTCTATGTGGGTTGCCTATAACTATCAGTGATTCTCAATGGTTGTCGGGTATTATTTGTACCAATGGAGGTAAACGTCAAAAAAAATTAAGACCTAATGAAAACTATGTGACAGTAAGGTCACTTGAAGAGGCTGGAGCAATAATATTTGCAAAGACGAAACACACTGAATTCAATTTAATAAATGCTATGACTCGGCCTGAATTTATCAGATCTTTAATTACGTTTATATAACGCCGTTAGATTTTTCAAATTTAGTCAGTGAAATACTATCAGTATGTAGTTGATTCTTAATTAGCTTATAAAGTATATGGCGGTGTAATAGGTTTACACTACCTAATAGGTGGTAACAATAAAAGGTTAAATCTATATACTGGGATATTATTTAGATTATGAGCACAAGAGATTGTAGTCATAATTTGAAGTGGTTCAATAGTCAGTGCTTTTTTAGCCTTTCTTTGTAGCGCTTTAAGATGAAGGTTGGTTGGACTTGCAGGTAACATGGATATGCTTCCTGCACTTTACGAGTTGGTTGTGCTTGATGATGAAGCTTTCGCGGCTTTTAATGAGCCGCATACTTGCATTATTGGTTATCCTTACGGCTATAGCGCTTCTTAAATCTGGCTATACGCCCATCATTTTGAGTAACCTTCTGTTTTCCTGTATAGAAGGGGTGTGAGGCACTAGAAATATCAATAGACATATAAGGGTAGGTTTTTCCTTTGTATTCAGCGGTGCGTTCTGTATTTAATGTTGAGCCAATAACAAAATAAGTATCCGATGATGTATCGTGGAACAATACGTCGCGGTATTCTGGGTGAATATTCGATTTCATCACGCTTTCTCGTAAGGTAGGTATTAAATTAAAACAGGATGATATAACATAACGCTCTGAATGTAAATGGTATTCATTATCGTTTGTGAGTATGAGAAATTAAAAGAGTAAGGAAATTAAAAAAGTGTGAGAAATTAAGAGGGTTAAGAATTTAAGGCGGTTAAAGAGACTAATAGAGTGAGAGGTTGAGGAATTACGCGAAGAGACGGTTTGAATAATTGACTCATTACCTTGACCAATACTAAGCGTTCTTTCTTATGAAGGCTTATAGCCGTGTGCAGGGTTTGATGCTATTAAAGAGTGGCGGTTGCTGAGCTAGAAGTTGCATTTCTCTAACGCTCAATGCTCACTAGATAACATAGGCCATAGCACTACAGATGATGGCATAAAAGTGTAGCGCTATACTGCTACCCCCATAATGGGTTTTACTCCTGTTGGTATTATAGTGGGTTTGCTGGTGCTATAGCTGTTGTTGCCGATAACATAGCAACTAGGGCTATTACAGCAAATTTATTCCATAATAGATCTTTAGTGTTAGTCATTATAGGCATAACCGCATTGTCATCACTGCTTTTGTCAATCGTTATGCTTCAATCGTTATACTAAGGCTAATATTAGATCGGCGTGTTCGCCAATAATTACCACTAGATAAAACCTATAACAACTATCTCGATTGACCTTTTGGTTTTGGTCGTTCTATTATTTTTGGCTGTGCCTCTGTTTGGGGTCGAGCTAATAACTCATGGTAAATGAGGTTGTTTTACAATAGATTCGATGTCAAAAATATTCAAGCCACCCATAACGTTTCTTGCTTTTTGTTTATTTCTCAGCTTATTGCTTTTTGGTGTAGGCGGCATTATTTATAGCCTTTAATTCAGTGTCCTATGATTAATAATGCCTAGCTATATATTATCGTAGTGAGTTAAAAGGGCTGTTACTCAAAGACTTTAAACCATAGGTTTTTAACCACAGGCCGTTAATTACAGAGATTTATGATATGTAGTGCACTATATTCTATTATACGCCTCATGCGATAGCATATTGGGCGTGAATACTTTAGCATTGAGCCTCTCTTTTTCACAAATAATAGGCTGTTGATAAATGACAGACAAACATGAAAAAATTAATTATGTTGAACTTCCTGCGACCTCGCTAACGGCGACTAAAGCATTTTTTTCGCAAGTCTTTGATTGGGCTTTCGAGGATTTTGGCGACGGCTATACGGCGTTTTCTAATGCCGGTATCGATGGTGGCTTTTTTCAATCCGATCAGGCCTCTACAACGGCTACCGGTGCCGCATTGATCGTTTTTTATAGCGATGATTTAGAGGCAACGCAAATAAAAATAGAGCAAGCCGGTGGTGTTATTGTGCAAGCCATTTTTGCCTTTCCCGGTGGGCGGCGGTTTCACTTTACAGAGCCCAGCGGCAATGAGTTTGCAGTGTGGAGCACGCATACGCCTTAGTGCGAAAAGTCTTATCAGTTAATACCAATACCCACGAAAGGCGCTATTAATTATCTCTCAAGAGGCGTCCACATACATCCATTTTGCATTGAGAATAATATTGACAAAAGCACTTGGGTCGGCGGTTGTGGTCAGGTGTAAATAGGATTTTACGGCAAACTTAGTCGGTGATATCGCCATATAAATATCGCTAATGGTATCTCCAGGTAACCAAGGTTCAATATTAGCGGCGTTAATGATCACACTGCGGTAGTGTGTTGGCAATACAGCCAGCTGGGTTGCATGGGCGAGATATTCTTGTGCGGATTGGCTTAAGGTGTCTAGTGGGCTGTTTTGATGTGATATCGCGTGCACCATTTCATGGGCTACGGCAGCTTTGTAGTGTATTTGATCAAAGGGCTGTCCGTACATTGTAGGGGTGTCGGTATGTTGCTGAATATACGCCAACGACATTATTTCGATAGCGTTAGTGTGTTTATTGTAACTGCCATAGGCTGAGTAACCTTGAAAGCTCAGTGGTCTTTCAATAATACGAATAACGATTGTTTGAGTAATCACCAGTTGATATTGCGCTAAAAAATAAGCCGCCTGCTGTGCGCCATCGCAAATCAGTGCTAAGTCTTGGGTACTGGTAGCGATGACACTCACGGGTGTATCGCTACAGTGATAGGTGTTGTGTCTGGCTGTTGCTTGACCATTTTGTGTTGTAGTAGTGGTATTGATATAAATATCACTATGGGCCATTAAGCTTGCAGGTGTATTTACGTCGCTATTGACTACACTGTCTATTGCTTGTTCGTCAGCATTGACTGAATCGCTGATACAAAGCAGTGTTATGAGTAGCAGTTTTACTATTTGTGATTGTTTGCTTTGTGATAACTTTATAGTGGTTTGTTTTTTAGGGTAGCTTTGCATACATAGACCTCACCGTAAATGGATATCTATAGCGCTGTTTGCCATGCTGTTTACTGTATGTTCAATAGGTTATAGCCGTTATTGTGTCTTGCAATAAAGTATAGCAATAGAGACGCTCTGTATGAGTATGGCATATATTTAGGGTGGCGGTGGTATATAGCGGGTGTGTTGGTATTGTTTTGGCGTTGCGCAGGGTTGTATCGAAGGTGATCATAGTGCGGTGTTACCACCGCTGTATATTGTGTACTTGTCTGCTAATGGTGCATTGCAAAGTGGCTAAATATATTGCGCATATCATTCACTACCATCACCCACTACCACTGCTGGTGTATATTAACGCTAGGTTGTCGATTAGGTGCCCGGTAGCCTTTGCGTGTGTTGTAACGCTGTTTTATACGTAAGGCTATACCCAATATTATCATTAGTAAACTTAATGACAAAATCGCTATAACGACGATGTCGCGATTTTGACGCCCCATTAACGGTACTAAAAAATTCCATTTATGCAACAGTGAAAATGAGTAGCGCTCATAGCGTGTGATTTGGGTAGTATGGTCCACTACAATACCTGTGATGGGGTCAATAAAGATACTGTCTTGGGCTGTGTTATCAAAGTTGATTTGCCAGACAGGCAGCCGCTTATTGCGAAAGTCGTATTCAGGGCTAAAGTGTGTGATCAATCGTGTATGGTTAATACTGTCAGTATGAGTATTTAAATAATCAGCCGCTACTTGTTTAGTGGCATCTTCATCACTCCAGTTAGCCAGTGTACCCTCGAGTGTGAAATATAATGCGCCGCGTTCAGTAGCAATGCCTTGGTAGCGCTGTTTGTTCGTGATAGATTTTTCTATCTGTTGCGTCTGTTTTTCCGTGTGATTCTGTTTGAATACCTGTGATGCTGCTGGTGGTAAACCGATTCGATAAAGGGGGTTGTTGAGATTATCGTTCACCAGCGAAATATGGTGGAGTGTTTGGGGTAGTGCTGCAAAATTTATCGCTAATTGATCCTGTTGATGGTGCGTTGGTGCCTGTTGGGGCAATTTCAATTGCTGTGTTATTTTTAAACCACTGGTATTATCGCCATAGGCAGATTGCAGCAAGTGATAGAAGCCACTGGCACTTAGCCCCAGTAGTGGCAACCATACAATATAGGCAATACGGCGATGCCAGCGCCGTTTAGCATCGATAATTTTACGGGCTTTAAAGCTAAACAGTAAGCCAATGCCTGCCAGTATAAATAATAGTAATGTGCCAACAAATAACCCCACAAGAATAACGCAAACAGTATCATTGCTGTCTAACCAGCTCCATGTGTGAAGCCATTGAAACAGCGTTTGCAGTGAACGTTTCCAGTCATTACTGATACTGGCAAGAGCGGCAAGCTCGGTATAAATATATAACGTTTTATTGTCTGCTGTTGCGTATTGAATTTTATACACCGGTAATAATCGGTTGACCCAAGGGTAGCTATTATCGAAGTGGTCTTGTTTTGTTATATGAGTGACGGTTGCGCTATTATTACCGAGATAATAGCGTCCTAACCAGCGGGCATATTGCTCATCATAATCGGGCAGCTCTTCACCAGTTGCTAGATCAAAATAACGCCTTGGCAAATCGTTATGTGGTGTAACTTGTAACAACACGGCATCTTGCGCGGGTATCACTTTAATCACTTGGGCGCGCGTTATTTGTTGTTGTTGCACAATGCGCGTTAGTGCGTGTAGATGCTCAGCACTAATAGCGGCCTTCGGTGGAAAAAAGTGTGCGGCTTTAGGGCCTGTCCATGACAATAGAGGATGAATCAATGCAGAGAGAATATACAGTAGTAGCAATGCTGCACCGATCCATGCGAGAAAGCGATGCCAGTGTACGCTGGTGAGGCGCAGAGTTTTCAGTAGTGACATGATAGTAATATCCTTTAAAGAGCGATTGAAAAACCAAGATAAATAGCGCGGCCTTGGCCTGGTGTGAAGAGCCTATCATTTGCATCGCCTTCAAAAACTGTTGAGACATTTGAGATATACCGCTTATCTCTGAGGTTTTCAACCGAGGCAAAAACGCGCATATTGTCGTCAACATCCCAAGCTGCTGTTAGCCCTAGCAATGTATAACCACTAGTCTGTGTTGTATTGGCATAGTCGAGGTAGGGGCCGTCGGCAATGTGGCGTATATTGAGTGTGGTATACCAATCGTTCGTATTATCAAGGCGCAGTTCAGTAATATAAATCACATCAGGTGCACCGGCGAGGGTATTGCTACCAAATTGAGGGTGGTTATCGAAACTAAAGTCATTGAGTGTCAAACTGTTGCGCCAGCTAAATGAAAACCCATTGCGCTCTAGTACATCAATGGTGGGGTAATAATTAATACCTAGCTCTATGCCTTGGTGAATGGTATTGCTGGCTGAATTAGTCGTAATGGTTGAGTTGGGGCGTATTGGGTTTTCGGTATCGATAAATTCATCACTGACTTTACTGTAATACAGCGCTGCATCCCAAGTGAGGTTGGCGCTTTGACCGCGGGTGCCCACTTCGACGGTCAGTGCTGTTTGTGCCTTTAATGGATCAAAGTCACTTACACCGCCGGCGGTTAAGTCACTGATACCGGCAGGCTCAAAGCTTTCGCTGATATTGGCGTACACTTGGTGGTCATCATTCAGTGCCCACAGCAGTCCAAGGCTTGTACTCATACCGTTTTCTGTTAGCTCACCGGTACCTTCTTCTTCGCGAAATGCATAGGTATATTGAGAGGCAAGAACTAGTGTCACTGTGTCGCTCAGCGGGGTGCTCCATTGCCCAAAAATAGTCGCATTTTTAGCGTTTTGCGTGTCCTGCGAGCTTAAATTGCCACGACTACCAAAGTTATTATCCCAGCGTTTAGCATCGTTTTCACTGGTATTCGCCATTAACCCCAGCGACCACCCCTGTGTGGTACTGTCATTGTTGAGGCTGCTTAAGTGCAAGGATATACCGTACTCATCTTCATCTTGGTCGATAATGCCGGCAAAGCGCGTAATAGCATGGTCGAGCGAGCGATTAGACCACCACAGGCTAGCATCTAATTGTGTATGGTCAAATTGTATGCTCGTTTTATTTGCTAGGCGGTTTACAGTGAGGTTGCGGTCCCAGTCGTCTTCAATGGGGTTGCCTGCCAGTAATATGGGGCCTGCACTTATGCGTGGTGTAAGAGCGGTATCAGGGTGGTTCAAGGCTTCTTGCTCAGAGACACTGCCGGCGAGTTCAAAGCGGTCATTGACTCGGGTAATATAAAAACGAGTTTCAATACGCTCGTTCACTTGCCAACCTATATTGCCAAAGCCATAAACACTATCGACATTGCTGTGTGCGCGAAAACCATCGCTGTTGAGTGTTGATAGTGAACCATAATAATCGACGACACCTTGCTTGCCCGTTGTGGTGAGGTTAGCTCGGCGAGTATTAAAACTGCCTGCTTCGATACGAACACGGGTTTCTTCAGGGGAGTTTTGCCCTGTCGGTGTGACTATATTAATAGCACCGCCTAGTGCTGCGGCACCCACGCGCATGCCACTAGCGCCTTTAAAAACTTCTAAATATTTAATAGAAACAGGGTCGATTTCTTGAAATTCAGTAATACCACTGGCGCGGGTAATAGGTACTTGGTCGCGATAGACAATAATGCCCCGGCGCTCAAAAGAGGCGTTCAACCCCGAGCCGCGTATCGATAAACGGCTTTCGCGTTGTGCTGAGGTGTCGGCGTATACGCCGGGAGTAAATACCAGTGTATCGCCTAAGCTCTGGGTAAAATTATCACTGTATTCCTGGGCTTCAACAAAGCCAATACCAGCGGGAATTGTTTCTAAGTATTCACGGGCTTTGCGAATAGTGGGGGATGTCAGCGAGCCTGTTGTTCCATCATTTTGGCCAACGACGGTGAGTTGATCAAGCGTTTCGGTGGCGGGTTTATCTTGCCCTAACCCCTGGCTATAGCCTTGTTGTGTGGTAATGCATAACGACAAGCTAACGCTTGCGAATAAGCGCACATTCATACCTAATGACCTTTTATTATCTCAATAGTGGTGCACAGCCTTGTCTGTACTAAACAACAACGGCTAGCGGTGATTAATGGATAGTGAGTGAGAATTAACTAAAGGTGGGGGGGGCGCGTGAAAACAAATAATTCAGAAGGGTGTGTTGGGGGGGTAAATTGGTTTGAGGTTGATAAATTGCACAGGATTGTGCGACTGCGGTAAGTTCAAAACGCAGGGTCGTTGTTAGTGTAAGGTCATCGTGGTTGAGATGATTATGACCACACAGGGGGCATTGGTGAGCGACGGTAGTTGAATGTGTGGGCAATGGCTCACTATTGAATGAGCGGCTATCGACCCACTTGAAGCCCTGAGGTGTACATAAGAGAATGCGGTTACTACCATTGTCGGCATCTTGTTGCAGTAGTGATGAAACACTAGCGACAGCAGGTGTTGCCGAGTTAATGAGTAACAGGCAAAGTAGGCCGTAGATAATACGGTGCCGATAGCGTAAATAGCGATTCATACCAAGGCCAAATCTCAGGTGGTCGTATTGTAAGCATTGGCAAATAGGTGGCCAGTGTTTTTAGCCGCCAGATAACTTGCAGATAGCTTGCAGATAGCTTACAGGTAACGCACGGCTATGCAACCACGCTTGGGTGATAACGACATGTATAGTCGATTAAGGGTATCAATGTAGCAACATGCGCAATTTTATACAATACTCATTAATGGCTCTTTTATATAATACACAGATGACTTTTGGGTTCTACGCAGATGGCTTTCGAGTTCTACGCAGATGGCTCTTGGTTGATTTACCGATGGGGCTATTACGACTATGGGGCATTGACTCAATGACAAACGGCATGGGTATGGCAGGGTGTAATGATAGATAAGGCAATATTCAGTACTATCGATGCAATTGGTGGGCTTGAGACAGTGCGCGCTCAATACCATAAGCAGCATTTCTCTAAACATGTTCACGAGGGTTATACCATTGCGCTGATTGAGCGTGGTGCACAATCGTTCTACCGCAGTGGTGGTACTCATTTGGCGGGTACTAATAGTATTATTTTGGTTAACGCAGACGATGTGCATACTGGCCAGTCAGCGGCAACTCACGGTTGGGTATATCGTGCGATGTACCCTTTGCCTGCACACTTTAGTGCAGCGTGCGCCACACTTTTTACCAACAATCAAGGTGTGCCTTATTTCCCTAAAGCGGTGGTCGAGGATGAACACTTAGCACCACAGCTGCGCACTTTGTTTAATTGCTTAGAGTCAGGTGCTAATGTGTTGTTTACAGAAACATTGTACTGCTCTGTCATGACCCAGTTGGTGATGCGCCATTCAAAAACCCGCTCAATGGTTCATGAGCCTTGCAGTGCGCAACCGGCTATTGTGCGAGTGAAAGCGTACATTGATGACGAGCCAGAACGTGATATTAGTTTGAGTGAATTAGCCCAGCTGGCCGATCTTAGTGCTTATCATTTGGTTCGCCAATTTAAAGCCTATACAGGTCTGACCCCTCATGCGTATCAAATACAGGCGCGATTACGTATGGCCCGCACTCTACTAAAGCAGGGTGTGGCTTCTTATAAAGTAGCATTGCAGTGTGGTTTTTTTGACCAAAGCCACTTGATTACACACTTTAAGCGCACGGTAGGTATTACACCTAAGCGCTACCAAGATCAAGTAGTGCACTCTTCACTGTTGGTTAAATAATGACAGATTCACTCACTCACCATGAGACAAGCCCGCGATTACTCGGTCGTTCCAAGCTGTGTGTACAGGCATTGATCGATGTGTTCCCATTAGCGCTGGCCATGCTCCCTTGGGGTGTTTTATGTGGTTCTTTGTCTATTGAAATGGGGTTGAGCGCTTGGCAGGCACAGTGTATGTCGCTGTTTGTTTTTGCCGGTGCCGCACAGCTATCGAGCCTTAACCTGTTGGGGGTGATGGCACCACCTGCGGCTATAGTTAGCTCTACGGTTGTTATCAGTTCACGGCACCTTTTGTATTCAGCGGTATTGCGCAGTGATGTTGCGCACTTGTCGTTGCGCTGGCGTTGTTTACTGGCCTTTTTGCTCACCGATGAAATGTTTGCGCTCGCAGTGGCCTTTAAACAAAAGTACCGTTACTTTAGCCCGCTGTATGCATTAATTGTTGGTTTAGGTATTTACAGTGTATGGAATATCGCTACTTTGATCGGTATTGTAGCGAGCCAGCAATGGGCAGGCTTGTCGCACTTGGGGTTAGAGTTTGCTGTGGCGGCGATTTTTATTGCTATAGTAATACCCATGATTAAATCATTCCCTATATTGGTGGCGGTGCTAATCAGCGGTGTGACGGCGATTATTTGCACGCAATTTTCCGTTGAAAATGGACTTCTAATTGCGGCTGGTTTGGGGATGCTGGCAGGGTATTGTTGTCCGCCTAAGGAGGCGCGCTAATGTCGTGGTGGGTAATGGCGGTTATGGCGTTGGTGACTTTTTCTTGCCGGTTTTCATTTTTTAACACACTGATAAATTTTAACTTTTCCTCTAGGCTTCAACGGCTGTTAAGCTTTGCTGCACCGGCAGTATTAACCGCTATGTGGGCACCAATTGTGTTTATGAGTAATGGCCAAACATTGGTAGCCACCTTATGGGACCCTTTTTTAATAGCGGGTTTAGCTACAGTCTTAATGAGTATTGTTATCCGACAAACATTGCTGGTGGTGATATTGGGGATGGGGTTATTTGTGGCCATGCAATATAGTGTGGCATAAAAAAGGGCGGGGAAACCCCGCCCATCAAGTCGCTACATACTATCTTTCAGTAATAGTATCTAACTTAGCTAAACTGATTCATGGTGTTATCTTTACCAGAGGCTTTCAGTGCAGCATCGCCTGAGAAGTACTCTTTATGGTCATCACCCATGTCCGATCCCGCCATGTTTTGGTGCTTAACACACGCAATACTTTGACGAATTTCTTTACGTTGTACACCGGCAACATAACCTAACATGCCTTGGTCACCGAAGTATTCCTTCGCTAGGTTATCTGTTGATAGCGCAGCGGTATGATATGTCGGCAATGTAATTAAGTGATGGAAGATACCGGCTTCACGCGCTGCATCAGCTTGGAAGGTGCGGATTTTTTCATCAGCTTCAATTGACAATTCTGTTGTATCATATTCAGCACTCATCAGATTAGCACGGTCATAAGCTGAAACATCTTTACCACTTTCTGACCAAGCATCAAAGATTTGCTGACGGAAGTTCAACGTCCAGTTAAATGATGGTGAGTTGTTGTAAACCAATTTTGCATTAGGAACCACTTCGCGAATGCGGTTAACCATAGCGCCAATTTGGCCCACGTGTGGCTTTTCAGTTTCAATCCACAGTAGGTCAGCACCATTTTGTAATGAAGTGATACAATCCAGTACGCAGCGGTCTTCACCGGTTCCTTGACGGAATTGAAACAGGTTAGAAGGTAGGCGTTTAGGACGCAGTAGTTTACCTTCGCGGTTTAATACCACATCACCATTGTTCATTTGCTCAGGTGATATCTCTTCACAGTCAAGGAAGCTATTGTATTGGTCGCCTAGATCGCCAGGCTCATTGGTTACCGCAATTTGCTTGGTTAAGCCCGCACCTAGTGAGTCGGTACGTGCAACGATAACACCATCATCAACACCTAGCTCTAAGAAGGCGTAACGTACAGCGCGAATCTTCGCTAAGAAATCTTCGTGAGGTACAGTTACTTTACCGTCTTGGTGGCCACACTGTTTTTCATCAGATACTTGGTTTTCAATCTGAATACAGCACGCGCCGGCTTCAATCATGCGTTTCGCAAGCAGGTAAGTGGCTTCTGCGTTACCAAAGCCTGCATCGATATCGGCAATAATAGGTACAACGTGTGTTTTATGGCTGTCAATTTCTTCTTGGATATCAGCTGCTTTAGCAGTATCACCTGCATCACGAGCATCGTCTAGTGCGCGAAATAAGCCACCCAGTTCACGAGCATCTGCTTGGCGTAAGAAGGTGTATAGCTCTTCGATCAAACCGGAAACAGAGGTTTTTTCATGCATTGACTGATCAGGCAATGGCCCAAAATCAGAGCGCAATGCAGCAACCATCCAGCCGGACAGGTACAAGTAGCGACGGTCAGTACTGTTAAAGTGCTTTTTGATAGAAATCATTTTTTGCTGACCGATAAAACCGTGCCAGCAACCCAGAGACTGCGTGT
>Ga0193959_1000160_pt1 | contig 27148 bp, 21 predicted proteins | sample FB_2_MG_FD_140333 | JGI IMG/M metagenome (GOLD analysis project Ga0193959, IMG submission 140333) | Microbial mat bacterial communities from the Broadkill River, Lewes, Delaware, United States - FB_2_MG | ecosystem: Environmental > Aquatic > Freshwater > River > Microbial mats | place: USA... | reverse complement strand
TTTTGTACTATATCTTGTTCGCTTTCTACTCATTTTTTTATACCCTTAAGTTTTCTTTCATTATTTTAACTTTTCAGGAATTAATATTCTATTTTTTCTGTATATTTTTCTTGGGGTATTATAGGTTGTCGATGGTCTGATATGCCAACTGAATATGGTAATGGAAAAACAGCTCATAGAAGATTTAAAGAGCTGGAAAAGATAGGTTTTTTTGAAAAAATCAATGAGATATTGCTAAATAAGCACCATAATAAGGTAAGTTTAAAAAAAAGTATCACTAGATAGTTCTTCCATTTCTGCAAAAAAAGGTGGAGATAAAATAGGATTTGATGGAAATAAAAAGATAAAAGGCACCAAGGTAAATTTAACAATTAATGAAAATAAGCTCATTTTGAGCTTCACTATTATGTAGGCAAATAGAAATGATGTGATAGGATTTGAGCCAACTTTATCGAAAATAAATATAAAAAACTCTAATGTAGGTCGACCAAAAAAAATCCAGACAGTGTATATGCAGATAAAATTTATGATACAAAAAAGATTAGAAAATATTTAGGAAATAGAGATATAGTATCAAATATACCAGTTAATAAAAGGAATAGAAAAAGACCTAAAAAAGGGAATTCTTTTAAACTTAATAAAGATTATTATTCAGTCAGAGGAACTGTAGAGAGAGGTTTTGGTTGGTTAAAAATAAGATTTAGAAAACTTGAGACAAGATATAAGTGTAACTCAAAATATTTTATTGCTTTTATAGGTTTTGCTCAGTTTTTTCACAACTTTGAACTTTTGAGATAGGCTCTTTGATAAATTTATTGGGAATGGGTGGAAATATCGACTCTATTGCTGGGGGGATTTCAGGAGTTTTAGCACTTTTAAAATAAAAAAAGTTAAAACTCTCTAATTGATTCAATACCCAAATAGTTCGATATTAAATCTAGCTCCAACCTCTGTATTATCAGCCCAGATTTTACCCTTTAGATGCTTTTCTATTATCATTTTACACATATATAACCCTAGACCTGTTCCATTTTTCTCGTTTTTGGTGCTAAAGTATGGCTCAAATATCACATCGGTATTCTCTAGTTTGATTCCACCTGCATTATCTTCGATAGATACAAATATAGAGTTTTTAATTTTAGTTGATTTTATCTTTATTTCAGGCTTTTCGATAGAGTTCTCAAGCAGAACATCTTGAGCATTTTTTAAGATAACTAAAAGAACTTGAATTATCTGATTTTTATATGTCTGAATCTCAATATCATCGTTATGCTCCTCTTTGATTGAGATATTACTATTTTCGATACTTGTTTTGATTATTTTCATCGTATCTTGAAAAATTTCAGAGAGATAAACCATCTCTTTTTGTTTGTTTGGCTTGAAAAAGTTTTTAAAGTCGGTAATAGTTGATGAGAGATACTGCACCTGCTCATTTATCTTATTTAGATTTTTTTTGACATTATCCTCATTTAACTCGCCTAAATCCATCTCTAAGAGAATATTAGAGACTAACATAGCAACATTTGAGATTGGTTGTCGCCACTGATGGGCAATCATCGAAATCATCTCGCCCATTGCTGCCTGTCTCGATTGACCTAGGAGCATCTGATTTTGCTTTCTAACTCTCTTTTTCAAATCAACTATCTTATTACAGTCGATTATCGTTTTGTAGAGTTTATCAATCGATATAGGCTTTAAGATATATTTATCAACACCTGAGTTTATAGCTTCGATAAATACATCTTTGTCGGAGTAAGCTGTTATGACAATTATTTGAGGATTTGCCATTTTTTTCATCTTTTTTGCCATCTCAAGTCCACTCATTTTAGGCAGATTTATATCTGTTATTACAATATCAAAATTACTTTTCTCTTTTTCAAAAATCTCTAAAGCCTCTTCAGCTGTGAGAGAGGATACAACTCTTTTGACACTTCTTTGTAAAATTTTGCCCAATTTTGAGCTAATTTTCTCATCATCTTCAACATATAAAATCGTTAAATCTTTTAACTCTTCTGTTCTTTCCATAAATTATCCTAAAAATTCAAAAATAGCTTTTAAGATGTCATCTTCATCGCGACTTTTTGATTTTATTAATTTTTTCTCATCACTGTTATATACAAAAGTGATATTTTGATTATAGTTCATAATACTTTTGATACCTTTTTCGAAGGCTAATATTTTTATCACTATAATATCCAAAAAGTTTTTAGTATAAAGGTCTAACTTTCCAAATCTATCAATTATTTCAGCCTCTATCTCACTCACTTCAAATCGACTTTTGGCTTTGCTCAATCTTCTATATAACTCCAGTCGTAATCTATCTTCTAAAACTAAATCACTTGAGATAAACGAATTTACAGTCAATTTTATATCTATCTCTCTATTTTTCTCTTCGTGTTTACCTGTTAGTGCATTTATTGCATCTTCTAACATTTTTAAGTAGAGTGAATATCCAACACCTTTGATATTTCCACTTTGAGCAGTGCCTAAAATATTTCCTGAGCCTCTTATCTGTAAATCGTGAAATGCTAAATTTGCGCCACTTCCTAAGTGTGAGTTAGATTCAAGTGCAATTAGTCGTTTTTTAGCATCTTCTGTAATCTCTTCTCTATCTTTGACTAAAAAGTAGCAAAAGCCCTCTTTAGTACCTCTTCCTACTCGTCCACGAAGTTGATGTAAATCGGCGATTCCAAATCTATCGCTACTATCGATTATCATTGTGTTTACATTTGGAATATGAATGCCTGATTCTACAATCGAAGTTGCTAAGAGCATATCATACTCACCCTGCTCAAAAGCTAACATCTCTTTTTCTGTCGCTACGGCTGAGATTTTTGAGTGAAGTATCAAAATTTTTAGCTTTGGCATAATCCGCAGAATCTCTATCTTTTTAGCCTCTATTGTATCTATTCGATTGTAGACATAAAAAATCTGTCCAGCACGGCGAAGCTCTCTTGATATTATCTCTTTTAGTACAGATTCGTTTGCCTCTTTTACAAATGTCTTGACACCTTTTCGCTCTTTAGGTGCAGTTTTGAGTTCGCTAAATGTTTTAACTTGTGATAGGGCTAGATTTAGAGTTCTAGGAATCGGAGTTGCACTCATTGAGAGAATATGAGCATTTGATTTTAACTCTTTTAACTTCTCTTTCTGTTTCACCCCAAATTTATGCTCTTCATCGATAATTAAAAGGGCGATATTTTTAAATTTTGCACTAAAGATTGAGTGTGTACCGATGACAATATCAACTTCACCCTCTTCAAGCTCTTTTAAAACTCTCTTTTTATCTCTGCTTGTTACAAATCTATCTAGTTTTGCTACTTTTATATCAAATTGATTAAATCTCTCAAATAGACTTTTGTAGTGCTGATTTGATAAAAGCGTAGTAGGGGCGATAAAAGCACATTGATAGCCTCTTTTGACAGCTAAAAAGATAGCGTTCATAGCGATTTCAGTCTTTCCAAAACCGACATCACCACTTAAGAGCCTATCCATAACTTTTCCACTAGAGAAGTTTTTTATAATATCTTCTACTGCCTTGCTTTGGTCTTCTGTATAGTCAAATCCTGAACTTTGCTGAAATAGTTCAAGTTCACTATTTTTTGTAATTTTAAAGCCATCAACTAACTCTCGCTTTGCAGCTAAGGCTACAATTTCGTTTGCAATTTCCAGTATTTTAGCTTTAGCTTTGGCTTTTAGTTTTGCAAATGAGCCTTTACCTAACTTATCAAGACTTGGAACAGAGCCAGAATCTGCAATATATCTATCGATTACATCTAAGTTTTGAGCTGGTATTAAGAGTTTATCATCACCTAAATATTTAATCACAACACAATCGCAAATAGCTCCTAAGATTTTGCTCTGCTCTATTCCTAAGAAGATTCCAACACCATAATTCTCATGGACTACAAACTCACCCTTTTTAAGCTCATCTAAAACTAGATTAAATCTTTTTCGTTTGCGTTTTTTGCTTTTTTTATTTAAAGAGATAATTAACTCATTTTTGGAGATTAGATTTATAACAGCTGTACTTTGGCTATATTTCACATTCTCATAGTGCAGATAGGCTTTAACTAATGTCTCACCAAAACTAAGAAGAGTTATCTCTTTGTCGCTATGAGCCTCTATCAAATCTGTTAAGTTTGTAACGATTAAATCTTTGTAGTTTTTAGAATCAGGCAGTAACTCTATCTCGTTTTTTATCTCTATTTTGTCAAAAATTTTAATCTCTTCAAGCTCAGATTCTGCACCTTTTGTAAAGAGAGATTTACCCAAATCTAAAATATCTATAGAATCTTTAATTAGCCAAAAACCAAAAGAGTCTATATCATTTGTAAAAGAGTTCTCATCAAAATCTTTAGCCTCTTCACTAATTGAGTTATACTCACTCTCACTAAAGCTAAAAGGGGCTGGATAGATTTCAATAGATTCAAGCTCATCACTTTTTGTTCTTTGATTTGAGATGTCAAAGTGTTTTATCTCCTCTACCTCTGTATCAAATAGTGAGATTCTAACAGGCTCATCTGAATTGATTGGAAAAATATCTATAATATCACCACGAAAAGAGACTTCAGCTCTATCTTCGACAATATCTACAAACTCATAGCCAAAATAGAGAAGATTATTTTTAAACTCATTTAAATCGATTGTAGAGCCAAACTCTAAATTTAGTGATTTTAGTAAATTTTGATTAGGAAGTTTTTTTAAAGCGATTCTAATAGGAGAGATTAAGAGCTTTTTACCCTTAAAATTGTAGTAGTTTTTCAAAACTATGCAGAGGTCAAAAAGTTCATCTCGATAACTTCTCAAATCTTCCCCATAGGTTGCTCTAAAATCAGGAAGAGTAAAAGGCTCAAAATTTAGATATTTGGCAACTTCAAAAGCGACATTTGCCTCTTTTTCATCTTTTACAACTAAAGTATCTAAAGAGTTATCTTTTAGATACTCAAAAAGGCTACTTTGGATCATCTACTTTTATATCTTTAAATTCTATTTTTGTTTTTGGTTGTGTCTTTATCGATTTTATCTCATTTTTTTTTGCATTTTTGATTTTACTCTCACCCTCAAAAATACCTTTGTTCTCTATCACAAAATCACTTGAGACAACTTTTCCAAAGACTTTACCATCAGGGAGAATCTCAACCATATCAGCTTCTACTAAACCTGAAAAACTTCCAGATATAATCACTTTATTGGCGATAATGTCACCTGTAACGATTCCACTTCTACCAATTGTTACTATATTTTTTGAGCCGATATTTCCCTCAAAAACACCATCTATATGTAAGCTACACTCTATCTGTATCTCACCTATTATTTTTGTGCCTTTTGCAATGATTGTTGCACCTTGTGGCTGTGATTTATCAGATTTACTAAAGATTGCCATTTAACTTTTTTCTCCTTTTCAAATATTACATCGTAATTTGATAGATTCCAATCCATGAAATTTTTAGGCTCAAGAGGCATATTAATATACTTAACCTCGTAATGTAGATGTGGACCAGAGCTTAATCCTGTATTTCCAGAGAGTGCTATCAAGTCTCCCTTTTTTACAATATCGCCCGATTTTACTTTGATTTTTTCCAAATGTCCATAGAGAGTCTTAAACCCATAATTGTGTGATAATATAACTAAGTTTCCATAACCACTCTTTTTATGAAATCTTGCATACTCTACAACAGCATTTGCTGGGGCATATATCGGCGTTTTCATCTTAGCTCTTAAGTCTATTCCAGCGTGAAACTCTCTTCGTTTCAAAATAGGGTGTTTTCTCCAACCATATTTGCCAGTAGTTCCCTTAAAAACAATTGGGTATCCATTTGGAATCTGCTCTAAAATAATACTCTTCTCTTTTGCACTTAAAGAGGCAATATCAACTTTCTCATTTAGAGTCAATCTTGTATCAAATTTTAATCCAATCAACCCCTCAATATCTTCAACTCTCTCACTAATTGATTCAAACTCTTCAGCTTTTTCATTTATCTGCTTTGTCAAAACAGAGTTTAGATTCAAGAGTTTTTTGTACTCTGACTTAATTGCCTCTTTTTTATCTGTAAGCTGTTCCACTCTTGTCTGCAAAAACCAGATGGAAGTCCCACCTAAAATAAAAGCTAAGAGAATAAAAATAATTGCATAAACCACTATTTTTTTTATTACTTGGTGAACATTGTAACTTCTAGTTTTATTAATATCAGATATGGTAATTGTTAATCTATCTCTCAAAGTGAAACCCTTTTAAAAACTGCTCAATAGTTGAGAATGAGCCATAAACTAAATACTCTTTTGAGTTCTCTATCTTTTTAAGTTTTTCATACTCTATTTTTAACTCTCTACATACTCTAAAGATACTCTCAGCATCTTCTAACCTCTGATTTTCAAAATCTATTAAATAGAGTTTTTTAATATTATCTTTTAAAATATCTAAAATTAGAGTGTAATTTTTATCACTATAGGTATTATAAATTAAGTTTACCTTTTTCTCACCTAAAGAGTTAGCTATTGCTCTAGCTGAGAGAGGGTTGTGTCCAACATCTATAGTTATATTTTCACTTAATTTATAAAACCTACCGAAAATTTGAATATCTTCGATTTTTGATAGATTATCAAATAGATTTAACTCTATCAAAGAAGCAACAGCAAGTGATAGATTTTGAGTAAAAAATTTTGGCAAATTTTTTTTACTTATAAAATCCTCTATTTGGTATTTTAGCTCTTTATCAATATACTCTTGATAACTTTTAAAATCTAGCTCCAACTCTTTAGCAATATTAAAAACTTCACTGTGGCTCTGCTCACCTATTATCGCTTTTTGCTTTGTCGCTTTGAGCTTTGTTGTAGCAATCTGCTCAATTGTATCACCTAAAAAGTCCATATGGTCAAAATCAATTGGTGTGACAAGAGTTAAATCGCTCTCAACTACGCTTGTAGCGTCGTACTCTCCTCCTAGACCAGCTTCAAAAATAATAAAATCTAAATTCTCAAATGCAACTAGAGCTAAAAAGGTTGTATATTCAAAATAACTAAGTGATTTTTTAAACTCTTCATTTAAAAGTAATTGTAATCTATCATGGGCAGATTCTAGCTTCTCATCTGATATATTTTTGCCATCTATCCAAATACGCTCATTAAAATCTACTATATGAGGAGAGCTATAGTGACCAACACTATAACCAGCTCTATGGAGATAATAAGCTAAAAACCTACCTGTTGAGCCTTTTGCGTTTGTTCCAACTAAATGGACTATTTTTGAGTTGAGTATTAAAGAGTTTTTTATAGATTCAAAGGCTCTAGGAGCCCTTTTATAATCTATCTCTGCGTAAAACATTGGCTTTTGATTTAGATAGTTTTGAAGTCTCATTAATAACCTAAAATAATCATTTTTGTAATAAATTGGTCAATCGCTTTAAGTGAAGCTTTTTTTATCGCTTCAAACCTCTTGACATCTGTGATAGTTGAGCTAGGTTCTACTTGAAACTCGTGAAATCCTGATACATCAAAAGATTTTGTTTTATCTTTTGTAAATTTCATATTTAGAATAACTTCGATTTGATACCTTGTGATATATCCATCTTTATCATACTCTATCGCTCTAAACTCTATATCTTTTATTTTAGTAAATAGTTTCTGTTTACTGTTTTTATCATTTGTAATATTTGATTTAAATTTAGTAATAATCGCTTCATTTACTGCATCTTTCACTACAACAGAACTCTCTGGCTCTTTTAAATCTATCTTTACATCTGAGTAGATATCACCTGCAAAAATCTCTTTTGTATAGATACTAGCTGGTTTATAGCCACAGCCCAAAAAGAGAACTAAAAGAGAAATATATAGATATTTCATTACTTTACAACTAGATTAACTAACTTGTTTGGAACAACTATCTCTTTTACTATATTTTTTCCATCTAGCCACTTTGTAATATTTGATTTAGCTAGAGTTAAAATCTCATCTTTAGTTGCATCTTTTGCTACCTCTATCTCAGCTCTTTTCTTACCATTTACACTCACAACTAAAGTTATGCTATCCTCTTTAAATACCTCATCTAAAACCTCAATTTCAGCTTTTAGATTTTTTAAGTTAAATAGTCTCTCTGATATTTCCCAACATAGATGTGGAGCGATTGGCTCTAAAATTTTACTTAATATATAGTAACCCTCCGACCAAATATCTTCATTACTCTGGTCATTTAGAGCATTCATAGCCTCCATCACAGAAGCAATTAAAGTGTTAAATGCAAAAGTGTCGCCATATACTTCTTTTGATTTTTGCAGAGCTTCATATATTTTTCGTCTAGCTAATTTCTCACTTTTGTCCAATTTTGAGTGTTCTATCTTTGGTAAATCTTCCATCGCTTTAGCTCTCTCACTTCTTGAGCTAAATCTCTTTAAAAATCTAAAAGCCCCCTCAACAGCACTATCATTCCACTCAAGCTCTTTTGTAGGTGGTGCAGCAAAAAGCATAAAGAGTCTTGCAGTATCAGCTCCATACTCGCTTATAATCTTATCAGGGTCAACTACATTTCCTTTAGATTTACTCATCTTAGCACCATCTTTTAGCACCATTCCTTGAGTTAAAAGATTTTTAAATGGCTCATTTGATTTTGTGTAACCTAAATCTCTTAAAACTTTTGTGAAAAATCTAGCATAGAGTAGATGCAAAATTGCATGTTCGATTCCACCAATATAGTGGTCAACATCCATCCAGTAATCCATATCTTCAGAATTAAAGCCCATCTGCTCCATTAGCTCAGGCTTTGTTGTATATCTTAGAAAGTACCAAGAGCTTTGAATAAAAGTATCTAGTGTATCTGATTCACGATTTGCATCACCGCCACACTTAGGACATTTGCACTCTTTCCAATCTAGCTTTTTATCAAGTGGATTTCCCTCTCCTGTAATCTCTACATCAGCTGGAAGTGCAACAGGTAGATTCTCTATCTTCTCTGGAACTACCCCACACTTATCACAATGAATTAAAGGAATCGGAGCACCCCAGTATCTCTGTCTTGATACTCCCCAATCTCTAAGTTTAAAGTTGATTGTTTTTTTACCTAAGTTTTCTTTTTCAAAATGCTCTATTATTTTACTTTTTGCCTCGATTGAGTTTAAGCCATTAAATTCGCTTGAGTTTATAAGCTCACCAGCTTCTGTATAGGCTCCATTATCATCAAAATCACTCGGTGCTTCAATAACTTTTGTAATATCTAAATCATACTTTGTTGCAAATTCAAAATCTCTCTCATCATGTGCTGGAACAGCCATAACAGCACCAGAGCCGTAATCTGTTAATACAAAGTTTGCAACCCAAATTGGAATCGCTCTTTGAGTTAGTGGGTGAATCGCATAAATATCTAAAAATAGCCCCTCTTTATCCATTTGAGCCCTATCTTTAGCATTTATATTTTGCATCTTTACCAAAGTCTCTATCTTATCTTGACTAATAGCTTTTTGCTCTATAAGCTCTTTTACAATTGGGTGTTCAGGTGCTAAAGCACAGTAGCTAACTCCGTAAATTGTATCTGGTCTAGTTGTAAAAACTTCAAAAGATTCAAACTTATTATCTAGTTTCTTTATCGCTTCAGCTCTTAATTTGAAACTAAACTCAAGCCCCTCACTCTTTCCAATCCAGTTTTTCTGCATCGTAACAACCTGTTTTGGCCAACCAGAGAGAGTATCTAAATCCTCAAGTAGCTCTTGAGTATAATCTGTAATCTTTACATAGTATTGATACATCTCTTTTTGAACAACTTCAGTATCACATCTCCAGCACTTTCCATCTTCTACCTGCTCATTTGCTAAAACTGTCAAATCGTGTGGACACCAGTTTAAAAACCCTTTTTTTCTATAAATCAGCCCTTTGTTCCACATATCGATAAAAAATTGTTGCTCAAATTTAGTATAAAGCTCATCACTAGTTGCAAACTCTCTTTTTTGTGAGAAACTAAGTCCAAGCGAGAGCAGTTCACTTCTCATATAATCTATATTTTCATAAGTCCATTTTTTAGGGTGAGTTTTCTGCTTTATCGCAGCATTTTCTGCTGGCATTCCAAAAGAGTCCCAACCAATTGGGTGAAGTACATTAAATCCAGAGTTTCTATAATATCTGGCAAAAGCATCACCAATTGCATAATTTCGAACATGCCCCATGTGAATTCTACCGCTAGGATATGGAAACATACTTAAAATATATTTTTTCTTAAGAGTTAAATCATCACTAGGCTCAAACGCATCACTATCTAACCAATGTTTTTGCCACTTTGCTTCTATTTCGCTTGGATTATACTGCATTAGTATTCCTTTTATATATTTTGTCAATTTTTTTGCTAATTTTATCAAAAATTTTGCAATAATAAAGAAATTAAATGTGAAATTTTTTACTTACAAATAGAATTACTACAATAAAAAATGTAAAAAATATCTTTTTTGCTGTAAAATAACGAAAACAAAATAACAAAAAGGGCTCTTTAAAATGTCAAAAATATTAATAGTAGATGATAGCTCTACTATGAGAAAAATCATCAAAACGGCACTTAAAAAACTAGAGATTGATAAAGAGATTATAGAGGCAGAAAATGGTGCTGAGGCTCTTGGATTTATTGTCGATGACAAAGAGATAAACTGTGTATTTTTAGATATAAACATGCCTGTTATGAGTGGAATCGAGTTAATAGAGAGGTTAAAAGAGCAAGATTTATTTAAGCAAGTAGATATAATCATAAATTCGACGGAAGTTTCTCAAATGCAAGATTCATATATCGATGAGTTAGGTGTTACTGGAGTTATCCCAAAACCACTTAAGAGAGACGATTTTAATAATATTTTAATTCCTCTTTTTGATTTAATTGATAATAAACCTCAACCAAAATACAATTTTGAGTCAAAAATATTGATTGTAGATGAGAGTGTATCGGTTCGTAAAGTTATCAAAAAGATATTAATGGGACTAGGGTGTAAAAACTTTTTTGAAGCAAAACATGGAAAAGCAGCTCTTGAAGTTGTTGCAGAGAATGAAGTAGATGTAATCTTAACAGATGTAGATTTACCTATCATGAATGGAATCGCATTTTTAGAACATTTAGATAAATGTATGCTTCTTGAGGAGATAAAAACTGTAATAGTCTCAAGCAAAGTTGCTGGAATCGAAGAGGTTTTAGGCGATATTGAGATAAGCGATACAATCGCAAAACCCTTTGAGTTTAAACACTTTCAGATAGTTATGACACCTCTTTTAAAAAAGATAGAGAATATTATCGATGATGAGCCAGTAAAAAAAGGCTCAACAGAGGAGGATTTAGAAGAAGATGACTCTTTAGATGGTGAAGCACCTGAAGAGATAGATGAAGATGCATTCGAGATTCCTCTTGGAATGAGTTTAGAAGATACTTTTGTAAAGTATTTTACACTTTTTGAAAATACAATCGAGCAGAATAGAAATGATTTATACTCGAAAAATACACTAAACTTTCTAGCAATGAAGAGATTTATCCTTACAGCTTATAACAACCTCTTTGATATTGACCAAGATATAGAGAATAAAGTTCTTAAAAACTACAAATCTAAACTTTTAAAGCTTGAAAAAGTCTATGGTGAGTTTATCAAAAGAACAAAAATGCCTATTAAATACTGCTATGAGATGGTCTTTTTAGAGAATCAAAGTGAGTATTTAAAATATAATAAAAAATTAGAAGATAATAAAAGAACAATCTCATTTCTAAAAGGGCAGACAAAAGCTCTTGATTCTAGAGTAAAACACTATAAAGCTGAAGCTGGAAAGATAAAAGATAAAAAATCAGTCACATATAAAGAGACTGTAACAAACTACAAAAAAAATAATAAAAATCTAGCCGATACAATGCATAAAATCAGTGTTGTTCAAGAAGAGACAAAAGAGATATTAGAGTTAATTACAGCCTTTAGAGATAAATACTATGTTCACTTTGTTGGAGATTTTAAAGATTTTGTCAAAAAATATAAAGCAGATTTAATACAGATATTAAATGTTAGCTGTTATGAGTTTGATAACTATCTTTGGAAACAGGCTAAAGAGTCAAGACAGGTGCAGAGCTTCTTTAAAAGTGCAAATATTGATGGAGGTTATAGCTCACAGACTTTCCTAGAGTATTATTTAAGAACAGTTAAAAGAGAACAGGCAAATGAAGAGAATCAAAAACTCTTTGAACTACTTGATTATCTCAAAAAAGAGAATAATAAAAATATCGCTATTGTCTACCCCGATACTGCAATACTTCAAAAGATGAAATCTACAATAGAGAAGGCAAATAGTACATTTAGAGTACAGATGTTTATCTCTGAGAAAAAACTAATAGAGAATCTAAAAGAGACTCCACACTTAGTTATTTTAGATTATCAAATGAAAGGACTTGAGCTTGATGTCTTTTTAGTTCAGTTTAAAAATAAATTCAAAATAAAACAGAAAGATTTTAACTTCTGCTTACTATTTGAAAAATCAGATAAATCGCTCCTAATGAGTGCAATGGAAGATGGAGTCTTAAATGCCAAACTCAAAAATTATCTAATAAAACCACAACATATAAATAAAAATGTTCTACTTCCAAAAATCACAACTCTGATTTAAATGATTTAATAATATAAACCTCATTTGCATATGAGGTTTTTTACCTAATAAAATGTAATATTTTATCTGTCATTTTAAAATATCTCTTTTTTTTAACTGATATTACACTCAATCTAAATTTTTGATATATTACAGTTTCTAACTTATAAACTTCTACCAAAAACAGTAATCAAGTAGCAATTTAGAATCTATTTTCACTTAAATATAAAAAATATCCTTTTTGTTTTTTTTTAGCATTGTAAATATGTTAAAATTCTAAAACTCAATATAGCATGAGAGGAATTTTTATGAACAATGATTTAAAAAATCTTTTTTTAAAAGCAGTACCTAAAATAAATCGATTTCAGAGTGAACTTTTATCACTTATCAAAACTCTAGAGAGGAACGCTCTAACTGGTAAAATCAGTAGTTTACATATAGCTGAGACGCTATTTGAATTTATTGAAAATACTAAAGAGGAGCTTTTTGTCCTACAAGAGGAGCTTACTAAAAACTTAGTAAAAGAGAATGTCAAAAAAGTATTTTTGGAGATAAACTCAAGAGCTCAAGTGATAATTGATATTTTAATTAGAAATCTATTTGAGAGAACTGCTGATGTTGGCTTTTTATCAACAGATAGAGATATTGTCAATTTTGTATTAAATGACAATAGAAGTGAAGAAGATTTTAAATTTATCAAAAATAGATTAAAAGAGTATGTAAAAAAGTATAGTGTTTATGATGAAATTGTTGTTTTTGATTTAGATGGAAATGTATTGATAAATTTAGATGAGAATAATCATATAAAATCTAGCCATGATTCAATTATTAAAGATGCTATAGAGACTAGAGATTATGTAGAAGTTTACAGACACAGTGATATTCAAAAAGAGAAAAAATCATCACTTATCTTTGCTTCTAGTATAAAAAGAGATAAAGAGAAAGTAGGAGTATTGGCTCTTTGTTTTAAATTTGAAGATGAGATGAGTAAAATTTTTGAAAAACTAGGAGAGATAGATAGATTTATCTATACGCTAGTAGATGATAAAAATACGATTCTCTCATCTAGCAATAACTTAATCAGAAAAGTTGGAGATAAAACCGTTACATCACTCGATTCTCTACCAAAACCTGTAAAGACAAACAGAAGAGAGTTTTTGATAAAAACATCAAAAACAAAAGGATATGAGGGTTATAGTGGTCAAGAGTGGTATGCAAATGTGCTACTGCCTATAAATACTATTAGCAAAAAGAGTGATTCTGATGTAAAAATGGATAGATTCTCACTTGAGAAGTCAAATGTACTTCCACAAGCTGTAAAAGATATTCAAGAGAAGTGGGATGGTATCGAGGGTGATTTATCTGATGTTATTATCAATGGAGAGCTTATTGCCTCGAGATTAAAAGAGTATGTTTTAAATCCACTACTAGATAATATTAGAGTTATTAGTACAAATATATATGAAGTTATGGAGAGTGCAATAGAGGATATTCAAAGCACAATTATTAGTTCTATTTTAAATGATTCAAAATTTCGTGCAAAACTTGCAATTGATATTATGGATAGAAACCTCTATGAGAGAGCAAATGATTGTAGATGGTGGGCATTAACTAGTGCATTTAGAGAGATTTTAGATGTTGATAAAGTTGATGAAGAGCATAGAGATGAGGTTAGTAAAATATTAAAATATATAAATGGTCTCTACACAGTCTATACAAATCTATTTATTTTTGACAAACATGGAAAAGTAATCGCTATGTCAAACAATAAAGATTCACAATTTTTAGGTCACCATATCTCTGATGATTCTATAAAACAGACTCTCTCAAACACAGATACACAAAAGTATTTTGTTACAGATTTTACTGATAGAAAACTCTATAAAAACAAACCAACTTATATCTATTCAGCCTCTATCACTTCGCTTAATAGCTCTCACCAGACAGTTGGAGGAATTGGAATTGTATTTGATAGTACACCACAGTTCAAATCGATGTTAGATGATGTGTTGCCTACTGACGAAGATGGTGAAATTTTAAAAGGTTGCTTCTCTGTATTTATTGATGAGAATCAAAAAATTATCTCAACAAGTTCAAATTGTGATTTAAAAATCTCTGATAAACTCTCTTTAGATGATAGCTTTTTGACAGAGGATAAATCTGAAATTTTAAATATTTTTAACTCTTATTACTGCGTCGGCTCATCTAAATCAACAGGATATAGAGAGTATAAAACAGCTGATAACTATAAAAATGTAGTCTACTCTATCGTATTTATAAAAATAGATATGATTCATCAGATATAGCAAAAACTCTTTTTCTTTTCCATTTTGTAAAGAGTGATTTCAAAAATTTGCCTATTGATTTTAGTTGTGAAAAAGAGTTAATTGCTTTTATAAATAGAGACAATAGTTAAATCAAAAATTTAAAAAATAGATTTCACCCCCTTTCTCTTTTATACTTTTATGATAAAATCTTTAAAATATAATAAATATCAAAATGGAGACTAAATGCCATTTTTAAACATAAAATCTAGTTTAAAATCTTCTAGTTTATCCCCTTCGTTTGGATTAGTTACAAAGATTACAGCTACTGTTATTATCGCAAATGGTTTAAAGCCATCAATTGGTGATATTGTAACTATTGTTTCAAATGGGGAGAATCCTGATTCTTTTGGAATGGTGACAAGTGTTGAGAGTGATTGTTTCTCTATTACCCCTTTTGGTTTTGTAGAGGGGTATCAGATAAGTGATAGAGTATTTTTAAAAAACCAAGGAATGCAGATACCAATAGGTGATGCACTGCTTGGCAGAGTGGTTGACCCACTTATGAATCCAATTGATGAGTTAGGTGATATAAAAGCGAGTGCTTGTGCACCGATAATAAAACCTCCAATGCCAGCACTCAAAAGAGGGCTTATCGATGAGGGGTTTTCAACAGGAGTTAAATCGATTGATGGACTTCTAACTTGTGGTAAAGGACAGAAACTTGGAATCTTTGCAGGGAGTGGGGTCGGAAAATCTACACTTATGGGAATGATTGTAAGAGGAAGTGAAGCTCCAATAAAAGTTATAGCACTAATTGGAGAGAGGGGGCGTGAGGTTCCTGAATTTATCGAAAAAAACCTAAATGGTGATTTGACAAATACCGTCATTGTAGTTGCAACAAGTGATGATTCGCCTCTTATGAGAAAATATGGGGCATTTTCGGCTATGAGTGTGGCAGAGTATTTTAAAGAGCAAGGGCATGATGTGCTTTTTATGATGGATTCTGTTACCCGTTTTGCGATGGCACAAAGAGAGATAGGTCTAGCTCTTGGAGAGCCTCCAACTAGTAAAGGTTATCCACCTAGTGTTTTAGCTCTACTTCCTCAGCTGATGGAGAGAGCTGGAAAAGAGAAAGATAAAGCAAGTATCACAGCCTTTTTTACAGTTTTAGTCGATGGCGATGATATGAGTGACCCGATTGCAGACCAAAGTAGAAGTATTTTAGATGGGCATATTGTTTTAAGTAGAGAGTTAACAGATTTTGGAATCTACCCACCAATTAATATTTTAAATTCAGCCTCTAGGGTTATGAATGATGTAATAAGTGATGCACATAAAAATGCCACTTTTAAATTTAGACGAATGTATGCAAATATAAAAGATAATGAGATGCTTATTCGAATTGGAGCTTATCAAAAAGGTAGCGATAGTGAAATCGATGAAGCAATTGATAAAAAGGGGGCTATTGAAAACTTTTTAAAACAAGATGCACTTGAAATATTCCCTTTTGATGATACTATAACAAAGCTCTCAGAGATAGCAAACTAAGGAGATATATGTTTCGAAAAATACTCTATCCATTTATAGCAATTTTACAATTTATTCAAAACTATTTTAAATCTATGATTTTTATACTGCTTCTATTTTTAATCTTTGGAACACCAGAGGAGATAAAAGAGCCAAATTTAGCAAAAATATATCTAAGTGGTGAAATACAAAATAGTTTGGAGATTTTAGAAGAGATAAGAGCTTTAAAAAACGACAATATAAAAGGGGTTTTACTAATAATCGATAGCCCCGGGGGGAGCGTTTCACACTCTTTTGAGATAGGTTTAGCGATAAAAGAGTTAAATGAGCAAAAACCTGTAATAAGTTATGCGATAGGCACACTAGCAAGTGGAAGCTATTTTGCTTCATTATACTCAAAGAAAATTTTAGCAAACGCAGGAAGTATGATAGGTTCAATTGGTGTTATTTTACAAGCACCAAATGTTAGGGGGCTTTTAGATAGAGCAGGAGTTGACTGGAGAGTTGTAAAATCTGGTGAGTATAAAGAGGCAGGAACAATTTTTAGAGATTGGAGCGATAGTGAGACTAGAGAGCTTCAAAAAACAACAGATAAAATTTACGATTTTTTCAAAACAGAGGTAGCTACGCAGAGAGGAATCGATTTAAACTCTAGTAAAAATTTTGCAGAGGGTAGAATCTTTATTGCAAAAGAGGCAAAAGAGCTTGGGTTAATTGATGATATATCAACACTTTTTAAAGCTGAAGATATGCTAATCTCTGAAGCAGGTGTTATTAATCCTATCTGGAAAGAGCCTAGCGAAATGGATAAATTTATCGATAAATTTGCTAATGAGAGTGCTAAATTTGCTTTGGAGCTTTTTAAATTAAGGATTGAGTAATGAAATATGGTTTTTTTGTAGATTTAAATCTCTGTATAGGGTGCAAAGCTTGTGAAGTCTCTTGTGCAAATGAGTTTAAAAATTCTCAAAGATTGAATGTAAAGTATATAGATTTTAAAACTTTTCCAGATACAAAAAGAGAGTTTATTCCATATAGATGTAACCATTGTGATGATGCTCCATGTCTGAAAATATGCCCAACTCTAGCGATAGAAAAGAGAGATAATGGAGTAGTTGATATTGATAAGAGTAGATGCATCGGTTGTAGAGCTTGTCAGATGGCTTGTCCTTATTCAGCTATCTCTATAATTGATGGTAAAGCTGATAAATGCAGTGCTTGTAATCACTTAACAGAGAATGGTTTGATGCCATCTTGCGTAACAGCTTGTCCTAGCGAGGCGATAATTTTTGGAGATTTATTAGAGAGTAACTCATTAATTAATAAAAAACTTCAAGAGAAATCTGATATAAAAGTCTTAAAACCTAACCTAAATACAAAACCAAAACATTTTTATAGTGGAAATTTGGTAGATTCTAAAGAGTTTAAAAAATATACAATTTTTAATAAAAAGAGGTATTGATGGGGATTTTGACAAATAGCACTACGCTTAGTAGTTTTGATAACACTTTTCTATTCTCTTTTATTTTTGCTATGAGTATCTGGGCAAAATCAATCTCTACGGGGGTTGTTTTAGTGGGTATATATATCAATAAAAAATATTCAAACTTAACGCTAAGACGAGGAATTTCCGTTATTGCTATCTTAGCATCGCTTCTTAGTATTAGTACATTTTTCAAAAATCCAGATACATTTTTAAATATCTATCAAATCGTTCAAACGCCAAATTTTAGCTCCCCGATAACAGTTGGAATCTACTTTTTAGTCATAAATTTAGTTATTTTAACTTTAATGTTTATCTTTGCTAAGAGTAGGGCTTTCAATAAGTTGATAATTTTAGCCTTTTTAACAGCGATTCCTACAACAATCTATTCAGCATTTTTACTATCATTTTCAAATGCTGTAATTCATAACCTCTCAATAGAGTTGATAGTTTTTCCTATAACTTCAATCTTTTGTGGAAGTGCAATACTTCTACTCTTTATCCAAAAAGAGGAGATTAAATATCTATTATCAAAGATGTTACTCTTTAGTGCCTTATTTCTATTTTTTATCTATCTATCTTTTTATATGTTTGCAGATATTAACTCAAAAGAGGCGTTTGAAGTTATATCAAAAGTTCGATTAGGTGGGGAGCATTTTAGTAAGTTTTGGTTTAGTTTAACTTTTGCTTTTATCATTCCAGCGTTTTTAACAATTTTGAGCATTATAAATAAAGCGAGTTCACTTCTGCCTTTAGCTAGTGCTTTTGCTATCTCTGCTCTCTTGTCACTTCAGTATATCTATCTGGTACTTCTTTAGAGCTTTTTAGCATCACTAGCGTAAACCCTCGCCTTTTAAGGCGGGGATAGCGGGTAACTATTCGGAGTCTTTTGTTGTTCGATATATTGCTTTAATACCCTAATAAAAAATATAAATTAATATGTATACTAACTCTAAAAAGGAGGTAAAGTGTTAAGAGTTGTAAAAGTTAGATTGTATCCAACTAAACAACAAGAGACTATTTTATCTCGGCATTTTGGCTCTGTAAGATTTATATATAATTTTATGCTCAATAAAAAAATCAAAGAGTATGAAAAAGGTAATAAATTAAGTGGATATGATTTAAAAAAACTACTTCCTATTATGAAAAAAGAAGAGTTTGAATGGTTAAAAGAGATAGACTCTACAGCACTTCAAAGTTCAGTTTTAAATATGGATAGAGCATTTCAAAATTTTTTTAAAAATGGATTTGGTTATCCAAAATTTAAAAGCAAACATCATTCAACTCAAAGTTATCAGAGTACAACAGCAAAACTCAAAGATAGTAAATTATATCTTCCAAAAGTTGGTTTGATTAAAACTAAAATTCATAGAGAGATAATAGGAAAAATTAAAACTGTAACAGTCTCTTATGAAGCAAATCAATACCATGGCTCTATTTTATTTGAAGATGGTAAAAAAGAGATTTGTGGTACTAATAATGGTAAATCTATTGGTATTGATGTTGGTGTAACTAGATTTGCAACTCTAAGCAATGGAAGTTTCATAAAACCTATTGTTTTTGATAAAGAAATTAAGAAAATGAAAAAGGCTCAAAAAACGCTAAATAGAAGAAAAAAAGATAGTGCAAATAGAGCTAAAGCTAAGAAAAAACTAGCTAAAGCACATTTAAAAATCAGAAATAAAAGAAAAGATTTTCTACATAAAGAGAGTAAAAAACTAAGTGAAAACCAAACTATAGTAGTAGAAAATTTAAAGATTAAAAATATGACTAAAGTTGCAAAAGGTACTACCCAAAATCCAAATATGAGAGCAAATACAAAAAGTGGATTAAATAGGTTAATACTTCAGCAAGGTTGGTATATCTTTTTTGAGATGTTGGAATACAAACTTAAAAGAAATGGTGGAGAATTAATTAAAATTAACCCCAAATATACTAGCCAAAAATGTAACAAATGCGGTCATATTTCAAAAGAAAATAGAAAATCACAGAGCAAATTTAAATGTATCAAATGCAGATTTAAATGCTTCATTGAATATTACAACTGCGGTAGGGCATACCGTTAAAGCCTCTTAATATCCAAACATTGGTTTGGAGTTTCTAGGAAGCTTCACCGTTTATGGTAGGGCGTGTCACCTCTAAGAAGTTAGGCAATATCTATAAAATCACCCTCAAATTTATCAAATAGAAGTCGCTCCATCTCAAAGTCACCTATTTGTAAAACCAGTTTTAAAGATTCAAACTTCACTAGCTTTAGAGCCTCTTTTATCGTCTCGATAACATAAGTTCTCGTAGCAAATCCATCTGTTTCAGAGCTTCCATAATAGGCAAATGGTTCACCCTCAATACTTTTTATACTTCTCTTTGCTAAATGAGCCTCAAAAACCTCTAATTTATCTAACTTTTCAAACTCCACAACAACCAAAACATCTAACATAATATATATCCTTAAAGTAGAATGTGAGAATTATTTCCAATTTGAGCTAAAATCTTTATATCTTTTGTGATTTTAGCCTCATCTTTACAGATTCTCATAGTATTTATCAAAAGCTCAGAGACTTCATCTATATTATCATTTTCAATACTTGTACTCCAGAGATTTTCAAAGTGTGAATTCTCATCTAAATTGTACTCATAGAGTCTCTTTTTAAAACTATTTTTCTCTTTGGCAGAGAGGTTGTCAAAATTTGCACAAAATGTTACATAAGTCATCTTTTACCTTAAAATAATTTTTTGATTTGGATTATATCAAAAAGTAGTAGTTTATGGGAGTTTTATATATTTTTAATACTGATTAAATAAGAAAAAAGCAATCAAGTATTTTGAAAATTTAAATTTTATATTTAGAAATAAAAAAAGCCTAGTTAGGAAGTCTAACTATCTCTATTTTGGCTTTAGCTTTGGCTTTTTCAAAATACTCTTTTATAACTTTATCCTCTTTATCAGCAACTAATTTATTAAAGATACCATCTTTGACCTCATCAAATGCTAGTGTCTCTTTATTTAGTTTCTCTATTAGATAAAAACTTATAAATGTATTCTCAGTTGATAGAATTGGTGAGAAACTTCTCTCTTTTGTCTCATTTAAAACGATAGAGAGTCTAGGGTTTATATAGTTTGCATTTAGAATAGTTTTCTCTTTTGTTATTGAGCTTGAGTTGAGCATAGGGTTTAAAATGACAGATTCTAACTCTTTTTTAGATTTTGCCTCATACTTAATTACATCAAACTCTTTAGATAGAGTAAACTCATTTTTGTGTTTATCGTAGTACTCTTTTAGCTCTGCCTCGTCAATATCTCTTAACTTTTTGTAAGCGATTTTTTTATTTAACTTATCAATTGTCAATTTATCTCTTAGACGATTCTTGTAATCTCTTAAATCGATTCCTCTCTCTTTTAAAAAGCTCTGAAATTGATAGAGTGATAATCTATTTTTAGTAGCTATCTTCTCTAACTCTTCATTTAGCTCAATATCATCAACTACAATATTCTCTGCTCTAGCCTCTATATTTTTTAACTTTGTATCAATTAGTAGCTCTATCGCTTCATCATAAGCTACATCGCTCTCTTTTGATTTTTTATAGACTTCATAGAGAGTAATTGGCTCATTATTTACAATAACACTAACACCGTTTAATATCTGAGCAGTTAATAAAACAGGTAGTAAAAAAATTAAAAATCTCAACATCTACTTATGCCTTTTTAAAATATCATCAATCTCTTCGTCACTCATATTCTCATCTAATCGCTTAACAATAACAGCACCATTTAAGAAAACTTTGCCATCTTCACTAGGGATAACACCAGCTACAACTAAGCTATAAGGTGGAATCTCTCCATAAAAATATTGTCCCGTCTCTTTATCGAGTATTTTTGTATATTTATTGATTGTTACACCTGTTGTTAAAATACTCCCCTCTCTTACAATTATTCCAGCTGAAATATCACACTTTGAATCGATTTTACAGTTATCTTCGATAACAGCTGGTGGCGTATGGAGTGGCTCAAGAGAGTTTGCAATTGTCACATTTGAGCCAATAGATACACTATCTCCAATATATGCACAAGAGCCAACAGATGTGAAAGGAGCTATAAAAGTATTCTCACCTACATAGCTTCCTATCTCAACAAAACAGCCTTTTAAACTAGCACCTTTTGATAAAAATGTACCCTTTTGAACAGATGTACTAGGAGAGATTCTAATTCCAGCACTCTCAAATTTCATCTGATTCCAACCATTAAACTTAAGACTAATTCTATCAAAATATGTAAGAGAACCATCACCAATTAAGTAATTTTGAGAGACTTTTAAGTATAGAATAATAGCTTTTTTAACCCAGTAGTTAGCTTCCCATCTATTATCTATTTTATGAGCAACTTTCACTTTACCATTATCGAGATTATCGATTGTATCTAAAATCGCTTTTTTAATTTCAGGCTCTTTTAGAGAGTTTTTATTTAAACTATCCCTAACATTCCAAAGTTCATCAATAATTATTTTCATAAGTGTTCCTTATCTTATTTTTAAGCTAATTAGTGCGATTAAGTTTGATATAAATGCAATTATCCAAAATCTAACGATTACTTTATTCTCTGCCCACCCTTTCATCTCAAAGTGATGATGTATCGGTGCCATCAGAAAAATTCTCTTTTTTCTAGTCTTGTAACTTGCTACTTGCATTATAACCGAAACTGTCTCAAGTACAAATATAAAACCTATCAAAAGAAGTAGAATCTCACTCTTAGATAAAATCGCTAAATAGCCAATAAATGCCCCTAGGGTTAAGCTTCCACTATCGCCCATGAAAACCTGAGCTGGGTGAGAGTTAAACCAGAGAAATCCTATCAAAGCACCAGCGAGTGAAGCTCCAATAATTGCAACCTCTCCAACAGAGCTAACATAAGGCAAAATCAGATAGTTACTAATTACGATATTTCCACTAATATAGATAAGACCAGATAGCGTAGCTAGAGAAAAAATAGAGGGAACTGTGGCTAATCCATCTAAACCATCTGTTAAATTTACAGCGTTACTAGAGGCAACAATCACTATCGACCAAAAAAATATGGCGAAAATACCCAAATCAAAGAGAGGATATTTATAAAATGGGATATAAAAATCTGTGTTGAAGTTATACAAAATCAAAATAGAGCTTATAAATCCAGCAAAGATAAATTGCAGTATCAGTTTTGATTTGGCACTTAAACCAAACTCATTTTTTCCATTTGATATTTTTCCCCAATCATCGCTAAAACCGATAAAACCAAAAAAAGTTATCGTTAAAAGAGCAGAAACTACATAGACATTGTTGAGTTTGACTGTCAAAAGCGAGGCTAAAAGAGTAGCTATTAAAAAGACTATTCCACCCATTGTTGGAGTGTTTGATTTACTTTTATGTGAGCTTGGAGCTAGATTATATATCGGTTGATTTGCTTTTTTCGCCTTAGCCCAAGCTATAAACTTTGGCATCAAATATATGGTAAAGAGAAACGCTACAAAAAATCCAATACCAGCCCTTACTGTAATATATTGAAAAATATTTATATCAAATTGCCTATAGAGTGAGTAAAACATTGCAAACCTTATTTTTTTTGCAATTATACCTAAAAAGGATTAAGCTTAAAAAAAGTTTTGATATTAAAGTTGACTTATTTAACACTTATCTATATAAGAAAATAATCAAGCAAAAAGAGTTAATCTAACTCTTTTACCGTCCAAGGGAGACCTTGTTTGTTAAGCTCGTCCATAAATGGGTCTGGGTCGAAATTTTCTATATTGAAGACACCCTCACCACTCCACTCTTTTGTTGCTATCATCTTAGCACCAATCATAGCTGGAACTCCCGTAGTATAACTAACAGCTTGAGCCCCTACCTCTTTAAAACACTCTTGGTGGTCACAAACATTATAGATATAGATTTTTCTCTTTTTACCATCTTTAATCCCTTCAAAAACACAACCGATATTAGTCTTACCAGTAGTTCTAGGACCAAGTGAAGATGGGTCAGGTAAGAGTTTTGCTAAAAACTGCATAGGAACGATTTTAGCTCCATTAAACTCAATCTCTTCGATTCCTAACATTCCAACATTCTCTAAACACTTCATGTGAGTTAAATAACTCTCTCCAAATGTCATAAAAAATCTAATTCTCTTAAGCCCTTTGATATTTTGAACAAGCGACTCAAGCTCTTCGTGATAGAGTAGGTATGAATCTTTATCACCAACTTCAGGATAGTTCCAGAGCATTTTTATCTCCATTGGGTCAGTCTCAATCCATTTTCCCTCTTCCCAATATCTACCTCTTGAGCTAACCTCTCTTAAGTTTATCTCAGGATTAAAATTTGTTGCAAAAGGGTAACCGTGGTCACCTGCATTACAATCTAAAATATCAATATAGTGAATCTCATCAAAGTAGTGTTTTTGAGCATAGGCACAAAATACATTAGTAACACCTGGGTCAAATCCACTTCCAAGAAGTGCAATATTCTTTGCATCTTTATATCTATCTTGAAATGCCCACTGCTCTTTGTACTCAAACTTAGCAGTGTCTGGGTGTTCGTAGTTTGCTGTATCGATATAAGGCACATTTGTCTGTAAACAAGCCTCCATAATTGTTAAATCTTGATATGGAAGTGCTAAATTTAGAACTAAATCGGGTTTTAGATTCTCTATAAATGTAACTAACTCATCTGTCTTATCTGCATCGATTGTTGCTGTATCAATCTCAACATTAAATTTATCTTTTATATCTTTTGCAATAGCATCGCATTTGCTTATAGTTCTACTAGCTAGTGTGATTTTTGTAAATACGCTAGAGTTCATAGCACACTTTGTTGTAGCAACTCTACTAACTCCACCAGCTCCAATAATTAAAATACTTGCCATTTCAATCCTTTTTATTTTTAATTTATAATAGTAATATTATATAATCAATATAGGAAAAAATCGATAACAATTTAAAGGATTTATATGAAAAAGTCTCTTTTTATACCATTTATTCTAAGTTCACTATTTGCTGATAGCTATATTTATCAAAATGGTCAGAGAGTTGAGCTAGTTGAGTTAAAAGATAAAAGAAGTGCAACTATTAGGTATTTTAAAAACTCTCAAACAAAAAGAGAGGTTGGAGTATCTCAAAACTTACTAATATCTTTTAAAGATGGTGTTGATGAAAAAGCTATTTTAAATCAATATAATTTAGTAAAAATAGAGGATTTAAACAGTTTTACAACTCTAGCAAAAGCTAACTCAATCGATGAAGCGATAGAGATTTGTAACGCTTTAGTTGAGGCTGATTTAGTCAATTTTGCTCACCCTGATTTTCTTAAAAAAATAGAAAAAAGAGACAATCCAACAGATGAGTTTTTTGCAAAACAGTGGCATTTAGTTGATACTCCTGAAGTAGTAGGGGCAAATGTTGAAGTTTTAGAGGCTTGGAAATATACAAAAGGCTCAGGGGTAAAAGTGGCTATCTTTGATGATGCTGTTGATACTGAACATGAGGATTTAAAAGCTGGTGTTGTTGCTAGTTTAAATGTTTTTGATGATTCAAGTGATGCTACTGCTAAAATTTCAGATAATGCTCATGGGACTTTTGTAGCTGGTGTGGCTGTTGCTAGAGAAAATGGCAAAGGGATTGTTGGCGTAGCTCCTGAGGCTTCGATTTTGGCAATCAAAGGTGCAACAGGTGATGAGGCAACAGATTCTACTACAATTAAGGCTTTCACTTGGGCTAAAGAGCAAGGCGTAGATGTTATGAATAATAGCTGGGGAAGCTACGGCGTAAGTGATGCTGTTAAAAGCTCTATTGTAGATTTAGCAACAAATGGAAGAGATGGAAAGGGTGTAATTATCGCTTTTGGCTCTGGAAATGAGGGTTGTAGTGATAAAGAGACTTGTAAAGATGCTGACGGTGAAGAGATGGGACTTTTAAAATATGATGAGGGTTCAATCTCTGAAGTTTTATCAGTTGGAGCAACAAACCATCTAAATCAAAGAGCTAGTTATAGTAATTATGGAATCTATTTAGATATTACAGCTCCAGGTGGTGATGGAGATAATATTACAGAGAATAATTCAGGAATGGTCTCAACTGATATATCTGGCGAAATGGGTTGGTCACAAGAGGCAAACAACAACTATATAACAAACGATATTAATCAAGTTGGAACATCTTACGCATCACCTGTTGTTGCTGGTGTTTCAGCTTTGATTCTCTCTGCAAATCCAGATTTAACAAGAGAGCAAGTTTTTGAAATTTTAAAAACAACTAGCGATAAAGTTGGTAATTACACATATACAGATGGAAAAAGTAATGAACTTGGATATGGAAAGATAAATGCTAAAAATGCTGTTTTAAAAGCGATAGAGTTAAAAGGTAGTTCAACAACTGAACCAACGCCAACACCTACAAGCAGTACAACTTTTGATTATGGATTTGATTCACTTCAGAGTGGTTGGCATCTGCTTGGAGCTGTGGAGGATTTATCAAATGTTCAGAGTCAAAACTCACTTGAGAGTGTTTGGTCATTTACAGATGGTAGCTGGAGTAAAAATCCAACTGAGATAAAAGAGGGTAAAGGATTTTGGATTAAAAAATAGATGAATTTTATTTTTATTATCCAATTCGATTAGAGAAACCTATCTAAGTTTTTCTATCTCCTCCATTGCCAAGCCTGTTGAAATTGATACTATATTTATATCTATATTTATATCTATATTTTGAGCTAATAGATTTTTAGCTATTTCTAATTTAGCTTCTATTTTTCCTTTTTTGATTCCATCTTTTTCGGCACTATCGAGTGAGTTTACCAAATCTCTATAATGTTTTAAGTTTCTATCGTAATTATCTCTATCTGAAGTTGAGAGGTTTGAGTATTTTGCAATATCAAAAACACTCTCTATTATTTTATCCTCTCTGAACTCTTTCGGAATATCCTCCAAACTGCTTAGATTTGAGAGAATATAGAGCCACTTTTCAAGATTATTTGCAACTTCGCTATTGTTTTTTTTAAATTTTGTAAGTTCGATATAGATAAAGTTGAGAGTCTCACTCATCACTTTTTTTGATTCAATATCAACTATCTGTCCATGCCTGATATATCGCTCATCGTCAAAGTATGGAATCGAAAAATCCAAAATCCCAATAAAAAATATTTTTGATAGTTTAAAATCCCATCTGCCTCTTTGTGCCTGTTCTTGCACTGGAAAAGTAGTATAGTAGATAGCTCTATCTTGAAAATATATCTGTTTTGCTCTTTGAAGCTCAACTATAAACTCGCTTCCCTTCTCATCT
>Ga0193959_1000159_pt1 | contig 27189 bp, 21 predicted proteins | sample FB_2_MG_FD_140333 | JGI IMG/M metagenome (GOLD analysis project Ga0193959, IMG submission 140333) | Microbial mat bacterial communities from the Broadkill River, Lewes, Delaware, United States - FB_2_MG | ecosystem: Environmental > Aquatic > Freshwater > River > Microbial mats | place: USA... | reverse complement strand
CGGCGTCAAGCCGATCTGCGGTGTCGATCTCTGGCTGGAAAATCCTGAAGATCCCGAAGGCGAACCTTTCCGGTTGACTCTGCTGGTGCGTACCGGCCAAGGCTATCGCAACCTGATGGAGCTGGTATCACGCGCCTATGCGGAAGGGCAGAGCCTCATTCCCGAGCGCGCGCTGGTCAAGCGGGAGTGGATTGCGGAGAAGCCGGAGGGGCTGATTGCCCTGTCCGGTGCCCGTCAGGGGGATGTGGGGCGCGCTTTGCTGGCTGGCAATTACGGTCAGGCCGAAGCCTTGCTGGCCGAGTGGCAAGCCCTGTTTCCGGACGGTTATTACCTGGAAATTCAGCGTACCGGGCGTAGTGGTGAGGAGGCGCTGGTGCATGCCAGCGTGGAACTGGCCGCACGCTTTGGCTGCCCGCTGGTGGCCACCAACGAAGTCATGTTCCTGCAGCAGGATGACTTTGAAGCACACGAGGCGCGTGTTTGTATCAACATGGGGCGCACGCTGGAAGACTCGCAGCGGCCGCGTAACTATTCCGATCAGCAATATTTCCGTTCGGCCGCAGAGATGGCCGAACTGTTCAGCGATATTCCCAGTGCGTTGCAGAATACCGTTGAGATTGCCCGGCGCTGCAATATTGAAATAGAGCTGGGCACCTACTACCTGCCGCGCTTCCCGGTGCCTGAAGGCATGCTGATGGATGACTTCTTCCGCCAGGTGTCCTGGGAAGGGCTGGAGGAGCGTCTTGAGTTTCTGCTCGACAAGGACGCGCCCGACTATCAGGAAAAACGCAAGCCCTATGAGGAACGGCTCGAGTTTGAGCTGGATATCATCATCCAGATGGGTTTCCCCGGCTACTTCCTGATCGTAATGGACTTCATCAAGTGGGCCAAGGATAACGGCATCCCGGTCGGACCGGGGCGAGGCTCGGGTGCCGGCTCTCTGGTGGCCTATGTGCTCAAGATTACCGATCTGGACCCGCTCGAATACGACCTGCTGTTCGAACGCTTCCTCAACCCTGAACGTGTCTCCATGCCCGACTTCGATATCGATTTCTGCATGGACAACCGTGATCAGGTCATCGACTACGTGGCACAGAAATACGGCCGTGATGCCGTATCCCAGATCATTACCTATGGCACCATGGCGGCCAAGGCGGTGGTACGTGATGTGGCGCGAGTGCAGGGCAAGCCCTTCGGTCTGGCGGATCGCCTGTCCAAGCTGATCCCGTTCGAAGTGGGCATGACCCTGAACAAGGCCTGGGAGCAGGAAGAGGCCCTGCGTGATTTCGTTAACGGCAGTGAAGAAGCCGAAGAGATCATGGAGATGGCCTACAAGCTGGAGGGGGTTACTCGTAACGTCGGCAAGCATGCCGGTGGTGTGGTGATTGCGCCGACCAAGCTGACCGATTTTGCCGCGACCTACTGTGACGAGGAAGGCAATGGTCTGGTCACCCAGTTCGACAAGAACGATGTCGAAGAAGCGGGTCTGGTGAAGTTCGACTTCCTGGGTCTGAGGACTCTGACCATCATCGACTGGGCGCTGAAAACGATCAACCACAAGCGTGCCAAGCAGGGTGAAGAGGCGTTGCAGATCGAATCCATCGATCTGGAAGACCCGCCCACCTTCAAACTGCTGCAGAGCGCTCAGACCACCGCCGTATTCCAGCTCGAATCCAGCGGTATGAAAGACCTGATCCGGCGCCTGTTGCCGAACCGCTTCGAAGATATCGTCGCACTGGTAGCGCTGTTCCGTCCGGGGCCGCTGCAGTCAGGCATGGTGGATGACTTCATCAACCGTAAGCATGGTCGTGCGCCCCTGGCCTGGCCGCATCCTGACTATCAGCTCGACAGTCTGCAGCCGGTGCTGGAGCCTACCTACGGCATCATCCTGTACCAGGAACAGGTGATGCAGATCGCTCAGGTGATGGCGGGCTACACCCTCGGTGGCGCGGATATGCTGCGCCGTGCCATGGGTAAGAAAAAACCCGAGGAGATGGCCAAGCAGCGTGCCATCTTCCTCGAAGGTTGTGCCAACCAGGGCATCGACAAGGATCTGGCGGGCAATATCTTTGATCTGGTGGAGAAGTTCGCCGGCTACGGCTTCAACAAGTCGCACTCGGCCGCCTATGCACTGGTGTCCTACCAGACCGCCTGGCTGAAGCAGCATTACCCGGCCGCATTCATGGCGGCGGTACTGTCCTCGGATATGCAGAACACCGATAAGGTGGTGATCTTCATCGAAGAGTGCCGTCAGATGGGCCTGACGGTGCGCCTGCCCAACGTCAATGACAGTGACTACATGTTTACCGTCAACGACGCTGAGGAAGTCGTCTATGGACTGGGTGCGGTCAAGGGCGTCGGTGAAGGGCCGGTAGGGGCCATCATGCAGGCGCGCAAGGAGGGTGGTCCGTTCAAGGACTTGTTCGATTTCTGCGATCGGGTCGGCGCCGGCAGGCTTAACAAGCGCGTACTGGAAGCACTGGTGCGCTGTGGTGCGCTGGACAGCCTGGGGCCCTCACGCGCCGTGCTCTGGGAAGCCATAGGTTCGGCACTCAAGGCGGCGGATCAGAGTGCCCGCAACGCTGATGCCGGCATGATGGACATGTTCGGCGAGGTTGAGGCCGAGTCGCCCTCCGACCCCTATGCCGAGTTTGGCAAGGCCCGTGACTGGACCGACAAGGAACGCCTGCAGGGGGAAAAGGACACCCTGGGGCTCTATGTCACCGGCCATCCGATCGATGAATATGAAGCGGAACTCAGGCATCTGGTCAGCCGCAAGCTGGTGGAGCTGCAACCGAGCCGAGGCAGTACCCAGAAAATGGCGGGTCTGGTGGTCGACATGCGAATCAAGAAGACCAAGCGTGGCGACACCCTCTGTTTCCTGACCCTGGACGATCGCAGTGCGCGCATGGATATCACCCTGTTTGGCGACATCTATGATGAGGCGCGTCCTCTGATCAACAAGGACGCAGTGCTGGTAGTGGAAGGTGAGGTTGCTCAGGATGACTACAATGGCGGCATCAAGGTCCGTGCCAGCAAGGTCATGAGCATGGCGCAGGTGCGCGCCGGCTCGGCCCGCTGTGTTGAGGTTGATTGTGATGCTGGCCAGCTGGGACGTCAGCAGCTTAAGCAGCTGAGTGATACGCTGAAAGGCAACCGCAGCGTATTGCTGAAATTGCCGCTAGCGTTGCGCTACCGACGTCAGGACGCCTCCGCGCGCCTGTGGCTGGGCGATGACTGGGCGGTGGACCCCAGCGATGATCTGTTGCTGCAGCTCAAGGCTCAATTCGGCAATGACAGTGTCCGGCTCTGTTATGACTGACAGGGTGGAGATCAGCCGGCTCAGCCGTTAGAATTGCTCAATTATTCCGCGCCCAGTGTATTGGGTCCAACGCTACCGAACAGAAGCAGACACGCATGAATCCGAACTATCTGGATTTCGAACAGCCGATTGCAGAGCTGGAAGCCAAAATCAGTGAGCTGCGCCATGTCAACGAGGACACGGCGGGGCTCAACCTGGGTGATGAACTGGAAAAACTGCAGGAAAAAAGCCGCAGTCTGACCGAATCGATCTTCAAGGACCTGTCCGCCTGGCAGATCTCCCAGATCGCCCGTCATCCGCAACGTCCCTATACGCTGGACTATGTGCAGCACATCTTTGACGACTTCGACGAAATCCACGGCGATCGCCACTTTGCCGATGATCAGGCCATTGTCGGTGGTCTGGCGCGCCTGGATGGCCGTCCTGTGATGGTGATCGGTCATCAGAAAGGGCGTGAAGTGAAGGAAAAGGTACGTCGCAACTTCGGCATGCCGCGCCCTGAAGGCTACCGCAAGGCGCTGCGCATGATGGAGATGGCCGAGCGCTTCAAGCTGCCGGTGCTGACCTTCATCGATACGCCGGGCGCCTACCCGGGCATCGACGCGGAAGAACGCGGCCAGTCCGAAGCGATTGCCTTCAACCTGGCCAAGATGTCACAGTTGAATACGCCGATCATTTCCACCGTCATCGGTGAAGGTGGTTCCGGCGGTGCGCTGGCGATCGGTGTCTGTGACGAGCTGCTGATGCTGCAGTACGGTACCTACTCGGTGATCTCGCCGGAAGGCTGTGCCTCCATTCTGTGGAAAAGTGCCGAGCGTGCATCCGATGCCGCCAAGGCCATGGGCATTACCTCTGAGCGCCTGCATGAGCTGGGTCTGGTGGATCAGGTGGTCAGCGAGCCGTTGGGTGGTGCGCACCGTAACCCGGAACTGATGGCTGCCAACCTGAAGAAACACCTGGTGGAAACGCTGGATCGTCTGTCCGAGTTTGCATCCGACGACTTGCTGGAACGCCGTTACGAGCGTCTGATGTCCTACGGTGTATTCGAAGACTGACAGCCCTGCTGTCGAGCACCTGCTGTCGCGGCTGAGGGAGTCTCTCTCGGCTGCGACAGGTACGCGCCGCTGGGTCGTGGCACTCAGTGGCGGGCTTGATTCCTCCCTGTTGCTTGAACTGATGGCCCGGCTGCGGGACATTCAGCCCCTATCTGCTATTCATATCGATCATCAACTTCAGGCCGGCTCTGCCGACTGGGCCGAGCACTGCCGACACCATTGCGAGCGTCTGGGAGTTCCACTGCAGCGGGTACGGGTACAGCCAGCGTCCTCTTCTGAGGCGGCCGCCCGCCAGGCCCGTTACGCCGCGTTTGAATCCCTGCTGCAGTCAGGCGATTGTCTGCTGCTGGCGCAGCATGCTGATGATCAGGCCGAAACCCTGCTGCTGCGTTTGCTGCGTGGTGCCGGTGTGGCTGGCCTTGCGGCGATGCCACGCAGTCGCGTTCTGGGGCAGGGGCGCCTGTTGCGCCCATTGTTGAATATCTCCAGAGCCGAGCTTGAGTCGGTGGCCAGCACTCTGGCGCTGCTACCGGTGGAAGACCCCAGCAATGCGCAGGACCGTTACGATCGCAACTGGCTGCGTCACCATGTCATGCCCCTGTTGAAGCAGCGCTGGCCACGGGTACTTGAACGCTGTGGTGATAGCGCCGTTCTGATGGCGGATGCGCGCCAGTTGTTGGAAGAGCGTGCACAAGACGATCGCAGCTGTCTGGTTTCAGGCGAGAATCGACTGGACCTGGCCGGTCTGCAGCAGCTGAGTGCCGCGCGCCAGCGCAACCTGCTGCATGACTGGCTCTGGCGCGAGACCGGGCGTCGGCTGGAGCAGCGCCGTATTCTGTCGTTGCAGCAGCGACTGGCGGATACTGCAGTGCCGGAGGGCATGCAGGAACGGATTGCGAACCACCAGTTGAGGTGTTATCGAGGCGGTGCCTACTTGCTGCCGCTGCAACTGCCTGCCGTTCCGGATGCGCAAATTGTGCAGGTCGGGCAGGAAGTTGATCTGGGGCCGGGACTGGGGTTCCTGCGCTGGCGTCCTGCCAAACGTGGTCTGGTCGCAGGGACTGAACTGCAACTGCTGTTTCGTCAGGGCGGAGAGCGTCTGCGTCCGCTGGGGCGGGGTGGTGCGGTGAGTCTCAAGCAGGTATTGCAGGAGTCCGGGATGCCGCCCTGGCAGCGTTCCTACCAGCCGCTGCTGGTACATCAGGGCGAAATTCTGGCGCTGCCGGGGATCTGTTTATGCGAGGCAGTGGACGATCATGCCGGCCTGATACCCGAATGGGACGCTTTTGGTTTGTCCTGAGAGGCGCTTTTTGCTAAGCTGCAACCCCATCTTGAGTACGTTTTCTCCCCCTCAACATCTCGATCTGACAGGTTCCGCATGACGCGTTATATTTTCGTCACAGGCGGTGTTGTGTCCTCATTGGGCAAAGGCATCGCATCAGCTTCTCTGGCGGCTATTCTCGAGGCTCGTGGCCTCAAAGTTACAATGCTGAAGCTGGACCCGTATATCAACGTGGATCCGGGCACCATGAGCCCCTTCCAGCATGGTGAAGTCTTCGTTACCGACGATGGTGCCGAGACCGACCTGGATTTGGGTCATTATGAGCGCTTCATCCGCACCACCATGAGCAAGCGCAACAACTTCACCACCGGTCGTGTCTACCAGCACGTGCTGAGCAAGGAGCGCCGTGGCGATTACCTGGGCGGCACCGTGCAGGTGATCCCGCACATCACCAATGAGATCAAGCGTCGTGTGATCGAGGGAGCGGGTGATGCGGACGTGGCACTGGTCGAGATCGGTGGCACCGTGGGGGATATCGAATCCCTGCCGTTCCTGGAAGCGGTACGTCAGCTGAAGGTGGAAGTAGGGGCGTCAAATGCGATGTTCATGCATCTGACGCTGGTACCCTATATTGCCACCGCCGGCGAGACCAAGACCAAGCCGACCCAGCACTCGGTGAAAGAGCTGCGTTCCATCGGTATCCAGCCGGATATTCTGGTGTGCCGCTCCGAGCAGCCGCTGGACGAGTCGTCACGCAAGAAAGTGGCCATGTTTACCAACGTGGACGAGCGTGCCGTGATCTCTCTGCCGGATGCCGACACCATCTACAACATCCCGGCCATGCTGTGGGAACAGCACCTGGACGAGATCGTGACCGAACGCTTCCGCATCAACTGCAAGGCAGCTGATCTGAGCGAATGGAACCGTGTGGCCGATGCCTTCCTGCACCCGGAAGGCGAAGTGACCATCGCCATGGTCGGTAAGTACATGGAACTGCTGGATGCCTACAAGTCGCTGATCGAAGCGATTTCGCACGCCGGTATTACGCTGCGCAAGAAAGTGCGCATCGAATACATCGACTCCGAACGGGTCGAGCGTGAAGGCAGCAAAATTCTGGAAGGCTTCAGTGCCATTCTGGTACCGGGCGGCTTCGGTGAGCGCGGTGTGGAAGGCAAGATTCAGGCGGTACGCTTCGCTCGTGAGAACAAGGTGCCCTACCTGGGTATCTGTCTGGGCATGCAGGTTGCCGTGATCGAATATGCTCGCCATGTGGCAGGTCTGGAAGGCGCCAACTCGACTGAATTTGACAAGCAGTCAGCGCATCCGGTGATCGGCTTGATCACCGAGTGGACCGATCGCAGCGGTGAAGTGGAAGTGCGCGGCGAGAACTCCGACCTGGGCGGCACCATGCGCCTGGGTGCTCAGACCTGTCATCTGGCTGCCGGCTCGAAAGTGGCTGAGGCCTACGGTAATACCGAGGTCCGCGAGCGTCACCGTCACCGCTTCGAAGTGAACAACAACTACGTGCCGCTGTTGGAAGAAGCTGGGCTGAACATCACCGGTCGCTCCGTTGACGGCGAGTTGGTGGAAGTGGTTGAAGCACCGGATCATCCCTGGTTCGTGGCCTGTCAGTTCCACCCGGAATTTACCTCCACCCCGCGTGATGGACACGGCCTGTTTACCGGATTCATCAAGGCCGCGCTGGAACGTCAGGCGCAGCAGTAACCTTTTTACGAGTTAACTGGAGACACAGATACAATGGCTCAGATTGCGAATATCAAGGCACGTGAAGTTCTGGATTCCCGTGGTAACCCGACCGTTGAAGCGGACGTGATCCTGGAATCCGGCGTGATCGGTTCTGCCTGTGCACCTTCTGGCGCGTCTACCGGCTCCCGCGAAGCGCTGGAACTACGTGACGGTGACAAGTCCCGTTACCTGGGCAAGGGTGTACAGAAAGCGGTAGCGGCGATCAACGGTGCTATTCGTGAAGCTCTGGTCGGCATGGACGTAACTGATCAGCGCGCGCTGGACGACACCATGCTGGCGCTGGACGGTACCGAGAACAAGTCCAACCTGGGTGCCAACGCTATCCTGGCCGTTTCTCTGGCGGCGGCGAAAGCGGCTGCGACCGAGAAGGGCATCCCGCTGTACGCACACATCGCTGAAATCAACGGCACGGCTGGTCAGTTCTCCATGCCGGTACCGATGATGAATATCCTCAACGGTGGTGAGCACGCGGACAACAACGTCGATATCCAGGAGTTCATGGTTCAGCCGGTGAGCTTTGACAACTTCGGTGATGCCCTGCGTTGTGGCGCCGAAATCTTCCACGCACTCAAGTCCGTACTCAAGGCCCGTGGCCTGAACACGGCCGTGGGTGATGAGGGTGGCTTCGCACCGAACCTGGGTTCCAACGAAGAAGCCCTGGTGGTGATCAAGGAAGCGATCGACAAGACCGGCTACAAGCTGGGAACTGACGTGACCCTGGCACTGGATTGCGCCTCTTCCGAGTTCTACAAGGATGGCAAGTACGATCTGGCCGGTGAAGGAAAGGTATTCGACGCTGAAGGCTTCGGTGATTACCTGGCACAGCTGTGCGAAAACTACCCGATCGTCTCCATCGAAGATGGTATGGACGAATCCGACTGGGACGGCTGGGCCAGCCTGACCCGCAAGATCGGTGACAAGGTACAGCTGGTTGGCGACGACCTGTTCGTGACCAACACCAAGATCCTGAAGGAAGGTATCGACAAGTCAATCGGTAACTCCATCCTGATCAAGTTCAACCAGATCGGCTCCCTGTCCGAAACGCTGGACGCGATCAAAATGGCCAAGGACGCCGGTTACACCGTTGTCATCTCTCACCGCTCCGGTGAAACTGAAGACACCACCATTGCCGATCTGGCAGTGGGTACAGCGGCTGGCCAGATCAAGACCGGTTCTCTGTGCCGTTCTGACCGCGTTGCCAAGTACAACCGCCTGCTGCGCATTGCCGAAGAGCTGGGTGCCGGTGCGGTCTACAATGGTCTGAAAGAGATCAAAGGTCAGGCCTGAGTCCTGAAAATGTGATAAAAAGGGGGCTTCGAGCCCCCTTTTTTGACCCCGAGGTAAGTGCGTGTACCGCTGGTTGCTGTTGATTTTGCTGATGATGCTGGCCGGGTTGCAATACCGACTCTGGTTCGGAGAGGCCAACCTGTTGCAGGTGTGGCAACTGGAACAGCAAATTATGGACCAGAGGCAACTCAATCAGCAGCTCACCGAGCGCAACAAGCGTCTCGAAGCCGAGGTGCAGGACCTCAAGCAGGGGCTAAGTGCCCTGGAAGAACGTGCTCGCAGCGAGATGGGCATGATTCGTGAGGGTGAAACCTTTTATCAGCTCATAGAGCCCGAGCCGGAGAACCACCAACGTTGAATTTCTCACTCGCCACTGAATGGCTGTATGGCGAGCCATCATCCCAGGCCTTGCTGCGTGTGCAGCCCGAGGATTTCCAGGTATTCGAACAGCTGCCGTTTACGCCAGACGGAGAGGGCGAGCACCTGTTCCTGCATATTCGCAAAACCGGTGAAAATACCGATTGGGTGGCCCGCCAGCTGGCACACTTCTGTCAGGTCAGTCCGCGCGATGTCGGCTATGCCGGCAAGAAGGATCGTCATGCGGTGACCGAACAGTGGTTCAGCGTGCGCCTGCCCATCGGTCGTACCCTGAACTGGTCCCTGTTTGGTGGCGATACGATTCAGGTGCTGGACACCGTACGTCACAGTCGCAAGTTGCGGCTGGGGGCCCTGTCGGGTAACCGGTTCGTACTGCGTCTGCGGGAAGTGACAGAGCCCGAAATGTTTGCCGCGCGAGTAGAGCAGGTGCGTGCCGGGGTGCCTAACTATTTCGGTGAGCAGCGCTTTGGCCATGAGGGTGGTAATCTCGATAAGGGGCTGGCGTTGCTGGAAGGACGCTTGCGAGAACGTCAGCGGCACAAGAAAGGCCTGTACATCTCTGCTCTGCGTTCCTGGCTGTTTAATCAGGTGGTTAGCCAGCGTATCCAGCAGGGTTACTGGGATCGGCTGCTGACGGGTGACGCGCTGATGCTGGATGGCAGCCAGAGCTGTTTTATTGCCGAAGCGGTCGATGATGCGCTGAGTGACCGGCTGACCCAGAGAGACGTGCATTTGACAGCGCCCATGTGGGGGCGTGGCGAATTGATGGCACGGGATGAGGCACGGGCGTTCGAGCAGGCTGTCGTTGAGCCTTGGGAGGCGCTGCGTGTCGGGCTGGAAGGTCTGGGGCTGAATCAGGAGCGCAGGAGCATGCGCCTGATACCACGCGGCCTGAAGGCCGAACCCGAAAGCGAACAGCAGTGGCGCCTGGAGTTCGAACTGCCGTCAGGTGCTTTTGCCACCAGTGTTCTGCGGGAACTCTGTCAGTGGCACAATGCCAATCCTCAGCAGGAGTAATCGGAAATAGACATGCTGACATTGATTTCAAATGATGATGGTGTATATGCACCGGGTCTGGCGATACTGGCCGAGCGTTTGGCGCAGGACAGCGAGACCTGCGTAGTGGCGCCCGACCGTAATCGCAGTGGTGCCAGTAACTCTTTGACGCTGGATCGGCCGCTGGAGGCACATCAACACAGCAGCGGCTACATCGGTATTAACGGTACGCCAACCGATTGCGTGCATCTGGGGGGCTCTGGCCTGTTCAGTGAGGGGCGCAAGCCGGATATTGTCGTCTCCGGTATCAACGCCGGCGCCAATCTGGGGGACGATGTGCTCTATTCGGGTACGGTGGCGGCCGCGACCGAGGGACGTCATTGCCGTCTGCCGCCCATCGCGGTCTCCATGCACAGCTTTCATCCACAGCACTATGCAACAGCGGCCGAGATCGTAGCGACGCTGGTCAAGCGCCTGGAGAGTCTGGTGGTTGCTCCCCGCACGGTGCTGAACATCAATGTGCCGGACCTGCCGCTGGAACAGATCAAGGGGATCCACGTGACTCGTCTCGGTCACCGTTACAGTGCCGAGCCGCCGGTCGAGGTTGAAGACCCGCGTGGCCGAACCCGCTACTGGATCGCCGGGGCCGGGGCTGCGGCCGATGCCGAGCCCGGCACCGATTTTTACGCAGTCGAACACGGCTTTGTCTCCGTCACGCCGTTACAGATCGATATGACCCACTATTCCGGCATGGATAATCTGGGCGACTGGCTGGAGGGGATGATGTGATCGACAGGGACCTGCAGGGAATCGGTATGACGTCACGGCGGACGCGGGAGCGCCTGGTGCAGCGCTTGCGTGACCAGGGAGTTGTCAATGATGAGGTGCTGAATGCCATTATTGAAACTCCGCGCCATATCTTCATAGACGAAGCCCTGTCGCATCGGGCCTACGAGGATACGGCGCTGCCGATCGGTTATAACCAGACGATCTCTCAGCCCTATATTGTCGCTCGTATGACCGAGCTCCTGGTGCAGGACCGTACCTTGGATAAAGTACTGGAAGTGGGAACCGGATCCGGTTACCAGACCGCTATTCTGGCGCAGCTGGTGGATCAGGTATGCAGTGTTGAGCGGATTCGTCCGCTGCAGGAACGGGCGCGCCAGCGACTGCAGCGGTTGAAGCTGCACAACGTCATGCTGCGGCATACCGATGGCGGTATGGGCTGGCCTGACAAGGCGCCCTTTGACGGCATTCTGGTCACGGCTGCACCCAAGGAGGTGCCCGAAGAACTGCTGGCTCAGCTGGCTGTTGGCGGGCGCCTGGTGATCCCGGTAGGGGAAGAAGAACAGACGTTGAAGCGTATCACGCGCACGGGCGAGAACGACTACACAACGGAAGTGATGGAAACCGTCCGCTTTGTGCCCTTGCTGAGTGGCACGGTGCGCTGACAACAGGAGTGAACGTGCGACACAAGCGTGATTATCTGATTCTCTCGGGCAAGGGCATGATGATGGGGGTGGCGGATGCCGTACCCGGTGTGTCCGGAGGCACTATTGCCTTCATTACGGGGATCTACGAAGAGCTGATCGAAACGCTGAAAAGGTTCAATCCCGAGGCCATACGCATACTGTTTACCGAGGGACTGGCGGCCTGCTGGCGTTATGTCAATGGCAGTTTCCTGCTGGCACTTATGAGCGGGATACTGTTCAGTCTGGTGTCGGTTTCACACCTGGCCCTGTACCTGCTGCAGCAGCATCCGATCCTGATCTGGTCGTTCTTCTTTGGCCTTATTCTGGCGTCCACCTGGAGTGTGGTGCGGCATATCAGGGGCTGGGATCTCAACCTGGTATCCACCTTCCTGCTCGGAGGGCTGGCGGCCTACTTCCTGACCGAACAGACGCCCGGTATGCTGGAGCCGACGACACTGATGGTGTTTCTGGCAGGCATGGTGGCCATCTGTGCAATGATTCTGCCGGGGATCTCGGGTAGCTTCATCCTGCTGCTGATGGGCATGTATGCGCCGGTACTGGAAGCGGTCAAGGCGTTTGAATGGGCAACTCTCGCCGTGTTTGCCGGCGGCTGCGTGCTGGGTCTGTTAAGCTTTTCCCGCGTGCTGAGCTGGGCGTTTCACCACTGTCGCATGTTGACTCTGGCCCTGCTGGGCGGGTTTATGCTGGGGTCCCTTAACAAGGTCTGGCCGTGGAAATATACGTTGGCTTACAGCATCAATGAGCAGGGACAGGAGGTACCTCTGGTGCAGGATAACCTGTTGCCGGAGAGTTACCAGGTACTGACCGGTATCGACCCTCAGTTCTGGCCCGCACTTGGCTTAATGGTACTGGGAGCGCTGCTGGGTATCCTGATGGATCGACAGCAGGGCTGAGGAGGATCTGTGCCCTGGCGGCTGCTACTGACAGGCGGTTTGATTGTGCTGCTGTACGGGTGCTCGTCGGGCTATGCCCCGGTCAGCGAGCGCTCCATGGGCGCGCGTTCAACCAGCAAGGGGCCACCGCCAGCGACCTACCGTGTACAGCGAGGGGATACACTGTATGCCATCGCCTTCCGTTATGGGCTGGATTACCGACAGGTTGCGCGCTGGAACGGCATCAGCAGTCGGGACTATATCTATCCAGGCCAGCGCCTGCGCCTGAAGCCTGTGTCCAGCGCCAAGACCAGTACGACAACAGTCAGCCGTTCAAAACCCTCAGGAACTGTCAGTAAACCACCGGCAAAGCCCAAGGCTGATGCCAAACCAACACCCAAGCCCCCAGCCAAACCGGCTACGCCAGCTGAATCAACGGGCCCCATTCGATGGCAGTGGCCCCATGCCGGCCGTATTCTGTCCTCTTTTGGAGGTGGCCAGCCCGCCAACACGGGAATTGACATCGTCGGCAAGCAGGGCGACCGGGTCAGTGCCGCCGCTGCCGGGGTGGTGGTATATTCGGGGAATGGGTTGCTGGGCTATGGCAACCTGGTCATTCTCAACCACAATAGTCAGTACCTGAGTGCTTATGCACATAACAGTCGCATTTTCGTGCGCGAGGGTGATAAGGTTAAAGCTGGTGAAAAAATAGCCGAAATAGGTAGTACGGGTGCAGCGCGAACCATGCTGCACTTCGAGATCCGCCGAGATGGCAATCCCGTAGATCCCATGCGGTATCTGCCAAAACGCTGATAACAATAATAATGATAAACGGGCGTCTGCAGCGCCCAACATATCTGGGGGTGACACATGGTGAGTGTGAATAAGGAGCACGGGGCCAAGGTGCCCGTAGGCGACAGTGACTATGACCAGGACGTTGATACACTGGAGCGAGACGATAACGAGCCGGAAGCGACGGATAATGCCGATGAGGATGATGATCGACTTCCTGCCTTCATGAACAGTGGCCGTGGGCGTGGCTCCATGGCACACAAGGATCTGGTGAACGCCCGTTCACTGGATGCAACTCAGCTTTACCTCAACGAAATCGGCTTCTCGCCGCTGCTGACAGCGGAAGAGGAGGTCTTTTATTCCCGCAAGGCCCTCAGGGGTGATGAATCCGCGCGCAAGCGGATGATTGAAAGCAACCTGCGACTGGTGGTGAAGATTGCCCGGCGCTATATCAACCGTGGTCTGACCCTGCTCGACCTGATTGAAGAGGGTAATCTGGGGCTGATCCGGGCGGTGGAAAAGTTTGATCCCGAGCGCGGGTTCCGCTTCTCTACCTACGCGACCTGGTGGATACGTCAGACCATTGAGCGGGCGATCATGAATCAGACCCGCACCATTCGGTTGCCGATCCATGTCGTGAAGGAGCTCAATGTCTATTTGCGGGCGTCCCGCGAACTGGCGCAGAAGCTGGATCACGAACCGACCGCAGAGGAAATCGCGGCGCTGGTGGACAAGCCAGTGGCTAATGTGGAACGGATGCTGGGGTTGAATGAGCGGGTCAGTTCGGTTGACGTGCCGGCAGGGCAGGGGGCGGACAAGCCGCTGCTGGAAACCATTGCCGACCAGGATGCAGCGGACCCCGAGACCCTGCTGCAAAACAACAACATCAGTGGCAATCTGAACCGCTGGATGGACATGCTGCCGGAGAAGCATGCTGATGTGCTGTCGCGTCGCTTCGGTTTGCGTGGCTATGAAATGAGTACGCTGGAGCAGGTTGGCAAGGAGATCGGCCTGACCCGCGAGCGAGTGCGCCAGATCCAGGTGGAGGCACTGCGCAAGCTGCGTGAGATTGTCGAGAAAAATGGCCTGACCGGCGAAGACCTGCTGCAGTAGCCGGTCTTCGTCAGGATGTTCGATGGTGGGTTAGCGTTCCAGGTACTGTAGTTTGTCCGGGACGCCATCCCACTTGTCGGCATCCGGCAGTGGCGGCTTGCGCTCGGTGATATTGGGCCAGATTTCCGCCAGTTCGGCATTGAGCTGGTAGAACTTGTCCTGTTCCGGGCTCAGGTCGTCTTCATGCAATATCGCTTCGGCCGGGCACTCCGGCTCGCACAGACCACAATCAATACACTCGTCCGGGTGGATCACCAGAAAGTTGGGCCCTTCATAAAAGCAATCGACCGGACACACCTCGACACAGTCGGTGTATTTGCAGCGAATACAGTTGTCGGTCACGATGTAGGTCATTGTCCAGCTCCCCTTGGCTCCAGTCTGAATGCAGTATAGATTGTCGCGCCCTGTTTGCTGTTTACAGCAGTGCCTTGAGAGCGTATAGCTGCTCCAGTGCCTGTCGTGGTGTCAGATCATCCGGATTCAGGTCACGCAGCTGTCGCTCGGCAGCCGAAGGCTGGTAGCTGACAAACATGTCACCCTGCATCGGTTCTTCCTTGACCTGGAGCGAAACCGGTTCCGGGTTGCGCGTGACCTTCTCGCTCTGGTCGCGGCTGTCCTGTTCCAGCAAAACCAGTTTGTCGCGGGCGTTACGAATCACATCCGTCGGAATCCCGGCCAGCTGGGCGACCTGCAGGCCGTAACTCTGGCTGGCAGGCCCCTCCTGTACCTCGTGCATGAACACGATATGGTCGTTATGTTCGACTGCGGTCAGGTGCACGTTAGCCACACCCGCTTCCCGTTCCGGCAGGCTGGTCAGTTCGAAATAGTGGGTGGCGAACAGGGTGAAGGCCTTCACTTCTCGAGCCAGGAATTCGGCACAGGACCAGGCCAGTGACAGGCCATCGAAAGTGCTGGTGCCCCGTCCTACCTCATCCATCAATACCAGGCTGCGATCGGTGGCGTTATGCAGGATATTGGCGGTTTCCGTCATCTCGACCATAAAGGTGGAGCGGCCGCCGGCCAGGTCATCGGAAGAGCCCATGCGGGTGAACAGACGGTCGACAATACCAATACAAGCGCTCTGTGCCGGGACATAGCTGCCGATGTGAGCCAGCAGGGTAATCAGGGCAGCCTGGCGCATGTAGGTGGATTTACCGCCCATGTTGGGGCCGGTAATCACCAGCATGTGTCGCTGGTCAGTCAAGTGCAGGTTATTGGCCACGAAAGGCGTGTCCATCACTGCTTCGACAACAGGATGACGGCCACCTTCAATATTGAGGCAGCGCTCATCCACCAGCTGCGGTCGCTGATAGTCCAGGCTAAAGGCGCGCTCGGCCAGATTGCAGAGAACGTCCAGCTCGGCCAGCGCGGCTGCACTTTCCTGTAATGGGCCCAGCTGGGTGGCCAGGGTTTCCAACAGCGCTTCGTAGAGGTGCTTTTCTCGCGCCAATGCCTTGCTTTTGGCGCTCAGTGCCTTGTCTTCGAACTCTTTCAGCTCGGGGGTAATGTAGCGTTCGGCGTTCTTCAGCGTCTGACGTCGAATGTATTCAGCCGGCATGTCGACGGCCTGTGCCTTGCTGACCTCGATATAGTAGCCGTGCACCCGATTGTATCCAACCTTGAGGGTCGAAATGTCGGTACGGGTGCGTTCGCGGGCTTCCAGCTGCAGCAGGAAATCGCCGGCATTTTCACTCAGTCCCCGCAGTTCATCCAGTTCGGCATCGTAGCCTGAGGCGATCACACCACCATCGCGAATGACCACGGGTGGGGCATCGATAATGGCGCGTGCCAACAGATCGGCTTCAGTCGGGAAAGTGCTGATCTGTCGTGCCAGTGCCTTGATGCGACTGGCGTCGGTATTGGCCAGTACACGTTGCAGGTCCGGCAGGGCTGCCAGCGCATTGCGCAGCCGTTCCAGGTCGCGTGGGCGGGCCGAGCGCAAGGCGACACGAGAGAGAATACGCTCCATATCGCCGATCGGCTTGAGCTGCTCGGCCACGTTGTCACTGTAATCCGGCATCAGCAGCCAGCGAATGGCATTCTGGCGTGCTTCCAGCACCTGACGATCGCGCAGCGGGCGGTGCAGCCAGCGGCGCAGCAAACGACTGCCCATGGGGGTGCAGCACTTGTCGAGCACGGAAGCCAGGGTATTGCTGCGGCCACCGGACAGGTTGATATCCAGCTCCAGGTTACGCCGTGTGGCGGCATCCAGTATCACAGCCTCATCGCGTTGTTCCACCTGCAGGCGGCGGATATGAGGCAGACTGCTGCGTTGGGTGTCGCGCGCATACTGCAGCAGACAACCGGCCGCACAAATCGCCAGCGGCAAGTGATCACAGCCGAATCCGGTCAGGTCGCGGGTGTTGAACTGGTCACACAGCAGGCGGGTGGCGGTATCGTCCTCAAATTCCCAGGGGGGGCGTGCGTGAGCACCGGGGCGCTTGCGGGCAGATTCCGGGATGTCGGCATCATCAGGATACAGCAGCTCCGCCGGGCGCAGTCGCTCCAGTTCCGCCAACAGGGCATCTTCACCATCCACTTCGAACAGGCTGAAGCGCCCCGAACTGATGTCGATCAGGGCCAGACCAAAGCTGCTGTCTCGGCGTGCAATGCCCATCAGCAGGTTGTCCTGATGCTCGTCCAGCAGGGCCTCATCACTCAGGGTGCCTGGAGTGACGATACGCACCACTTCACGCGCCACCGGGCCCTTGCTGGTGGCCGGGTCACCGACCTGTTCGCAGATCACGACCGATTCCCCTGCCTTGACGATACGGGCGATATAGCCCTCCGCCGAGTGATAGGGGATGCCCGCCATCGGGATGGGCTCGCCAGCCGACTTGCCGCGAGCGGTCAATGAAATGTCCAGCAGCGCAGCGGCCTTTTTGGCATCCTCATAGAACAGTTCGTAGAAATCACCCATGCGGTAGAACAGCAACTGGTCCGGGTGCTGGGCCTTGATGCGCAGGTACTGCTGCATCATCGGAGTGTGTTGTGCAGATTTGCCGGCGGAAGACATAGACGAAGCGGATATCCTGTTGGGGGATTGAATCAGTGTAAGCTCAAGGTTTTAATGGCAGGATTGTACGTTAATCGTTGCGGTCTGCGTAGTCGCGGCCTCTGGAGAGTAGAGATGAAGAACCTGGCGCAAAAAGTGGGACAAACGCTGCTGGATAAGGGGCTGAAAATGGCCACGGCAGAGTCATGCACCGGGGGATGGGTAGCCCAGGCGGTGACGGCGGTACCGGGCAGCTCCGGCTGGTTCGATTGTGGCTTTGTGTCCTATTCCAATACGGCCAAGCAGAAAATGCTGGGCGTCGACCTGGATGTGCTGGAAACCAAGGGCGCTGTCAGTGAGTCAGTGGTGGCGCAGATGGCTGAAGGGGCGCTGCGTAACAGTGATGCCAATATTGCCGTGGCGATCAGCGGTATTGCCGGTCCTGATGGCGGTACTGAAGACAAGCCGGTGGGCACCGTCTGGTTTGCCTGGGCGATCGAAGGTCACCCCACCGTGACCTGTCTGAGCTTCTTTAATGGCGATCGTGACGAGATCCGTTTGCAGGCGGTCGAGCAGGCGCTGGAAGGGGTTCTGGCCTACCTGCCTCACTGACATCGATATGGTTGCAATCTGATCAGTTTGTGGAATAATACTGTTCAGACATACAGTATTTAACTCTGGTTTGATGGAAGGTTCCCGATGGACGCAAACAGAAAGAAAGCACTAGATGCCGCCCTGTCACAGATCGAGCGCCAGTTCGGCAAGGGCGCTGTCATGCGCATGGGAGATCAGCCCCGTGAAGCAATTCCGGCTGTGTCCACAGGTTCTCTGGGACTGGATATCGCACTCGGCATTGGCGGTCTTCCCTATGGCCGAGTGGTTGAGATCTATGGTCCTGAATCTTCCGGTAAAACCACGCTGACCCTGCAGGTGATTGCCCAGGCGCAGAAGCAGGGCAAAACCTGTGCCTTTGTCGATGCGGAACATGCACTCGACCCCGTGTATGCTGAAAAACTGGGTGTAGATGTTGATGCCCTGCTGGTGTCCCAGCCGGATACCGGTGAGCAGGCGCTGGAAATCACTGACATGCTGACCCGCTCGGGTGCAGTTGACGTGATCATCGTCGACTCCGTGGCGGCACTGGTACCCAAGGCCGAAATCGAAGGCGAAATGGGTGACTCCCATGTCGGCCTGCAGGCGCGTCTGATGTCGCAGGCGTTGCGTAAACTGACCGGCAGCGTCAAGCAGTCCAACTGTCTGCTGGTATTCATCAACCAGATCCGTATGAAGATCGGGGTGATGTTTGGTAACCCGGAAACCACCACCGGTGGTAACGCGCTCAAGTTCTACGCCTCCGTGCGCCTGGATATTCGCCGCACCGGTGCCGTGAAACAGGGTGATGAGGTCGTCGGCAACGAGACCCGCGTGAAAGTGGTCAAGAACAAGGTATCGCCGCCGTTCCGTCAGGCCGAGTTCCAGATTATGTATGGCCAGGGTATCTACCACATGGGTGAAGTGGTCGATCTGGGTGTGCAGCAGGGGTTGGTGGACAAATCCGGTGCCTGGTATGCGTACAAGGGTGACAAGATTGGCCAGGGCAAGGCGAATGCAGCCAAATACCTGGAGGAGCACCCTGAGGTGGCGGAAGAGATCGAAAATGAAATTCGTGCTCAACTGCTGAATGTGCCCAAGCCGAAGGAAGCGCAGGCTGCGGCAGAAGAGGGGCAGCTCGATCTCTAATGAGAATGGACTGAACTGATCATCGAACAGGGGCCTTGGCCCCTGTTTGCGTTTTTGAGGTGAGGACATGGCAAAGGCACTGGAAACGGAAGCCGATATTCGCAATGCAGCGATTGGCTTGCTGGCGCGACGCGAATACAGCCGCGCCGAACTCTGGCGCAAGCTGAGCCCCCGTGTGGAAGAAGCGGCGCTGCTTGAACAGGCGCTTGATCGCCTGCAGGAAGCCGGCTATCAAAGCGATGAGCGTTTTGCGGAAATATTCACCCGCAGCCGCCTGTCGTCCGGCTACGGGGTTCAGCGGGTAAGGCAGGAGCTGCGTCAGAAGGGCATTGATGCTGAGCTGGTGGTACAGGCGCTGGAAGCAGCTGAATTTGATGGCTCGGCACAGGCGCTGGATATTTGTCGTCGCCGTTTTGGTGAGCAGCCGCCGGACAGCCCCAAAGAGTATGCGCGCCGTATGCGCTTTCTGGTCAACCGAGGTTTCAGTTTCGATGAGGCCAAAAAGGCCATCAATGCCGCCGCAGAGGAATGAAGCGGCGGTGCCTGCCGTACGTTTAGACTATCGTACATTTTTTACCCGCGTTATATACTAACCCGCTATTTTTGCGTACAGATCGCTGCTTCATCTTCGAAGAAGCGATACAGTCGTGCCAACCAGTACAGACGCAACGGACCTGATATGAAATTCATGACAAGCGCGGAAATCCGCCAGGCATTTCTCGACTACTTCAACCAGAACGGGCACGAAATCGTGGCCTCCAGCCCGCTGATTCCGGGTAATGACCCGACACTGCTGTTCACCAACGCGGGTATGGTGCAGTTCAAGGATGTATTCCTCGGGTCGGACAAGCGTAGCTATAACCGGGCTACCAGCTCTCAGCGCTGTGTCCGTGCCGGTGGCAAACACAATGACCTGGAAAATGTCGGCTATACCGCGCGTCACCATACCTTCTTCGAAATGCTGGGTAACTTCAGCTTCGGCGACTACTTCAAGCGTGAGGCGATCAAGTTTGCCTGGGAGTTTCTGACCCAGCGCATGGGGCTGCCGGAAGAACGTCTCTGGGTGACCGTGCATTACACCGATGATGAAGCCGAAAAAATCTGGAAGGAAGAAGTCGGCGTCAGTCCGGAGCGTTTCTCCAAGCTGGATGAAGACAACTTCTGGGCCATGGGCGATACCGGTCCTTGCGGTCCCTGTACCGAAATTTTCTTCGATCATGGTCCCGACGTGGCCGGTGGCCCTCCGGGCAGCCCGGATGAAGACGGCGACCGCTACATCGAAATCTGGAACCTGGTGTTCATGCAGTACAACCGTTCTGCTGACGGCACCATGGAACCGCTGGCACGTCCGAGCATCGATACCGGCATGGGCCTGGAGCGTATTGCGGCCGTGATGCAGGGTGTACACAGTAACTACGAGATCGACCTGTTCCAGAACCTGCTCAAGGCCACCGCCGCCGTGCTGGGCCTGGACAGCATCGACAGCAAGTCACTGCGCGTCATTGCCGACCACATCCGTTCCTGCTCCTTCCTGATCACGGATGGCGTTATGCCGTCCAACGAAGGCCGTGGTTATGTCCTGCGTCGTATCATGCGCCGTGCCATCCGTCACGGTAACAAGCTGGGTGCCAAAGAGCCGTTTTTCCACAAGCTGGTGGCTCCGCTGGTCAAGGAGATGGGTGAGGCCTACCCTGAGCTGGCCAAAATGCAGGAGCAGGTTGAGCGTATCCTGCTGAAGGAAGAGCAGCAGTTTGCCAAGACGCTGGATCACGGCATGCAGCTGCTGGGTCAGGCTATTGCCGAACTGGATGGCAAGGTTATTGCGGGTGAAACCGTCTTCCGTCTGTATGACACCTATGGCTTCCCGGTTGACCTGACTGCTGATGTGGCGCGTGAACATGAGCTGACGCTGGATATGGACGGCTTCGAGCAGGCCATGCAAGCGCAGCGTGAGCGTGCCCGTGCCTCCGGTCAGTTCTCCGTTGACTACAATGAGCAGATCAAGCTGGATGGCAGCACCGAATTTACCGGTTATGACAGCCTGGAAGATCGCTCTGAAGTGGTTGCGCTGTTCCGTGACGGTGAAGAAGTGAAGCAGCTGTCTGCCGGTGAGAGCGGCGTGGTCGTACTCAAGAACACGGCTTTTTACGCTGAATCCGGTGGCCAGGCGGGTGACCAGGGTACGCTGCGCTGGGATCGTGGCCAGTTTGACGTGAGTGACTGTACCAAGGAAAGCGGTCATCACCTGCATCACGGCAGCCTGAGTGAAGGTGTACTTCAGGTTGGCGATCAGGTCGTGACCGAAGTGGATATGGCCAAGCGTCAGGCGACTGCACTGAACCACTCTGCGACTCACCTGTTGCACGCTGCACTGCGTACCGTTCTGGGTGACCACGTACAGCAGAAAGGCTCCCTGGTGGATGCCGAGCGTCTGCGTTTTGACTTTGCCCATTTCGAGGCCATGAGTGCCGATGAAATCGCTCAGGTAGAGCGTATGGTCAATGACCAGATTCGTGCCAACTCGGCGGTAGAAACCGAGTTGATGGCGCTGGACGCGGCCAAGGAAAAAGGTGCCATGGCCCTGTTCGGTGAAAAGTACGATGCTGAAGTGCGCGTCCTGAGCATGGGCGGCGATTTCTCGGTTGAACTCTGTGGCGGTACTCACGCCAAGCGTACCGGTGATATCGGCCTGCTCAAGATTGTGGCCGAGAGCGGTATTGCTTCCGGTGTACGCCGTATCGAAGCGGTCACCGGCATGCAGGCGCTGCAGTGGATCAACAGTGGCGAACAGGTACTGGGTGAAATCGCGGCACTGGTAAAAGGCAATCGCGAAACCACTCTGGACAAGGTCCGTGGCCTGAATGAGCGCAGCCGTCAGCTGGAGAAAGAAATTGAACGGCTGACCGCCAAGCTGGCCAGTGCTCAGAGTGGTGACCTGTTAGGTCAGGTTCAGGAAGTGAATGGTATCAAGGTACTGGCGACCAAGCTGGAAGGTGTCGAAACCAAGGCCCTGCGAGACATGCTTGATCAGTTGAAGAGCAAGCTGGGCAGCGGTGTCGTGGTGTTGATGACGGCTCAGGGTGAAAAAGTGAGCGTGATCGCCGGTGTAACCAAGGATCTGACCGGACAGGTTAAGGCCGGTGATCTGGTGCGTGAGCTGGCAGCACGCTTGGGTGGCAAGGGAGGCGGGCGTCCCGATATGGCGCAGGGTGGTGGTACTGATATCAGTGCCATGCCGGCTGCGTTGGAAGCGGTGCCTGAACTGGTAGCGGCAAGCCTGTAAGCGCAGGCACTGCCGTCATCCACAGGGTGGCGGCAGCCGAATGGAAGCTGTGAAATGGCGTTATTTGTGCAGAAATATGGCGGTACCTCGGTGGGCTCGGTTGAGCGCATTCAGGCTGTCGCCGAGAAAGTGAAAGGCTTTCGTCAGCAGGGGCATGATGTAGTCGTGGTGGTCTCCGCGATGAGCGGGGAGACCAATCGACTGATTGCCTTGGCCAGTGAAATGCAGGAGCGGCCGGACCCGCGTGAAATGGATACACTGGTGTCCACCGGTGAGCAGGTCACGATTGCGCTGTTGAGCATGGCGCTCAAGGCGCGTGGCGTGGATGCCTGCTCCTACACCGGTTCTCAGGTGCGCATACTGACCGATGGTTTTCACACCAAGGCTCGTATCCAGGACATTGAAACCGAGCGCATGCGTGAGGACCTGGATCAGGGGCGTGTAGTGGTTGTGGCTGGCTTCCAGGGGGTTGACCCTGACGGCAACATTACCACCCTGGGGCGTGGTGGCTCCGATACCACGGGTGTCGCACTGGCTGCCGCGTTGAAAGCGGATGAATGTCAGATCTACACGGATGTGGACGGTGTTTACACCACCGATCCACGTGTCGTTGAGGGGGCGCGGCGACTGGAACAGATCACCTTCGAAGAAATGCTGGAAATGGCCAGCCTGGGTTCGAAAGTGTTGCAGATCCGGGCCGTCGAGTTTGCGGGCAAGTACAAGGTTCCGCTCAGGGTTCTGTCCAGTTTCGAGGATGGTCCCGGCACACTGATTACGATAGAGGAAGATGACGCCGTGGAAAAGCCGGTTATCTCGGGTATAGCGTTCAACCGTGACGAAGCCAAACTGACCGTGGTCGGGGTGCCGGATATCCCCGGTGTGGCTTCCCGTATTCTGGGACCGATCAGTCGCGCCAATATTGAAGTCGACATGATCGTGCAGAATATTGCGGCGGATAAAACCACCGACTTTACTTTCACCGTACATAGAAACGACTATGATAAAGCTCAACAGGTACTGCAGCAGGTGCAGCAGGAACTGGGGGCCCGTGATGTTGTCGGAAACAACAAGATCGCCAAGGTGTCCATAGTGGGCGTAGGCATGCGCTCGCATGCAGGTGTTGCCAGCAAGATGTTTGATGCCCTGGCGGCTGAAAACATCAATATCCAGATGATCTCGACTTCCGAGATCAAGGTGTCGGTTGTGATTGCTGAGAAGTATCTGGAATTGGCAGTACGTGCGCTGCATTCAGCGTTTGATCTGGATGAATCTGATACAGTCCGGGAATAACGACAGTATCAGATGACGGGGCTATACAACTGTTCTATCATAGTGGTTAGCCCCCGCTATCGGCTTGAATCGATGGCGCCTGCATTACCTGGATGGTCGAAGGACGTATGGGAGATAGGCGCTATCGGTTTCAGTACAAAGAACTCAGCGCCCCAGGATTTATAAGGAGAGCCACAAATGCTGATTCTAACCCGCCGTGTCGGCGAAACCCTGATGGTTGGTGACGACGTAACCGTTACTGTACTCGGTGTCAAAGGAAACCAGGTCCGCATCGGTGTGAATGCGCCCAAGGATGTCTCTGTTCATCGCGAAGAAATCTATCAGCGTATTCAGCGCGAAAAGATGCAAGACGAAGATCAGGAATAAATTTATTAAATTAACCCTTTTCTTTTTGAAATCAGTCTTGTAGTATACGCCCCGTTGTTGAGACAAGGTGAGTTGGCCGAGTGGCTGAAGGCGCGCCCCTGCTAAGGGCGTATACCGCAAGGTATCGAGGGTTCGAATCCCTCACTCACCGCCATTTTGATGTGCGCCCGTAGCTCAGCTGGATAGAGTACCTGGCTACGAACCAGGCGGTCAGAGGTTCGAATCCTCTCGGGCGCGCCACTCAGAACTCGACAATATGAAAACATGTGTGCGCCCGTAGCTCAGCTGGATAGAGTACCTGGCTACGAACCAGGCGGTCAGAGGTTCGAATCCTCTCGGGCGCGCCATCTTTTCTTCTCTTTGGTATGCGCCCGTAGCTCAGCTGGATAGAGTACCTGGCTACGAACCAGGCGGTCAGAGGTTCGAATCCTCTCGGGCGCGCCATCCCTCCCAAGATTCTTTACCATCGCAAACCGGATCCTTCGATCGATCTCCATTGCTCCGGAACGACCATGAAATTCATTGCCAAGCTGTTTCCCGAAATTACGATTAAAAGTCGTCCTGTGCGTCGCCGTCTGATTCAGCGTCTGCAGAGTAACCTGCAGAACTTGCTCAAGCGTATCGACGAAGATATCAAGGTCAGTGGATTCTGGGACAAGGTTGAAGTCAGCTTTCCCGGGCAGGATGAAGCCCTGTGTGCCGGCATCATTGATGTCATGTCGCGGGTACCGGGCATTCAGAACTTCCTGGAAGTTCAGGAATATCCGCTGGGCGATTTCGACAATGCCTTTCAGCTGGCGCGTGAGGCCTATGCCGAGCGTCTCAAGGGCAAGACCTTCAAGGTACGGGTCAAGCGTACTGGGCAGCATGATTTCACGTCCGTAGAGCTGGAGCGCTATATCGGCGGTGGTCTGCGTGAGCATACCGAAGCGGCCGGTGTCGATGTACGCACCCCTGAGGTGTGGGTGGACCTGGAGATCAAGGACAACAAGCTGTTTGTTGTCACGGCCAGCCACAAGGGCCTGGGCGGTTATCCGCTGGGCACTCAGGAAGATGTGCTGTCACTGATTTCCGGTGGCTTTGATTCCGTGGTCGCGTCCTATATGACCATGCGACGCGGCTGCAAAACCCACTTCCTGTTTTTCAATCTGGGCGGTCACGCCCATGAGATTGGTGTGAAACAGGTTTCGCTGTACCTGTGGAAAAAGTACGGTGCTTCGGCAAGGGTCAAATTCATCACGGTTCCCTTTGAAGAAGTGGTCGGTGAAATCCTGCAGTCCGTGCACCATTCCCACATGGGCGTCGTGCTGAAGCGGATGATGATGCGTGCCGCCGACAAGGTTGCCGATCGCATGAAGCTGAACGCCATCGTAACTGGCGAAAGCGTGGCTCAGGTATCGAGTCAGACATTGCCCAACCTGCGTCTGATTGACGAGAGCTGCAACCACTTGGTGCTGCGCCCCCTGATCACCATGGATAAGCCGGATATCATCAATATTTCGCGTGAAATTGGCACGTTCGAGTTTGCCAGTGCCATGCCGGAGTATTGTGGCGTTATTTCCGACAAGCCGACGACTCATGCACGTCGTGAGCGGGTAGAAGCGGAAGAAAGTAATTTCGACTTTGATGTACTGGCGCGTGCACTGGAGCAGGCTGAAGTGATTGCGATCGACGATATTGTCGAGAATAGCAACATCAATTCAGAGATTGAGGCGATGACACGGGTGGAGCACAACCAGACTCTGGTCGACATCCGCCCCCCGCGCGAGCAGGAACGCAAGCCACTTAATATGCCGGGCTGCGATATTCAGGTGATACCCTTCTACAACCTGGAGAAGGCGTTCCCCGAGTTGCCCCAGGAGCGTGAGTACCTGCTGTACTGTGATAAGGGTGTAATGTCACAGATGCACGCTCAGCATCTGCATGAACTCGGCTTTGAAAACGTGAAAGTGTTCCGCCCAGCCACTCGATGAGTGGCTTTTTTGTATCCCGTCCTTGTAAATTAGCCAAAAGGCTAAGCGCTTATTGTTGTTCAAAACAGCATCAAACATGCTAATGTCGACATTATTGTCGCAATAGCAGGGCTTTCCTTCCGTATATGTAAAAAAACTACAGATTGTCGACAATCTTGCAATGGCCCCCTGTCTTTGCGTTAGAATAGATTTGCTTGATTGCATGACAAGTGTTGATAGTTATCACCCATTTGTTCATGCAGTCCGAACATCAGCCTGTCGCCAGTCTCTGAAGCCAGAGGAGATGAGTGCGGCCAAAAGCCGCCGGCAGGCATAAGGGTTTCAAATTAAACAGGAGCACCCATAGATGGATAATCTGTTCTCGGAAGGCCTCACACTCATGGCCTTCGGCATGGGTTTCGTCTTCGTTTTCTTGACGCTGCTGGTGTTTGCAACCGGCATCATGTCGCGATTGGTAACCCGGTACCTGCCAGAACCGGTAGCCAAAGCGGCCAAGCCCCGTCCTCAGCCGGCCGCTGCTGGAGCAGCTGCCAACAATAATGACGAGCTGGTCGCTGTAATCACGGCAGCGGTACACAAGTACCGTTCCAAGTGACGCGGTTAGATAACAAGAACCTCTGCTATAAAAGGCTAACTCATGTCCGACGTAAAAAAACCGCTAGGCATTACCGACGTCGTCCTGCGTGATGCGCACCAGTCTCTGTTCGCTACACGCCTGCGACTCGATGATATGCTTCCGATCGCCGAGAAACTGGACAAGGTCGGTTACTGGTCCCTGGAAAGCTGGGGCGGCGCCACCTTTGATTCCTGCATCCGCTATCTGGGTGAAGATCCCTGGACCCGTATCCGGGAACTGAAAGCCGTGATGCCGAACACCCGTCAGCAGATGCTGCTGCGCGGCCAGAACCTGCTGGGCTATCGTCACTATGCCGATGATGTTGTCGACAAGTTTGTCGAGCGTGCGGCGACCAACGGTGTGGATGTGTTCCGTATCTTCGATGCGATGAACGATCCGCGCAATCTGGATCGCGCCATCAAGGCGGTGAAAAACTGCGGCAAGCATGCACAGGGCACCATCTCCTACACCACCAGCCCTGTACACACCATCGAGACCTGGGTTGATTACGCCAAGACACTGGAAGATCTGGGTGCAGACTCCATTGCGATCAAGGACATGTCCGGCAT
>Ga0193959_1000158_pt1 | contig 27239 bp, 24 predicted proteins | sample FB_2_MG_FD_140333 | JGI IMG/M metagenome (GOLD analysis project Ga0193959, IMG submission 140333) | Microbial mat bacterial communities from the Broadkill River, Lewes, Delaware, United States - FB_2_MG | ecosystem: Environmental > Aquatic > Freshwater > River > Microbial mats | place: USA... | reverse complement strand
TGTATGATATATAGGGTTTACGTTGTCTATGGTTAATAATCCTCTCGTTATAGCGTAGCCAATAACCATAACTTAATGCATAATTGCCCCATTGGCGCTCTAGGCGAAAAATGAGATAAAAGAGCATGTACTGCGAGTACTTTGGATTAAAAGAACCCCCGTTTTCAATAGCCCCCAACCCGCATTATTTATTTATGAGCCAGCGGCATCAGGATGCCTTGGCGCATTTGCTCTACGGCGTACAATCCGAAGGCGGTTTTGTACTATTAAGCGGTGAGGTAGGTACGGGTAAAACAACACTGTGTCGGTGTTTACTAGAGCAAATTCCTGACAATACCGATGTGGCCTTTATTCTCAACCCCTTTTTAGGTACTAACGAATTACTACATGCAATATGTAAAGAGCTCGGTATTGAGGGTGTACAAGCCAATGCCACGCTGCGCCAGCTCACCGAAACCATGTACCAGTTTTTGCTCGATAATCACGCCAATGGCCGCAATACGGTATTAGTCATTGATGAAGCCCAGCACCTGCAATTTAAAACTCTGGAGCTTATTCGCCTACTGACTAACCTTGAAACCAATACCAAAAAGCTCCTGCAAATTATATTTATTGGCCAGCCTGAGCTCAATACGCTTCTTGCCGAACCTAAATTGCGCCAGTTATCCCAGCGCATTACGGCACGCTTTCATATTGCGCCGCTCACGCTTGAAGAAACACAGTCCTATATCCATCACCGGTTGCGTGTGGCGGGTTTGCCGGGCAATCAGCCATTGCTGCCCGATGGCATTATTAAAAAGATTTACAAAACTACCGGCGGGATACCCCGGTTGATTAACGTACTGTGTGATCGTGCGCTACTGGGTGCTTACGTGCAAAATAAACACAGTGTCGACAAACAAACCTTGCAAAAGGCCATTGTTGAAATACAGGGCGAGAAGAGCCGCAACCCTCGTGCTGTCTCGCGTATTCAGGCCGCCATTGCAGCGGGCTTGTTGGCGGCGATTGCCATCGGTATTTGGCTTTATCCTTCATCGTTTTCACCAGAAGATAGTCTTGATACCCGTGTTAATAAGGCAGGCTTTGAGGGTAGTATCAGTGCAACGCCCTCTACTACTAGCGCTGATGACAAATCGATGGTTGCACAAGGTATAGTAGATCGTGCCTTACCTGATTATCGCCTGCCGACACAGGCTCTGGCTGTGAAACATTTATTGGCCAGTGCTTATGGTGTTGCTATTGATAACCCCAATCCGTGTCTCAACCTCGAAGCACGCAATATGAGCTGTGAAATAACCGCTAGCGGTAACTGGAAAACCCTAAAGCGCATTAATCGCCCCGCAGTACTCAGCCTGCGCCTGGATGATGGTACGACAATGTACTTGCCCGTCATTCGTATGGGCGCAACGACCGTACAGACAGTGACAGAGGGTGAGGTTGTAGATATTCCACTGACTGAACTAGAGGCGCAATGGAGTGGTGAGTTGCTATTTATATGGCGGCCACCTATTGGTTTTAGCAATCCTATTGGTGTGAATGATAACAATGCAGTCGTGGCCTGGCTTGCTAAGGCATTTGCGACGCTTGATAATAAATCACAGCCATTAACCGATACCCGTTTTACTCCAGCACTAAAACAGCGGGTTATGATCTTTCAGCGGCAGCACCAACTGTTGGCCGACGGTGTTGTGGGGGTGAATACATTGCTACGTTTAAATGAGCGCTTGGGGCTGGCGAATACATTAATGCCTGTTGCAACGCCCTCGGGGTCTCGTTTGCCATCGCCGCTATCGGCGACCGATAGGCCACAATTTTCCAATGCGGGTAGATAGCGATGTCGTATATTCTCGATGCCTTACGTAAATCAGAACAAGAGCGTCACGCACAAGATAGTGTCCCGTCTATTCAAACTATCCATAGTTCACAGACAACACAGCGCCCAGTGTCTATTCGCTGGATGCCGATTGTGATTGTAGTCTCAATTGCTGTAATTTTGGGCCTTTACATAATGGGAACGCGCGACACTATCCCTGATTATAAACCGGTTGATCTTACATTTACCGATACTGCTGAGACCCATACACCGGCGAATACTACTTCTATCGTAGCACCTAACGCGTCGGCGTCTGTTTTGCAGCAGGCACTCAATGCCAGCGGGCGGCAACCCCCTGTTGTACCTAAAGCGACCGATGAAGTGGCTGCGTTGTATCAACAACGTGATGAGACTACAGCCAGTAGCCCGGTCGCCTCTTCTGTGGTGAAAACACCACCGGCTAGCCCGCCTGTTAATACCGTACCAGCTGTTGAGGCTGCCCCAGCAAAAGCCATTATTGCCAATATCAACGATATTGCGTGGTCAATTAAAAGTCATATCCCCAGTATTGAATACACCGCACATATTTATGCGGCTGATAAACACAGCGGCTTTGTTATTTTAAATGGTGCGAAAAAACACGCGGGGGATAAATTGCGCAGCGGTACCTACGTGGAAAAAATTGAAGAAGACGGTGTGGTACTCAACCATAATGGTGTTTTATTTAAGCTCGCCGCAATGAAAAGCTGGAATAACTAGTTAACCTCTCGACTCTTTCTGCTTATGATCACCTACGGCCAGTTTGCCGTATTGGTAAACCGGCGTAGGTGATCAATGCTCAATCGTGTCAGCTACCGGCTGGAGTGTAGCGTGTAATCACACTGGGTAGCAACGTCATCACATACCTTCTCAATGTGTGCCAAAATGCGGATAACAGCAACAGCATTGCGCCGATAAATACCCCGGTGAGTGCGAAGCTGTAACTAACAATACCGTAAGTTTCTAGTAGGTTTGAGAACGCATAAATCACATAGATAAGAGCAGACACCATAAATGCGCGCCGATCTACTGCCATTGAAATCAGCATCATCACGATATACAAGGCTATGACAATCACTGCACTGCTGATACTTTCATTGCCATCAAGAATACCCAAACCAGTGAATATCGGATGAATAATTAGCGGTGCCGCTAACAGGTGTAACCAAAAGGCAACATCTGCGCGGTAGGTGGTGCGCTCTAAGTCAGAGGCATCCCAGTACATGGCATGGCTAAATGCGATAATGCCGGCAATAAAAAAGGCTATTAGTAGCCAGTCTTCTAGTACGGGGAATGTCGCAATTAATAAAGCAGCCACTAGCAGCATTGCCGCACCTGTACCTACAGCGATAGTAATAGGTACATTAAAGCGCCGCCAGTGAAGATACGAGGCGAGTGCAGCAACACAGGTAGCTATAATAATCTGGGCCTCTGTGCTTTGTGATTCAAACAGTTGCATAGACAAGCTATAAATGCCACCGATAAACGATAACAATAAGACAATGGCCGGTAGAGCCATACGCTTTTTGCGCACAAAAAACTCGGCCAGCCCCCAAGCTAGTAACGTAAATACGACCAACGCCAGCGCCAAGCTACTGCTTTTAACCACCCACAGTGATGAGAACAGTAACAACGAGCAGGCGATGACGACAAAAATATCGTTGAAGCCGGTAATAAGCCGAAAATTCTCTTCATCGACACGTGAGATGGGGGCGTTTAATGCGTGGTCTGCGCGAAAGGCGCTCACCGCTGAGGCGGTAAAAATTCCTTTTTCGACAGCCTTGTTGAGGTCTTCATTAGTGTACATAGCAATAACTCCTTAGGCATAGGTATCCATTGATCAGGCGATCTTATTGACCTAGTATAACGGTATTGCTAACCGCCTGTGAAGTGTTACGGCGCGTCAGCAATGGGGGTTAGTTTATACTCGCTCGTGGTAGTCACCGACAGGTGGCGCCTCAAGATGGCTTACAATATGCGCCCAGTGGCCTGCACTTATCATTGCCTTGCTATTGTTAGTGTGGTGTTTTTTCGACGCCCAGGTTTCTACGAGCGTGTAGCGACATGGGTCACTGCTATTGCGATAAATCATTACCTGTTGGCAGCCATCAACTAAGGGCAGTTGTTGTTTAACACCCTCAATGAGTGTGGCAAAGCTATCTTGCTCGTGTGGTTTGGCGTGAAAGTGAATAATAAAGTCAATACTCATGGAGAACCTCGTTGGCTGTTTGTGTATCTATCAGCATTGAAATTCTACCGTCTCTAGAGTAACAAACTACCCAAAAATCGGTATAACTATCGAAATTTTGTCATTGTAGTTGCTTTGTTTTTTTGGGTGTGTAGTGAAAGTGTGCTTTATAAGCACTAATAAAGTGAGACACATTTTCATAGCCTACCTCAAAGGCCGCATCTGTCACTGTTGCTTGTGTTTGGCTCAGCAACGCGTGGGCTTTTTTTAAACGCATCTCGATAATCCACTGGTTGGGTGTCGTATGGTAGAGCTTTTTAAAATCGCGTATAAATGTAGAGACACTGCGCCCGGTCAATTGGGCGTAGTCATCCAGCGTTAGGTTTTTAGTGTAGTGTTTATGCATAAAAGCGCGGATATCGCGCTGTTTTTTATACATACAGTGCTGTTGGCAATGTGTGGTGAAGCTTGCTCCATCTTCTTGTTGTGCTAGTAAGTGAAACAGCTCGAGTATTTTTAGCGAGGCCAATGCTTGTGTGTGGTGTGTGGTATTACATTGAGGTTGATTATAAACCCTAAGCAATGCCTGTATATAGTCGGCAATTTGCCTCCCGCCATTGAATACAGCAGTGGCGGGGGTATGATCAGTGGCGTGTTTATCTGTTTGATGAATGTCTTTTGAATGGATATCAATTGAGAGCTCGTTCGCTAATAGTGTGTCGTCGATAAAAAATAAAATAGCCTCAAAGTAGCCATTGGCAGCAATAAAATCTGACACCATATAAATATCTTTAGGTAAAAATAACAAGTGCCCCGGTAAGATCGTTTGTTGTTGAGACTCACTGTCGGTAATGATTTGTCGACCTTCCATAATAAATAATAGTGCGCAGCGCGATAAGTACATCTCTTTATCAATAAAATCGACCGCCAGTTTTTTATGCATAATGGCGGTATTTTTATCACGCAATAAGGTAGTGATGTCGGTGCGTTTAAATAAATTGTCAGGCAGTATATCTAGAATCATCAGTTGTCTATGGTGAATAGCTGGTAGTCTTTATAGGTAAGCGGGTGCGTAGCGTTAACCCCTTTAGCAACATATAAAGCCCTAGTGCAGCTACTATATGTTTGAGCGAGTGGCCGCTGATAAAAATCAGTGATTGATGTATTACCTGATCAAAGTGTTCGCATAATTTAGCGACAAGATAGCTGCCCAGTAGCCACCAGTAGCAGGCTATACGGTCATAGGTGGGAGTGAAAAATAACAGTACAATAGGGATGCCAATAATAGGAAAAAACTGCACAAAGATATAAGGCCGTAAATCTCCGGTGGCATTGCTTTCGGATAAATACCAGTAAAACACTGACAAGAAGCCGATGACTAATAGCGGTATGAGCAACACTTTACCGGCTTTAGGCGCAATAAATTCACTGGTAATAATAGAGACTAGCCCCATAAAGCCAATCGTCATTGGCAGCCGGTCCCAGAGCAATGTATGGTTATCTGGCCATAAATGGTAATAGCCCGAGCCAAATGCCACACAAGCTACCCCGATAAATAATGCGTAATAGGCATATTTGTTATCGTCTACGATGGCAAGTGTTGTGTTTTTACGTAAGGCCATCACCCCCATAAACCCCACCACAAGAAAAGGGAGATTCGATAAGACATTGAATGCATTAGGGATCGATAGGTGTGAGCTTGAGTCTGAGAAAGAGTGGTAGCGGTGGTCTTGTGGCAGAGGGTCGTTAAGCAACAGTAGCGTACATAATACGATAGCCCAGAGCGATAATAATAGTGAACCGATTAATTTTTTAGTCATCAGTGGAGCCTAAATTGCCAGTACAGTAGCTGGCCCATGTTAGCGATCAATAGTAGCGATACACTTTTTAGTGAGTGGCGCTACTAATCCCGGCGTAATCGATCACTCACTGCGATGGGATTCGGCAGATTGAAAATGACAATATAGCTTGAGATTAAAAAAGTAATAATGGCGGTAGCCTGAATCAGTATCGAGGCTTTTTCACTAATCAGCGATGCATTAAAGGCCACAAATGCAATTAACAATGAGAACTCACTGATTTGTCCTAGGCGAAAGCCGACATCCCAGGCGAGTTGTTTTTTCTCACTTTGGCGTTCAAGCAGAAAGCGAAATGCTACCGGTTTAATAATTAGCATCAGTGCGGCAAGAATACCAGCGGCAACAATGACATCGGCAAGTAACGTTAGATTAAAGCTCGCGCCCAACGAGAAAAAGAACAAGATTAAAAAGAAATCCCGTAGTGGTTTTAAATTGATAGCAATATATTGAGCAATCGGGCTGGTCGCTAGGCTGATACCGGCTAAGAAGGCACCGATTTCGGCGGATAAGCCTAGTTTTTCTGATAGCTCGGCCATGCCGAGACACCAGCCCAGTGCCAGTAAGAAAATATACTCATGGAAGCGATCAAACTTACTGATCAGTGGTTGCAGTACATAGCGCACGCAACCCCAAGCAAACAGTGCGATTAAGGGCAGGGCGGCGAGGGTAAGCGCAAATTGTTTAAAGTCTACTTTGCCGACATCGCCGCTGAGTAATATCATCAGACAAAGAATGGCGAGAAAATCTTGCAATAATAGTAAACCAATGAGCAGTTCACCACTGTGGCGATGATGCAATACGGTTGTTGGCAATAATTTAATACTGATGATTGTGCTGGAAAACATCATCGCCATACCAATAATCAGTGATTCAGTTGCACTGTAGTTAAATAATACACCAATACCATAACCACAGCCGGCAAAAATGAGTGAGCTGAAAATAGCCACAGGTGTTACTTGCTTGATAACAGAAAACAGCGCTTTAGGCTGCATATCAAGCCCAAGTAAAAATAATAAAAAGATAATACCAATATGGGATATATCGGTAATCAATGATACATCGCTCATTAGCCCCGCACCATAGGGCCCCATAATAGCCCCCAAAACAATATAGGCTACGAGCAGTGGCTGGCGAGTGTAGAGAGCCAATGAGGCAATCACTGCGGCGCCGGTAAAAATTAAAAAGAATGATTGGAATATGGAGGCTTCCATGAATTATTGGTACCATTGAATAATTGATAATACGATAAGTAGGCGCATTATAAGTTGTAAATGTGGCTGGTGAACAGATTCGCGCATGTAATCGCACTGCGATAGCCGCAAATTAAAGTGCTAGTATAACAGCAAAAGTGCTATTGCGAGAGTGGTGGGTGCTTTAGCCAGAAAGCGTTTAAGCGCTTTCTGTCAATAACGGGCTTAGGCTTTACGTCTAAACAAGGGCAGTGGTTGATCAGCGGCGGTTTGATAGGATTCAGTAAAGTCATTAAGAGATGCTAGTGCAGCGGTTAAATCAATATCATCGCTAAGCTCAAAACTGCTGAATCCACAGCGTTTTAAATAGCACAGCTGGTCGCGAATCACATTGCCTATTGCACGGATATCACCCTCGTATTGAAAGCGCTCTCGCAGCAAGCGGGCAATAGAGAATCCTCTGCCGTCCATAAATACCGGGAATTCAATGGCGATAACCGGTTGTGATTTCAGGTTGTCGGCGTACTCAGCCGGTGTAATATCATTGGCAATCCACACCCCGATGTTATCTCTTTGTGAAAGAGTATCAGTCTGGGCCTGCCATACATTCAACGGTACGAGCACCGCCCCATCAGGAATAACAACGCTATCGGGGGTATCAGTATTTGCAAGCGTTTGCCATTTGTTGTCGATAACCGCGCCATCTTTAATTAGCTTGGCGCTTGTGGGGCTAGTTGGCTTTGACATAAACACGCTCCTTAAAAGGGGGTAGACCGATGCGTTGGTAAGTATCGATAAACAGTTCATCCTCATGGCGGTTTTCCACAAAGACATCAATCAATGTGTTGATAACATTTGGCATATCTTGCGCATCAAATGCAGGGCCGAGCACTTTACCCAGCGAGGCAGTCGCTGATTGCTCGCTAGCGTTACCCCCTAATTGTACTTGGTAAAACTCTTCGCCTTTTTTATCGACACCGAGAATACCAATATGGCCTAAATGGTGATGACCACAGGCATTCATACAACCTGAAATATTAATGCTGAGATCGCCTAAATCGTATACATAATCTAAATCGTCAAATTGGCGCTGAATAGTTTCTGCAATAGGGATGGATTTTGCGTTGGCCAGCGAGCAGAAATCTCCACCGGGGCAGCAAATCATATCGGTTAATGTACCGATATTAGGGGTTGCAAAGCCTGCATCTTTTGCTGCTTTCCACAGTGCAAACAAATCGTTTTTATTGACGTCACCGAGTACTATATTCTGGCTGTGAGTCGTGCGCGCTTCACCAAAACTGTATTGGTCGGCAAGCGTGGCAATCGTTTCTAGTTGCGTATCGGTAATGTCTCCAGGTGCTACACCGGTAGGTTTTAATGAAAGCGTGACCGCCGCATAACCGGGTACTTTATGCGGGTGAGTGTTGCGGCTTAGCCATTTGCCAAAGGCAATGCTCGATGCCGCTTGTGTGTCAAGCTGTGCTTGCGCTTCATCGTCATTAACAGTGGCATAATTCGGTGTCGTAAAAAAGCTGCGCGCGCGCGCGATTTCTTCTTCGGTCAATGTTGTCGGGCCATCTTTGACGTGTGCCCACTCGGCCTCTACTTTTTCTTTAAAGGCGTCGCTACCTAGTGCCTTAACTAAAATCTTAATGCGCGCTTTGTATTTATTGTCGCGTCGGCCCAGTAGGTTATAAATACGTAAAATGGCTTCAAGGTATGTCAGTAAGTGTTTTTCAGGTAAGAATTCACGAATAACAGTGCCGATAACCGGTGTGCGGCCAAGCCCGCCGCCGACATAAACTCTGTAGCCAAGCTCACCGTCACTATTGCGGTAAACACGTAGGCCAATATCGTGCACCTGCACCGCCGCACGGTCATTGTCAGATCCTGTAACAGCAATTTTAAATTTGCGCGGTAAAAAGGCAAATTCAGGGTGAAAACTAGACCATTGACGAATAATTTCACAGTAGGGGCGCGGGTCGACATCTTCATCAACCGCAAACCCGGCAAATTGATCAGAGGTGGTATTGCGAATACAGTTACCGCTGGATTGCGTCGCATGCATCTCAACCTCGGCCAGTTCTTTCAAAATATCGGGCACCTCGGCGAGGTCTGGCCAGTTAAACTGGATATTTTGCCGGGTACTGACATGGCAGTAGCCTTTGTCGTAGTGGCGTGCAATATGTGCCAGCCGGCGCAACTGCGTGCTGTTGATCATCCCGTAGGGTACATTGACACGCAGCATGGGCGCTAGGCGCTGTACGTAGAGCCCATTTTGTAATCGCAGAGGCAAAAACTCCCCTTCGCTGAGGTCACCGCTCAAATAGCGTTGAGTTTGATCGCGAAACTGCGCGATTCTCTCTTGAATAATCTGGTGGTCGTATTGGTCGTATTGATACATAGTTATCGCTATCAAAAAATAAAAGAGTTTAGGCTTAAGTAGAGCGTTCGTTTAAGGTGCGCAGAATACACCAAAATACCGTTAATCGCGAGAGTTACACTAGTCGATTTCAACGTAAGGTTATGCCGTCAGGGTATAACGGGTTGCCGTTACCATAAGCATAACGATAAGCATCAAAACTATATAAAAATATAAACTATATGCGCTTTGCCGGTGTTTTTACTAACGCCTGCACATGGCTGGCCATTGCGGTGAAATAAGCCCAATGGCTTCTACTTCGACGCGATGATTATGTTGGCGCCACAAATGATAATCATTTGTTTTTATGGGAAAAAAATACTTGAGTTAGAGAAACGCCCTATGCTATATAAGGTCTTGGCAAAGCGTGGTGTCTTGCCATTACGATAGATCCGCTTATCTATTTTTAGATGTAACAGGCAGGGCTGCTTAAAAATAGAGATAAAGCGCACATGATAAACATAAAAATAACATTTAATTATCGGAATCTATAATTATGAATGACCACACTGAAATGCAAGAAGAAGGTGATAGCTTATCTGATGCCATTGCCGCAGTTGCTTTAATTATTGTCTTTGTTGCCGCCTGTATTTTCTGGGTAAGCAGCCAGTAGTTACACCGAGGGTTTAGGTCGGTGAATCGCGAGTACTCTGAGGTCGTCGCCTCTCTTACTCGGGGTTGTTTGCACTGTCCTATCCGTCTATACACTGAAACCCGAATAGCTCACTGAGTCATTGGTGTATGCAAAATTCCATTGTGCCGATGTATATGTATAAAGTACCTGTGAATGTTGCCAGCGCCAGCAATAGGTTACGTTATGGAAAAAGACTTTCATTTGCACAATAGCTTTGCTTTCTGGTTGAGTCGTTTAACCAGTGTGATGCAAGAAAACTTTAATCGTCGCCTTGAAGAATTTCAGGTGTCATGGCCTCAGTGGATGCTGCTGAATGCGCTTGATAATGATATGGGACACACGCCTGCACAGATCGCGGTTTGTCTAGGTATCGACCGATCAGCGATTACTCGCCTTGTCGACCGTTTAGAAAATAAGTCGCTGGTGATTCGCGAGCACGATAAGCTTGATAGACGCTCGGTTAATATTTTTATGACACCGCAAGGTAAGCGAGTTATTGGGCAACTAAATGCACTGGCGTATGAGCACCAGCAGCACTTTTTAAGTCAGCTGCACAGCTCTGAGTGTCGCGCGCTAAAAGGTGAGCTGCAAAAAATGCTGCGCGCCGGTGGGCTCGATAGTGCTACACAGTGGCGTTTGCTATAGTCTGGGTCTGTATGACCAGCTTGTGTAGACTAGGTTGTATAGGTGCTAAATTTTTGTCTGGGTAGTGGTGGTGTCAGGGTAGTGATAGTGTCTAGATAGTGTAGAGGTAGCCGTGTCTAACCTGCACGATTGCATTGTGATTTTATTGTATGCCATTGCGGGTGAGTACTGTGTTAACAATAAACGCTACCAGCAAGACAAAAAACACGGTAAACACAATGCCCGAGATGATATAGGTGTAGATATTGCCGTGTTTAAAATCCTTTTCTCGGTTGCGGTCGGTTTGTACGCCAAAAGCAGCGGCTATTGTGCTGATGATTATATGTAAAATTCCCAATTTTTGTGATGGTCTTTCATTGGATTTATTCATAGTTAACCCCACCGATTACTCGCCTTATCCTAACAGCTTTTATCGATAACCGGCTAGCCTTAAACGTCATTAATGTGTGCTTATAATACAATGTCGCTTAATGATGGCTATCACACGCCAGCGTCCCTATAGCGCGCACAACTATGTTATTATCGCGCCTATTTTTTAACATTTGATACCTATCTATTGACCCTACCCTACGGAATTGCGTTATGTATGAATCGCCTACATTGGTATTGGCCGGTGTTTTACTGCTCGGTGCACTGATTCAATGGTTTAGCTGGTGGGTTAAGCTGCCCGCTATTTTAGGACTATTGGTTGCTGGGGTAGTTTTGGGGCCGGTTACAGGCTTTTTAGACCCCGATTTACTGCTCGGTGAACAATTATTTACATTTGTATCACTCGGTGTTGCTATTGTACTGTTTGAAGGCGCATTGACATTGCGTTTTAGCGATATTCGCGGGCACGGTTCCAGTGTAACCAATTTAGTGACGTGGGGGGCGGTGGTGAGCTGGCTGGTCATGGGTGCTGGGGTGTATTTTGCCACTGAACTTAGCGCCTCTATTGCCCTGTTATTTGCCGCACTAGTGGTCGTGACCGGGCCTACTGTTATTGTGCCGTTGCTGCGCACGGTACGCCCCAACCAAAATGTGAGTAATATCTTGCGCTGGGAAGGTATTCTCATTGACCCGCTAGGGGCTTTATTTGCCGTTTTTATGTTTGAGTGGCTGGCATTTGGTGCCGGTAGCCATTCAGTGTTGGTGTTTGTCAAAGAGCTAATGGTGGGTATTGTTTTTGGTTGTGTGGCAGCGGCGTTTGTCGCCTACATCATGCGCCGCCACTTATTGCCTGAATATTTACAAAATGTCTTTATTCTCGGCATGGTATTAACCGTATTTGCAGGCTCTAATTACTTTGGCGAAGAGGCGGGCCTCGTGGCCGTTACGGTGATGGGGGTTTGGCTTGCCAACACCAAGCTCGATATTCAAGAAGTGCTGAGCTTTAAAGAAACCTTGTCAGTGATTATTATCACCGTATTGTTCATTTTCCTGGCTGCGAGAATCCAATTTAGTGAGTTGGCGGCCATTGCGCCAATGGCAATCCCGGTGTTATTAGTCGTGCTACTGGCCCGGCCACTGGTGATTGCGCTATGCACCATAGGTTCAAGCCTCACTTGGCGAGAAAAAGCGCTGATCGCCTGGATTGCCCCACGTGGTATTGTGGCAGCGGCGGTATCTTCGCTATTTGCGATTAAACTCTCGGCGTTAAACTACCCTGGTGCAGAACTATTGCCCGCCCTGACATTTATGGTGATTGTCGTTACCGTATTGCTGCAAAGTATTACCGCCAGACCTCTGGCACGCTGGCTTGGAGTCGCTGAGGAAGAACCTCGTGGTGTACTAATCATTGGTGCTAATGCCTTTGCTCGCGAGCTTGGCAAGGCGCTGCAAGGTCTGGGTTTTCGGGTCAAGTTAGCCAGTATGACATGGGCGGATATTCAGGCGGTTAAAATGGATGGCCTCAGTGGCTATTTGGGTAACCCGGTCTCTGTTCATGCCGATCAGAATCTCGATCTTGTCGGTATTGGTTATGCCGTGGCGATCTCTAGGCGGCCAGAGCTTAATGCGCTGGCGAGTATGAAATACCGCAATGAACTAGGGCGTCAAGCGGTATTTTCACTGGGTGATAACACCGCTGATGGCGAGGCGCGCACCGATGACCCGGTGACGGCAAATTTGCGCACGCCACGGTTGTTTGGCAGTGATATTACACTCGATAGCTTACTTGAGACTAAAGCACAAGGCGGTGCTATTAAAGTGACTGCCATTACTGAGACGTTCAGCGAGCAGCACTATCAGGAACACTACGGTGAGCGTGCGACTATTTTGGCGGTTGTTGATGAAAAACAGCGCATTTACTGGGCCGTTGCGGATAAACCTACAGAACTTAGGTGTGGCTGTTCTGTGGTGGCACTCGTGAGTGACTTGCCTGTCGCTGAGCCACTAACCGCGTAGGCCTATACCCCTACTTTATTTAAGGTGGAGTCTGGCGGAGGTTCGTGGCACTATAGACTTACTTGAGCTTGGGGGCCATTAGTGGCATTGCCAAGTGGAGCAATTAACAGGGTAGATGTACGCGTATTATGGTTACTATTACAGAGTCAGCACAAGAGTATTTAGCCGAATTATTGGCCGGCCAAGAGAGTGAGGGTATAGGCATTCGCATGTTTGTCTCGAACCCCGGCACGCCACAGGCAGAAACCTGTATTGCCTACTGTCGTCCAGATGAACAAGAAGAGGATGATGAAAAGGTCGATTATGATAAGTTTCCCGCTTATTTTGAAGCGAGAAGCCTGCCTTTTTTAGTCGATGCAAAAGTGGATTACGCATCGGACCGGATGGGCGGGCAGTTGACGATTAGGGCGCCTAATTCAAAAATGCCTCAGGTAAATGATGATAGCCCTCTTGAAGATCGCGTCAATTATGTACTCTATAACGATATTAACCCCGGTCTGGCCTCTCACGGAGGGCAGGTGAGTCTGGTTGAAATAAGCGATGATCAGTATGCGATCTTAACGTTTGGTGGTGGTTGCCAAGGGTGTAGCGCAGTTGATCTTACGCTAAAAGAAGGGGTAGAGAAGACACTGGTTGAAAAAATTCCTGAAATTAAGGGTGTCAAAGATATGACAGATCACACCGATACCAGTAATGCCTACTATTAACTCAGCCACTGAGTAGTTTATCGATTAATAAAGGGGCTTCAGGCCTCTTTATGGTTTGCCTCGGCGATATCTATACCACCTCTTCAATCATAACCTTTCTCAATCATGTCGATGGGCTAAATTAATTTCTCCCATTGCACGATTATTGCCATACTGGCGCCATTATTCAATATGAGTGTTTTAGTAGAGGAATCGTTATGTCTCGTTTTACTATTTTTGGTCGCCCTGACTGTGGGTATTGTGTACGTGCCAAGCAGCTACTACAGGCTAAGGGTTACGATATGCGCTGGGTGGATATTCAGGCTGAAGGCATCAGTAAAGCTGATTTAGAGCGTACTGTGGGCAAACCAGTACTTACTGTACCGCAAATTTTTCACGGCACTGATCATATCGGTGGTTTTACAGAGCTTGACAGTTATATTAAGACACTAGAAGCTGCTTGATATCATGGCTGATACTCATACCCTCTGGCAGGGGGTGTTTGGGTCTTTTTAGCACTAGCGCATAAGTGCATTAAAAGACTGTGTTCATCATTGATTTGGCGTTTTGGTAGTGCATTTCTAATTGGGTCTGAGACAGGCCCGTCGCGTTATTCGGCCCTTGTGGTGCGTCGCTTTCGGCTGTAGCGACAGTTTGTGTGTGGCTAATAGGGTAAAAATCAAACCTTTTCCCCATGGGGTAGCCGTCAACCGGTAGACAGAGCACCGTCGTTGTATCGTCTTGTGGCAATCCAAGTGAGGGCAGTAAGGCGCTTAATCGATGGCTTATGCGCTGTATAAACTCCGTCTTTCCTAATCGCTCAAGGGGCTGTATAAATAGATACTGCTGTTGTGAGTGATCTTCTTTGCTGACCTTTAGCGAGGCAATATAATGGCGGTGGTCGTCGTGATCTAGACTGTGGGCCAGCGAACTTTCCCTATTGCTGTTGTTGTGTTGATCGATGGGTTTTCGGGGCATATCTGATTCATTTACAATGTGTATACTATCAGTGTATCAGCTGATGCAAATTGTGGTACTTTTTAGAAGGTAAAACACTGTAAAAAACGGAAAAATGCTGTTTTTACAGTGCTTTACTGTTTCAGCCTGTTACAGCTTAGTCGCTGCTTATCCGGGGTAGTGACCCTGTGGTACATAGTACAGGTCTACCGGAGGGCTTAGTGGGGTATTAGCGTTGTGGCAGTACGTCTTTAAGCTTGTCGGCCATGGCTCGCACTGCATTTTCAGTGGTTTCCCAGTCGATACAGGCATCAGTAATAGAAACCCCGTATTCCAGCTGCGAGCGATCCGCCGGCACTTTTTGATTACCTGCACCAATATTACTCTCCACCATTAAGCCAATAATAGACTTGTTACCTTCAAGGATTTGATTGGTGATATTCTCAAGCACTAAAGGTTGTAACTCATGATTTTTATTGGAGTTTGCGTGGCTGCAATCCACCATGATATTTTCACAGACACCCTGTTCGCGAAGCTCCTGCTCGCATACGGCAATACTGACTGAGTCATAGTTGGGCTTACCGCCACCACCACGTAAAACGACATGCCCGTAAGGGTTGCCCTGGGTATGGATAATAGCTACTTGCCCTTCATTATTGATGCCGAGAAAGCGGTGTGGGCTAGACACTGACTGCAAGGCATTAATGGCCACGGTTAAACTGCCATCGGTGCCATTTTTAAATCCTACCGCCGAGGATAGCCCACTGGCCATTTCACGGTGTGTTTGCGATTCGGTTGTGCGTGCGCCAACGGCCGACCAAGTAATAAGGTCTTGCATATACTGTGGCGATATAGGATCGAGCGCCTCGGTTGCTGTCGGTAGACCAAGCTCGGCGATATCGTGCAACAGTTTGCGGCCAATATGTAGGCCTTCTTCTATTTTAAACGAGTCATTGAGGTAGGGGTCATTTATCAGGCCTTTCCAGCCAACGGTGGTGCGTGGCTTTTCAAAATAGACACGCATGACGATAGCAATAGTATCTTGCACTTCATCTGACAATGCTTTTAATCGGTGGGCATAATCCATAGCCGCTTCAATATCGTGGATAGAGCAGGGGCCGATAACCATCATTAAGCGGTGATCTTTGCGATCGAGGATATTATTCACAGTCTGGCGGCCTTCGGAGATGACCTGTAGGGCTTTGTCACTGACTGGTATCGATTGCTTAAGCACGGCTGGAGAGACTAACACCTCTTGTGAAATGACGTTGACATTCTCAATAGCTAACTTCGACATGTTTGGTTCCATAGGGGGTTTTAACGGGTAATAAGCGATATTGTACTGTACTTTTAAATGAATAGGTTATTCATTTTTAGTTTTTTGTGATCAAAGCGCAGGTACCGATAGCCATCTAATAAAGTTGTTTTGACGTATATAACAAAAGTGATTAATGAATTTAATAACATGTTAAAAAGGTAGATTGTGAACACAGTACTGACACATTTTGGTCATCATTTGAATGTAGTGGTTGTGGGTGCCTCTGGTGGTATTGGACGTGCGCTTGTCAATCAGTTGCTCGAAGATCACAGTGTTGATCGCGTTTATGGTTTAAGCCGTACACCTGTGAGTGTTTCTCATCACAAGTGGCGCTCGTTAACATTTTGTTATCAGCGCGAGCACACTATTATTGATGCTGCTGCATTGGTGGACCAACCCATTCATATAGTCTTGGTAGCTACGGGATTACTGCATAGTGAAACGGATAATATTAGCCCTGAAAAAAGCTACCGGCAGCTGGATGCACAGGCAGTGATGCAACATTTTTTAATCAATACTCTTGGCCCTGGATTAATTGCAAAATATTTTCTGCCCCTGATGGCTCGTCATCGGCGGTGTTATTTTGGCGCTTTGTCTGCACGGGTAGGGAGTATTAGTGATAATCGTTTAGGTGGTTGGCACAGTTATCGCGCATCTAAAGCCGCTTTGAATATGTTGCTGCGCAATTTGGCGATTGAGTCACAACGTCTGTTCCCCGAGTTGATTATTACCGGTCTGCATCCTGGTACTGTGGCGACTGCATTATCGAAGCCCTTTCAGCGTAATGTAGCACAGCATCAATTATTTTCTGTCGATTTTTCAGCGACACGGTTACTGAATGTGATTAATCATTTAAATAGTGATGATAGCGGTAAATGTTTTGCTTGGGATGGGCAAGAAATTCTACCCTAATGTAAAAGTGATTACTTTTTTATTGAGAATATTGTGCAAATATTTCAAAGACTTTTATACCCATTAAAGTTCAACAAAAAGAGGCAGCAGCGGGAAGTACAGCGCCAGCTTAATCGGTGTGTTCTCGTGGGTAAATAGTGTTCGGTATTGGTTGAGCTGCGGGCTGTAAAGTGCTGTTTCTGTTTCAATGAAGTGCTCAAGTGTTTGCCCGCTATTGGGCTCACTGCTTTTGTAATCGATAATCCAGCGGGTGGTGGTACCATTATCGCGGGTGATAAACGTTCTATCAATAATATATTCAAACTGATGCTCTGCACTACTTTGCCACAATGAAAACTCGCATTGACTTTGTGTGTGTGTGTTGTCTAATAACCAGCGCCCGGTTGTATCGTTGATAGTATTGTTAATTGCCTTGGCCACTTTAGCCAGCGCACTATCTTGTAGCGATAGCCCGAGCCCTTGTTGTTGCAACTGAATTTTCCAGTAGGCTTTTTGCTGTAATAAACGCGTCTTGTTCCAGTGTTCAATACCTGTTTCGGTGATGCTTTGTAACGCCTGGTGGATAACTGTACCCATATAGCGAGAGTAGCGTTGCTGCAATTCATCGGGTCGCGCTATGTTATCACTTTGGCTGCTGTTCTCATCACTGTTAGTTAACGCAGTGAGTGATTGCATATGACGGTAGCGCGCAAGTAGGGGGTTAGCCGGCAGCGGTGGTGCTTGCCATGGGCTTTTTTGTCTGACAATGACATTGGGATGCATTAGATTAACCGGCTCATCACTGGCCTTGCTATTATCATTCTCAATAGTAATAATGGTTGCGCTATCTTGCACACTGGGCCACAGGCTACTGAGCAGTGCACTTTTCTCTGGTGGTTTTATCGCTTGGTATTCAAGCATTGTTGATGGCATTGATGGCGAGGTTGTAGATTGAAGGGGCGAGTGAGTATCAATAGTTCCATAGGCAAGCAAATGCAACTGCCGTATCGCTCGGGTACAGCCTACATAAAGCAGTCGGTCGGCTTCTAGACGCAACTTTTCATCGATCTGTTGCTGAATAAATTGATAAATACTGTCTTTGCTGGCGCCGCTTGGGCTAATAGGGCTGATTAGTAATTGATGGTAATGATAGCGATCTGCCGGTGAATCAGTTGCAGCGGCTAAGCGCTCTAACCATAACAATAATTCACTATCATTGCTTTTTGAGCGTTTGTCTAAACCTGGAATAATCACTGTATCAAACTCTAGCCCTTTTGACTTGTGAATCGTCATGATTTGTACGGCGTTTTCGGCCTGTGTCGTAGGCTTGGCGTAGAGTTGATTAACCGCTTGCTGAAAGTGCGACCACTGATCGATATGGCCGCCGCTATCATGGTGCTCTAGCAATTCAAAATAGCGCAGAACATTGTCGCGATCACTCGACTTTAATAACAGGGCAGGTCCCCCTAACGCCAGCCACAAACCTTCTACCCAGTCGCGTAGACTTTTGCGTTTGCGCTGGCTAAACGCCTGTGTAATATGACCGCTAAAGCGCATTAACTGTTCGCTGCCTTGTGCCGAAAGTTGATGCGTGTATTCGTTGATAATACGCTCAATTAATAAGGGCCAATGGGTATGTTGAGAATCATCATCAGCGTCAATAGCACTGAAATAAAAGAGATCCTGCATATCTAAACCACACCAAGGCGCGCGTAGCAGTGATAACCAAGCGATGCGATCGTGAGGGTATAATAGGGCGCGGGTTAGTGAGAGCAGGTCAACGATGGGCATGCGCGATGCGAGGGCATCGATATCGTTAGCCTTATAGGGAATACCTTCTTGTTGCAGGGTACTGACTATATCGCGAATGTGAGTGCGACTGCGCACCAGTATTGCAATATCGGCATTGGGGTTGTCTGCCCATGTTGTGCGAATAAGTGCTGCTACTTTGTCGGCCTCATGGTGGCGTTTAGTGGGCTTTTGCTCGCCGGCAAATAGCCAGATATTAACCGGGTTATTTTTTGCCTCACTCGATGGTTGTGTGTGCTTTATAGTGGGTTTAAAGGCGATAGCTTGACGATATTTTACAGCGCCCTGATGGCTGTTATCCGCCTTTGGAAAAACATCGCTGAATACACGATTAACCCAATCGACAATAGCACCTTGAGAGCGAAAGTTAACCGCTAAATCCAGCGCGGTTAATGGGATATCACCAATGCCGTGTTGGCGGGCGTGCAAAAAGATACCGACATTGGCATCGCGAAAACTATAACAAGACTGCATAGCATCACCGACTAAAAACAGTGTGCGCCCATCACCTGTTTGCCAACCGGCACTGAGTTTTGTTAATAGTTCTAACTGTGGCGATGAGGTATCTTGAAATTCATCAATTAAAATATGTTGAATGCGGTAATCGAGCTTGAGGGCAAGCTCGCTCGGGTTATCGGCCTCGCCGAGCGCTTTTAATGCCGCCTGAGTCACTTCGATATAATCAGCTTTGCCCAATTGTTGAAATGCAAGCTGCAATTGGGCTGATAGCATTACTAAAATAGTCGTTAGGCTATCGAGGGTTTCCCATTGTTGTTCACTGTAACTGACACTGGGAAGGGTGCGTATTTGATGTAGCTTGTTGTCTAGCTCCGGTATATCCCGGCAGCGACCAAGCAAATCAATCAAGGCTTGCTTGCGTGCAGTAGCGATTGCCTTTGCGGGTTTATCCAGACTTTTATCACTCGCAGCTACAAAGCCGATGGCTTTTGTAATCCCTTTGTCTTTGCGCCATTGGCCACTTTTGGTTAACAGGCATTCGGCAATCGCGCACCATTGTTGCCGGTTGCTGTGACAAGGCTCAGGTAATGCGGTCATGCCTGCACAGACAGTGATGATAGAGGCGCTATTAGAGGCGGTTAAATTTGTGGCTGCGTAATCCAGTAGTAGTGCTAAATCACTGCCTAATGGTGTGAGTTGGTGGTGTGTCTGCTGTAGATGATCATTGACGATATCCTCAAGAATGGCCTCTAGCAGCTCGCGTTTGTCTTTGGTGGCATACAATAAACCCATCCATTGGTCGCGCTTTGCCAACAGTTGTATAAACAAGCGCTCCAGAGTATCCAGACGATTATTCATGTGGCGTACAAGGCGTGATAAATCAGCTTGCAGTGGCGAGAGCGACTCTAGTTGTGCGAGTGTTTCGCGCGTGGCTATCTCATAGGCAATGGCAGGGTTATCGAGCATGTCAGGGATAGCACCTAGCCCGCTTTCTAATGGCATTTGCTGACTTAGCTGGCGGCACAAACCATCAATAGTCGTAATGCGCAATCGGTTAGGCAGTGTAAATAGTTGCCATTGCTGGGCGGCATCTCTGGCGACAACCGCGCGTGCCAACGCCCACGTTTGTTGCTCATAGCTATCGCTAGGCGGTGTATCGTGGTTTTTTGCGTGGGTTAACGCGGCCATAATCCGAGATTTCATCTCGCCGGCCGCTTTGCGGGTGAAAGTAATGGCTAATAAATTTTCAGGTTGTTCACAGCTGGCTAATAAGGCCAGTACCCGTTGTGTTAGCAGCCCAGTCTTACCCGAGCCCGCCGGTGCACTCACTGCAAATGATTGGGTAATATCTAAGGCTTGTTGGCGAACAGCGCTATCGCTGGGTGCCTGAGCCATTGTTACTGTTGAATCTGCCATTGATTAGTGAGCCGTCTTGGTACTAGTGGTGGTGATATTATGATCGTGTAGCCACTGGCGAATATCGTCAGCTTCATTAAAGCGATTAAGGGGGAGTAATTCTGCTGCATAGTTGATTGTTTGGCTATCGCGATAGTGAATGCGGCAATCACCCTGTTGGTATTGCTGGAGTAATTCTGTAATAACTCGGCCCCAGTGGTGTAGGGCATCCTCCCATGTTAACGGCAGTGATTGTTTATTGGCCTCGATAGCGGCGACACCCGCTATGGGGTGGCGGCCATCGCTGAGCCCTTTAAAGGTTTGCGCTTTTACATTGATTTGCGCAAAGCTGATCCCTGCGACAGGTTGTGTATAAGTCAGTGCGTATAGTGGCAGTTGAGGTTCTTTTAAACGCTCACCCTTCCAGGCACTAAGACTGGTCTCGCCGGTTTTGTAATCGATAATAAGATAGCTGCCATCGGCGAGCTGATCGACCCGGTCAATGCGCAAGGTAAAACCGTTATTGGCAATATTAACCGTGCGCTCTTCTTCTATGGCGACCACCGTAAACGGAGGCCGTTGTTGTTCGACCGCTAGCCACTGGGCGAGTAACTGGCACTGGCGCTCAATTTCCAATTGGCACAGCTGAGTACCCAAGTGATCGGGCTTTTGCTGTTGTATTGCTTTAATGGCATCGGTGACGGCGCGCTTAATTAATAACTCTAGTGCTTGCTCATCAGTCGCCAGCAGCGTCGCGTGATCTTTAAGCGTATGCCAAAGGCTCGCTAAGGCATGGTGCATACTATTGCCTTGCTCGATAGCTGAGAACCCGGTGTTAGGTTGCGGTGGCCTTTTAGCCCCTAAGCGGTGAATAGCAAAACTGTCAAATGGGTTGCCAGCTTGATCTTTAATCACATTGGCGCCGCCTTTTAGCCCACCCTGGGTTGATAGTGCAGGCCCTTGTGTACAATCGATCGACTCCAGTGACTGTTGTTGTGCGAGTATATTGTAATAACTGGTTAGTGTTTGATGTTGGGCGCTGGCATCGCCTTGAGGTTGTGTGCTTTCACTATCGCTATAGTTTTTTGCAGGTAGCAACAGCGATGATATTACCGTATCGCTCGCCACCAATGGGATATCTGTAATTAGAGGGCTGGGCAATAACTCTTGTTCGTTCACCTCATCAGCACAAGGCGAGCTCATGACAATATGTGGTGCACAATGGCGATAGTTTTCAGTTAATGACTGTGCAAACGCCAACTCTCGAAAGTGATCGGCGTGTGGCATATTATACTCGCGTTGTAATTGTGTGGGCAGCAGTGGGTTAGGTGCCGGTGTGGGTGGCCATGCCTGTTGGTGCAGCCCGAGAATCCAGCAGTGAGAAAAATGTAACCCAGCGCCTTCTAATATGCCTAAAATCTGTATTGGCGAATCAGGCACTTGCGCCTGAAAGGGCATATGGTTAGCCATATGACCTAATTGATACAACGCTTGATCCAGACTGATGGGTTGCAACAGGTCATCAAGGCCTGCAACGCTTTCCAGTAATTGGTACCACAGTTGGGTTTGTTGATACTCCTGACTATCGGGGCGGCGCTGCCCTGGCCAGCCTAGGGCGTCGAGTTGTTTTAAAAAGACATCAACCCAGGTTGAGGGCAATTGTTGGTGGTGGGTTCTGCGTGTAATGCGTGCAAATTGCTCAAGATAATGAAAGACAGAACCAGTACTGGCCGAGGCAGATTCACATCGCTGGGCCCAATAGCGTAGGTCACTGGCACTGATTGTCAGTTTGCCTAAGCGCTCTAAATGGGTCATTAATTGAGTGCGCTCAGCCAACTGTTGCCGATCATCCCCCCAAAACGGTGAAAACAACACGCGGTGTAATGCGTTTAAAGGCCACTGTGTATGGTTAAGTTGCAACAGCGCTAACGTATCCGTTATGAGCGGTGTGCTACCTAGCGGTGTGCCGGCTGAAAAATTAAATGGCAGTGTGTAGCGCTCGGTATGATTGAGCAGCGAATGCGCCTCGAACACATCCACAAATGCACGCTCTACCTCGTGCCGACACTGACCAAGGTTGGGTACGATAATACCGATACGGGTATCGCTGTCGTTGGCGAGTATTTCTCTGGCCCATGTGGCTGCCGCTTGCATCTCGGTTTGAGGTGTGGGCAAGTGGATGCGTTGCAGTGTGTGTGGTGGGTAGTGTGCGTGCTCGGGCGTGTATAAATGTGTTGTGGCTTTATGTAATTGTTGCTCAATTAGCGGAGGGATATCATCAAAACCTACCAGTGCAATATTGGGTTCTACGTTCAGGCTGCCTGTGACAAACGCATCGCCGATGATCGCGTAGGCGTGGGCGCGGGGCATTAATCCGTGAGCGGCCAGTTGTTGTAAAAAGCGCTCGGCCCACTGTGTAAACAAAGGGGCACTACTGTGGTGTTCACTGCGGTACTGATCGAGCACTGACAGTGGTAGGCCCCATAAATGGAGCGTATTGAGTGCGCTGGCAGCTTGCGTGGCCACACTGTCGGGCTGTAGCAGCCCGCTGTCGGCGGTGATTTTATGCCATAAAATACGCTCTTTATCTGCGCTGGCAATAGCATGGGTGATGTCTTGATACCCTTGGCCTAGCAGTGTTTGCCACTGCTTTTCAAGCCACGGCTCTAGTGCGTAAACTCGAGGTGGCTGCCAGACATTATGGCCTTGTGACACTTGATAGTGCCCCCAGGCTTGAATGATTTTACTGCGCAGGCGGTTGTTGGGCGTGAGAATAAGGTGCTGCTGTTGGCAGGGGGCGAGTAGAGTTTCAATACGAAAAAGCGATTGCAGCATAGGGTGTCGGTGCCAGTTCGATGTCGGGCTGTTATTGGATTGTTGCTGGGCGATTGTCACGGCTATTGTAACAGGCAGATAGGGGTTGGTCACAACGGGTTAAATGATGTGGACGCAATATCCACACCTCATTGCTACTTTAGGTGAACTGGCAGCCTGTATTAAGACGGCGAATAGGGCATATCAATATATGTAACATCGCCAAGACCCCAGTGAGCCAGCGTATTGTGAAGGTCACTGGCTGCTTGCGTGCGCGCTGTAAAGTAGCTTTTGCAGATGGGTTGTGTGCAGGTTGATGGCAGTAGAGCCAGCGCCTCTAACCAATAGCCTACACGGCGTGCAATTGCTTCACCTGAATCGACCCAGTGGGGCACCCTGTGCAGTACCTGTTGTAGTTCTTGTGTGAGTAACGGGAAATGAGTACAGGCTAAAACAACCGTATCTAGCGCATGCTCATTTACAAAAGGTGCCACAATAGGGGTTATCGTATTGATATCCACCGCCTCCTGGCGAAGCTTTTGTTCTGCCAGTGCGACCAATTCACTAGAGCCTATCGCAATTACACGACAGTCAGGGGCAAAGTCGTCGATCAACTGTTGCGTATAGTCGCGCTTAACCGTACCTGGTGTGGCCAACAGGCCAATCACCTTAGTTTTACTGACCTTGGCTGCTGGTTTAATGGCCGGCACAACCCCGATAACCGGTTGGGTAAAGTGGCTGCGAATACGTGGCAAAGCCAGGGTGCTGGCGGTATTGCACGCGATAACAATAATGTCGGCTTGTGTGAGTAACTGCAATTGGCGCAGCACCCTATCAACCCTATCAACTAACGCGGATTCAGATTTTGGACCATAGGGAAACGCGGCATTATCGCTGGCATACATGAATGCGCAGTGGGGGTGCTGTTTACGTATTTGTTCAAGAATACTTAAACCACCGACACCTGAGTCAAAAATTAATATGCGAGGGGGCTGATGCGCCATTACTATTATAGCCTTAAATTAAATCATCAATTGCGTGCAGATATTTCGTATCTTCCTGATCGAAATAGACTTTACCTTGCGCACGGTAGGAGCGATGCAGGTATACTCGCCCTTGGTATTGCTGCCCTGACTCATACAAACATTGCCCTAGGCGTAAATTGACAAACGGGTTGTCGCTAATATTGGGGCAGCACAGTGCCGAGCGCAGCGCCTCTATTGCCTGCTTGTATTTTTTCAGTTTGAAGTAGGTATCCCCTATGGCGGTCAATGCCCAGCCACTTTCCTCATAATCGTGTTGAGGTTTAGGTAGTTTCACCCAAGCTTGATAGAATAGGCGCAATGCAGCCGTGTAGTTCTGCTCGTCATACTGCTTATAGCCTTGCTGGCAAAACGTTTTAACGTCGTTGCGAATATCGGGTGTTAATTGATTCATAGGCAGGTAAAGCTCGTCGGGCTGCATAATAACAAATTCGGAGTATGAATACAGCTAATGTCCTTGATCATTGATTTTATTGTTGAACGCCAGTGGGAGATTGTAATTGCATGTGCCAGCTTTTTACTAGGGGCTATTATCATTAGTGTGCTGATTAACCGACGAGCACGAGCCCAAGCTGAGAATTACCTCACACAAATTGATCAATTTCACAATGCAGAACAACAAGCAAGCTTGCGTATTGATGTTTTACAATCCCAGCTTGAGCAGGCACAAGAGCAACTGCGCGATACCCGCGAGCGCCATATTGTCGCTGAAAAGCAGTTTTCGTCGGCCAGTGCCCAGCTTGCGCAATTAGCGCCACTAGAGCAGACACTGACGGCACGCGATGAGCAAATCAACCGGCTGAGTATCGATAACGCGACGCTCACAACGCAACTGGGGCAACTTGAAACACACCTCGATGAGCAAAAGCAGCAGCTTAAAGAAGCGCGGGTACAGTTAGGTCAGGAGTTTGAAAACTTAGCCAACCGCATCTTTGAACGTAAACAGCAACAATTTAACCAACAAAGCCAGCAAAGCCTTGCGCAATCTATAGACCCCCTTAAGCAACAGATTGGCGATTTTAAAAAGCAAGTAGAAAGCGCCTACCAAAAAGAGAATGCAGAGCGCAATCAACTGATAGGCAAAATTAATGAGCTACAACAACAAACCCAAAAAATTGGCGAGGATGCTATTAATTTAGCGCTGGCACTCAAAGGTGATAACAAAGCCCAAGGTAACTGGGGCGAGGTTGTACTAGAGCGGCTGCTTGAAGAGTCTGGCCTGCAAAAGGGCCGCGAGTATGAAACACAAGTAGGGTTCACCAATGAAGAAGGTCGGCGCCAGCAGCCCGATGTGATCATTCACCTGCCCGAGGCCAAAGACCTTGTGATCGATGCTAAAGTATCGTTGTTGCACTATGAAGCGTTTTATAACACCGATGATGAAATACAAAAACAACAGGCACTAAAAGCGCACCTAGCCTCTATGCGCCAGCATGTAAAATCTTTGAGTGCGAAAAACTACGAACAGCTGCCAGGTATTAACAGTCTCGATTTTGTGTTTATTTTTGTGCCCATTGAGGCGGCCTTTATGCTGGCATTGCAAGAAGATCCGACACTCTTTCGCGACGCCTACGACCAGCAGATTGTATTGGTAAGCCCCACCACATTGATGGCGACACTGCGCACAGTGGCCAACATATGGCGCTACCATAAGCAGCATAAAAATGCTGAAATCATCGCCAATAAAGCCGGCGGCTTATACGACCAATTTGTACTGATCGTACAGGCGCTCGATGAGCTTGGCAACCAGCTGGATAAAACACAACAAAGTTATCAGCTGACACGCAAGCGCCTGCTCAGTGGGCGTGGCAACTTATTAAACCGGGTTGAACAGCTGCGTAAACTGGGTGCTAAAACCAAAAAGACATTGCCGGCTAATTTAATCGACCCTACCGAAACATCCCCTAACGACAACGTGGAGCCCATAGAATGACCATCATAGTTGCCATTGTCGGCATGAGTATCATTGCTGTATTAGCCGCTATTGCGCTTAAATTGCAGTTACAAGTCCGTGCGTTAGAGCAACGTAAACAGCAAGCCCTCGAAGAGCAAGCCCTCGAACAAGAACAACAGCGCGCGCGGATTAATAAAAGTATTCAGGTATTAGCCCAAGGTATTGTTGAGAAGCAACTCACCATGACCGAAGGTGCAATTCGTATCAGTGTATTGCTCGATAGCCTCGCGGTTGATTCGGCAACTCGCGAGCGCTTCAGTGTTTTTTTTCAGCTCGCCCAAGCAACCAGCCATATCCCTATCTTAGAGCGGTGGGCGCAGTTATCTAGCAGTGAAAAGCGGCGCTTTGACAGTGAACGTAGCACCATCGAAGGCCAGTATGGCGACTTTATTGTTGATGCGGCTAAACGCATTCAAGGTGAAGTATTTTAAGGCTGATGTTTGGCCTTATGACGCACTGGCGTATGCATTACACGCCTCTATATTGTCGATTGCTATAGAGAGCGGTCGGCATTTTTTAGCGTGCCGCCAGCGACCTGGCGGCAGTATTATGCACGTTTAATTCGCCGACAAGGATAATATTGTTGTTATCCATTGCGGAAATTTAGCGTAATAGTCCCTTGGAAAACTATGCCCCATATCGGGGTAAACAATATTGTTCGCGATTGCCTTGGGGGTCGATGGTGGTGGTGCACTGGCCGTCGCGGTTGTATTCGTAGGTGGTGGTGTCGCCTTCGGG
>Ga0193959_1000157_pt1 | contig 27246 bp, 36 predicted proteins | sample FB_2_MG_FD_140333 | JGI IMG/M metagenome (GOLD analysis project Ga0193959, IMG submission 140333) | Microbial mat bacterial communities from the Broadkill River, Lewes, Delaware, United States - FB_2_MG | ecosystem: Environmental > Aquatic > Freshwater > River > Microbial mats | place: USA... | reverse complement strand
TTGTATATGTTTTGCAATATTTGCATTTAAAATAATATATTTAGCTAGCTTTTTGTTCATAATCCCATCTAGCCATAAAAATAGCTCTTTATCTTGTAAATTCTCAAGCCTATACATTAGTAGATTTGTTAGCTGTTCAAAGCTAAAGTCAGGCATAGTATCGACATGTAATTTAACACTTTTTTGTATTTGTAACTGTTTTGCTATTCTTCTGCTTATATCAAGAACTAACGACCCAGATACTCCATACTTTGTAAATAAAAAATCGCCTTTTTTATCCTCAATTTGTGCTTCAATTTTTACTCCACTTACAATATCTAAATTTTTATTACTGCTTACTAGCTGTACTAAAGATGCTACTGGATTTATAATATTATGTTTAAATTGTTTTGCAAACAGGTATCCACTATCACTACTCCCTAGTTTTGGCATAGCGATACTTCCTGTTGCAATAATAAGTTTGTCAAAATAAAGTTTTTGATTTAAAACAAATACATTTTTTTGATATCGTACATTCGTAATTTCTGTATTAAGTTCAATCTTCACGCCAGATTTAATAGCCTCATATTCTAATATATCTACTATACTCGAAGAACTTAAAGACAAGGGATATACTCTTCCGCTTGGTGAGATTTTAAATTCTATTCCCATTTTACTAAAGAGTTCTTTACAATCATTATAGTTAAAATTTTCTAGTGTGTTTTTGATTAGTGAGATATTTGCATTTGAGTAGAAATTTTTTAATGAGATATTTTGATTAGTAACATTACAACGACCATTTCCAGTCGCTAAAAGTTTTTTTCCTACTTTATTATTCTTTTCTATTACAACAACAGAAAAACCTTTTGAAGCAAGTAGTATAGAGGAAAATAATCCAGCAGCACCTGCCCCTATAATTGCAATCGTTTGTTGTTTACTCATAAACCTTATTCTATATTAAAGTTAGTTGTAAATTCTTTCTGACCGTCTATAACTTTAAAAGTCCAGAGACCTTTTGTTCTACCTTCTACATATCGGTAATCATATACAGAACCGTGATATGCAGGAATAATCATATTTCTTGTTCGTGTTATAGTTCCATCAGGCTCTATCCATTGTACAGTAATATTTTTTTCTTCAGAGATTCTTGTATGAGAATATTTACAGATTATAGAATTTTCATCTTCTAGTATTATACAATCAGCAACTTCTTCCTCTGCCTTTAAAAAAGTTAAAAATACTACACATAATAAAAATAAATATTTAAATTTCATGATTTTCCCTTAATTGTCTCAACTCTTAATGAATTGTATCTACATACAACTAACATGTTTATTAAATCCAAATGTTGTCTATAAGTCTAGTTGTACCTATTTTTACAGCTACTAAAACTATACTATTTTTTAATTCTACACTCTTTAAAGTTTCGAAATTTCTACTTACAATCTGTATGTATTCTATCTCTATACTTTTAGTGTTTAATGATGCTTTCATCGCCTCAGTAATTTTTGTCACATCAAACTCTTGATTACCAATCATTTTGGCTGCTAAATTTATCGATTGAGATATTTTTAACGCATCTATTCTTTCCTCTTTTGAGAGATATATATTTCTACTACTATAAGCTAAACCATCTGATTCTCTTACAATTTCACAAGGGATTATGTTTATATCTAAATATAAATTTTTGACCATTTGCATTATTAATGATAATTGTTGAGCATCTTTTTTACCAAAATAAGCATTTGTAGGTTTTACTATATTAAATAATTTTAATACTATTTGTAATACACCATCAAAATGTCCAGGTCTTCTCTCCCCTTCTAACAAAAAACTTTTTATTTTTGGTGCTTTTATCAACACTTCATCTTGATCATACATCATATCAATATTTGGCATAAACAAATAATCAACATTACATAAAGAACATATTTTTTTATCTGCTTCATCTTTTCTTGGATACTTGTCTAAATCCTCTCCAACTAAAAACTGTGTAGGATTTACAAATATAGAAACTACTACTATATCATTTTCTTTTCTTGCTTGTTTAATTAATGTGATATGTCCATCATGTAAAGATCCCATTGTAGGTACGAAACCTAATGAAGTATTACTATTTTTCAATACCTCTTTTAATTCATTTATATTACTGATTATTTTCATATGAGTAAGCTGTTTATTCCTATTTTATACTAGTATATAAAATATATACTATGCTTTTATATCTAAAAGTGTTTTATGCATACTATTTTGAGTAGAGATAACTTCTGCATTTGCTGTGTAAGCTATGGGGATTTCTATTTGTGTAACCATCTCTTCAACTAAATTAACATCTTCTATTTTATTTTGTTCGCTTTCTGGTTTTAAAGTTTCTTCATTATTCTTTTTTTCATTAGTTTCAGCGTGATTTGAAGCTAACTTTGATAATGAAGATGCACTTTTTTCTAATCTCTCCTCAAGTTTAAGCATTGAGTTTATATTGTTATTAACCTGCATTATCTTCTCCTTTTAATTGAAGTAATATTTTATTTAAATTAGATTGTGAAGCTATAGTATTATCAGCCCCACTTGTAGAAGCCGGACCTAATGCTGCTTTTTGAAGTATATCTAACTTAAATGCTGCTGCTTTAGGATCATCAGGGATAGAAGTATCCATACGAACGCTGCCACCTACTGCATACATTTTACCATCTGGACCTTGCTGATAGTTATAAGATATAGGTGACGTTGTGTGACCTATACTCGCATGAGCCTGTTCATGTGTTCTAATTTCAGCATCTTTGTTTTTAAATTTTGCTAACACTCTTGCAAAATCTTTTTCATCCTTATTTACATCAGGTCCTGATGCTTCAATATAGTCTTTATTCTTAATTGTTTCTACTAATTCTTGTTTTTCTGCTTTTGCTAATTGAGCATACTTAGTCGACAATTTAGCATGCAATTGATTAAGTGATATGTTGTCAAATTGTTCTGTAATTACATCCATAAACTGTCTCCTTTTTTACTATTATACAATAAAACGTTTAATATTTCAAACTACTTTATGTTATATATTACTTAAATTTAATTCTTACTTAGATATAATTGCGATTATTTAAAGCTTAAGGATTAATATGACATCGACATTGTTAATAGTACAATTTGTTTTAGCAATTTTAATTACAATTGCAATTTTACTACAAAAGAGTTCAAGTATGGGACTTGGCGCATACAGTGGTAGTAATGAATCAATGTTTGGAGCAAAAGGGCCAGCAAATTTTTTAACTAAACTAACTTTCGGACTTGGTATTTTAATTGTATTAAATACACTTTATTTAGGTTATTTATATAATGCAGAAACATCAAAAAGTGTTATAGATACTGTAGAGATAAACTCAATGGTACCTGATTCACCATCAGAAGCAACAGCTGCTCCAGTTGCACCTGCTGCACCAACAAAATAGTAACTAATAGAAATGAAATATTTATTTCTATTAGTTATATCTTTTTCTTATATCTTTGCTAATGCACATATCTTTGTATATCATAGGTTTGCTGATGAAAGATACAAAAGTGCTGATACTACTCTTAAAGAACTTACTCGTCAATTTGAATATTTTAAATCAAATAACTATACAGTGGTTCCTTTATCAAAAATTCTTGACAAGTTAGAAAAAAATGAAGAGATCCCTAAAAAATGGATCGCTTTAACTATTGATGATGCATATAAAAGCTTTTATGATAACGGTTTAGAAGTTTTTAAAAAATACAACTATCCGTTTAGTTTATATGTATATGTAGAAGCTACCCAAAAACATTATGGTGATTATATGAGCTGGGATCAAATCAAAGAAGCATCAAAATATGGAGAAATTGGACTGCACTCTTACTCACACCCTAGATTACAAAACCTTTCACAAAAAGAGATAATAGAAGATACAAAAAAAGCCTTTGATATTTTTGTAAAAAATACTGGTATTAAACCAAAAACATATGCATATCCATATGGAGAATTTACAGAAGATGTTAAAAAAACATTAAAAAACAATTTCTCTTTTCGAGCTATTCTCAATCAAAACACAGGTTCAGTTAACTCAAAAACAGATATTTTTGACATCCCTAGAATTGCATTAGTTGGAGACGTTAATATTAATCATAAATTACGATATAAAACTTTTGATGCTGAATGGATTGAACCTAAAATGTTTCCAAAAGATGGAATACTACGAAATATCACAGCAAAAGTTGATAAAAAATATACATCGCTTAAACTTTACATAACTGGTGAAGGCTGGAGAGATGTTGAAGTAAATGATGGTCTTGTTGATATTAAACTAAATCTATACCTTAAAAGAGCACGATCAAGAGTTATGATTGGACCAGATGTATTTACAATTTCAAATAATATAATAAATAAAATCAAAAAAGGAGAATAATATGATTAATGAAAATTATGAAGAAACAAAAAAAAGTATGGAAAAGTCTTTAGAGGCTTTAAAAAGAGATTATCAAACACTCAGAACAGGAAAAGTTCAGCCATCAATACTTGATAATATTACAGTTGATTATTATGGTACACAAACAGCTTTATCTCAAGTTGCATCGATTATGGTTCCTGATGCTACAACTATCAATATTTCACCATGGGAAAAAAACCTTGTAGGGGAAATTGAAAAAGCTATCAGTGCTGCTAACATCGGAGTAAATCCAAATAATAATGGGGAATCAGTACAATTATTTTTCCCTCCGATGACTCAAGATCAAAGAAAAGAGAGTGTTAAAGGTGCTAAGGTTATGACTGATAATGCTAAGGTTGCAATTAGAAACATTAGAAAATCTGCAAATGATACAATCAAAAAACTTTTAAAAGATAAAGAGATTACTGAAGATGAATCAAAAAAAGCACAAGATGAGATTCAAAAACTGACTGATGCATATGTTGTAAAAGCAGACGATCTTTTCAAAGCAAAAGATATCGAAATTATGAAGATTTAATATTATGAATGTAGAGAAAATTTATAAAGATTCAAGTGCTTTACTTGAAGGTCATTTCAAATTAAGTAGTGGCAATCACTCTCAATATTACTTACAAAGTGCAAAAGTTTTAGAAGACCCTAAAACTGCGAAGCTTCTTGCTGAAGCATTAGCTGTACAAATTAAAGAGAGTGGCATCAAAGTTGATGCAGTTTGTTCTCCAGCATTAGGTGGATTAATAGCTGGTTTTGCACTTGCTACTGCACTTGATGTAAGATTTATATTTGCAGAGCGTGTTGATGGAGATATGACTATTAGGCGTGGATTTGAAGTTAAAGATGGTGAAAACTATGTTATTTGTGAAGATATTATTACAACTGGAGGTAGTGCATTAGAAGCGGCTAAACAAGTTGAAAAAGATGGTGGTAATATTGTAGCATTTGCAGCACTAGCAAACAGAGGATTTTGTTCAAGAGTAGGACAAGATAATCCAACTAAACCGAACTGTAAACTTCCTAATGATGCCCCATTATTTGCATTAGAAGATTTTACATTTGAGATGTATTCTCCTGAAGATTGTCCATTATGTAAAGGTGGCTCAGAAGCATATAAACCTGGTAGTAGAGGTAACTAACCTCACTGCTTATTATCTTATCTTATTAAATAGAAGTAAACTTACTTCTATTTAAACTTTCCACCAGTCCAATAGTCATCAGAAAGATGAATTTTTTTCTCTTGTGTATCCTCACCAGTTAAATTTATAAATGAAGCTCTATATCCACCTTCTCCACCAGCAGATTTAATTGTATAAGTATCTTTACTAGATTCTTTATTTGAAATAAAATATCCAATTCCAGCGCCTATTAAGATAAATAAAATAATGGGTATTATATTTGATTTTTTTTGAGTTTTTTTTGTCTTAGACATTTTTAACCTTATATTTTCGCTTTCTATTTAATATAAGACTGTTGAGTTTTATTATATATGCAACTCAGCCATCTTATATTAAGACCTGTAGCTTTCCGTCCTTATCTCACGATAAGTTTGGCTAAATTCTTTATTTGATTATACTACGTTATCCATTAAACTTAACTATTGCAGAACCCCATGTAGCTCCACCACCAAATGCATCTAATAACATAGTTTTACCATTTGTTAATCTACCATCTTCAAAACAATCATTCATAGCCATAGGTATAGATGCAGCTGATGTATTACCATACTTTTCAACAGTTAATACCTTTTGGCTATCAGTTAATTTCAACGCTTTTCCAACTGCTTTTATTATTCTAATATTTGCTTGATGTGGAATAAATAGATCTATATCTTCATTTACATAATTATTCTTTGCCATTATTTTTTCTACATCAGAAGTAAGTGTTTTCACTGCAATTTTGAAAGTTTCATTTCCTTTCATGTGCATATACTTATCATCAGGACTACCAACCCCTGGTATATATAAAATATCCTTTAAATTACCATCAGCACTACATTGCACATCAATAATAGATTTTTCTTTGTCATCAGTTGTAGAGATGATAGCAGCACCTGCTCCATCACCAAATAACATACAAATATTTCTATCTGTATAATCCATCACATTACTTGCTTTTTCAGCACCAACTATGAGAATATTTTTTTTCATACCTGATTCTATAAATGCTTTTGCAACACTTAGAGCATATACAAAACCAGTACATGCAGCACTAATGTCAAATGCCATAACATCTTTTATACCAAGTTTTTCAGAGATTAAACATGCAGTAGAAGGCATAGCACTAAAATCTGGACTCAATGTAGCACAAATAACTAGATCAATATCACTAGCTTTTATCCCTGCTCTTTCAATTGCCACTTCTGAAGCTTTAAAACCTAAATCACTTGTATTTTCATCTTCATGAGCAACAAGTCTTTCTCTAATACCAGTTCTTTGAAAAATCCAATCGTCTGTTGTGTCAATCTTATCTTCAAACCATTTGTTTGTTCTAACTTCTGAAGGCTTATAGGCACCTATAGATCTAAATGAGGCATACATAATTAGTCCTTAAATTGTTTTAATTTATCTTCAATATCTTGGTTTAGATTTGAATCTGCTGCAGCTATTGCTTGAAAAATTGCATTTTGCATTGCTTTTGCATTAGATTTTCCATGTGCAATAATTACCGGTGCCTTCACACCAATAAGTGGTGCTCCACCATATTCTGCATAATCAACTTTTAATTTTAAGTTTTTAAATACTTTACGCATTAAAACAGCACCTGCAATAGAAACTAGAGAACGTCTTAAATTGTCTTTAATTATTTTCCCTATTGTATCGGCAACACCTTCGGCTGTTTTTAACATAATATTACCAATAAATCCATCACATGCAACAACATCTACACTTCCATTAAAAATGTCATTACCTTCAACATTTCCTATAAAGTTAGGTAAGTTTTCTAAAAGTTTAAAAGCTTCTTTTGAAACCTCATTCCCTTTTGATTCCTCTTCTCCATTACTTAATAGTCCTGTCATTGGATTTTCTACACCCAAAACATCTTCAGCATAAACTTGGCCCATGATTGCAAATTCTTGTAGGTTCCTAGCATCACAATCAACATTTGCACCAACATCTAGAACTAGAGTAGTTCCATTTACTGTGGGCATTAATGTAGCAATTGCAGGTCTGCTTACACCTTTAATTCTTCCTATTCTTAATGTAGCTAAACTCATTGAAGCACCACTATGTCCTGCACTAACGTAAGCATGTGCTTCGCCAGATTTAACAAGTTCAATAGCTTTATATGCACTACTCTCTTTTCGTTTTAAAGCATCAGTTGCATGATCATGCATACTGATTACATCATCTGTATGATGTATCTCTACACGAGAATTGAATTTTTGAGGAATTAAAGGTAAAAGCTCATCTTTTTTACCAACTAAAATAGCTGCAAAATGTCTATCTTTCTTTAATGCTGCGATAAGACCATCTACAACAGGTTGGCAACCATTGTCACCACCCATCGCATCTATAGCTATTTTAAGCATTATGCTTTATATTCGCCTGTAGTTGGATTAACATTATGAGGCATTTTCCATGTCCCATCAGTATCTTTAACTGGTCTTTTTAATGTAATCTTATAGTGTGTTCTTCTTTTTGCACTTCTTGAGTGACTCACTCTTCTCTTTGGTACTGCCATTTCTTATCCTTAATATTCTATTTCGACTAAATTGTCATTTTTTTTACAAGCATCACATATATGATACTCTGATTTTAGTGATTCTAACTCACTGTGTAGTATCTCATTAAAATCTACCATATGGTCTTCAACTTCAATAATTACAAATTCATCAACATCTGTATTTTCTGAAGAGTATATACCATCGCTTAGCAAAAATTGTATTTTTTCCTCAACTGGGATTTTAAATGTTATACCACATTTACAGCAGTCAACATCATAAATACCAGATAATTCTGAATTTATTTTTGCAAGTTTTGATGATATTTTACTAAAAGTACCTAAAAAATTAACTGAATTAAAATTTATTTCAAATTCAGATGCTTGTAAAGGTATCTTTTTAAATTCTATTTTCACTAAATGTTTCTATTTAACTTAACTTAAATTATTAACAAATATCTTTTTGTGCAAAAAAGAAGTTGATTTCATTAATTGCATTTTCAACAGAATCACTACCATGAACTGCATTTGCATCAATTGACTCTGCAAAATCAGCTCTGATTGTTCCAGCTTCTGCTTCTTTTGGATTAGTTGCACCCATTAAGTCTCTATTTTTAGCCATTGCATTATCACCTTCTAGTACAGTTACTACAACTGGTCCAGAGATCATAAATTCAACTAGTTCACCAAAAAATGGTCTTTCTGCATGAACTGCATAAAATGCTTCTGCATCTACTTTGCTTAATTGTATTTTTTTTGTAGCAGCTATTCTTAATCCAGCTGTTTCAAATCTGTCTAATATCTTACCTACTACATTTTTTGCTACTGCGTCTGGTTTGATTATTGATAATGTTTGTTCCATTCTTCTCTCCTGTTTGTTAATAAAGTTGCGCATTATATCTTAATAATAAAAAAAAGGCAAGAGATTCAACTCTTGCCTTTTTTTATTATTTGTTAAAGTTTTATTCTAGTCTTCGATACAAGGTTCTTTATCAGCACCTCTATTAGCATTTCTTGGTTGATCAGGTGCAACACTTGAGTCATCCCAAACAATACATCCCTCTGTTGGACATGCTTCAGCACATGCAGGAACATCATGGTCACCAACACATTCTGTACATGTTTCAGGATTTACATAATATATATCCTCACCTGTTGGGTTTTCATCGTTATCAACGATTGATTCTGTAGGACACTCGTCTAAACAAGCATCACAAGATATACATGTATCTGTAATAAGAACTGCCATATTATTTCTCCTAGTTTAATTTTAAATACTTTATCATACTAAAAATAAAATATACTTTAAAAATTATCAAAAAAATGCTATATTACAAAACTTATCGAATTTGTCCTTTTCCGTAAATTTTAAACTTGTACGTTGTTAATCCTTCAATTCCCATAGGTCCACGAGCATGTAGTTTATTTGTACTAATTCCAACTTCAGCACCAAAACCAAAAGCTCCACCATCCGTAAATCTTGTACTTGCATTAACATATACACTAGATGCATCTATACTGTTTAAAAATTTTTCTGCTGTAGATATATTTTCACTTATAATTGATTCTGAATGTCCCGAACCGAATTCAACTATATGAGATATTGCCTCATCAACGCCATCTACTACTTTAATATTTAAAATATTTGCTAAATATTCTGTATGATAATCTTCTATAGTTGCAATTTCTACATCAATTATATTTCGTGTATTTTCACACCCTTTTAGCATCGTATTTTCTTTATCAAAAGCTAATTTAACACTCTTCAGAAAATCTGTAGCAATAACTTTATCTACAAGTAATGTCTCCATAGAGTTACAAACACCAGGTCTTTGACATTTTGCATTAATTGCTATTTTAATCGCATTTTCTAAATTCGCATCTTTATCTACATATATATGACATTGTCCTTTATCATGTTTTATCACAGGTACACTTGAATTTGTTGAGATATATTTAATAAGTGCTTCACCACCTCTTGGAACAATTAAATCAACATATTTATCCATTTTGATTAATTTTGCTACCCCTTCTCTTGTCGCATCTGGTAAAAGTGAAATAATTTCAACTGGTAAATTATTTTTTTCTAATACCTTTCTTAAACATTTAGCAATTATTTCATTCGAATATTGCGCTTCTTTCCCACCTTTAAGAACACATACATTTCCACTTTTAAAACACAACGCAGCTGTATCACTTGTTACATTTGGTCTACTTTCATATATAATCCCAATAACACCAATAGGAACAGAAACTTTTTCTATTTTTAAATCATTATCCGTAATCCAGCCATCTAAGATTTTACCTGTAGGCTCTTTTAGTGTTGCAATCTCTTCAATTGCTACTGCCATTGCATCGATTCTACTTTCGTCTAAAAATAATCTATCTTTAAGTGACTCTTGTAAGTTATTTTTATCTGCATTTATCATATCTTTTCGGTTTTCTTCTATGATAAAAGAATAATTATCTCTTAAAATTTGTGCCATTTCAAAGAGTATTTTGTTTTTTTCTTTTCCAGTTAGTAGAGAAACAATTCTACTTGAATCTTTTGCTTTTTTTAAAAATTCTTCCATATTATTTTCCTATTTTTGTGTTATTTTAAATGCTTCTTCTACAGCATCAATACAACTACTTCTTACATTTCCTTTTTCCAAAGCAGCATAACCTGCTGCTGTTGTACCACCAGGACTCATCACTCCATCTTTTAATAAAGAAGAGTGCGTTGTAGGTATAAGTTTACCAAATCCTTTAAATAAGCCATTAGTAACCTTTATTGCTTCTGTTCTTTTCATCCCTTGCTTTACAGCACCATCACATAATGCCTCATGTATTAAAGCTAAATAAGCAGGTCCACTTCCTGCAACTGCTGTTGCAATATCAAGCTCTTTTTCACTTCCGAGCCATAATGTTTCACCAATTGATTTAAACAACTCTTCTGCTTCTTTTTGGAGGTTGATATCTCCTGTCATTGTAGTCATTGAGGCTCCAACACTTGCAGCTAAATTAGGCATTGTTCTTACAGTGTTTTTAGCTTTGATATTTTCTTTTAATGAAGAGATATTTGTGCCTGCTAATACAGAATACAACTCATTTGCAACCCCTTTTAATCTTACACCAACCTCTTGAAGATTTGCAGGTTTTACACATAAAATCACTTTTTTATTTGTCATATCAAAATCTTCATAGATCTCTTTTTTTATTTTTACGCCAAGATTATTTTCAAATTTATCTAACTTTGACATATCTCTTCCCACAACCTCAAGATCAAAAATATCTTTTAACCCTTGAGCAATTGATAATGCCATATTACCATTTCCTATAAATGTTATTGTTTCTTTCATCGTATTTCCTTTGATTTAAATATAAAAAAAGGACAACTTTTAGCTGTCCTTTGAAAATCTTCTATTTAACGAGTGCTGCAAACTCTTTAAATATATATTTACTTTCATGTGGACCAGGACTTGCTTCGGGATGATGCTGTACTGAGAATATGGGTTTATTTTTATATTTTACACCCTCAATAGTATTATCAAATAAATTAATATGTGTTAACTCTGCTATCTCTTCTATAGAATCAGGCACATTATAATTGTGGTTTTGTGCTGTAATCTCTACAACATTTTTTGTATTTTTAACAGGATGGTTACCACCATGTTGTCCAAATTTTAATTTATATGTATCATGACCGTGAGCAATACTTAACATCTGATGACCTAAACAGATAGCAAACATTGGAATATCTTTATCGATTAATTTTTGAACTTCAATTTTTTCTTTTGTTAAAGTTAAAGGATCACCTGGACCATTACTTAAAAATACTCCACCAATTTCCCCTGCATTAAATCTTGCAATTAAATCATCACCATTAAAATCACTTGGTATAACTTCTACTTCTAAACCAGCTTCAACTAACTCATTTAAAATATTTCTCTTTACACCAAAATCAATAACAAGAACTTTTTTATCACTCATTAATGCTTTATTATATGCCATAGTTTCCATATTCCAAGCACCATTCTTATGGATGTAACTCTCTTTTGTTGATACTTGTTCTATATAGTTAATATCTTCTATTCTAGGGCTTGCTTCTAAAAGTAATTTTAATTCTGCAATATTATCTATTTCTGTTGATGCTATCATCATCATAGCACCATTATCTCTTAACATTTTTGTTAAATATCTAGTTTCTATATCACAAATTCCTAAAGTTCCATTCTCTTTTAACAGTTCAGATAAGCTTTTCTCACCTCTAAAGTTTGAATATTCTTCATTATAATTTCTTACTAAAATACCTTTACAATGAGCTTTTTTACTTTCATAATCATTTGCATTTACACCTACATTACCAATTTCTGGCATTGTGAATGTTACAAATTGTCCAGCATAACTAGGATCTGTTATAATCTCTTGGTAACCTGTTAATGAAGTATTAAATACAATTTCTCCTACTAAAGTACCTTCAGCACCAAATGATTTTGCAGTTAAAAATGTTCCATTTTCTAAATATATATAAATGTCTTTCATTATCATCCCTTTTATATTAAACCTTTTTTTATTAATTCTTCTTCGTATAATCTATTAAAAACAATCTCGTAGTCTTCTGTACCAGGAATAAGTTTTCTTTTATATGTTTTAATCTTTTCATATGCTAATGTATCTGCTTCATCATATCCTTTGATAAAACTTGATATCGATAAGGCAATGAGATTTTTTACTTGATTATCACTTACACTAAAATGGATAAAATCTTCTTCATATAAATAATCCATAATAGAATGAGCAATATTTGAAAATCTATCTTCAAAATTCAGATTAACACCAAATTCATTTGCCATTCTTTTTTTAGTCATCCAAAATAATTGTCTATAGTCAGCTTTATAAAACTCTATTTCTGATTCTTGCTTCTCTAATAAATCATCAACTGCATCATCTAAATCAATCTCTTTTTGAATATCTTCATTTAATATTCTTTCACATTCTGCTGTGATCATAGACTTTTCTTTTCTTACTTCTATGAAAGATGAATTAACTATATCTTTTGTTATTTTTCTCGCAATATAAGGGCTGTGTTGTTTTTTTAATTTCATTATTTATACTTCCTTATGTTCTGATTATTGTATCTTCTCTCTCTGGACTAGTTGAGATGATACCTACTTTTGTCTTTGTTAACTCTTCGATTATTTCTATATATTCTTTTGCTGTTTGTGGTAAAGCGTCAAAATCTCTACAACCTACAACACTATCCCAACCTTTTATCTCTTTATAAATTGGAGTGATATCTTCCATATCTGATGGTACATAATCTATAGTTTCACCATGTAACTCATATGATACACAGATCTTAATTGTCTCAAAACCATCTAAAACATCTAACTTCATTAGTGCTAGTTGGTCACAACCATTTAATCTACTTGCATGTTTCACAGCAATAGCATCAAACCAACCACATCTTCTTCCACGACCTGTTGTAGTTCCAACTTCTTTTCCTACATCTGCCATAGTTGTCCCTGCATCTGTAAAATCTTCTGTTGGGAAAGGTCCATTTCCTACTCTTGTAGTATATGCCTTTACAATACCTGTTACAATCCCAATATCACATGGAGCAATACCTAAACCAGTACATGCACCAGCACTTACTGTAGCACTAGAAGTAACATAAGGATATGTTCCATGATCGATATCCAGCATTGTACCTTGAGCACCCTCTAAAAGTATTTTTTTATCTTCATCTATTGCATTCCAAATAAGGTTCGTTGTATTTGTAATAAATTTAGATAGTTTTTCACTATATGATGTTAATTCTTCTAATAATTCTTTTTCATTAGGAACTGATATATTTAATGCATCAAAAATAACTTTATTCTCAGTAAAATATATAATAATGTCTTCACATAACTTTGAAGGATTTAATAATTCTCCTGCACGTCTTCCTATTCTATTGATTTTGTCAGCATAAGCAGGCCCAATACCTTTACCTGTAGTTCCAATAGCATTTGCACCTTTTAGTTTTTCTCTTGCTTGATCAATTAAACTATGATAAGGAAGATTCAAATGTGCTTTATCAGAGATAAATATTCTACCTTCTAAGTTTTCAAATTGTTCCATCTCTTTTATAATTGACTCTGGATTTAATACAACTCCATTACCAATAATATTTATAGCTTTAGGATTTAAAATTCCAGAAGGTACTAAATGAAGTGCATATCGTACACCATCTACCCAAATAGTATGACCAGCATTGTGTCCACCTTGGCTTCTACAAACCATATCATACTCTTGAGCAAGTTTATCTACTATTTTCCCTTTACCTTCATCACCCCATTGTATTCCAACTATAACATCTGCTTTACTCATTCCCTATCCTTCTATTACTTTTAATAAACTATCTGTATATACTGCAAACCCAAGTGATTGGATACCACTACTTTTGTATCCACCACCTTTTGCAATTGTTAAATGATCTTTAATAACTCTATAATATATATCATCATAATATTTCATTGCACTATAATATATTGGTGAGATATTCACATTTGCATATTGTATACTTTTTGCAATTTCTATAAGTTTTTTACACTCTTTAACTAAACATGTTGGCAATAACTCTAGTAAAGCTTCTAATTCTTTAGCTGTTCTTACACTAATAAGTTTACTCAACCATTCATACTCTAATTCAAATAATGCACCAATTTCACCATTTTTAAATAGATCAATATCGATATCATATTCTTTTGAAATAATCGTCGGTATGTTTATATTTGCTATTTGCACAAGAGCATCTACTTCTAAAGTATTTAATAAATCACAATTAAGATTTATCATATCACAAATATTATCATGTCCAATCCACTCAGCACCTATTTGGTATGTTTCATTTGCTGGATATGTAAAAACAGGCTGTATATAAAACCATTTTTTATGAAGTGTCGCTCTTCCTAATCTTTTACTAATAATTCTTACAACATCTAGTGTGCTATCAGCTCTAAGAGCTAAGCTATTATTAGACTCGTCACTTAGAGTAATAAGTGTTTTTTCATCATCAATACTTTGGTGTCCTGAATAAGAAAAATTTGGTGTAATAATTTCTTCAAACTCATGTTTTTCTAAAAATTCACTTGTAGTATTCTCTAATGTTCTTTTGAGTTTTGCAGTTTTACCAAAATATAATCTACTACCTGTTGGTATTTCATGTTCATGTATCATAATTAGTTATTTATTTCCATAAAAATTTTATTTGCTGTTCCATCAAATGTTCTTATTTCTAAGTCGTCTAATGCTTTCTCAACAGCATTAACAGCCCAGCAAGCCTCATAGTCTGCAACCAATCCCATATGATTTACTCTAAAAATTTTTCCTTTTAGATGATCTTGACCACCTGCTATATTTAAATCGTATTTCTCTTTTAAAATTTTTCTAATTGCATTTGAATCTTCTGTGTAAACCGTTGTCATAGCATTTGCTGGAGTGTGAGGATATATCTCTAAACCAATTGCTTTAAATGCTTCTCTTGTTGCTTTTGCTCTTAATGCAGTTTTAGCATACAAATTATCAAATCCATCTTCTTTTAGTTTAGATAAGATACTTCCTAAACCAATGATTAATGTAGTAGCTGCTGTCCATGCTGTTGTATTTGTTTTTTGCTTTTTAATCTCTGTTGCTAAGTTAAAATAATACCCTACAGATTTTTTTTCTATTTTTGCAACGGCTTCATTACTAAAACCTATCATTGCTAAACCTGGTGGTAACATTAAGGCTTTTTGACTACCTGTGATAATTGCATCAATATTTGTTGTATCAATTTTTTCAACACCTATAGCAGTAATACCATCAGCAACGATTGTAATATCTTTATTAATAGCCTTTACAGCTTTAGCAATCTCTTCAACAGGATGTCTTAATCCCCCTGCACTTTCACATAGTTGAATAAAAATTGCATCAATCTTAGCATCACTTTTAACTGTTTCAACAATCTCTTCAATACTAACAGGAGTATCCCATTCATGTTTAATTTCTACATGTGCTATGTTATGAGCATCACAAATCTTACCAAATCTCTCACCAAATTTTCCACTATTGATTGTCAATGCTTTTTGATGAGTTAAGTTTGTAATACAAGCTTCCATAGCACCAGTTCCACTAGATGCTAACATTATTGCTTCAGGCATATTAAAGAGTTCTAAAAGTAACTCTCTTGTTTCTTTAAAAATATTTTCAAATTCTGGTGTTCTATGATGTAAAGTTTCACTGCTCATAGCAGTTCTTACAAATTCAGGTACGGCTGTTGGACCAGGAGTCAAAAGCATAACTATCCTTTTAATAATTCATTATTTATTAACCGATTATAGCTAATTATTTATAAAAATATACTAAATTAAAATTCGTCTCTAGTCGCAATTAATTTTGCTATGGCATCATTTGCTGCTTGTGCTTTCTCTACTCTTTCATCATTAAATTGTTTTAATGAATTTAATGTCTCTATTTTCTCATGATCTATATTAGATTTAATCTGTATAGCTTTTCTATTATTAGCTGCACCTGCAACTGCAGACCATTTCTCTTTATTATTAATATAAACTTTTGATGATGAGCTAGTAGCATTTTTACTGAATATTATCACATCATCTTTTTGTAATTGAAGTAATTCTTTTATATCCATCTCTGTTTCTGCTAACATAACATCTATCTTCATTTGTGCACCAGAAATAAGTGCATTAATATCTTTTTGTTTACTGATTTTTCGATTTTTTGCTTCTGCAAATATTTTTTCAACAATAATATTTAATAATGATTCAATATAAGAGATAGGATAACAAATTGATAAGAATCCTGATTCATCATCAATTGTAATTTCAAATACAACTAAAAGAACAATCTCGTGATCAGAGATAATCTGAATCGCATTTGCATTTGTATCCATACTTTCTGTTTTAAGATTAATGGTAGAAACGTCATCCCAAGCTTTTTTTAAGTTTTTCATAATTAATTGGTAAAAATGATTAAATACTTGTAGTTCAATCTCTGTCAGCTCCTTCTCCGTAGAATCAGTTAATGAACTTTCACCATTACCCAATAAGTGTGCAATAATTTTATGACTAATAGCAGGATTACACTCCATTACTATTCGACCCTCTAAAGGTTTAATAGATAAAGTATTTAAACTTGTAATTTGAGGAATAGATAAAATAAATTCTCCATATGTCATTTGTTCTATACTATAAAGTTTTACATCAACTATTTTTCTAAGCATTGCTGAGAGTTCACTAATAGTTGTTCTTAACATTTTATCATGCAAAGCACTAAAAGCTTTCATCTGTTCTGCTGATATTCTATTTGGTTTCTTAAAATCATAGATGGCATAGCTTTTATCTTTAGCTTGCGCACCTGTATCTGTCGGTAAATCTTCTAAACCACCATCTTCATCTGCAATATCTAATAACGCATCAATTTCATCTTGACTTAAAAATTCTGCCATCTTACTTCACCATCTCAACTTCTGCATTAATAGCACCCAAGCTATCTAACATTTTAATTGTTTCTATTATTTCCATTATATCAAGTTTCATAGTTTTCATTGCTCTCATCAAATCTGATACTGTTGGTTGGTTTTTGGTATTAATCAATGCGTTATCAATATCAATAGCAGGAATTAATTCACCAGGTATTTTTTCAACTTTTGTTTCATCACCAACATCTACACCAATATTTTTAGCAGGATCTTCCCATTCTTTATCTGAAAGATTACTTTTTTTAATTCTAATAGTAAAATTTTTTCTAGATATGGTAACTGGGTTTATAGTAACATCTGCACCTGCAACAATAATCTCTTTTTTCGAGTCTATTATAACTTTATTTTTCATCATTGTATCTAGTTTTATTGACTGTATCTCAGAAATAAAACGAATAATCGATACTTCAACTGGTTTTGTAATTTCAATAGTTCGTGTATCATAAGCTACTGCAAGTTTTTTACCAAATTTTTCATTTACTTTATCAACTACAACTGAAGCTATTTTAGCATCATTTTTTAGGAGACTTAAGGTAACAAATTTTTCATCTCTTAACGAGTAGTCTAACTCATTTTCTACTATAGCACCTTCATAGATATAACCACTAGTTTTGATATCGTCATTTGCTAAAATAGACCCTTGTGCTAAAGCATATACTTTCCCATCAACACCTTTTAATTGTGTTAAAAGAAGTTGTCCACCATCAATAGATTTTGCATCACCTATAGAAGATATATTTAACTTTAATTTATCCCCTTGTCGTGCAAAAGGAGGTAAAACTGCAGTTACCATAACAGTAGCAATATTTTTTGATTTTATAGAGGAAGCTGGAATTTTTATGTATGAATTCCTTAAAAGATTTTGTAAAGACTGCATAGTAAATTGGCTTTTGTCACCAGTACCTGCTAAACCAACAACAAGTCCATGTCCAATTAATTGATTTTCCCTAATACCGACTATATTAGAAATATCTTTAATTGTTTGACCATAAACTGTTAACGTAAGAAAAAGGGTCAATATAAAATTCTTCAATGTAAACTATCCTGTATTAATGATTTGTTATCTAAAACATTTTATCTAAACTTTAATAAAATAAAGATATAATCAAGACAAATAATTTATAATTGAGGTTTCTTGTGAATATATACATTTATGGAAGTACAACATTTAACAACGAAATACATAAAGTTCTAGACCATGGAAATATTAGATTTAAAATTGATGATGGCGAAGTAACCGATGTTACAAACCTACAATATCTAAAAGAATTAATACTAGAAGACCCTTACCAAATCTTTTTAATTGATGAAAATAAAATAATAGATGAAGATATAGTATCAAAGTATTTTAAATTTCTTCTACCTAAAGATGGTATCGAAAAAAGTTTTTTAGATCATCATGGTATAGGAGACATTAGCTTCAGAAAATACTCAGACTTAATTATTTATATAGAAAAAAGACTAGAAACAGCTCTAAAAAAACCAAAAGCTACTGAGATAAACTCTGTTGAAGATATTTTTGATGCTTTTGAATACGACGAAGATAAAGAAATCAAAGAAAAGGTTTAGTTATGGATGAGTTATCACAATTAGATGAGTTAATAGAATCAGATGTGCTAGAAGCTTTAGGTCAAAATATTCCGCAAGATAGCGAAACATCAGATGATGAAATCTCAATAGAAGATTTTAATGAAGATGAAATTTTAATAGAAGATCTTGAGTGTGAAGCTCCTGATGCAAATGAAAATATTGATATTTTAGAAGGGTATACAGAAGAACCAAATGATGAGATAAAACATGAGAATGAAGAAGTATCAATTCCTCAAGTGAATACAACAGATCTTGCATCTCTTCTAAGTCAACTTTTAAATAATAAAACTATAGAAATCACAATAAAAATAAAAGATTAAAATGGATTTAATAGCAATATCACAAAAAACTGTATATATCATTCTTTTATTGGGTCTACCATCACTTATAGTAAGTATGGTTATTGGTTTAATAATTAGTATATTTCAAGCAGTTACTCAAATCAGTGATGCTTCGTTATCCTTTGTACCTAAAATGATTATTGTATCAGTATTTATTGTTATTTCTCTTCCTTGGATAGGTGATAATATAGAAGGCTATACTATGGAGTTATGGGATTTAATTATAGAATTTGGTAAAACACAATGATAAATAAACTATATAAACTCAAACAACAACAGATAAATCAACAAGTTTTATTAAAACAGCAAGTATTATCAAAGATAAATGACATTGATCTTGAACTTCAAAATACACATCATGCATTTCACAATGCTACATTAGATGTGATGGGTGCTATCTCAGATTTTCGTGTTTTGCAAATACATAAAGAAGCAATGAAAGACCATATGATTAAATTAAGTCAAAAAAAAGCCACATTAATAAAACAAGTTGAATATTATGATAATAATATTATTGCCTTAAATAAAGAGAGCGAACAGTTTAATTATATTCTTCAAGAAAATAAAAAAGTAGAATTAAAAAAGATTCAAAAGTATGAAGAATTAATTGCAGCAGAATATATGCAGGCAAAATTTATACAAAATAAAAAGGTTTCAAATGTTTGGTAAAATTTTACTTATATTATTAATCTGTATTAGCTTTAGCAATGCAATCCCAACAAAGGAAAGTAGTTTATATAAAGAAAAACAAGAATTAATGGCAGTCAAAGATGAATTAAATGAATTTTATGAAATCAAAGAGTTAGAATACCAAAAAAATAAAGCTGAATTAGAAAAAATACAAGCTACTATTAAAAAAGATGAACAAAGTATCCAAGAGACAAAAAAGAAGAACCAAGAGATACTTGATGAAATAAATCGAGTTATAACTAGTAAAGCTATGTTAATGTATGACAAAATGAAACTTGGTGTAGTAATCAATATTTTTAACGAAATGATTGATAATGGTAAAATTGATGAAGTATTTGATATAATGATTCGAATGAAAGAGAAAAGAGTTATGAAGATACTTAAAAAATTAGATACTAAAACATCTACAATATTAATGGAAAAACTGAGAATAAATAAAGAAGAAAATCAAAAATAGGAGATAAATATGGCAGAAGAAAATGAAGTAGAAGCAAAAAAAAGTGGTAAGAATCCAATGATGATGATTCTTGTTGGATTAATAGTAGTATTATTATTAGCGGTTGCAGGTATTGGATACTTTATGTATTCAAAAGGAATTTTTAGTGAACAACCTATAAATCAAACATCCCCTACACAAGAGACTCAAAAAACAGTTGAAAAAGAGGAAATTGGAGAAACTTTTTTAGCAAAAATCGATAGTTTAGTTTTAAACATTACAGATGCTAAGGGCCGAGCAAAGTTGATGAAACTTTCTTTTACAATGAAATCAACAGAACCTACAATTGAAGCACTCGTTGAAGCAAATAAAGCAGAGATGATTGATTCTGTAATCAGACAAATTAGTGCAAGAAGTAGTGAAGAACTTTTAACTGTTGGTGGTAAAGCAATGCTTAAAGAAGAGATGATTGATGAATTAAATAATATCTTAAATGATGCAACAGACAGTGATGAAGATATAGGCAAAAATACAATATTAGATATCTTCTTTACTTCTTTTGTAATTAAATAATTAATGATAGAGAGAGCACAATGATAATTATTATAAAAACAAGAAATAAAAATCAATTATTAATAAAAGCATTAGCAGTGCTTTCTCTTATTGCAATGTTTTGGCTTTATTATGGACACATGAGTGAAAAATTTCAAGAGCAAAATAATCAACTTAAAACAGAGCTACATCAAACAATTGTCAAAAAGAAAGAAGACAAATCTTTAAATATTGAAAAAACAATTTATAAAGAATCAGTTATTATAGTAAATCTTTTGCAACAAAAAAATATACAATCTATAGAAATTATAAAAGATAAACTTTATATTGTTTGTGATTTCAATACAGATATTGAACCATTATTAATACGATATGGAGTGGGAGCAATGATTAAAAATTCTAATGAAAATATTAAAATCGCTATAGATTTAAAAACAATTGTGGAGAATAAGTATGACGCTTAAAATATTATGCACAATCCTTGGAATTGCATTATTGACAGGATGTAGTGTAAAACCACAAATTGATATAGACACGAGACCAAAAATGCAACAGCAAAAAATAGTAGCTCCTGCTGTAAAAAGGAAAGGTGCCTTGTACTCAAGAAAAGGTGCCTCTTTATTTGCTGATAAAAAAGATCTTCAAATAGGTGATATCATACAAGTTTTAATAGATGAAACTTTAACAAATGATTCTACAGATTCTAGAGAGATAAAAAAAGATAATACTACAAGTATTGGTGGGGGTGTATTTGCTGCACCAGCAAATACATTATCTACAGGTCCCCAAAGACTAGTAAAAAAATTAAATAATGCCTTTGGTATGGGATTTGATTCTACATCAAATAGTGATTTTAAAGGTGAAGCAACATCGAAAGCTGATGAAGCATTTACTACAACAATTTCTGCAATTATAGAACAAACATATCAAAATGGAAACTATTTCATTAAAGGTAGTAAAGAGATGCTAATAAATGGTCAAAAACAAGACATTAGAATTAGTGGAGTAATAAGACCGTATGATATAAGTCCTGAAAATACAGTTTATTCATACCAACTCGCGAATCTGAAAATTCTATATGCAAAAGATGGTGAAGAGATTGAAGCAATTAAGAAAAACTGGGGAACAAGATTAATAGAAACTATATCTCCTTTTTAATCTAATTTTAAGAATTGCAAGAGTATTATTGTACAATGAAATAGAGGAATAAACATGTTAAATATATTAAATGTAGCACAGTCAGGATTAAGCACAGCACAAACACAAGTTGAAAATGTGATGAATAATCTTGCTAATGAAAACACTCCAGGATATAAAAAAAGAGTAGTGAATGTATCAGAACTTGAACATTCTGATTCTAGAATTACTGGACGTGGTGTTCAAATTGACGATGTATCAAGAGTTACAAATATTTATATGTACCAAAATTTGATTAAAGCAGAAAGCAATCTATCTTATACTAATGGATTAAATTCTATGTTAGCAGATGTAGAATCAATTTTTTATGAAACAGATACCTCAGGATTTTCTGCAGATTTAAATAGATATTTTAATTCAATAGAAAACTTAAGAACTAGTCCACAAAATCAAGTATATAAAAATGATGTTGCTAATAATGCAAATGTAATCGTTTCAAATTTGCAAAACTTATATTCTAGTATTGAAGATAGAGAAGGAACAACCATCTCAAACATACAAGAAAATGTAGGTGAGATTAATAATATTTTAACACAAATTGGAAGTATAAGTAAAAAAATTGCTGAAACTACTGGTGGTACACCAAATGACTTGTTAGACCAAAGAGATAACTTAGAAAAAGAACTTGCAGAGTACATAGATGTAGAAATTTCTCGAGGTGACACTTATCAACTAAAAATTGCTGGGGTAACAGCCGTACGTTTTGATACAAATGTTCATAAGGTAACATTAATAGAGGATTATACTCCACAAAAAGATGTATATGCAAAAGTTAAACCAGATGGTACAACTTATGTTGATCCTATAATCGATTCTTTAATCCCAACAACATGGACAGATGCTCCAATTGCTGAAGTTCAAGAAATTGATATGTCAGGTACTTATGATGATGGAAGTAGTTCTCTTCCTGGTGATCCTAAAACAATTAATTTTTTAGGAACTTTAGTACCAACAACAATGGGTGCAAATGCCACAACTATGGCAAATGACATTGTTGCAGATAGTGCTAACATAATCACGAACTGGAATAAAGAATACCCAGATAAAGAGATAGCTTCGATTGCACTAGGTGTTGGAGACCAGGTTATAATTACTTATAAAACACTTGAAGGTGATGTACCTGCAATAGACAATAAAACAACAAATGGGATAGCTTTTACTGGAAGTATTGAAACAACTAAAGGGGAAGTAGATAGTTTAACCTATACATTAAACAATGAATTCTCCTTGAAAGTTACTTATGGTGAAACAATTTATGAAGCTGATGGTATTACACAAGTGGATATAAATGGCGATGGTTTATTAGATGCAAATGATATAGTTGACGAAACAAATGCACTTAAAGCAATGATTTATAAAATCAATAGTAGTGAAGATATTGGTGGAGTAGTAAAAGCATATAATGGACAATACGAGCTAGCTGATGATGGAAGTAAAATTTTAACAAATGATCCTCGCCATTCTCTTTATGATTCAATTGATCCTAATAAGGACAGATATTTAGTAATAGAAGCCCAAGTTGATGGAGAAGCTGGCTCTTTTGTAGGAGAGTTTGTAGTAAATGATAGCAACGTAAAAAATCATCAAGACAAAAATGATTTTTTAAGTAAAGATGGAATTGATGATATACATTTAGAAATTTATGATAAAGAGATAACTTTGACAGGTGGTTCATTAAAGGCTATGGTTGATAATGTTAAAACAGATTCAGGTTCAAATATATTTAATGAATATAAAGAAAAACTTGATAATTTTGCTAAAACATTATCAAATTTAACAGATTCTTATATTGAAAATGCTGATCTATCATATATTTATGGTACAGATAATGTTGAAATAAATTCAGATGAAGACAAAAAAGTAATATTAAATTTATTTTCAGGGGCAGATGTAAAATCTCTAAAATTTAATACAGCATCTTTAAATACATTAACACAAGACAAGTTAGATTATTTAGCAACATTACAGTGGAAAGAAGATATTGACTTTGATGGAACAGGTGAAAATAATGAAGCATTTTCACAATTTTATCAAACACTTAGAGTAAACATAGCAGATAATAAAGAAAATGTTGCATTTACCCAAGGTTCACAAGCAGCTATTACAGAATCATTACAAAATGCTTATGATAAAGTAACAAAAGTAGATAAAGACAATGAGATGATTGAATTAATAAAATATCAGTCAGCATATGAAGCAAATGCAAAAATGGTAACACTTGTAGATGAGATGCTACAAACTTTACTAAATATGTAAATAACCTAATAAAAGGAGTAAATTATGGCAACAGATTACACAAGACTAGGATCATTTAATACAGGTGGAGCAGCATCTTTAAATGGGGAGTTAATTCAAAAACTATATGATGCTGAATCAAGTTCAAGAGTCGAACCAATTACAAAAAGATTAGAGCTAATTGATACAGAAGCAACTGTAATATCAGATATAAATACTAAAATCAATGAATTGATTGCGGCTGTTAAACCTTTTGATTTATTTACTGGAGGTAATAATGCCTTTGAACAAGTTACTGCAACTACAACAGGAGAGTCAGCAATATTTGATGCCGCAGATGTTGGAGCACTTAAACAAGGAACACATAATATTAACATAAGTAAATTAGCTCAAAAAGACTCATATCAAAGTCTAACTTTTACTTCAAGTACTGATTTAATTACAGGTGCAGCAGCTGGAAGTAAAATTACAATTAATGGTACTGATTTTTCAACTGATGGAAAAACTTATGCTGATTTATTAGAAGATATTAATTTAAGTGGTACTATTAGTGCAACTATTGAGCAAGTATCAGATACTGAATCTAGACTTATTATTAAAAGCCTAGATGTAGGTACTTCAAATGCTCTCACCATTACACAAACAGGTGTAGACATGGGCCTTGAAGATCCAACAAACCATGTTTTAACAGCACAGAATTTAGAAGCTACAATTGATGGAGTTTTTTACAATGTATCTTCAAATAGTATAACTTTAGATGGAAATCTTAAAATAACTGCTTCTAAAGTAGGAGATTCTTCTATATCAATACAAAATGATGATAGTGCAATAGTTCCAGCTATACAAGATATTGCTAATATCTATAACGAATTAGTTTTAATGATAACAGAAGAACTTTATTCTGAAGAGCCAAGCGTGCAAGATACATCATCTCTCAAATCTATATTATCTAATATCAAGAATATGATGTATGAAGAGTATGGAACAAATGATGAATCTTTACTTAATTATGGTTTTGGATTTGATAAAAGTGGTTTATTGGAAGTAGATGCAAGTATATTGGGAAAAGCACTAACAGATGATCCAGACAAAGTGAAAAGTCTATTTCTAGGAGTTGCAGAAGATAAAGGATTTGGAACACTACTTAAAGAGCATCTTGATGATTTAAATTCATATAATGGTTTATTCTCATCACTAACTACAGGTATGGACACAAGAAGAAAAAGTTTAACTAAAGATCAGGATGATGTAATAGCAAATTTAGATACTAAATATGATACTATGGCTGCACAATTTGCAGCTTATGCTTCAATAATATCGCAAATGGAATCTTCTTTTAGCGGTTTAAAACAGATGATTGCTGCTGAAAATTCATCTAATTAATATATACTTAATAGCCTTTAAGTATATATATATTATAATAATCTAAATACACTAAAATATCGGAGATTTTAATGGGTTTAGAAATATACAACCAACAGGCGGCAACTACAGAAGACCCTTATATGCTTATATTAAAGCTATATGAAGGGCTTCTTAAATATTTATCTTTTGTTGAAAATGCTATAGAATCTGGAAATGTAGAAGAAAAATTTGAATATATCAATCGTTCAATTGCAATATTTGATGAATTGAGAAATATTCTTGATTTTGAAGGTGGTGATGTAGCTTATTATTTAGATGGTTTATATCTTTATCAAATAGAAACATTATTTAGTGCTGGTGTTGATAGTAATCTTAGTGCAATTGCGCAAGTAAAAAAAGTAGTAACAGGACTAATTGAAGCATGGAAAGAAGAAACAGGTCTTTAAAAGCACTATCTGAATTAAGGTATGTAGATAGCCTTGAATCAGATGAGAAAGCTGAATCATTAAAAAGTTGGGTCATAACATATCTTAGTGAGAGTAAAATCGAAGATTTTGATCTTCCCATTGATGACTTAAATGCTCTTGCTGAACTGTTTTATAAAAATATTCTTTTTTTAAAACAACACCGAAAAAATATGAAATATGAAATCGATAATCATAAAAAAATAAGAGAATTTTTACAATAATCCTCTTATTTTAACTTATAAATAATTTAATCCTACAACATCTCTTATAATTTTCAATTTTTCTTGAGCAACTTTTCTTGCTTTGTTTGCACCTTGTTCTAAAATCATTTTAACTTCATTTGGATTATTCAGGTAATATTCTCTTTTCTGTTCATATGGTGCAAAATATTCATTTATTTTATCTAATAATGTTAATTTAAAATGCCCATATCCTTCACCTGGTGTTTCATACCTCTTTTGTAAAGCTAATAACTCTTCATCATTCATAAAAAGTTTACATAAAGTATAAATATTACAAGTTTTCCACTCTTTTGGTTCATCTAACTCTTTAGAATCTGTTGTAATTTTCATTATTTGTTTTTTAATTGACTTTTTATTACCAAACATATCAATTGTATTTCCGTAACTTTTTGACATTTTTGCACCATCTGTTCCAGGTACTGTTGCAACATCTGTATCAACTTTTGATTCTGGCATAACGAGTATGTCACCGTAAGTGTTATTAAAGGTATTTGCAATATCTCTCGCTATCTCTACATGTTGTATTTGATCTTTCC
>Ga0193959_1000155_pt1 | contig 27314 bp, 18 predicted proteins | sample FB_2_MG_FD_140333 | JGI IMG/M metagenome (GOLD analysis project Ga0193959, IMG submission 140333) | Microbial mat bacterial communities from the Broadkill River, Lewes, Delaware, United States - FB_2_MG | ecosystem: Environmental > Aquatic > Freshwater > River > Microbial mats | place: USA... | reverse complement strand
AATTTATTATTTTATTCTGACGGTACTACTGTTTGGAATAAAAATCATACCCCAATGCCAAACGGCATAGGGTTAAAAGGACATGCATCTAGTACACAATCTGCCATGATTATTCCTAAACCAAAAAGTACTACCGAGTTTTATTTATTTACAGTTGGTGCTCGTGTTAATGACGGTAATTACGGATTTTATTATTATACAATAGACATGACCCAAAATGAAGGTTTAGGAAATGTTGTTGCTGGCCCTATTGATTTAAATGAAGAAAGAGCTGATGAATGGTCTGAAAAAGTAGCTGCTATTAACGGCAAAGAATGCGAAACTTTTTGGGTACTTTCCTACCTAGAAAACCAGTTTAAAGCATATAAAGTTACTAACAATGGCGTTGCTAAAGACCCTATTACATCAACTGTAAATTATTTTGCGAATGACAGAAGAGGGTATTTAAAAATTTCTCCAGATGGCAAAAAAATTGCTATTGCCCATATGGGAGATGAACGTTTTATTTTATATGATTTTAACAATGAATATGGCACTGTCTCAAATGAACAAATTTTAAACCTTACTGCTCCTAATAATTCTCCTTATGGTGTAGAATTTTCTGGAAATGGTGAAAAACTATACGTTACAGGCTCTAACGATTTTTATAGTGAAGATTCCGCAGAATATAACAATCCAGATAACCACACCTCCACGTTATACCAATTTGATATTACAAAAAATACAACCAGTCAAATAAATAGCTCCAGAGTGGTTATAGATTCTAGAAAATTATTTAGAAGCGCTTTACAATTAGGTCCAGATCAAAAAATTTATAGATCTATGTCGTACACTTATAACGATGGAATCCCTTTTTTAAGTGTTATTGAAAGTCCTGAAAATGACGGAACGGATAGTAATTATAAACACAATGCTGTTAGCTTGGGTTCAAATAGATCTACTCAAGGTTTACCACCATTTATTGCTTCAATTTTTTATTTAATAGAAATTAAAAATCAAGAAAATGAAGAGATAATTACAAATCAAACAATAAAATTATGTACAGGAAACAATTATAGTTTTAATACCGAAAATTTACCTGGAAATCCTGTGTTTGATTGGAAGTTAAAAGATGCAACTATAACAACTGCAACTAATCTTTCATTTTCAAATATTCAAAAATCTGATGCTGGAGTGTACAATCTCGAAGTAAATTTGGTTGATGATTGCGGCAAATCTATACTTTATAAAGGTACATTTGAAGTTGAAGTTTATGATCCACCAACCACTCCTCCTAAAGTTATTTACGATCAATGCGATGTTGACGAAAATAGTTTAGATGGAATCACCCTTTTTAATCTAAACTCAAAACTATCTGAAATTACAAATAATAATACAGATTTAGAAGTAACTTTTTTTGCTTCTGAAATAGACTTTGAAAACAACCAGCCAATTTTAAATCCTTCAGAATATCTTTCTACTTCAAATCCAAATATTGTTTTAAAAATTACGAACAAAAAAACTAACTGTTTTACCATTGGTGCTATGGAAATAAATGCTTACCCAACCAGTTTAGATATCTATGAAACTGGTTATGTTTGTGAAAAAAATGTAGGATTTGGAACACAATCAAGTATTGAAAGTGGTGTTGCTCAATTTGATTTTGAAGCAAAAAGAGCAGCTATTGAAAGTGTTTTTTCCAATTATGATATTATTGTAGAGTTTTACGAAAGTATAAATAATCTTCAACTTCAAACCAATCCAATATCGGGAACAAAAACATACTCTGAAGGCGAATTTTTTGTAAGAATTTCTAATAAAGATAATAACAATTGTATTTCCGTAGGTAAATTTAATATAGTAATTAACAAAATTCCTTTACCAAATAATGTGAATGAAGAAGTTATTTTATGCATTGGAAATATAGAAGATGCCCCAAGAATTTACACCGTAGAATTAGATGGAAACACTTATGTAAATGACGATAAATACCAATGGTATTTTAATAACATGCCAATTATTAATGCAACAGATCCAGTTTATTTTGCAGAAAAAGAAGGTGTGTACGAGGTTAAAGTCTATAGAAATTACGAAAATAATACAACTACTACTATTGATAATAGTACCTGTGAAGGTTTTAGCATTTTTAATGTAAAGGAGTCAAACATTCCTGTTTTATATACTGAGAACCTAACTATTCAAGACGATTCTTCTAATAACACTATTTCCTTAACTACTAATAATTTAGGAATTGGAACTTATGAATTTGCACTAAACAGTTTTAATGGCAATTATCAAGACGAACTATTTTTTGAAAATGTTCCTGCAGGAATTCACAAAATATATGTTAGAGATAAGAATGGCTGTGGAATTACCATGCTAGAAGTTTCGGTTATAGGTTTCCCAAAATTCTTTACTCCAAATAATGATGGGGTAAATGATACTTGGCGAATTCCAGGAGCAAATACAGATTTTTATCCAACCACAAACATCTATATTTTTGATAGATTTGGAAAATTAATAACATCCTTAAATCCAGATGAGGAAGGATGGGATGGAACTTTTAATGGTAAACACTTACCATCTTCGGATTACTGGTACACCACTGAATTAACTGATAAACAAGGAAATACTAGAGTTAAAAAAGGACATTTTAGTTTAATTAGAAGATAACTATTGTTTTAACAAAGAAGTATATTGTCTTCCGTTTACCAAATAAAAATTTACTTTTGAAATAATTTCTCCTTCAATATTATTATTGTTTGTATGAAGCAGTAATTTTATTTAAAACTTCTAATAATAAAGATTTGTTAAATAATAAACCAATTTAAATATGAATATAAATTAGCTTATTTTTGTACTATGCAACTAAAGTTAGAATCTAAATTCAAACCTACTGGAGATCAACCACAGGCTATAAAACAACTTGTAGCTGGTGTTGAGTCTGGTGAAAAATACCAAACACTTTTAGGTGTAACAGGCTCTGGTAAAACATTTACAGTTGCTAATTTAATTGAGAAAGTACAAAAACCTACGTTGGTTTTAGCGCATAATAAAACATTAGCAGCTCAATTATATTCAGAGTTTAAACAGTTTTTTCCAAGTAATTCGGTAGAATATTTTGTTTCGTATTACGATTATTACCAACCCGAAGCATTTTTACCAACAACAGGAACTTATATTGAAAAAGATTTATCTATAAATGAAGATATTGAAAAACTAAGAATTAGTGCTTCTTCCGCACTTCTTTCTGGAAGGCGTGATGTAATTATTGTAGCATCCGTTTCTTGTATTTATGGTATTGGAAATCCTGTTGAATTCAAAAAAAATATTATTACAATTGAAGTTGATCAAGAAATTCCACGTACAAAATTTTTACAATTATTGGTAACCAGTTTATACGCTAGAACAGAAACTGAAATTAGTAGCGGAACTTTTAAAGTAAAAGGTGATACCATAACGGTATATCCTTCGTATGGAGAACATGCCTATCGCATTCACTTTTTTGGTGATGAAATTGAAGAAATTGAAAGTTTTGATGTTACCAACAATCAAGTTGTAGAAAAGTTTGAACAACTCACTATTTACCCAGCCAACTTGTTTGTTACTTCTCCAGATGTATTGCAAAATGCGATACACGCCATTCAGGAAGATTTAATGCAACAATTTGAGTATTTTAAAGAAATTGGTAAACATTTAGAGGCAAAACGTTTAAAAGAACGCACAGAATTTGATTTAGAAATGATTCGAGAATTGGGATACTGTAGCGGTATAGAAAATTATTCACGTTATTTAGACGGAAGAAACCCAGGTTCTAGACCTTTCTGTTTATTAGATTATTTTCCAGACGATTATTTAATGGTTATCGACGAAAGCCATGTAACGGTTCCACAAGTACACGCAATGTATGGAGGCGATAGATCCAGAAAAGTAAACCTGGTAGATTATGGTTTTAGATTACCTGCGGCAATGGATAACAGACCTTTAAAGTTTGATGAGTTTGAAGCAATCCAAAATCAAGTAATTTTTGTGAGTGCTACTCCAGCAGATTACGAATTACAAAAAACTGAAGGAGTTATTATTGAACAAGTAATTAGACCTACTGGCTTGTTAGATCCTGAAATTGAAATTCGTCCAAGTATCAATCAAATAGACGATTTATTAGAAGAAATTCAAATTCGAGTAGAAAAAGATGAACGTACTTTAGTAACTACCTTAACTAAACGTATGGCTGAAGAATTGGCAAAATACTTAACTAGAGTTCAAGTTCGTTGTCGCTATATACATTCTGATGTTGATACCTTAGAACGTGTAGAAATTATGCAAGATTTACGTAAAGGCTTGTTCGATGTATTAATTGGGGTAAACTTATTACGTGAAGGATTGGATTTGCCAGAGGTTTCCTTAGTTGCCATTTTAGATGCAGATAAAGAAGGTTTTTTACGTTCGCATCGTTCTTTAACACAAACTATTGGTAGAGCCGCACGAAATATTGAAGGGAAAGCAATTATGTATGCCGATAAAATTACAAAAAGTATGCAATTGACTATAGATGAAACTGCTAGACGACGTGAAAAACAAATTGCTTATAACACTAAACATAATATTTTACCAACTCAAATTAAAAAGAGTATAGAAAATACCTTAGCAAAAAATACGGTTTCATCGTATCATTACGATAATACTACAGATATAGCTGCTGAAAAAAACTTAGACTATTTATCTAAAACTGAAATTGAAAAACGCATTCGAGAAAAACGAAAACAAATGGAAACAGCTGCAAAAGCATTAGATTTTATTGCTGCTGCAAAATTACGAGATGAAATTAAATTACTTAAAGAGAACGTTTAAGAAACCTTTTTAGACAAAAGCAAAACCAAACAAACAGCAAGTTTTAGAAACGAGCTTTAATAAAAAAATTGTAATTCTTAAACTTTATTAAATAGGTTTAAGAATTACAATTTTATAGACTTTTTAGTTTATTAACTCAAAAGATTGTTTGGCAATTTCTAACTCTTCATTTGTTGGAATAATTAGAAGTTTAACTTTAGAGTTTTCTGAATGAATTTCAGTTAATTTTCTGGCCTTAATATCATTTTTTTGTACATCTAAATCAATTCCAAAGAAATCCATATTTTCACAAATCATTTTCCTAAGAACTATTGAGTTTTCACCAACACCTGCAGTAAACACAATGGCATCTACACCATTTAAATTAGCAATATACCCTCCTAAATAATGTCTTATTCTGTAAGCGCTCATTTTTAAAGCGAGTTGACATTTTTCATCTCCTTTTGATGCTTCAGCTTCAATATCTCTATAATCTGACAAACATCCAGTTAAACCAATCATACCACTTTCTTTTTGTAGCATGTTATTCACCTCTTTTAATTTATAACCTAAATTGTTAACTAAATGGAAAATAATGGAATTATCTATAGAACCACTTCTACTCCCCATAATTAAACCTTCGTTTGGTCCAAATCCTAAAGAAGTATCAACACTTTTTCCGTCTTTTACAGCAGTAATACTACATCCTCCTCCTAAGTGAATTGTAATTATTTTTTTACTTTGTTCTTCTCCTAAATAAGTACGTGCTAATTTTGCAACATATTTATGACTTGTACCGTGGAAGCCAAACTTACGAATGTTGTATTCATCTAGAAACTTATTTGGAATTGCATATTTGTAAGCCTCAACAGGCATTGTTTGATGAAATGCTGTATCAAAAACTGCAATTTGTTTTGCTTCTGGAAAAATATTTTCTGCAACAACAATACCTTCATAATTGGCAGGGTTATGTTGCGGTGCTAAAGAGAATAATTTTTTAATTTCAACTTTTACATGTTCATCTACAATAACTGTATCTGAAAATGCACTTCCACCATGCACAACTCTATGTCCTACTGCAGCAATTTCAGAAGTAGATTTAATTACTCCCGTCTCACTGTCCAATAATAAATTTACTACTTTTTCTAAACCTTCTTTATGGTTAGTTATTAGACAAACTCTATCAATTTTATGATCTTTAGATTTGTAATGTATTTCAGGATTGGTTAAACCAATTCTTTCAACTAAACCTGAACAAATAACTTCTTCTTGTGGCATATTAAATAATTGATATTTAATGGAAGAACTACCCGAATTTATAATTAAAATTTTCATTATTTATTTACTATATTTTTTAGTAATTAAAGTTATTAATTCCTATATGTTTTAATTTTTAAATGTACAATATGCTATCTATTCTACACCTTGTGCTTGAATTGCAGTTAATATAACTGTATTAAAAATATCATCAATGGTACAACCTCTACTTAAATCGTTAACAGGTTTATTTAAACCTTGTAGCATAGGTCCAATTGCTAATGCTCCTGTTTCCCTTTGTACCGCCTTATAAGTATTATTACCTGTATTTAAATCTGGAAAAATTAACACGTTTGCCTGACCAGCGACTTCAGAATCTGGTAATTTACTTTTACCAATACTTGCATCTACGGCAGCATCATATTGTATAGGTCCTTCAACTTTTAAATCTGGTCGCTTTTCTTTAATAATTTCTGTGGCTCTTCTAACAATATCAACATCAGCTCCTTTTCCAGAAGCACCTGAAGAATAAGAAAGCATTGCAATTTTAGGTTCCATTCCAAAATTAATGCTAGAATCTGCCGATGAAATAGCAATTTCTGCTAATTGTTCTGAATTTGGATTTGGGTTGATTGCACAATCACCAAAGACAGAAACTCTATCTTCTAAACACATAAAGAAAATTGATGATACTACCGAAACACCTGGTTTTGTTTTTATAAACTGCAATGCAGGTCTAATGGTATGTTGTGTAGTATGTGCTGCTCCAGAAACCATTCCGTCTGCCAAACCTTTATAAACCATCATAGTTCCAAAATAAGAAACATCTCCCATTAAATCTTCTGCCATATCTATTGTAACTCCTTTCGCTTTTCTTAATTCAAACAAAGTATTGGCAAAATCTTTAAAATAGTCAGAGTTTACAGGGTCAATAATATTAAACTTATTTATATCAACTGTTAAACCTAATCGGGTTATTTTATTGGTAATCTTATCAACATCTCCCAATACCGTTAAATCAACAATATCCATTTGAACCAATCTTGCAACAGCCGTAATAACTCTATCATCATTTCCTTCTGGCAACACAATATGTTTACGCTGCTGTTTGGCTCGTTTCAATAAATTATATTGAAACATTCTAGGTGTTATACTATCGTTTTTAAACGTGATTAATTTTTCGTTTAATTTTTCTAACGCAACATATTTATCAAAAACATTTAATGAAGTAATAATTTTCTCCTTATTTTCGGCGTACATATGAGAGCGTATTGCTCCAATTTTATTTGCAACGGCAAACGTACCTTCTTTAACTGTAAGTATTGGTACGACTTGAGCTAACCCATCAATTAATTTAATAATTGGTTTTTCTGGAGTAATTCCCCCTGAAAGTACAATTCCAGAAATTTTAGGGTAATTTGAAGAAATATTTGCTTGTAGAGCTCCTAAAATAATATCTGCTCTATCACCAGGTGTAATAATTAAACAATTCTCACATAAATGTCCTAAATAATTTCGAAGCTGCATGGCTCCAACTATAAATTTTGAAGACTGATTATTTATATGTTCTTTTCCAAATAAAATTTTTGCGTCTATGGCATTTGCAACCTCTTTTATGGTAGGGTTATTTAAAGACGTTATTAAAGGAATAACACTAACAAAAATATCTTTTGGTAAGTTTTTCTTTATACCCTCTTGCGCAATACCAATATTTTTTTCTTGAACTTTATTTGCAATTACAGCTAGTACTTCAACTTCCTTTTCTTTAAAAGAATCGTATGTAATATGTACTCCATTTACAAATTCCTCTAACGTTTTATCTACACCACTAGAAACAATAATTGCTGGTATCCCTAAGTTTTTTGCAATTAAAATATTAGCATCTAATTCAATAGCAGTACCTTCTCCAGAAAAGTCAGTACCCTCAACTAACATAAAATCGTTTTTCTCTTCTAAGGCTTTATATTTCTCAATAATCTTATCAAATATTTCGCCCTCTTTACCTTCATTTCTATATTTAATATATTCCGATCGTGTAAAGGCAAAGGCTTCATCTGGATTTATATCTAAATTAAAATGAGATATAATTGTACTTATATGATTGTCCTTTTTTCCTTTTTTAACAGCATCAATAATTGGTCTAAAATACCCCACTTTAGCTGTTTTACCTAATAGCATTCTCATTAAACCTAAAGCAACAATAGATTTTCCACTATTTGCTTCACTGGTTGCTATATATATAGCTTTATTCATTATTTTTATTTTTTTGCAAAGATACTCTAATATTGCTTTTAAGCCTTATATATAAAGGGAAAGTTTAGTGACTTTTGTCACCTTTTAAAAGAAATTAATACTTTAAATTGTTCTTTTTAGAAAATGAATAATTATAATTTTATTTAGTAAAACAATATTTATAATCTATAAATATTAACGATTCTTTTTAAACAGTTTTCTAAAAAAAGATTGTTTTTCGACTTCTGTATATCCATTCGAATATTTTTCAGAACCGTAACCATAGCCATAACCATAGCCATAACCGTATTTAGATTTTATTTTAAAATCATTTAAAATAATACTTACTTTAGAAACGGTATCTTTTTTGTATTTTTCATTAATAATCTTAAGCATTCCTTTTTGAGAATAATCTTGCCTTAACACAAATATTGTAGCATCTGTAAATTTTAAGAGTTCTAACGCGTCACTAACTAAACCAATTGGTGGTGTGTCTAAAATTATATATTCATAATCTTCTTTTAGTTTAGCAATAAGCTCTTCTGTAGCACTATTAATTAATAATTCGGAAGGGTTTGGAGGCACTGGCCCTGATGTAATAATATCTAAATTAGGGATTTTAGATTTTTGGATTATCTGTGAAATACTCTTTTCACCAATTAAATAATTTACAACACCTATTTCGTTTGTTAAATCAAAATCGCCAAATATTTTTGGTTTTCTTAAATCTAAACCAACCAAAATAGTTTTTTTTCCTCCTAAAGCAAAAACTGTGGCCATATTTATAGAAATAAATGTTTTTCCCTCTCCACCAACTGATGAAGTTACCAAAATGGTTTTAGAACGATCTTTTAATTTTCTATCAAATAAAAACTGAATATTTGAACGCAAGGCTCTAAAAGATTCAGATACCATAGATTTTGGTTTTAAAAATACTGCCAAATTATTAGCTGCTGTATTATTTCCTACAACACCTAAAACTGGTATTGGAGTAAGTCTTTCTATATCTTCTGCTGTATGAATTTTATTATCTAGTATTTCTTTAGCTACAACAACAAAAAGCGGTAAAATTGCCCCTAAAAGTAATGCTATCATATAATTAAAAGATATTCTAGGCAAAATAGCCCCTTGACCTGTATCTTTTGCAGAATCTAATACCGAAATATCTGAAACACTTGCAGCAATTGCAATATCTGCTTCGTAACGTTTTTGCATTAAAAACACGTAATTAGATTCTGTTAAACTATATTTTCTTTGAAAATTTAATAGTTTTTGTTCTTTATTAGGAAGTTTATTTAATTGAAAATTGTAAGAATTTAGACGTTCTCTACTGTTTTTTAAACTTACTAAAGTAGCTTTCTTTAATGATGATAAATTTTCTAGCAACACATTTCTTGTTGTTTCAATCTCATCATTATTTAATTTTAATGAAGGGTGATTTGGTGTAACTTCTTTTGAAAGCTTCTCGTTTTCTATAGAAAGTTTTGTTAATTCCCCAACCATTGCAGAAATTGATCCGTCTTCAATATTAATAATTGCGGGTGCAGGTATTTTAGAAAAATTTGTGTTATTTTTTATATAATTTTCTAAGTTTTCAAAATACTCTATCCTATCTAAAAACTGATTTTGTAATTTATCTAACCCTGTAGTTTGAGAAAAAATCTCTCCTCCTTGTGCCGACAAATCATAAATTGAATTTTGTTTCTTAAATTTTTCAATATTGGTTTCAATTAATTTTAAGGTATCTGAAGTGTTTTTAAATTGTGCATCTATAAATTCTTTGGTGCTTCGTGCGTAGTTTGTTTTTTGATCTAATTCTACTTCAGCTAAAACTTTTACTGTTCTATTTAAAAAATCAACAATTCTATTTTTATTTGAACCCGTTAAGGAAAGTTCAATTAAAGAAGTGCCAGACAACCCTTTTGCTCTAATATTTTTATACTTGCTGGTTACACTATTTAAGGAATTTAATTTTATATAAAACAGTTTAGATTGACCTATTTTAACTAAATTCGACTTTAAAAGTTGTGCTTTTAAAAATGGCAAGTTTATATATTCATCAAACGAGTATGATCTTGAAAAACTATTATTTTCAGGAATATAACTTTGCGTAGTTTCATTTTTATAATTTATTAAATTATATTTTTCTTCAGCATCAAATTCAACCGATAAATTAAAATTATCTTCATCTATAATTTCAATTTTAATAAGTGTATTTAATAATTGATATTGGTTGGGTTGTAACTTTATTTCAAATGGTGTTTCTTTATAAACATCTTCCAATCTAAATCTGCCTTCTTTTAAATAATCTATATAAAAACCAAGCTCTTTAATAACATTTTCATTATGAGATCTAGATGTTAATGCTTTTCTAATAGATTCTACTTTATCACTTACACCTCCCCAATTAAATGCAATATTTGTTCCGGTAGAAAACAGCGGATTTTGCTTTTCTTTAACTGCAATTGTTGTTGATAAACCATAAATTTTTTCAGAAGAAATATTAAAATAATATGCAATAGCTAATGCTATTAAAATTGCAAATACAAACCATTTCCAATTAGCAATTATTCTAAATAAATAATCTTTAATATCAGAAATATGTTCGTTGGTCTGTTCACTAAAACTAAACTTAGTATCCATATTATTATAAATTTTTAACTAATAATACAGAGCTTACTAAAAAAGATAAAATTGTAACCACTGTTGTAAAAGATTGAAATCCTGTTGTACCAGTTCCCCACGATTTTTGTTTTAAAGGAGCTACATATACAATATCATTAGGTTGTAAATAAAAGTTTTCTGAATTAAAAAGCTCAATTTTTGTATAATCTAAAGAGTACTTTTTAACACCATCAATTGTTTTTCTTATAATTGTAATATTTTCTCTATTACCAAAAGGTGTAATTTCGCCCGCATTAGAAATAGCATCTATAATAGAAACTTGATTTTGCATTAAATTTATTGAACCTGGAGAACCTACTTCTCCTGTAACTACAATGTTTATACCTGCTAATTTAACAGTTACAAATAACTGCTCTGGTTTTTTAAAAAAGGTTTCTAAATTTTGCTCTATTTTTTCACGCACTTCTTTTTCTGTGTATCCTAAAACATTTACATCGCCTAAATACGGAATTCTAATATTTCCGTGTCTATCAACTGAATATCCTGTAAAATATAAATTTTGTGTTTTAGCTGCAGCACCACTTGTATTCTCCCCTTCACTTGTAAACATTGCCACAATTTCTGGATTACTTCCTTTAATATCAATAAATAAAATATCGTTAATTTGAAGTCTATAAGGCTCGTTGTTTAATTTATAAAGTTCAGATTTACTGACAGGTTCACCCTGAAAATAAGTTGTTTTCTTTGTAGAAATACAAGATGTAAAAAAAGTTAAAAATAATATAATCAAAAAAAAATTCTTCATATAAAAATTGTATAGGGGTATTACAAATATAATTTTTAATAGCAGATTAAAATAATTTTTCAGCTATTTTCGCAATATATTATAATAAGTATGTGGTTCAAAATAAAGTCATATTTTTTATTTTTTATAAAGTCAACTAATAAACACGGGGTTCACTCTCCTTTTGTTTACAATTTAGTTACCGAATGTTTTAATAAAAAAACAACACCTGAAAGCTTAAAACTAATGACTTCTATTCTAAATTATTCTTATAATAATAACACTCAAATAGTTGTAAATGACTTTGGAAAAGGTTCTAAAATTTTTAAAAACTCGAACAGAAAAGTTGCTAAAATTGCAAAAATTTCGGGTATCTCAAAAAAACGTGCACAACTATTAATACGACTTATTACTTATTTTAAACCAAAAACAATACTAGAATTAGGAACTTCTATAGGGCTAAGTACTGCTGCTTTAAGTATTGGAAATCCTGAGGCATCAATTATAACAATTGAAGGCTGTAAAAATACTGCTAAAAAGGCTGAAGAATTATTTTCTAAATTTAACCTTAGTAATATTGAATTAGTGAATAATGAATTTAATAACGCATTGCCAAAACTGACAACCAACAATACTTTAGATTTTATATATTTTGATGGAAATCACCAAAAAGAAGCTACATTAAACTATTTTAAACAATGTTTGGTTACTGCAACTAATGATTCAGTTTTTATTTTTGATGATATAAATTGGTCTAAAGAAATGCAAGAAGCTTGGGAAGAAATTAAAAAAAACCCAAGAGTTACAATTACAATTGATACTTATTTTTGGGGCTTTGTTTTTTTTAGAACCGAACAAGCTAAACAACATTTTTCCATACGAGTTTAAAAATAAAAAGTGAGAAATTAAAAGTTTAAAGTCCGAAAAATTTTTTACTCTTAATTTCTCACTTCTCTTTCCCGACACAAAATGCGTAACGCTCTATATTACTACATCTTAGAGTCTATAATCTTCATTACATCATTTTCAATTTGTATAGTTTTATCGTAAACTGTTTTAGCTTTCTTCAATATTTCATCTGCATACGCTCTATCTTTAATATCTTTTGCATTAATTCTAACATTAAAATAAGCTCCAATTACTGCAGTTCTTGCACATAAAATTCCAACTCCAGCATCGGAAAGTGAAGTTTGCATTCCTTTAGCAATCATAGCTTGCATAACTTCCATAGAATTAAACGCAGTTTCCATTACCTGAAAAGGAATTTCAGTTGCGTATTTAGTTGCATTTTCTATCGCTTCTTTACGCGCTTCAATTTCTTCATTATTAGATTTTGGCATTCTAAAACCATCAATAATTTTATTAAAAGCATTTGTATCTTCATCTACCAAAAACAACAATTTATTTTTGTATGCTTGTCCTTTTTCTGCCCAATCTGAATAAAATTCCCATTTAGCATCCCAACCTGCTTTATGTGCTGAAAGATTAGCAACCATAGTACCTAAGGAAACTCCCAAAGCACCAACATATGCTGATATAGAACCTCCTCCTGGCGCCATAGATTCACCCGCAGTTTCTTCAGCAAAACCTTTAACGGTAAAATCTATAAGTTTTTTTGAAGTAGTATCTTCTAATAAATATTCAATAATTTTTTCTTTTGGATTAAAAGGTTTTAAATCGTCTAATCCTAAGGATTTTATAGCAATTTTTATTTTTTCTTCTTCAGAAATTCCTAAAGAACGTTCTTGCTTTCTTAGAAAATAATCTCCCGCATCTAACATTGCCTTTAACGGAATTAATCCAATTAATTCTGATCCTGTAACTCTTAAACCTCTTTCTGTTGCGGATTTCATAGTTTCATCAAAAGCAACGTGCATAGAGGTAATGTTAATATTGGTTAAATTATACGAAATTTGCGCAATTCCGTATTCTTCAATATACCAGCCAATTCCTTTTACAGCTTTTAGTTTCCCTGGAATTCTAACAGGTTCGCCGTTTGCATCTAATACTTTTTTTCCAGTAATCCCATTTTCATATTTAACTCGTCCAGCCTCACGAATATCAAAAGCAATAGCATTTGCTCTTCTTGTTGAAGTTGTATTTAAATTTACATTGTATGCAATTAAAAAATCTCGTGCAGAAATTGCAGTCGCACCACTTTTTGCAACAGCAGTATTAAATTCAGCTGGCCCAAAATCTGGTTTCCATTCTGGATTTACTAGCTTTTCTTTTAAACCTTCATATTCACCAGAACGACAGCTTGCCAAATTTTTCCTCTTGTCTTGTTTTGCTGCATTTTCATAAAAATAACCAGGAATACCCAGTTCTTTCCCTACGCGTTCACCTAATTTGTGTGCAAAAACAGCAGTTTCTTCTAAGGAAATTCCGGAAATTGGTACTAAGGGACAAACATCTGTAGCGCCAAAACGAGGATGTTCTCCCGAATGTTTACTCATATCTATTAACTCCGAAGCTTTTTTTATCAATAAAAATGCAGCTTCAATCACATTCTCTGGTTCACCAACAAATGTAATTACAGTTCTATTTGTGGCCTTTCCAGGATCTACATCTAATAACTTAACACCTTCAACAGTTTCAACTACAGAAGCAATTGCTTTTATTTTTACAGCATCTCTTCCTTCACTAATATTTGGTACACATTCTATTAATTGTTTATTCATTTTTTACATTTTTTAATACCTCAAATTTAAGCAGTTATTTTGATAAAATTTGGTATTATTTCAAAATAAATACTGCATAAATGAACCGTTTATTGTAAATAATTCTATTTTTGTTTTATAAATATTGTTTTGTACATAGTTGCACATAATTAACCTAAAAAACAACATATGAATTCCCTCTTTAAATTTCCTTTTTTCATATTTCTTATGCTCTCATTTTTAGGTTGTAAAGAGCAAGAAACATCATTAAATCCTCAAAAAGAAAATCGTAAAAAAATTGAAATGGTTACCAATTTTGGTACCATGATTATTGAATTATATAATGAAACCCCTTTACATAGAGATAATTTTATAAACCTTGCTAATAATAAAGCATACGATAGCCTGCTTTTTCATAGGGTTATAAATAAATTTATGATTCAGGGCGGTGACCCAGATAGTAGGAAAGCAAAATTAAATGATATTGTTGGTAATGGAGATGCTCCATATAAGGTAAAGGCTGAATTTAACATTGAGTTATTTCATAAAAAAGGTGCATTAGCTGCTGCAAGAGACAACAACCCTGAAAAGGCTTCAAGTGGTATGCAATTTTATATAGTACAGGGAATAATATGTAACGATAGTATTTTAGATGTTTCAGAAAAATTCACAAATAAAAACAAAGCCCGAGATTTTTATAAAAATGCTCTTGAAAAAAAGCCTCTATTAGATTCCATTCAAAATGCCATGGAAACTAGAAATATGAAACGCTATAATGTTCTTATGGATAGTATCTTAAATTTAGCACTTACAGAAAAAAATTATAAACCTTATATTATGCCTAAAAAATACCGAAAGGTATATAAGTCTATTGGGGGCTACCCAAAATTAGATCAAAACTATACTGTTTTTGGTGAAGTTGTAGAAGGTATTGCAATATTAGATTCTATAGCAAGCGTTAAAACAGATAACAATGACCGCCCTTTAAATAATGTAAGAATAGAAACTGTAAAATTATTGAATTAACTATTGTGAGTTTAATAAATAACCAATCCTTTTAAACACGCTAAACTTATAAAAATATTAAAATTACTAAGTAATATATTATTTTTGAATTCTCTAAAAAAGTAAAAAGCTGCAAAAAATATCATAACAAATGAATATAAAAAAGAAAGTACTAATTACCGGAATGGCAGGTTTTATTGGTCATCATTTGGCAAAATTATTATTAAAAAACAATTATCAGGTTATAGGTTTAGATAACATCAATAATTATTACGACGTAAATTTAAAACTAGCTCGTTTAGAAGATTTAGGTTTTATTTCTTCAGAAATAGCATACAACACGCTTTTAAAAACTGGTGATACCGCATTTATTAAATTAGACTTAACAGATTTAGAGAATCTAAAGCAGTTATTTAAAGAACAACAATTTGATTATGTTGTTAATTTAGCTGCCCAAGCTGGTGTAAGATACTCTTTAGAAAACCCACATTCTTATGTAGATAGTAATATTACAGGTTTTTTAAATATTTTAGAAAGTTGTAGAGCATATCCTGTTGAACATTTAGTATTTGCTTCTTCCAGTTCTGTTTACGGTTTAAGTGAAGACATTCCTTTTCACGAAGACAATTGCACCGATCATCCATTAGCAATGTATGCTGCAAGTAAAAAAGCAAATGAAATGATGGCACATTCGTATGCCAATTTATTTAATATTCCTGCTACTGGATTGCGATTTTTTACAGTGTATGGACCTTGGGGAAGACCAGATATGGCGTTGCATATTTTTACCAAAGCAATGGTTGAAGATAAAGAATTTGAAGTTTTTAACAATGGTGATATGAGTAGAGATTTTACCTATGTTGGTGATATTGTTGAAAGTATAAAACGTCTGATACCCTTAGCTCCACAAGAAAATAATCCAGCTTTTAATCCAAAAAAACCTACCTCTTCAAAAAGCTCAAAAGCATATCAAATTTTTAATATTGGTAATAACAGTCCTGTTGCTTTAATGGATTATATAAAAGCTTTAGAAAAAGTGTTGGGTAAAAAAGGGAAAATTATTTTTAAACCAATGCAACCTGGCGATGTAAAATCTACCTATGCAAATGTTGAAAGCTTGTTCAATTATATAGATTTTAAACCTAAAACTAATATAGAAGATGGTGTAAAAGCCTTTGTTAAAAAATATTTAGAATTGGAAAAACTTAAAAATAACTAAACATTAAAAAAAATATTTCCTTACAAACAATACGAAATACTAACTGCTTAATACAAGTAATACAACAACTACTTATGAAAAAAACATTTTTAGCTATTGCATCTTTAATGCTACTTTTTTCAGCTAACATTCAACTTAAAGCTCAGGAAAAAGACCAAGAAAAAGACAAGACTCGTTGGACACCAGAAGATATTGTAAATACCGAATCTATGCGTTCTGTTTCCATTTCTCCAGATGGGACTATGGTGGTTTGGACAAAAAATAAAGCTGTAAAAGAAAAAGATAAATTTGTTTCAGATATTTATTTAACACGCTTAGATATTTCTGAAAAAGATAGTTTTAAAACTATCCAGCTAACAAATGCAGATGAAAATGATTACAGTGCTCTTTTTTCAAAAGATGGTGAATTTATTTACTTTTTATCCTCACGCGATAAGGGAAAAAAATTATGGAAATTAAGCATTTACGGCGGTGAACCTAAAGAGGTTAAAGAATTTAAAAATGGTATCTCTAATATCTCTTGGCAAAATAAAAACACCCTACTTTTTAAATCCAACGAAGGAGAAACCTTACACGAAAGCAAATTAAAAGAAAAAAAAGATGATGTAATTGTTGTTGAAGATTCGTTACATTGGAAACCATCAAGAGTTTATGCTTATGATTTAAAAGAAAAATCAATAAAAAGAATAACGGAAAACAAAAAACCATTAGAAAACTATACTGTTTCTCCTGATGGAAAATGGTTGATTTACAGCACTAGTAGAAGTAGAAGTTACGCTTCCGATGCCCAAAAAGATCCTTTTTATTTTCTTCAAAATTTAGAAACTAACAAAGTTACTCAAATTATAAAAGAATTAGAATTTCCATCAAATGGATTCGAGTTTAGTAAAGACAATAAAGGTTTTTATTTTACATCATCTCATGCTTCAGATCCAAAATGGAATGGTGCAGGTATTTCAGAATTATATTATTATTCCTTAGAAACAAATACGTATAAAAAAGTAGATTTAGAATGGGATTTAGGGATTGGTCGTGGTTACAATGTTGTTGGAAACGATGTAATTGTGACCCTTGCAAATAAGGCATATTACAAATTAGCATATTATAAAAAAAGTGGAGATTCTTGGTCTAAAAAATCGATTGATTTGGGTATAAAAGACAATCACACTACATTGTTAAGTGTTTCTGAAAACGGTTCTAAAGTAATTTATCAATATTCTACTGCATCAAAATTACCAAAATTTTATGTTGCAGATATTTCAAAAAATAAATTTATTAATGAAAAAGAAGTCGTTTCTTTAAATAAAAAATTAGCTAAAAAACCAATCACTAAAAGTGAAGTATTAGTATGGAAAGGTTATAATAATGAAGAAGTTACAGGTATTTTATACTATCCAGAAAATTATGAAGCTGGCAAACGTTATCCTCTAATTTTATCTATTCACGGAGGTCCTTCTGGCGTAGATACAGATACTTGGAGTGAACGTTGGAGCACGTATCCAAATATTTTAGCACAACGTGGAGCATTTGTTTTAAAACCAAATTACCATGGATCTTCAAACCACGGACTTTCATTTGTTGAAAGTATAAAAGGTAATTATTACGAACCAGAATTAGAAGATATTACTAAAGCAATTAAGCTGTTAGATGAAAAAGGAATGATTGATAAAGATCAATTAGGAACTATGGGTTGGTCTAACGGTGCAATTTTAACAACTATGCTAACAGTGCGCTATCCAGATATGTTCAAATTTGCGGCTCCTGGTGCTGGTGATGTTAACTGGACTTCAGATTACGGAACATGTAGATTTGGAGTAAGTTTCGATCAATCATATTTTGGCGGAGCTCCTTGGGATGATTTGAACGGCAAATTTTATAACGAAAATTACATTATTAAATCGCCTCTTTTCGAAATTGAAAAGATAAAAACACCAACAATAATTTTCCACGGAAGCGAAGACAGAGCTGTTCCTCGTGATCAAGGTTGGGAATATTATAGAGGCTTACAACAAGTAAATAAAGCTCCTGTTCGCTTTTTATGGTTTCCTGGCCAGCCACACGGTTTAGGTAAAATATCACATCAATTACGTAAAATGAATGAAGAATTGGCTTGGATAGACATCTATTTATTCAACAAGCCTTCAACTAAAAATGAAGCCTTTAAAAAAGAAAGTCCACTAGCTAATTTACTGAAAATTGATAAAGTTAAAGTTACCAAAAATGGTGATTTTGGTGAACTTAAGGCTACAAATTTAATTCCTGAAACAGTATTTGTTAAAAAAGACTCAATTGCAATTAGTCGTTTTGAAGTTACAAATGCACAATTTAAAGCGTACAATCCTGCATTTAATTTTGATGCTGGCTTAGATAATTATCCTGTAGTAACTTCAAAAGAAGAAGCTATAAAATATGTTACGTGGTTAAGTAATATAACTAATGAAAAATACAGATTACCTAATTCAAAAGAAGCTGAAAAACTTCAAAAATTAGCACATAAAGCTGCTGCAAAAGAAAATACGTTAAATTATTGGGCTGGTTATGCAATTACTATTGATGAAGTTGATGAATTAAATAAAAAAGTGGTAGAATTAAAATCGCACTTATTTAAAAAAGTTGGTAAAAACAAACCTGTTAAAGTTGGTGATGCTGACGTTTACGATTTAGGAGGAAATGTTGCAGAATACTATGAAAATGGGGTTTACGGTTACAGCGCTTATGACTTTTATGATTTAAATAATAACGAAATGATTAAAAGTAAACAAGTAGGTATTAGAGTTATTAAAGAATAATATTTTAATAAAAATTCAACAAAAAAAGATTCCTCTAAATGAGGAATCTTTTTTATTTATAAACAATAATATAACATTTAAAATCTATCTCGAATAATTAGGAGATTCTTTAGTAATAGTAACATTATGCGGATGACTTTCTCTCATACCTGCAGCAGTAATTTTAACAAACTGCGCTGATTTTTGAGTATTGATATCTTTTGCTCCGCAATACCCCATTCCTGCTCTTAAACCACCAATAAACTGAACCATTGTTTCATTTAATTCGCCTTTATAAGGTACACGCCCAACAATTCCTTCAGGAACTAATTTCTTAATATCATCTTCAATATCTTGGAAATAACGATCTTTAGAACCGTGCTTCATAGCTTCAACAGATCCCATACCTCTGTAAGATTTGAACTTTCTACCTTCAAAAATAATAGTTTCTCCTGGAGATTCTTTAGTACCAGCCAATAAAGAACCTAACATTACTGTATCTGCACCAGCAGCAATCGCTTTAGGAATATCACCTGTATATCTTATTCCTCCATCTGCAATTACAGGAACTCCAGTTCCTTTAATAGCTTCAGAAACATCTAAAATTGCTGATAATTGAGGAAAACCAACACCTGCAACAACACGTGTTGTACAAATTGAACCAGGTCCGATTCCAACTTTTACTGCATCAGCACCTGCTTCAACTAAATATTTTGCTGCAGCTCCTGTTGCAATATTACCTACAATAACATCGGTATTTGGATAATTCTTTTTTACATTCTTCAAAACCTCAACAACACCTTTAGTGTGTCCGTGGGCAGTATCAATAATTAATGCATCTACTCCAGCATTAATAAGTGCTTCGGCTCTCTCAAGAGCATCATGTGTTACGCCTAATGCGGCAGCAACACGCAAACGCCCATACAAATCTTTATTTGCATTTGGGTTTTCACTAACTTTAATAATATCTCTAAAAGTAATTAAACCGACTAATTTATAATCATCATCAACTACTGGTAGTTTTTCAATTTTATTTTCTTGTAAAATAACTTCGGCTTGTTTTAGAGAAGTACCAACAGCAACAGTTACTAAATTTTCAGAAGTCATAACTTGTTCAATTTTACGTGTGTTATCTCCTTCAAAACGTAAATCTCTATTGGTTACAATACCAATTAATACGCCTTTTGTATTAATTACAGGAATACCTCCAATACCGTACTCTCGCATTAAACTTTTAGCATCAAAAACAGTTTGTTCTTTAGTAATTGTAATTGGATCTATAATCATACCCGATTCAGATCGTTTTACTTTTCTTACTTCATTAGCCTGTTTCTCAATGGACATATTTTTATGTAATACTCCAATTCCACCTTCGCGAGCCATAGCAATTGCCATATCAGATTCAGTAACAGTATCCATTGCTGCAGAAACTATAGGTACGTTTAAAGTTATGTTTTTTGAAAATTTTGTTTGAATACTAACGTCTCTAGGTAATACTTCAGAAAACGCTGGAATTAGTAGTACATCGTCGTAGGTTAAGCCTTCTCCTACAAATTTATTTTTATGTGATATCATGGTGCAATCAACTTAGGAATTAATTGCGAGCAAATTTACACTTTTTAATTTAAAAATATGAATATATTATTTTTTTGATAAAAATAACTGATAAAGTATTGATAATGTTGACACTAAAAAAGTAACTGTCATTAAAACCCCAGAGAAAATAACTATATATTTAAACCAAATAACTTCTTTCCAAAGTAAATAAATGCCTCCAAAGGTTAAAAGTATCGATAAAAATGGTTCGAGCATTAAAAAATATTTCAACTTTTTATTGATAGAAGTTGTTGCTAAAATTAAAGAAAGTAAAAAGAAAATTACTGATAGTGATAAGATATGATTATGAACTATTGTTAACATTTCACCTTCACTTTTTTTAAATTTCATAATTTCGGCATCTTCATCTGCTTCGTTTCCTAAATAATGGGTTTCAATTCCTGCTGTACTCATTGAAGTTGTGTTTCTAACAAAACTTAAACCACCATAAAACCCAATACTTAAAATTACTATAAAAGCAATTATTACTAATTTTATCTCCCTTGGAAACTGATGAATTAAACCGTGTACCTGCATTATAAAAGTTGTTTTGTGTTTAAAATATGAACTGTTTTCAGCAATTTATTAACTTGATTAGTAATTGACTTTGCTGAAATTGTTGCTCCAGAAATTGCAGCAATATCTTCTTGGTATTTTAACTGTGTATTTGCCGTTGTTCCTATAAACTGTTTTAGCCAACGCCTGCTCCCAACTTCTCCTCCGTGATCTTCTCTGTAAACTAAAATTTTTATTTTTGAAATTAGTAAATCATTATCAAAAATTACAATAAAATCGAAATAATCTGCTTTTCCATATGCTTGTCCAAAATAATAATAGCCTAGTTTATTATTATTAGAAACTACCTTAAAAAAATTTGTGTCTGTAATTTCTAATGGCAATGTACTGTTAACTTCTAAAGGAATAGTTATTAATTCTTTTGTGTATGTATCAATTTCAAAAACAGCTTTAATTTCTTTTGATATCATTGCTTCAATCCGTTTAGAAACCGTAAAACTTGATATAAAAAAGACTAAAATTGTTACAAATATTGTTTGCTTCATTTTTTTGATAAAACTTAAATATCAAACCGAGCTAATTTAGTAACTAAAGAAGCTCAATTTGACATAAAATTATGTTATTATTTTATATAATTTAAAACCAGATAGCAACACCTGCATTAAATTGTTTTTCAGTATCACTTCCAGAAACTGCATTATTCATTAGTTGATAATCTACTTTAAAAGCTGCTCCTTCAGCTACCTTATAATTTAAACCAAAAATTAATTCATCTCTCTCGTACGCTTTATTGGCTGGTAAACTACCTTCGGTTTCTGCGTGTGTATTGTGCTTCTCATATCTTAAAAATGGTGTTAATTTTTCAACTCCTTTTAAATTAAAATTATAAGCAACTTCTGCATACAAACCATTCATTTTAGAACCTAAATCACTACCTGTTAAATTATTATAATTATCTGTATCAGATAAACTTGTTGCAATATACTGTCCTCTTAATTCTAAATTATTGTATTTGTAACGCGCATCAAAACCAAGCATTGCAACTCCAACTGTAGTATCATCTATAGTACTATCATCAGTTTGTGTTTTTCCAAAATAACCAGCTAAACCTAATCTAAGCCCCATAATTCCATAATAATCTAATTTAGCAGAAAAATTAGGAGAATTTATTACCGATTCGGCACCTTTCTGACGTCCTTTTCTTAAACCATCAGAACCACGTAAAATTCCAGAACCATTGGCATACGATTTAAATCCGTTAAATAAATACGCTTGATATTTTAAAGAAGCACTGTTAATATTTCCCGAAATTCCAACACCTAACTCTCTCCAAGTTGTTGGAACAATATATTTATCAACATTCGGACGTTCTACTCCGTAATACGTTGTTGGCTCGTGAAACTCATTAATTATTCCCATTGGTACAAGCATTAAACCAGCCAAAACATTTACATTTTCGTTTGCTTTATATTTTAAATATGCTTGTTCAACATAAACTTCTTTTACGTGTTCGTATTCTACTTCTGTTAAAAAACTAACTTTGTCATTAAATTTATATCCAAATAATAAAACCAGTCTGTGTATATCTAAGTTTCCGGCTTTAGAACCATCTGGTTCATTATAATCTATCTGTCCGTAACCTCCAATTGTAACTCCTTTTGGTAAATTACCACCTAATAACTTTGTTCCTGAATTTTCGTAATTATTTTCCGTATTTTCTTGTGAATACCCTATTGAACTTAATAAAATTATTGCTAATAGTAACTTATAACTTTTCATTCTTTCTTTTAATTTTTATTTAGACTTACTTTAAATAACAGTGCAAATGTATGTAACGAAAGTAACATAGCAAAGTCTTATTTAGAATAATTATAAATAGTATGACACATGTCATATTTTTTAAAAAGCGTAAAATTTAATAATCTGAAAAGGAATTAATTACAATTAAGTAAATATTTTTAAAGCTTCGTTATAGGCACTTTCAAAACTCATTGCGCTAATATTTGTATATGCTTTTTGTTGGTTGAAGTAAGAAACTAGTTTCTCTGTTGGCATATTCCCTATAAGTTCATCTTTTGCCATAGGACAACCTCCATAGCCTTTTATAGCGCCATCAAAACGATTGCAACCAGCTTTATAAGCAGCATCAACTTTTTCGAACCATTTGTTAGGTGTGGTATGTAAATGAGCGCCAAATTCAATTGCTGGGTATAATGGTATTAAGTTTGAAAACAAATAGGCTATAATCTCTGGTGTTGAGCTTCCAATAGTATCTGATAACGATATTATTTGAACTCCCATACTTGCTAATTTAGCAGTCCATTCTGCAACTATATCCACATTCCACGGGTCGCCATAGGGATTTCCAAAACCCATAGATAAATAGGCTACCGTTTCTTTATTCGATTTTGAAGCAATAGTTAAAATTTTATCTAAAGCAATAATAGATTCTGAAATAGTTTTACCAGTATTTCGCATTTGAAAATTTTCTGAAATAGAAAAAGGATATCCTAAATAATTAATTTCATCAAATTTAGAAGCATCTTCAGCGCCACGTACATTTGCAACAATTGCCAATAATTTACTTGCTGTTTTACTTAAATCTAATTTTGAAAGTACTTGCGCTGTATCTCGCATTTGCGGAATTGCTTTAGGCGATACAAAACTTCCAAAATCTATGGTATCAAAACCTACCCGTAACAAGGCATTTATGTATTGTGCCTTAGCTTCGGTAGGAATAAAATGAGATTTTATTCCTTGCATTGCATCACGCGGGCATTCTATAAGTTTTACGGTTTTCATACAAGTTCAAATATACAATATCTACTCAGAAAAAAGTATAAAAATGGCTATCCCAACAAAAACAATAATTTTAAACCATTTTATATTAGTATTAAAGGTTGGATGTTTTTTTAAATAGGAAGCAAAACTACCTGAAAGTAGCGCAACTAAGACAAAAATTAATAATGCTTGCACCATAAAAAGCAATCCTAAAATATAAAATTGAACAATAGTACTTTGTGTATCAGAATATAAAAACCCTGGAAAAAAAGCTAAAAAGAAAATTGAAACTTTCGGATTCAAAACATTCATAATAAAGCCTTGTTTAAATAACTGTAGTAATCCTTTTCTATCAGTTTTTTTTGTTAACAAAAGCTCGTTATTAGATTTGTAGGTTAAATATGCCAAATACAATAAGTACAGTGCTCCAAATAATTTAATACCAAAAAAAATGTATTCAGATTGTTTTATAATTGCTGAAACTCCAAAAGCTACCAAAGTTGTGTGGATACAAATTCCAGAAACTAAGCCTAACGCAGTTGCTATTCCGTGTTTTTTGCTATTTGTTATGCTTTGCATCAAAACATAAATAATATCTGGCCCAGGCATTATTGTTAATAGCATTGAAGCTCCTATAAATGAAATGAGGGTTTCCATTTTTTATGAAAAATGAGTTATTCGTGTTTAGTTAAATACTTGTACTAGGTTTATTGTAATGATCTTATTATTTTTTCTTGTCAGTTTTTTTCTCTTTTTGTTGAATTTTTATTGGTTCAGAATTTTGAGAAATATCTTTAATTTTTATAATTATTTCATCATTCATTTTTAATTCTGTTTGAAACCAATCAATCATTTCATCATAATTTTCATTTTGAGTATTTAACCATCTAAAATCTAGACTTAATAAATCATCATGTTTTATTAAAATTATCGAAACAATTCCATTTTCTAAAGTTGCTTGAAATTTTTTACCATTTAAGTTTAATTCAAATCCTTACATATTTCTATAGTATTCACAAAAAGAAGTATATAAATAATAAACATAACGTTTTTAATCTATAAAAACTATTTCCCCTTTAAAATAGCCTTATTAATTCTTTTAATCAATACTGGTCCTTCATAAATAAAACCTGTGTAAATTTGTACTAAATCTGCACCAGCATTTATTTTTTCGAGTGCATCTTCTGCAGAATGAATACCGCCTACTCCTATAATAGGAAAGGCTTTGTTAGAGGTGTCAGCTAAATATTTAATTACTTTTGTACTGCTGTTTTTAATAGGTTTTCCGCTTAAACCACCATTACCAATAGCTTCTAATTGTTGTTCTGAAGCTAATAATCCTGCTCTGTTTATTGAAGTATTTGTTGCTATTACACCATCTATCTTAGTTTCTGAAACAATTTCAATTACTTCATCTAACTGAATTTGGTTTAAATCCGGTCCAATTTTTAACAAAATTGGCTTTTGTTTAGAAAATGTTTTATTTGAATTTTGAACAGCAGTAATTAATTCAATCAGATAATCTTTATCTGTTAATTTTGCATGACTTCCAACATTTGGACAACTAACATTTAGCACAAAATAATCTACAAAAGGATGTAATTCTGAAAAGCATTTTAAATAATCTGCCGTATAACCATCTGGCATTGTATCGGTATTTTTACCAATATTTCCACCAATAATAAGTTTCCCTTTATTCTTTTTTAATTGTTGAATTGCAGCTTCTAATCCTTCATTATTAAATCCCATTCGGTTAATAATAGCATTATCTGCTTTTAATCTAAATAACCTTTTTTTCGGATTTCCTGCTTGTGCTTTTGGTGTAATTGTACCTATTTCAATAAAACCGAATCCAAAATTTGCTAGTTCATTATATAAAACGGCATTTTTATCGAATCCTGCCGCTAAACCAACTGGGTTTTTAAATGTTAATCCAAATAAATTACGCTCCAATTTTTTATCATTTATTTGAAATAAACTTCTAAAAATTGCTGGGATTCCAGGGATTTTTGATATAAACTTAATTAATGAAAATGTAACATAATGAATTTTTTCTGGATCAAAAAGAAAGAAAAATGGGCGGATTATACTTTTATACATATGGTAATGTTTGTGCAAAATTAATAAAAGCTAATTGATTCTAAAGAATTAATTAGAATGAATTAAAAGTTTATTCCTCATCTAAACTATCTGGCTCAGTTTCATTATTATTTTTAAGTTTTTTTGCTTTTCTACTTCCTTCATAAATATCATAGCGCACATAAACACAATCTAAATCACCATTTTTTAAAGGAATTCTTTTAGAAGTTCTTAAACCAACGTGTTTTATGGCTTCTTTATTTGAGGTAATAAACCAAACGGTAGAATCTGGATACCCTCCTTTTAAAGTATCTCCAATATTTTTATAGAACTGATTAATATCTATATCTAAACGTTCACCATAAGGCGGATTAAACAAAATAGTTGTTTTACCAAAAACTTCTTTAGCTGAATTGAAAAAATTTATATGATGTACACCTATAAACTCTGATAAATTTGCATTTTCAACATTTTCTTTTGCTTTTCTAACTGCAGAAGGAGCTTTATCAAATCCCATAATTTTAAAATGAGAATTGGTTATTTTCTTTAAAAGTACATCTTGAATTTTAAAATACAAATCTTCATCATAATCTTCCCAATTTTCAAAACCGAACTCTTTTCTATTAATATTTGCAGGAATATTATTAGCAATCATTGCTGCTTCAATTAAAATTGTTCCAGAACCACACATTGGATCAATAAAATTACAATCGCCTGTATATCCTGAAAGTAACACCAATCCAGCAGCCAATACTTCGTTTATTGGAGCAATATTTGTTAAATTTCTATATCCACGTTTATGCAAAGAATCACCAGAACTGTCTAAAGAAATAGAACATAAATCCTTTTGAATATGTACATGTATTTTTAAATCTGGATGCTTTACATCTACATTTGGTCTTTTATGGTACTTATGTCTAAAATAATCTGCAATAGCATCTTTAGATTTTAATGAAATATAATGTGAGTTAGTAGTAAAATTT